>Ga0209784_100084_pt1 | contig 125995 bp, 109 predicted proteins | sample AraplaCvi_mLB_r2_2_FD_184284 | JGI IMG/M metagenome (GOLD analysis project Ga0209784, IMG submission 184284) | Arabidopsis root microbial communities from North Carolina, USA - plate scrape CL_Cvi_mLB_r2 (SPAdes) (version 2) | ecosystem: Host-associated > Plants > Roots > Endosphere | place...
ATCTGGTCCAATAAACCGGTATTGGAGGAATAGGCTTCGCCGTATGGAGAGAGATGGAGAAAGCCGAGGGGACCCAGCCGGTAATTGAGGGTAACTACGATCACGTCTCCGCGGAGAACGAAGGGCGCGCCGTTATAGCTTGGCAAGCTGCCCGAGCCTGTGACAAAAGCGCCTCCGTGAATCCATACCATGACGGGCAGCGGCTCCGCCGGCATGTTCCGGGGTGCCCACACATTGAGATATAGGCAATCCTCGGATACCGTCTTGGTCATGCCGCCGCCAAGCATGCTGGATGTGGATTCAAGCGGCTGAAGGCACATGGGAGTGAAAGCGGTGGTTTCTCTAATCCCGTCCCATGAATCGGGGGGCACAGGAGAACGGAACCGCAGCGGGCCAACCGGTGGCTTCGCATACGGAATTCCCTTCCATACGCGCACTCCGTTTTCCGTAAAGCCTTGAATGCGCCCGTCTTTCGTTTGTACGACAAGTTCTGACATGTTCTCGCTACACCCTTTCTCTCTGCTCTATATATACACTTTACCAAGTTAGCGGCATAAGTTCAAAAAAGCACGAATCCTGAGGAATACAGGCAGGAATGTCATGTTACATGAAGAATGTTACAGGGTGGGCGGTATCGCGGACGGCGGATACGGCATCACCTGATGATCCATGTCATTATAGGCATACTGGAGGGATAAGCATGAACATAGCGATATTGGGCTGCGGAACGATGGGGACGGCCTATGCGCATAATTTGGCGAAAATGCCGGGAGTAACGGTCACGGGCGTGGTCGATATAAACGCCGAACGGGCGGAGCGCGCTGCAGCTTTGACCGGGGCGAAGGCATACACGGATGTAGAGTTGATGTTTGAACAAAAAGATTTGGAAACGGTTGCGGTGTGTCTGCCCACCTATCTCCACAAACCGTTTGTATTGAAACTGGCCGAAAAAGGGCTGCACGTCATCTGCGAAAAGCCGGCAGCATTAACGCTGGAGGATGCGCAGGAGATGAAGGCGGCATGCGAGAAGCACGGAGTCCGGTTATTTATCGGACATGTCGTCCGGTTCTTCCCGAACTATCACGATGCCTATCGGCAGGCCCGCTCGGGAAATATCGGAACGCCGAAGATGGCTCACTTTAAGCGGTACGGTTCCTATCCGCAGGGAATGGATGGATGGTACAACGACCCGGGCAAGAGCGGCGGCGTCATCATGGATCTGATGATTCATGACATCGATTTTGCCTGCTGGCTGTTCGGGGAAGTGGAGTCGGTATATGCTTCGACCGTGAAGCGGGCCGAGCCGCAGATGGAGTACGCCCAGCTTACGCTTCATTTTAAAAATAGCGCCATCGCGAGTCTAACCGGATATTGGGGGTATCCTGGCCCATTTACGACGCAGTTCGAGATCTCGGGAGACCAAGGCATCGTACGATTCGACAGCAATCAGGTACAGTCCCTGGACTTAAAATTGGTTGGCGCCGAGGCCGGGGAGGGAGCTGCTGTGCAGGTTCCTTCCAGTCCGAGCCTCCATGACCCTTATTATAACGAGGTGCAGCATTTTATCGAGTGCATCCGAAACGGCAGCGAGCCGCTCGTCAGCATCGAGGATGCTTGCTACGCCGTTGAAATCGCTCAGGCAGCGGAGCAATCGGCACAAACTGGACAGCCCGTGATGATCGGAGGGACGGTTTCATGAAAAAAGTGAAAGTAGGGTTTATCAGTTTTGCCCATATGCATGCGGCAAGCTATCTCTTCGGCATGCTGAAGCGGGATGACGTCGAGGTGATCGGAATCGCGGATGAAGACGCGGAGCGCGTTCGTCCTTACTCGGTGGACCGGGGGATTCCGTATTATGCCGACTATAATGAATTGCTGGCACAAGAACTGGATGCCGTTGTCATTTGTTCGGAGAACGCGCGTCATGCGGAAATTACCAAACGCGCTGCTGCGGCGGGCAAGCATGTGCTGTGCGAGAAGCCGCTGGGCCTATCGGAAGCCGAGATGCTGGAGATGATTCAGGTATGCAAGGATAACGGCGTTCAGCTCATGACCGCTTTTCCTTGCCGATATATTTCGTCCGTACGCCAGGCGAAGGAAACGATTGACGCAGGGCAGATCGGTGACATTTTGGCTATGAAGGGAACCAACCGGGGAACCATGCCGGGCGGCTGGTTTATTGAACGGGAGAAATCGGGCGGCGGCGCCGTATTGGATCATACCGTCCATGTGATGGACCTGATGCACTGGTTTACCGGCAGCCAGGCCGAGGAAGTGTATGCCCATGCGGAAACGCTGTTCAACGATACCGAAATTGACGACGCCGGCATGGTCCACGTCAAATTCGCGAACGGCGTCGTGGCCGTGCTGGACCCAAGCTGGTCCCGCAACCGCAGCTTTCCGACATGGGGAGACGTAACGCTTGAGATCATTGGCACCAAAGGCGTTCTGAACATTGATTCTTTTGCCCAGAAGAACGATGTATACAGCGATGTGACCGGTAAAGCATCGTGGAGCTTCTGGGGCGATGATATGGACGAAGGCCTCGTCAACAGCTTTGTCGAAAGCATCCGCGACGGCAAGCCGGTCGAAATTACCGGGGAAGACGGCTACCGCTCCGCCCGGGTTGCCATAGCTGCGTACGAGTCTGCAAGCACCAAGCGCACCGTTCAGCTGAAGCCGCAGGGATAGTGCGGTTTTGCCGATAAAGCCGGGGAGCGAGAAATTCCCGTTAGTAACATGTGAGCGTGCAGGGATTCGTCCTTGAAGAATAAGCAGCAGCGCAATCGTCTTTAGGATGACATGCCTGCTTCCGGCCGGAAGCGCCGCTGCCTGTGAAGTGCGGAGCTATGCCTTTGTTAGAGGCGCAGCCTGGCCTCTTTAGGATATGAAGTCATTGCATCTTAAGGATGGAGCGATGGCAGAGAACCTTGCAGTTTAAGCCCCTTCGATGTTCGAAATCGAGGGGCTTTTTTATATGAGAACAATGGGACTTCAAAGGATGAGGTTTCCGAGACCATGTGCTGACCGACGGTTTTCTTAAATTGGCAAAAAAGATCAAAAACGCTCTGCTCCCTTTTGGTATCCTTAATAACAAAGGAGGGCCTGACCTTGAGTACCCAGCGTATTATCCAAAAGAGCATCGCGTACATGGAGCAGCATCTGGAGGAGCAGCTGACCCTCGCGGATATTGCATCCTATGCCGGTTTTTCGCCGTATCATTTCCACCGATTGTTTCGGAGGGAGGTCGGCATGAACATCGCAGATTACCTTAGAAAACGAAGGCTCTGTTATGCGGCGCAGCTCCTGCTTCACACCGAGGCTGCGATTATCGACATTTCCCTGCACTGTCACTTCGAGAGCCAGGAGTCGTTTACGAGAGCATTCAAAAAATTGTACGGCATGCCGCCGGGACGTTACCGAAAAATTTTTGCGGTCCATGCCCATCATTCACATTATCCAAAAGGAGAGGATCACATGCAGCAGCAAGCTCAATCCCCATTAAAAGGCTGGTTCCTAAGCGGAAGCCACCCTCAAGATTATGAGATCGGCGTCGATCGGACCACCGTCCACCAGGGAAGTACCTCGGGTTACTTAAGAGCCCTCACGCCGATGGAGGATGGCGCTTTTGCAACCATGATGCAGCAGTTCAAAGCCGGCAAGTATGCGGGCAAGCGAATGCGGTTCTCCGGATTCGTCAAAACCGAAAACGTGAAGGACTACTGCGGATTGTGGATGCGCGTCGACAATCGCGCCGAAGACGTGCTCCAGTTCGATAATATGAACAATCGGCGGATCGTCGGCAGCACGCACTGGAATCACTATGCCATCGTGCTGGACGTGCCTGAAGATAGCGCCACGATCTCGATCGGCGTCCTGCTTATGGGGGCAGGCCAGGTGTGGGTGGACAGCTTCCGTTTTGAAGAGGTAGATCTCAGCGTACCGACGACGAACCTTGACGTTCATTATGAGCTGCTTGAGGAGCCCGCTAATTTATCGTTTGAAGAGTAAAGCATGGGGGGATACGCCCGTCTACGGGAATGATTGATCTTGGCTCGTTGATGGATAGGGGATTCCCCATACAACCATTAGGCAGAAGTCTCTCCATACCGGAGGGCTTCTCTTTTGTTGCCTTGGACGATGGCTTTGCATCATGATATTCTTGGGGGGATGTTTGACCGCTGAATATTGGCCAGATCGAGAACCATTTAAAGCATGAATATAGCCAAAAGGAGGGTGTGCCATGCAGGTGATTACACTATGCGGCTCGACCAAGTTTAAAGCGCAATTTCGAGAAGCCGAAGCTTCGCTCACGCTTAGCGGACATATCGTCCTTAGCGTTGGATTTTTTGAGCAGAGCGACGGAATCGAGATCACGGAGGAGCAGGAGCGCAGGCTCAAAGAGCTGCACTTCCGCAAAATCGATATGTCGGACGAAATCTTTGTGATCGATGTGAAAGGGTATATCGGCGAGAGCACGCGGGCCGAGATCGAATACGCCAATGGGCATGGGAAACAAGTGCGGTATTATTCAAAGTACCGACTGTAGTAGCATGCTCCCCGAAGTCCCCGCATTTATAATTTTATGATATACGTTGACAGACAGAGCGGACGTTGTTTACTAAATCGCTCTTCCGAAGAAGCTCGATATCATTCTCTGTATACCCGTTTTTACGAACTAGGATTCAGGATGGGCGCTAGCATTCACGCTCATAGCAATGATATTGAATCCATATGCTTTTTTTGTTATAATTCCCAAATGGCGGTGGTGGATTCAATGGATATATATATGGTTATTCAGCAGTTATATCCGAGTTTCTCGAAGAAAGAACAGTTGGTAGCGAATTATATTCTTCAAGAAGGTCAATCAATTAATAACATGAATATATCTGTGCTGGCGAACCATGTTGGTGTCTCAAACGGGACAATCACGCATTTTTGCAAGAAGATTGGCTGCAATAATTTTGCCGAATTGAAGGTTCAGTTGGGCAGGCTTCGCACTTCGACGGCTCCTTCGGCGGAGGACAATATTCTCATTCAAGTATCTAAATTCTATCAGACGGTCATTGAGCGTTCGAATCAATTACTGGACATTACATATTTGCATCGACTTGCTGAAGCGATTAAGAGCGCAGCACGAATTTACATATACGGAATCGGGAGCTCGGGACTTTCAGCGAAGGAGATGATGCTTCGCTTGCTGCGTATGGGCTTCAATGTGCAGAGTATTACGGATTCTCATTTAATGCTGATCAATAGTTCGATAGTGAATGAGAATGATTTCGTTATTGCGATTTCCAGTTCAGGGGAAACGTCTGTCATTGTCGACGCAACCAGAATTGCAAAGAATAATGGGTGCAAAGTCATCTGTCTGACCAGCTTCTCCGAAAGTACGCTGGCGCAACAAGTGGACTCTTTTGTTTTGGTCTCCAATACATTGTTTGTTGATAAAGAAAGGTTTGTAAATAGTCAATTTTCCGTCATGTATGCGATAGATATTTTATGTATGATTTTACTCGCGGATGCGGATTTAAATAGTCGGATGCAAATTACAGTGAATACGATTCTAGAACATAATCGAATGGATTAAAAATAAAGCTTTCATCGTACCTGTGAACCTCAGAAGTGGACGTATTTTTCGTCTACTGGAGGGGCACAGGTTTTTTATTGTGTGATTGTTCATACTAAGTGTCATAAATTAATTACCAATTAATAAAATAATTTCAGTTAATTTATATTTACTAAAATAATTTCATGATGTAGAATCTACATATCGCGATGGAATACAATGATTGATCCAATAGGAGGAAAGTCCATGTTTAAACAGTTGCAAAAGCTTGGTAAGTCATTTATGTTACCGATTGCAATCCTACCTGCTGCGGGTTTGCTGCTTGGGATTGGAGGAGCCTTATCGAATGCGAATACGATTGCTGCATACCCGATTCTGAATACGCGGTTTTTACAAGCTGTTTTTCAAATTATGTCGGCAGCCGGCAATGTTGTGTTTGCCAACTTAGCGCTAATCATGTGTATTGGTCTTGCCGTCGGGTTAGCGAAAAAAGATAAAGGTACTGCAGCGCTGGCGGCGGCCGTCTCGTTCCTGGTTATGAATGCATCGATTGGCGCAATGATCACGGTATTTAATCCAAGCGTTGAATCCATTGACACCGGAGTTGTAGGGGCTATTGTCATTGGTATCCTGGTTACTTATTTGAACAATCGATACCGGGGGATTCAATTACCTTCCTTTCTGGGTTTTTTTGGAGGCTCGCGGTTTATTCCGATCGTCTCATCGTTTAGTGCTATTTTTGTAGGCGGGATCTTTTTCTTAATCTGGCCTACATTTCAGGGCTGGCTGGTAGCGGCAGGGACTGCTATAGCCGGAATGGGGTATTTCGGTACCTATTTATACGGATTCTTGCTTCGTCTTACAGGTGCCGTCGGTCTACACCATATGATTTACCCGATGTTCTGGTTCACAGAGCTGGGCGGTGTCGCCACGGTTGCAGGTCAGCAAGTGGTGGGTGCGCAGAAAATCTTTTTTGCCGAACTGGCTGATCCGAATCATGTTGGAATGTTCTCTGAAGGAACCCGTTTTTTTGCAGGACGTTTTGCTACGATGATGTTTGGTCTTCCTGCAGCATGTCTTGCGATGTATCATTGCGTTCCGAAGCACCGTCGCAAGCTTGTGTTTGGTTTGTTCTTTAGTGCAGCGCTGACATCGTTCCTGACAGGGATTACGGAGCCGATTGAGTTTATGTTCTTATTCGTCGCTCCTTGGTTATATGTGATTCATGCGGCTCTAGATGGGCTATCCTTTATGATCGCGGATATGTTATCCGTTCGTATCGGGAATACCTTCTCTGGCGGGGCCATCGACTTCATGCTCTTTGGGGTTCTACAGGGGAATGCCAAAACGAATTGGATCTATGTCATTATTATGGGGCTCTTCTGGGCTATCATCTATTACCTGGTGTTCCGCTTCTTAATTGCGAAATTCAATGTGGCGACACCTGGACGTGAAAGCGATGGGGAGAGCGTATCGGTTGAAACCAAGGACAGCATTGGAGAGACCGCGATGAAAGTGCTGAATGCGCTTGGCGGCAAGGAGAACCTGGAAGATGTCGATGCATGTATTACAAGACTTCGTGTTGCAGTCAAAGATGTATCGAAAGTAGATAAGGATACAATCAAAGAACTGGGTGCTACTGCAGTATTGGAAGTAAAAGGCGGGGTTCAGGCTGTATTTGGCGCTAAAGCCGATTTGATTAAACAAAAGATAAATGAGGCTATTGGAGAAGAATAAAAGAGGATATGGCATGGAGGGAACATATTGTGAAACGAGGATTAATTGTATCATGTCAGGCTTTGCCAGGCGAACCGTTGCATAGTTCATTTATTATGGGACGTATGGCCATTGCGGCGGCCGCATCCGGTGCGGTGGGGATCCGTGCTAATAGCGTTGAAGACATCGAGGAAATAAAGAAGCAAGTTGAGCTGCCCATTATTGGCATTATCAAAAAAGACTATCCGGGCATGCAATCGTTCATTACGGCGACCATGACCGAAGTGGATGCGCTTGTTGGTACGGGGGTTGAGATTATTGCTGTGCAAGCAACGATGGACCAGGATGAGGCATTCCTGCAATCGATCTTTACAAAATATCCTTCCCAGAAGTTCATGGCGGATATCTCCACAACGGAAGAGGGGCTGCGAGCAGATCGATTGGGGTTCCACTACATTGGAACGACGCTTATTGGTTATACACCGCAGTCTCAGCATATGGAGAAGTTCACCGTGCTGGAAGAACTGATTAAGCAGTGTAAAAAGCCAGTCATTGCAGAAGGCAACTTCAACACACCGGAACAGGCTGCAAAAGCGATCGAAATGGGAGCTTATTGTGTGGTTGTAGGCAGCGCGATAACAAGGCCGCAAATTATCACGAAATGGTTCTCGAATGCGGTAAACGAAATTCTATAACATGACTTGGGAAGGGATTTGAGCCGCTTCCACCATAGTCTGTTAGTATGATAGCTATCCGCGAACCCTTAATAAAAGGCGGGGCAGTCCCCAAAGTCATTGAAAATGACTTTGGGGGAGCCCCGCTTTTTTTAATCTTGTGCATTCCTATACATGAACGAGCGTTTTTACAGATAAAGCACCAACGCAATAATGGCAGCGAGCACGATCCGATAGATCGCAAACGGCACCAGCTTGATCCGGTTGATCAGCTTCAGGAAGAAACGGATGGAGATCAAAGCGAAGACGAAAGCCGCCACGAATCCGGCGATGAAGAACGGAAGAGCCTCCAGCGTAAAGTATTCCCAGTTCTTCAGCAGCGACAGGAAGCTGGCCCCGAACATGATCGGCACGGCCATGATGAACGTAAAGTCCGCCGCCGCACGGTGGCTCATGCCCAGCATAACGCCTCCGGAGATGGTGGAGCCGGAGCGGGAGAAGCCTGGCCAGAGCGACAGACACTGAATCAGCCCGACGCTGAATGCCTGCCTGTACGTAATTTGATCGACAGTCACCACTTTCGGCTCTTGTTTCGAGCTGACCTTGTCGGCAACGATCATGAAGATGGCTCCGATCACAAGACCGATCAGCACCGTTTCGGTAGAAAATAAATGCTCGTCAATGAGGTCTTCGAACAAGACGCCCAGAACGCCGGCCGGAATCAAACCGACGATAACCTGGCTGAGTCTCAGTCTGCCCGTACCGGCCGGTACGCCGGCCTCGGGCTTTTTGCGCTTGAGTCCCAAGAGATCCAGGAAGCGGTCCTTGAACACCACGATGACGGCGAGAATGGAGCCGAGCTGAATCACGACTTTGAACGTGTTGGCTACGTATTTCGTCAGAAACTCCTCGGATTTCAGCCACATGTCATCCACGATGATCATATGGCCGGTAGAGGATACAGGAGCAAACTCGGTCAGTCCCTCGACGATTCCCAGAATAATTGCTTTGAGGATGGTTAAAAAATCCATGACCTGCGGTCTCTCCCTTACTTAAAAATGTAAAATGTAATGATATGAATGATGCTTGGCATGAAATGCGTGGTTCCAGCTCAAGCCGATTTTCTCCGCTTGCGGAAGAAGAACAGGAATGCAATCACGGCCACGGCTATTACAGCATAAGCGATATTAGAATAGACGTCCATGAAGGCGACGATATTTTCCCATGAATCGCCGACGGCGGCCCCGACGGATACCAGAATGACGTTCCAGATCAAGGTACCGATGGTCGTGAAGAGCAGGAACATGCCGAACTTCATGTTGGACATCCCCGCCGGGATGGAGATCAGGCTCCGGATCAGCGGAATCATGCGGCAGAACAGCACGGTCCAGTAGCCGTATTTATCGAACCAGGCATCCGCCTTGCGGATGTCTTCTTTTTTGACGCGGAGGATATGCCCCCAACGGTCCACGATTTTCTCGAGCCGTTCGACATCGAGCAGACGTCCGATCCCGTACAGGATGACGGCACCGACCACGGAGCCGATGGTTGCTGCGATAATGACGCCGGGCACCGTCAGTTTCGTGTAGGTTGTCATGAATCCGCCGAAGGTCAGAATGACCTCGGAGGGAATCGGCGGGAACACGTTTTCCAGGGCAATCATCAGCAGGATGCCGACATAGCCGAACTTCTCCATAATGTCCGTAATCCAGTTTTCCAAAAGTTACACCTCTTTCAAAAGATAAGGAGGCCTTTGCCATCCTTTATATAAGGGTCTGCTTCAGCTTGCGCAGATATTGGCTGCGGATGAAGAAAAAGTACAGGACCTGCATCATCAGGAAGCTGATCAGCACGATGCCCATTTCAGCCGCTATGGATAAATAAAAATAGCTTTGCAGCGCGATGAAAGCAAAGATGCTGTGCACGATCGCAAGTCCGATCGGTACAAAAAACAGCAGCGCCAGCTGTCCGGTAACGATTCGCCTGAACTCCCTGTCCGTCATGCCGAGCCGGGATATGGTGGCATAATGCCTGCGGTCAAAATCCAGATCGGCATAGAGGCGGAAGTACAGGAAGCTTCCTGCCGCGATAAAAAACACCGTGCCCACAAGCAATGCCGCGAAGAGCAGCATGTTGTACAAGCTGTCCCTAAGGGCAAACAGCGTACCGCTGACCGCCAGCGCAAAGGACCGGTCCATCTCATAGCGCACGGCACCGCCCGGAGCCAAATGGGGAACGATCCCCTCCGTCTCCGTAAAATCGTCCACGTAGAAGCCGGTGTACCGTTCCTGCCGCACCGGATCCGTGACGGCGGCAAAGATGTCGTCGCTGACGACAAGACCGCCGAAACGGGAATCGTCGTCCATCTCCGGCAGCAAGTATTCCGGCACGCCGACATGATCGGAATAACCGATTTCACGCAGCCGGATGCCGGAATCCCGAAGCCGGTAAGAAGCGTAATCCCGGTTGCGGGTATAAGCTCTGTCGTTTTGCGAAGCAATGAGGACAAGGGCCTCCTCGCCGCTCGGCGGCTGTTCGTCAAACGGCAGTCCCGCCATCACGACGGCCGCCTTATAATCGGAGAACGCGATCATCGTCAACGGAATCTCCGATGGACCGGCCTGTGCGGATGCCGGTTCGGCATCCGTATATTTAACGCGAAACGATAGCGTTTCAAACGGTATTTTCCTCGACTCCAGCTCCTGCCGGATTTCGTTCAAATGCTGCTCTTCGGAGGTATCTCCCGTTTTGGCGAGATAACCGATGGCGGCCGGGAAGTCCTCGTTGAACTGCTTCGTGAGCACCGGAATGGAGGCGAATACGCCTACCGAGCAAAAAGACACGGCCAGCACGATCGTCACCATCGAAAACATCTGGGCATGATCTTTCAACCGGTACTGCAGGCTGGATAGCGAGATCAGCTTGGTTCTTCTCCAGGTAAAACGTCGACTTTCTTTCAGCCTGCGGACGAGAGCAACCCCTAACTGCGAATAAATCAGATAAGTGCCGATCATCGTCATCAAGGTAACCGGGAACATGCGCAGCGCGAGGGTCGATGCGCTTGTCGTGGCTGCCAGGCCGTAGCTGACAAGCAGCAGGACAGCCGCCAATATGGATAACCACGGCGATGTTCTGGGCGCGGTTTTCGGCCGCTGTCCGGACTGGAACAAGTCGATGAGCGCTTTGGGCCGCAGCAGCCAGGACGTGCACAGCGAGATGATGAGAAATAGCAGCGCGTAACTCGCGATCGTCAGTCCCAGCGCGCGCAGACTCAGCCGAAACGGCAGGGGCGGGACTCCGAGAAAGGCCGAGCCTGCCATCAGGAACAGCTTGCCTGTAATGATGCCGAACAGGATGCCCGTGGCGATCGCGCTTACGCCGATGATCATATTTTCAAGAAACACCATCTTGTTAAACTGGCGGTCCGTCATGCCGTGCATGAACAGAATGCCGAACTCGCGCTTGCGGGTCTTCAAGAAAGCCCCGACGGAATACAGCACGAAGAAAAACGAGAATACGTACATAATCAGTTCTGCCCCAACCATCGCCTGGATCACGACCGGATAGAACATCTCGTCCGTGATGGAAGGGTGAAACAGGAACAGCGCGCACACAAAGAAAATCATGACGGAGAATGCGCTGCTTAAGAAATAGGCCGCGTAGGTCCGCTTGTTCCTCAGGACATTCCTAAAAGCGAATTGTCGAAAGGTCATGACTTCCTCCTCCCAGCAGCGCCAGCATGTCGATGATTTTCTGGAAAAAGGCTTGGCGGTTGTCACCGCAATACATTTCATTATATAGTTGACCGTCCTTGATGAACAAGACGCGGTCACAGTAGCTGGCTGCCACCGGATCATGCGTGACCATGAGAATCGTTGCGGAAGCTTCTTTGCTCGAAGCGGAAAGCGTCTGCATCACTTCTTTGGAGGCTCTAGAGTCCAGGTTCCCCGTCGGCTCGTCGGCCAGAATCAGGGAGGGCTCCTGAATGAGCGCCCTGGCGATGGCGGTGCGCTGCATCTGCCCGCCGGAAATCTCATAGGTGTGCTTGTGCAGAATGGACCCGATCCCAAGCCGGTCTGCGATCCGCTTCAGCCGGATGCCCATTTCGTCCAGCGGCATACTCTCCAGCGTCAGTGGAAGAACGATGTTTTCCTGGACGGTCAGCGTATCCAGCAGATTGAAATGCTGGAAGACGAAGCCCAGCTCCCTGCGCCGAAACAGAGCGGTATCGCTCCTGCTGAGCAGATGGGGATTGCGTCCGCCTATGATCACTTCCCCGGCCGTGGGCTGATCAATGGTCGCAATCAGATTGAGGAGCGTCGTTTTTCCGCTGCCGGAAGGTCCCATAATACCGACGAATTCGCCTTTGGCGACGTTGAAGTGAATATTGTTGAGCGCTTGGAACGCCACTTTGCCCTCATAGATTTTGGATAGATGCTTGACGCTCAGGATGGGCATATCTTCACTCCCCTATAACGATGTTATCATTGTAAAAGATTCGTTTGCGTCCATGCCATATTCGCAACTTACAGTTACCTTACAACCTTGTAAGGTTTCTTTTGCCGGCGTAAGCGGATCGGGAAATGCCGCAGCGCCCTTAAAGAGCTTGTCCTGCCGATTCCTGCCATCTGCAGGTGAATTCATTGTGCGATATGGTCCGCAGCATCCGCGAAAATGATGCGGACCGTCGTTCCTTCACCGACCTTGGATTCGATTTCGAAGGCATGTCCAAGCTTATCGCATATTTGTTTGACCAGAAACAGGCCCATGCCTGTCGATTCCTGGAATCGGCGCCCGTTCTCTCCGGTGAAATAGGGATCGAACACCCGCGGGAGGTCGCTCTGGGGAATGCCGATGCCTTCGTCCCTTATCTCAAGCACGACTTGATTCTCCCGGGTGTAGCCGTTGAAAAAGAGGGTACCTTGTTCCTTCAGCGTATATCGAACCGCGTTGGTCAGCAGTTGCGTCAGCACAAAGGAGAGCCATTTCTCGTCCGTGGCCACCGTTAATCCGGAATCGATCCGGATGGACGGGTACATTCTCCGCCGGATAAACAGCCGTTTTTGCTCGGACGTGACCTTTCGGACGATTCGCTGAAGCGGCAGGTTTTCCACATGGAAATCGCGCTCGAACGTATCGAGCCTGGCGGTATACAGCACGAGATCGAGCCCTTTTTTGAGGCGGTCCAGCTCGTCGCCGATCGCGGCAAAACGGGGGTCATCATCATCCTGAAGAATCAGGTGAATGACCGAAATCGGCGTTTTCATCTGGTGGGCCCATTGGTTGATGAACTGCAGATGGCCTTCAATTTTATGCTTATAGTTATGCAGATCCGTGGTGTAATGCCGGAACTGGGTTTTCAGCAGCTGATGAAGCGCTTCGGCGAGCGGGGTGTGGGAGGATTCTGCCGAGGATTCGCCGGTGAGGGGTTCTCCCGGGAGCGGCTGCTCCAATCGTTTATAGAAGGAACGGTTGGCAATGAAGCGGAAGGCGAGATAGCCGACGAGCAGCAGCAAGCTGATGATGCCCGCGTACAGGCTGACCGTCAAATTGCGATAACCGTCCAGCCTGTAGATCAGGGTGACGACAAGAAGCTGGGCGATGTAAACAATCATCAAGGGACGCTGTTCTTGCAAAAATAGTCTCATGCTTCGTCCCTCCAGCTCGGTACCAGTCGGTAGCCGCGCCCCCGCACGGTTTGAAGGCCATCCTCGATTCCGAGGGCAGCGAGTTTCTTGCGGACGCGGGTGATGTACACATTCAGCGTATTATCGTCCACAAAGGCCTGATCATCCCATATTTTCTCCAGGAGCCGGTCCCTGCTAACGATCTGCTCGGGCTTCTTCATTAATTCATCCAATATTTTGGCTTCGGTATGGCTGAGCTCCGCTTGGGTCGGTCCGAGCGAAACAGAGAGACGCTCAACGTCAAGCGTGAGTCCGGCGATGCTGAGGACCCGCTCATTCTGACCGGCAGCATAGGACCCGTAGGCCCGCCGGAGCTGGCTTTTGATTTTGGCCATAACGATCTCGTAGTCAAAGGGTTTGGTTATATAATCATCGGCACCGTTCTCCAGCGCCATCACCTGATCCATTTTCCCGTCGCGGGCGGAGATGAAGATGATCGGGCAGGTGGAGAGGCTGCGGAACTGCCGGCACCAATAATAGCCGTCGAATTTAGGCAGATTGATATCCAGAAGCACAAGATGAGGGTCATACGATTCAAATTGATGGCGCACCGTCTCGAAATCATGAACGGACTGCGTTGCATAACCGAATTTATGAAGATATTCTTTCAGCAGGCCGACCAGCCCGGCATCGTCTTCGACAATGAAAATTTTGAACATATCGATCATAGTCCCTTCATTTGACATTCTCGTACCGTCTGTATTGTACCAAATTGTCAGGATATAAGGAAAAATTGCGTGAGCGAAGACAGTGGGTCTCAGGAAAGCGCGGAAGCGAATGTCTCGCTTTGTTAGGCGATCCTTCCGAAGAAATAATGTCTTGACGCTTGTGCCATCAGCTGATAATATACTTGATAATTCCAATCGAATAACTATGATAAATGTTAATCGACCAGTCTGCTGGAGATCATGAGCATCCTTCATGATCTCCTTTTTGTCGTATGGACCTCAATTTTACTATCAACCAAGGAGCGGGGGGATCAACGATTGCTTGTACAGGATGAATTGAAACTGACGGCGGATGTCCTCGTCATTGGCGGCGGTCCTGCAGGGGCTTGGGCAGCCTGGAGCGCGGCGTCCCAAGGTGCCAAGGTCGTACTGGCCGACAAAGGGTTTCTGGGCTCCAGCGGGGCAACGGCACCCGGAGGAACCAATCTGCTATATTTGCCTCCTGACGATAAGCTGCGCGATGAAGCCGTGGCCCAGCGGATGAAGGAGGGCGGTTATTTATCGGAACCGGATTGGATCCATCGCGTGCTGGATCAGGTATACATCAATCTGGAACGCGTGGAGGCATGGGGATACCCGTTTCGCCGCGATGAGGACGGGGTCCCTATGCGAGATCATTTGCAAGGCCCGGAATATATGAAGCTGATGCGAAGCGCGGTCAGCCGGGCGGGCGTACGGATCTTAGATCAGTCCCCGGCGCTCGAGCTGCTTGCCGACGAGCATGGGGTCGGTGGAGCACGAGGCATATGCAGGCAGAAGAACAGGGATTGGGAGGTACGGGCACAGTCGGTTGTCATTGCTACCGGCGGCTGCGCCTTTCTGAGCAAGGGCCTTGGCTGCAACGTGCTTACAGGAGAAGGGCTGCTCATGGCGGCGGAGCTTGGCGCTGAGCTATCCGGCATGGAATTCAGCCGCCAATACGCGCCGAGCGCGGCGTTTGGCACGGTGACCCGGGGGCGGCTTCTCAACTGGGCGACGTATTATGACGAAGACGGGAATACGTTGTACAGTCCCGGAGGGCCCAGGCCGCATGATTTTCTGCCGACGATGCTCCGCAAAGGACCGGTATACGCCATGCTGAATCATGCCGACACGGAAGAGAAACGGCGCATATTAAGGCAATCGCACGCCATCTTCTTTGTTCCGTATGATCGGGCGGGAATCGATCCGTTTAAGGAACGGTTTCCCTTAACCCTCCGCTATGAAGGGACGGTCCGCGGAACCGGAGGCATCCGGATCACCGGCGAAGATTGCGCGACGACGGTACCGGGTCTGTACGCCGCCGGCGATGCCGCAACCCGGGAGCGGGTGACCGGTGCCAAGTCGGGCGGAGGGGCTTTTAATGCCTCTTGGGCGATTTGCTCGGGAACGTGGGCTGGCGAATCGGCGGCGAAGCATGCGCTGAGTATGCGTTCTTCTGCGGACGGCCGTCGCCTGCAAGGTGCGGGGCGGGCCGGAATGTCCCATCCATCCGCAGCACATGGGCAGGGAATGGATGCATCAGGCCTGATTCAATCGGTACAGCGGGAGGTGTTTCCGCTGGATATCAATTATTTTCGCAGCGAACCGGTCCTGCAGCAATCGCTCGAACGGCTGAACGGGCTATGGCCGGAAGTGTACGCAAAGGTAACCGGGGGTTCGCGCGAGCGGATTAAGGCAAGGGAAGCGGCGGCCATGGCGGCAACGGCAAGATGGATGTATGCGGCTGCGCTGACCCGGCGGGAAACCAGAGGGATGCATACCCTTCTGGAATACCCGGATCCGAATCCGGAACAGCAGCATCGTCTGACCGTGAGCGGGATCGATCATATTCAGGTGTATCCTGAGGGGAGGCCGCCCCGGCAGGCAGGCCGAGGTACCATGGGCGCTTGCCGAAACTATGGCGATTTAAGGAATAGGAGCAGTGAAGCCGTGGGGGCTGCTGCCTGGATCGCGGCAGCGGCCGGGGAGGTGGAAGGCTCATGATCGAGGTTGTCAGTCGGCAGCGGTGCATCGAGTGCGGCCTGTGCGTCAAGGTCTGTCCGACCAATGTATTCGACCGGACGGAGACGGGGCTTCCGGTCATTGCCCGTCAGGAGGATTGCCAGACCTGCTTTATATGCGAGGCTTATTGTCCTGTCGATGCTCTGTATGTTTCTCCCTTTGCGGATATGGAGCAGAAGGTGACGGAAGAAGAGCTGATCGCGGTAGGAATCATCGGAAGCTGGAGAGAGACGGTCGGCTGGGGACGCGGGCGGACCCGGCTGGCCGAGATCGACGAGACCCCGTTCATCGATCGGATTCTCCCCCGGCGAAGTTAAAGCAGGAACTAAACCAAAAGCATTCATACTGTCAACCATTCTAATGGAGACATTCCTTCGGTTTTTCGAAGAATGTCTCCTTTTGCATTCGAGGAGAGAGGTGCGCTTATGAAACGGGTTCGGCTGATGTTCATGTTAGATGATGAAAGATTTGCGTTTCCCGTGCCGGAGCGTGATCGCAATGAGTGACCATGCACGATTGTACCGGCATGACCCTCCGGCTCCGGTCCACGGCAGCGAGTCGCTGGTACCGGAGCCCGCCGCCGGGCAGCGGCAGAGGGTCTCCCCGGGCGGAGCAGGTGCCGGGATATGGAGGAAGTCGCTGGGCACCTTTGCTGCGGGCGCGGTTCTTCCCGTGTCGCTGCTGGTTTTATGGCAGGTGCTCGGCGATCTTGGTTACATCTCGGAGCTGCTCTTCCCGACGCCGCTTCGCATTGCGGAGGCTTTTGCCCACTTGGCGGGCTCGGGTGACCTTGGCGGTCATGTGCGGATCAGTTTGGTTCGTGCCGCGGCGGGCTTTGCCCTTGGAGGGGCTCTCGGCCTAGCCTTCGGTATTCTGGTCGGGGTATTCCGCATATCCGAGCGTGTGCTCGATCCATCCATCCAGATGGTCCGCATGATTCCGCATTTAGCGGTTGCGCCGCTGTTCGTGCTTTGGTTCGGAATCGGGGAATCGTCCAAAATACTGCTGATCGCCAAAGGGGCTTTCTTTCCGCTCTATATCCAAACCTATCTGGGCATCCGCGGCGTGGATAACAAATGGTTCGAAGTAACAAGGGTTCTGGGTTTCACGCGTATCCAGCAAATCTTCAGGCTGGTCATTCCGTCCTCCCTGCCGCATATCTTCCTCGGGATCCGGCTGTCCCTCGGGCTGGCCTGGCTCGGGCTCGTCGTTGCCGAGATCATGGGCTCCACGTCCGGCATCGGCTATTTGATGACGGATGCCAGACAGTTCAGCAAAACCGCAACCGTGTTCGTGTGCATCGTCCTGTTTGCCGTCATCGGCAAAGCAGCAGACGCCGCGGTTAGGCTGATGGAGCGCAGGCTGCTGAAATGGAACGACAGCTATGAGGGCTAAAGCACGGCTTCTGATTCCAAGAGAGAGGAGGAGACACGATGAATAACGCGAACGAACTTGCGCTGCCTGCGGCGGGGCAGTCACCCTCTGTATCGCAGCCGCCCAATCCTGCTGCCGTGCGCTCCAAACGCCGGCGTGCATCCTTACTACGGGCCATTACGCTCGGATCGGCCCTTCCGGTTCTGGTGTTGGCCCTATGGCAGCTGGCAGGCAATCTTGGCTGGATCGATGCGTTCTTCCTGCCGACGCCGGCGGCGATTTTCGAATCCCTCTGGAATCTGATCGCCTCGGGCAAGATGGCGACCCATCTGGGCATAAGCATCGGCCGCGCCGCTGCAGGCTTCGCACTGGGAGGCAGCCTGGGCTTGATATTGGGCCTGCTGACGGGCTTCTCCCGCAAGTCGGAAATATTCCTGGATCCGACGGTGCAGATGCTGCGGATGATCCCGCATTTGGCGATCGCTCCGCTTATTATTTTGTGGTTCGGATTCGGAGAAACGTCGAAGGTGCTAATCATTGCGAAGGGAGCTTTTTTTCCGCTGTACGTCAATACGTTTCTCGGCATCCGGAGCGTCGACAAAAAGCTGTTCGAGGTATCGAGGGTGCTGCAGTACAACCGGGTTCAGCAGATCATCAAGCTGATCATCCCGTCTTCGCTGCCTAACCTGTTAATGGGACTCCGCTTATCGCTGGCGGTATCCTGGCTCGGGCTCGTCGTTGCGGAGCTGATCGGTTCGCAGTCGGGGGTCGGGTTTCTCATCAATCTTGCCAAGCAATCCTCCTTAACGGAGCAAATTTTTGTGGGTGTATTGGTTTTTGCCGTCGTCGGCATGATGGTGGATCTGTTCGTCCGCTCTCTGGAACGCCGCTTGCTGAAGTGGCGGGATAGTTACAAGGGATGATCAGGCTTCGTGAATGAGAGAACAGAGGGACAATGATGATTAGGAGGGGAACACGCATGAGTTCACGTATGCAAGGCAGCACGCTTCAGTTGGAAGCGGATGTGCTGGTCATTGGCGGTGGCCCGGCCGGAGCATGGGCAGCTTTAACGGCTGCGGCGAAAGGCAGCAATGTCGTGCTGGCGGATAAGGGCTTCTGCGGATCAAGCGGGGCAACGGCGCCGTCGGGCACGGGCGTATGGTACGTGGAGCCTGAAGCGCGGCAGCGCCAGGAAGCGAAAATGAGCCGGTATTTGATGGGCGGACGCTTAGCCGAGAATGAGTGGATGGATCGGGTACTGGAACAAACCTACGAGAATATGAACCGCCTTGGCGGCTGGGGGTATTCGTTCCCGGTCGATCCGGATGGCGGCATATTTCGGCGCGGCTTGCAGGGACCGGAGTATATGCGTCTCATGCGCAAGCTGGTAAAAAGAGCCGGCGTCAAAATACTCGACCACAGCCCAGCGCTGGAACTTCTGGCGGATGAACACGGAGTGGGGGGCGCTGCTGGCGTAAGCACGCAGGGCGGCGATCCCTGGAGAGTCACCGCGGGTGCCGTTGTCATCGCAACCGGCGGCTGCGCCTTCCTGAGCAAAGCGCTGGGATGCAACGTGTTGACCGGTGACGGCTATCTGATGGCGGCCGAGGCCGGGGCCGAAATGTCGGGCATGGAGTTCTCCAACGCCTACGCCATATCGCCAACGTTCTCCTCGGTGACCAAAACGGCGTATTACCGTTATGCAAGCTTTTACTACGAGGACGGCACGGTGGTAGAGGGAGCGGGCTCGACCAAGGGACGTTCCGTCATTGCCAAAAAACTGCTGGAGAACCGACAGGTATATGCCCGATTGGATCAGGCACCCGCCGACCTGCAGCCGCTGCTCCGGGTGGGGCAGACGAATTTTTTCCTGCCGTTTGACCGCATGGGCATCGACCCGTTCAAGGATATGTTCCCGGTCACGCTTCGGCTCGAAGGGACGGTGCGCGGGACCGGGGGCATTCATATCGTGGACGAAACGTGCGCCACGAAGGTCCCCGGCTTGTATGCCGCCGGAGACGCCGCAACGAGGGAGCTGATCTGCGGCGGATTTACCGGAGGCGGCAGCCACAATGCCGCCTGGGCGATGTCTTCCGGCAGCTTTGCGGGCGAAGGCGCGGCGTACTATGCCAAATCGCTAGGACGGCATGCCGCTAAACGCGAGGTGCACGGATTGTCTTCGGCTCCGATCGTGTCTTCCGGTACCTACGGCTCGCTGCAGGAAAAGCCGCCGATTGCCGCGGAGGAATACATTCGGGCGGTGCAGGAAGAGGTCATGCCTTATGACCGGAACCTGTTCCGTACGGATGAGGGACTTCGGGATTCGTTGCAACGGCTTGATGGCGTATGGAAATCGATCCGGCAAGAACCCATCCATCTTGATTATCAGGCGGTGAAGAAACGCGAGGCAGCGGCCATGGCTGCAACCGCCCGCTGGATGTACCGCTCGGCGCAGGCCAGGACGGAAACGCGGGGAATGCATAAGCGGGTTGATTATCCGGAGCTGGACGAGACGCAGCATTACCGCCTGATTACATCCGGGTTGGATGAAATCAGCGTCCGGGCGCAGCGCGTGAGCGGGGAGGCGGTTTCCCTTTGATCGAGCTGATCAGCGATGCCAGATGCGTGCAGTGCAATCTGTGCGTCTCCGTATGTCCGACCAACGTATTTGATACAGTCGATAACGATGTGCCTGTCATTGCGCGCCAGAACGATTGCCAAACCTGTTTTATGTGCGAGCTCTATTGTCCGGCGGACGCGATGTACGTCGCGCCTCATCCGGACCGGCTCAGCGGGCTAAGCGAGGCGGAGTTGGAGCAGGCCGAGCTGTTGGGGGGCTACCGCGAGAAGGTGGGATGGGGACCCGGCCGAACGTCCATATCCAGCCATGCGTTTCTGGCTCAGCTCGCGAAGCGTTCTGTTCCTTAACCGTCAGTCTGCCCCTTTTTCAGGCAGCTCCACTCTTCCCGTCTGCATGGGAAGCATGATCTGGGGCTCATTGAGGCCAGGGCTTGCCGGGGATTCCATGAAGCCCCGTAAGAAGCTAGAGGCGCAAGAAGCGAAAGCGAGGCAATGCCATATCGAGATGGGATCTGTGAGGGGAGAGAAATCGAATGGAGAATCGAAACGTTAAGCAACACAAGCGAAAGCGATACGCGATTTTATTGACGCTGGTGGCGGCGGCGCTTGCTTTTTCGCAGGGCTGCGGCACCAAAGATCAAATAACGGAGGCATCAAGCTCCGGCGTGCCGAAGACGCTCAATTACGGATATATAGGAACCAATGCCCTGAATGTGCCTGGAGGCGCCGAGGGTTGGGGGTTCCATAAGGGCATTATTCAGGAAGAGCTTAAGAAGCACGGGATTGAAACGGTAAACCTGACCGCCTTTCCCAACGGTCCGGATTTGAGCGAATCGCTGATCAGCGGTCGCTTGGACTTTGGCAGCTTGGGCGATACGCCGGCCATCCTGTCACGTTCAACGGGAGCGAAGACCAAGGTCATTACCCAAGGCTCGACCGACAGCATCGGGTACCTCGTGGCGAAGAAGGGTGGCCCGTCTTCCCTGGAAGAGTTAAAGGGAAAGACGGTAGCCACTCAAAAAGGCTCCTTCCACCACCGATACTTGGCCGGTCTTTTGAAGAAAGAGGGGCTGGCTGAGGATGTGAAGGTCATCCACCTGCTTCGCGTGGATGCGGAGGCTGCCCTGGCCCGCGGGGAAATCGACGCGATGACCAATACCGGCGTGTATACACTCAAACAAATCGATGAAGGCTATACGCTGCTGGACGATGCCACCAAGCATCCCGAGCTGTACGGAACCAGCGTAACCGCGGTGTCGGAGGATTATCTGGCGAAATATCCGGATTTCGCCAAGGCATGGAATGAAGCCCGTTCCAAGGCGCTAGAGGATTTAAAGCAGCATCAGGAGGAGTACTATGCGTTTCTGGCCGAATTGCAGAGCACGAAGGTGGAGTACGTGAAGAAGGTAAGCCCGATCGAGCTGATTAAGGAGGTTCCATTTACCGAGGAAGGGCTGCAGCTGCTGGAGGGAACGAAGGCCTTCCTGGTCGAAGAGAAGCTGGCGGAAACCGATTTTGCATTGGACGATTGGCTGATCAAGCCTTAACCAAGCTTAGACCAAGCCGTATTACAATAACCCGCAAAGGGTAAGGAGAGATGATCTTATGACCAGACCTGATCCAACCGTAATCGTATCAGCCCTGTCGAAGCGGACGGTGGCGGAACAAACGCGCCGTCCCGAATATCCGGTGCATGCCCACTTTGTGAATCGATGGTCTTCGAGGGCCTTTGACTCCCGTCCGGTCGAAGAGGATGTGCTGTATACCGTCTTGGAGGCGGCCCGGTGGGCACCCTCCTCGGGCAACGGGCAGCCGTGGCGGTTTATCGTCGCCCGAACAGAGGAGGAGCGGGAGCGATTCCGGTCCTTTATCCGTCCCGGAAACCGCGTGTGGAGCGATCGCGCGCCGGCACTTGTCCTGCTCGTTTCCTACACGCTGAATGCCAATGGGGAACCGGGGGGAAGCCACGCGTTTGATGCGGGGGCTGCTTGGGGAATAATCGCTTCGCAGGCTGCTTTGCTTGGGCTGAATACTCGCGCGATTGGCGGCTTCGACCATAGGCTTGCCCGCGAAGTCCTGCATATTCCGGAAGAATATGATCTGCATGCGGTCATAACACTTGGATACCGCGGGGATAAATCGGTGCTGCCGGAGACGCTGCAGGAACGGGAGGTCCCTACGGACCGACGATCCTTGAATGAACTGGTGCATGAAGGAGTATTTCAGGCTAAGGAATGATGCCCGGCCACTCCGCTCGAAAAACCGTTCCTTGGTTAACCGTGCTGTCCACGCTCATTTGGCCGCCATGCGCGTTCATGATGGACTGGGTGATGGACAGTCCAAGACCGGCACCGCCGTGCTGCCGGGTCCGGGATTCATCGATGCGGTAGAACCGCTCGAACAGATGGGGCAGATGCTCCTTCGAAATCCCGGCTCCATTGTCGCTGACCCGCAGTACGGCGTGGTCCTTGGTTTTATCCACCGTAACGGTAATCCGCCCTGTGTCGGAATCGGTATGCTGTACCGCATTATGGAACAGGTTGTAGATGACCTGCTTGATCTTGTCGGGGTCACACCGGCACAGCACGGCTGCCGCTTGAATCGTTACGTTCCTGCCTTGAGCCAGCATCCTGAGATGGGGCTCCATCTCTAGCAGCAGCCGATCCAGCCGGGTATCCTGCAGATGAAGCTCCGGCTTACGGTCAAGTTTGGCCAACAGAAGCAAATCCTCGACCAATTTCTTCATGCGCTTCGATTCGCCGTGCATGCTGGACAGTGCTGCATGGAGCTGATCCTTGTTGTCGGCGGCGCCGCGGCCAAGCACCTCCAGAAAGCCGTGAATCGAAGTAAGCGGCGTGCGCAGCTCATGGGAAGCATCGGCAATAAACCTCTGCATCTGCTCTTTCGCCTCGCGTTCCGCTTCAAACGCTCCCTCAAGCCTATTCAACATGCCGTTAAACGATTGGGCCAAGCGGTCAATCTCCTGCTGACCCTGCATGGCCGGAAATCGCTCCGCCAAGTTTCCGGCATCCGTTCGTTCCACTGTTTCGACCATTCGGCTTAGCGGGTTAAGCGTCCTGCGCAGCAATGGCAGGTACAATGCAACCCCGCCAGCCATGGCAAGCAAAGCCAGCGCGGCAAATATCAGCAGCTGCCGCAGCAGAACGGCATGGAGCGGCTGCGTATCCATTCCAAGCTGCAGTATACCGGAAGGGCTGTTAGGGCTGCCGTAAGGGCGAAAAACAACGATCTGTTCGGTGCCGTGGGCATCGTCAATCACTTCGTACGGAACGGGCCGACGCTCTTTGAATTGCTCCAGAATCGAGGTATAAGCCTCTGCTGCCAGCTGCGGCGCGGACAGACCGTTGTCACTGGCCAGGTCGGTGTAGCTTCCGTTCGTTGCGATCTTGGCAAGCGACATATTCGGCAGAAAGAGCAGAGGTCTATCCTCCTGGCGGGGCATGCCCGCATGGGCGTCGTAATTCGGAACAGAAGGCCGGTTATGTTGCACGCGATCAGGCTCCCACATCTCCACGGGGATAGAGCGGACCTGAAGCGAAAGCGCCTCGGCCTGATTGCGGAACAGGGCGTTTTTCATCAGTACATATTGCAGCGCTCCGATCAGCACGAGCAGAAGCGCCAAGACGAGAAGGGAACGCGACAGGAGCTGCGTGCGCAGAGACGTTGGCCGAGATGCGCGTATACGGTTTCGGAAACTCATGGCAAATCCACCCGGTAGCCGGCTCCGCGAAGCGTGCGAATGACCCGATGCTCCTTGTCCCCAAGCTTCTCTCGCAGAGATCGGATATAGACCTCCACGATGTTATCCTCTCCCCCAAAGTCATAATCCCACACAATATTCAATATGTTCGATTTGCTCAGAACGCTGCCGTGTTTGGTCACAAGCAGTTTGAGCAGTTTATATTCCGTAGGGGAAAGCTCCAAGGCTACTCCCAGGTATGAAATTTCTTTCTTGCGGTCATCGATGGTGAATGGCCCAAGCCGGATTTCGCCAAGCAGGCTCGGGAACTGATTGCGGAGCCGAGCTTGAATGCGGGCCAGCAGCTCTTCAAAACTGAAGGGCTTGGCCATGTAGTCGTCCGCTCCGGTCATAAGGCCCGTTACACGGTCATCGATCTCATCCTTCGCGGTGAGCATTATGACCGCAACATCCCGGCCTTCCTCCTTCAAACGTCTGCACACCGCAAGACCGTCCATTCCCGGCATCATCACATCCAGAACGATGACATGCGGCTCGAAGCCGACGGCTTCCCTTAACGCACATTCTCCATCGGAGGCCGTGCGCACCTCAAACCCTTCATTTTGGAGACCAAGCTCCAGAAATTGCAGTATATGCGGCTCGTCATCCACAAGCAAAACGCGAATACGATGCATGGATCCCATGACAAAACTCCTCTTCTTTCATTCCTTCAACTTTATCATACGTGACGTAGCTGAATGAATTCTGAACGCGAACTGAAAATAAACTGAAAAATGATTCGCAAATATGCATTCTCAAATCAGGGAATTTAAGGATGTTGATATCTGTTCGGTTATCGTTAATACTATCTTAAAGCCAAGACAATCAATGCAGCACCTGTTCAAGATCCATCATGGATGGGTGAAAGGAGGAGACTGGACATGATAGGAAATGTATATCCACCCGAGAATCAGGGCAAGGGCTCACTCGATGGAGGAAGGATAACGGAGTTGAAGCCGATCGGTTTCTCCGGAGAAGGGTCAGCCGTGACCCGGGTAGGGCCTCTTTTCTATTGGTCCTGGTTTCGTGCGCCCGTCGAAGGCTATATCGCGTCTCATCCCCATCAGGGTTTTGAAATCGTGACTTATATGATTCAGGGAAAGTGCGACCATGAGGATTCGCATGGTACGCACAGCATAATAGGGCCAGGAGGCCTGCAATTGATGAGGGCAGGTTCCGGACTTACGCATGAGGAACTTCTGACCGGGCCGGATGCAGAAGGATTCCAGATTTGGTTTGAGCCGTATCTTCGCGATTCATTGAAGCAAAACCCGGCCTGTCGTCAGTATCGTCCGGACTCTTATCCGGTAACCCGCATCCAGGGGGGATTGGTCAAAACAATGATCGGCGGTTCCGCCCCAACCGATCTGTCCGTGGACGTGAAGATGCTCGATATTCAAATTCTGGCCGGGCACGAAGCACGATATGAACTGAAAACCGGCAGGCGCGCGGCTGCGCTAGCCGTAAGGGGAGCCGGCAGCTTTAGCACGGAAGAGGATAGCCTCATGTTTCATCATCGGGACTTTATGGTAATCGATACGGTGCCAGGTGAGACGATAAGCCTTAAGGCGCAAGAGAATGTCAGGGTCATCCTGATTGACGTACCGGAAAACCCTGGATATCCGCTCTATTCCAAGCGGCCATAGGGTCAAAAGTTTACAATATTGTAGTGGAATGAAATTGAGATGGTACGATAAACTAGAGCCTGTCAGATGGGGTATCCGTCTGATCAGGCTTTTTTTTAAAAAAAAGTATGACAGGGAATAGAGGTCATCTTCCACGCAGCAATCGCAAGGAAAAATACATATATTTGGTAAGCAGAAAGACCCAACAAAGAAATCCGGACTTCTTTAGGCCGGATTGGTTGGGTTATTTTGGCATGTTTTTTTGCTATAATAATCTATTTATACTAAATTTAAGTATAATAAGAGACTAAAGTCCTCCTCTTTACCAATAGTTGGCATGTGTTTTTGTGAGGATGGTAGCATGCGTCCCGAGATATAGCCTGTCTATAATGATTGCGGGATCACGAAAATGACATTTTCGTCATTCCACAATCAACGAGATGGGGGAGATCGTTATTTTCTCGAAAAAAAGATTTAAACAATTGATGGCCGGAGCGCTGTTATCAGCAGCGGTTCTTGGTTCTTATGGATATGGGTCCGTGAATGAAGTGTCTGCTGCCAGCGTGCAGTCTGTAACCAAAGGTGTAGCAAGCTCGAATGTGTACATGCGCAATAAGCCTTCGACTTCGGGTAAAGTCGTTGACCGCGTGCATAAGGGTGAGCGCGTTCAAATTCTGGGCAAGAGCTCAAGCTGGTATAAGATCAAAACTTCGGACGGCAAGCAAGGATATGCTTCGTCTAAATATATTAACCAAAGCAGCGGATCTTCTAACACTTCCGGCAATTCGGGAAGCACGGCGCCTTCTGCGAGCGCAAGCGTTGAAAAAGTAATCAGTGCAGGCATGAAGTATCTGGGCACGCCGTACGAATTCAGTTCTAACCGCAATTCAACGAGTACCTTTGACTGCTCGGCATTTGTTCGCCGCGCATTCATGGACGGCGCTAACATTACGTTGCCAAGCGATTCCCGCAAGCAAGGGCAGTACGTCAAAGATAAAGGAACGGCTGTTTACAACGTCAATCAATTAAAGCGCGGGGATCTGGTATTCTTCATGAGCTACCGAGGTTCATCAGCATCCGCTTATGCCGGATTGGACAAGTCCAAACAGCGGATTACGCACGTAGCGATCTATCTGGGAGACAACAAGCTGCTGCATACGTACTCGAAACAATCGGGCGGGGTCCTCGTAGGTAACTTCGGCGATTCTTGGAAACACCGCTTCATGCACGGCGGAAGCGTACTATAAAACATCGTTCCATGGTTAGAATAAAAACAGAAGGACTGTCCGGTTGGGAGATCTGAACGATCTTTAACGGGCAGTCCTTTGTGTTATGCGATTTGCATTTCGCTTTCGATTTCAGTAAGGTGGACAGTAGGAACGGGACAACAGCATGAAGATAGGAACAGGAGGGACGATGATGAACGGTGGGCAGCGTTCCAATATCAGACCGGGGCTTGAGGTTGATATCGTACTGAAGCAGGACCAGAGAACGGGCAAATTAACCCGCGGCGTGGTCAAAGATATTTTGACCAATTCGCCCAACCATCCGCACGGCATTAAAGTACGTCTTCAGGACGGCCAAGTGGGACGGGTGAAGAACATTTACGAGTCGTAACATTCGATGCGGTTCGAGACTAAAGGCCATAGGCTGCCTGGGATATAGCAAACCAAAAGCCGCATCCAAAACTTCGCAAATCTGAGGAGTTTTGGATGCGGCTTTTTTGCATTTCCATGCAACATTGCTCACAATCCATCCGTCTGGAGGTTGAGGTGAACAAAAAAGATGAGAAGATACCTTTATATGGGGTTTATCTTGATGTTGATGTTAACGGGCTGCGCGAAGCAGGAGACGCAGGGGGCAGATCCGACTGGACCTTCATTGAATAAAGCTGCCAGGGGGAATCAGGCGGAGATTACCGACGGGGACTTCGTGTATCGACTCGTTAGCGAGAAAGAAGAGTATGAACAGGGAGATCAAGTTCAAGTATACGGGGAACTGGAGTATATCGGCGAAGAGGATGAGATTACGATCGGCCATGCGGCCTCCGCTTTTTATTTCCCGATGAAAGAGCTCACAAGAGACTACAACATCAGTTATGCCATGAACGAGCCCTATATTACAACCAAGCTGAAAAAGGGCAAGCCGCTGCGCGAATATTACAAAATCGGCGGTGGATACGACAGCAGGGACGACAAGAAATTCAAAGATTTCATCCATTCGCTGAAGGATGGTTTTCCGGGCGGGCGCTACGTCGTCTACGGATCCGCGGATTTCGTGATTGATTCCATGTCGCAGGGCGCGAGTCAGAGCGGTTCGAACGGGGAAGAGCCAAAGCGCTATAAGATACAAGCCGAGATCGAATTCAGCGTAAGCGAGGAGAAGGAATAAAGCAATAGAGGGGTAACCTGCAGATTCTAGGAACCTGCGGGTTACCCCTTTTAGCATGCTTATTGGAAGCCTTGACCCTGATGTGTGTTAGGAAAACCTTGTTGGCCGTATGAAGGCTGAATATGCTGTGTTTGGTTGTGGGCTTGTACAGAGTACTCCACTTGTTTAACGATCTGGGAGATTTGCTGATACTGCTGCATCGCCTGTTGATGGCCTTGAAGGGCAGTTTGGATCATCTGCGCCGCTTGACGCTCACGCTGAGCGAGTTCCTCGAGTCGGGCTGCATTTTGCTGCTCTTGCTGCATCAGCTGCTGGTACATAGCCGAACCCTGCTGCGTTTGCTGGGTCAGCTGCTGAAGAATTTGCTCGCACTGACGAATTTGCTGCGAAATTTGCGAGTTGTTGTTATTCATTGGATACATGGCGTGTATTCCTCCTAAGAATTGTGGTTTCAAATCCTTGGTTAGTGTACGGAAGAATACGTCAAATCATCCTGAATTATAATGTGAGCTGCCCTTCCAATATATGGACAAATTCCTCCAAAAAGGCCTGATCCTCTTGGTCGAAACGGTTCTTGAGCGGACTATCGATATCCAGAACGCCATACAATGCGCCATCCACCATCATGGGCACCACAATCTCGCTGTTCGAAGCCGCATCGCAGGCAATGTGCCCCGGGAACTCATGTACATCGGCTACAAGCAGTGTCTGCTGTTTAGCCGCAGCGGTTCCGCAAACTCCACGATTCATCGGAATCCGGATGCAAGCGGGCAGTCCTTGGAATGGCCCGAGCACCAGCTCTTTGCCATCATAAAGATAGAAGCCGACCCAATTCGTATCGGACAGGAACTGCTTGAGCAGCGCAGATGCATTGGACAAGTTGGCAATGGCATTCGGCTCGTCGTGGATAAGTGCTTTCAACTGATTCAGGACCTGGGCGTATTGTTCGCTCCTAGTGCCTTCATAGGGTGTGTTTTGAAACATGGATATCCGCCCTTCCTTCATTTGCGTTGATTCATTCACCTTAGTATAAGTATATGATATTCGTCAAGGGACAAGCCATGGGAAGAAAGGCTCCGGCGAATCCGGCTGATTCCTGACCATGCCGGAGGGGTAATGTATGACATGACCAGGTATCAATTCAATCAGGTGGAGGGAGAGAAGATCGAATGCGCGCAGACGTTCAGAATTTGTTTATCGGTATTCATATGCTCTATCACGCCCATGAGCGGGACCTTACGATCAGCGAGATGCAGCCCGAGCTGGAGCGTCATGGATATAAGGTCGGCGACCGGGAGGTTAAGCATGAACTTGAACGCTTGACCGAGGAGAACTTCCTGACCGCGCACGGTGAGGGGTACAGCCTCACGGGAGCCGGGATCGAGGAGTTCAAGGAAATCCAGATCAGGCTTAAGGAGCTTTGCGATGAAGTGCTTAAACCGGTGAACCCGAAAAAGGCCGATTCCATGGCGTAGGGCAGATAACAGCATAACAATTGAAAAAAGCCCCCGACTCACGCGGATCCAGCGTGTGGTGCGGGGGCTTTTTGAGCCGCCGTTCTATACCGTCTCAAGGGATCCGTCCAGCTCCAGCTGGAAGGTATTTTGGGCTGGCGCTGCTTCCGGCTGCGCTGCGCGGGCAGCTTCCGGCAGCGGTGCCTGGACGGGTTGATCTATATGTTCACGAAGGAAAGAGTGCACGCCTTCCCGATATTGCTCGGGATCCACATGATAAGCGTTCGCATGGATAGCGCCTTCGATAAGAAGAAGTTTTTTCGGGTCCGGTTTGGCTTCGTACATCTCGATGCTCATTCGGGTAGGCACGTAATTATCCTTGGTGCCATGGATGAACATAACCGGAAGCGTGCTGTTCCGAACAGCACGGATCGGGCTGACCTGATCGAGGCTGAACCCGGCTTTGCGCCGAATTCTGGCGTTTACCCAGGACAGGAACGGCACGGAGGGGATTTTGTTGATGCGCGTGAGCTGATGCCGCATTAAATCCGTCAAATCGGAATACGGGCAATCCGCGATGACAAGCTTGACCTGCGGATCGGCAATGGATAAATACTCCAGCACGGTTCCGCCTCCCAGCGACTGTCCATGAAGCCCGATCGCCACATCCTCGCCGTACTTGCGGGTAATCCAGCGCACCCACGCCTGCACGTCGTGTTTCTCATAATAACCGTAGGTGGTATAGCGTCCTTCGCTTCGTCCATGCCGGCGCTGATCGATCAGGAGCACGTTGTAACCCTCTTCCGTAAACAAATCAATGAATTGGGTGGAGACGGCTCGCGAACCGGTATAGCCGTGGGCAAGAAGCATCCAATGCTTGGAGCCGGGATTGTTTAGAATGGCTGCGCCGCACAGCTTCAACCCGTCAAAGCTCTTGATCGCCACTTCGTTCTTTTGAAGCGATTCATATTTCTCTCTGCTGTACAGTCCGGCTTTTTCCAGCACCGTGAACAGCTTGAGGTCATTCTTTACGCGCATCCGCGTAATCTGCAGATATCCGATTTGCGTAATGGCAGCGGCGATGACAACGACGGTGAACAGCAAGACAATCGCGATATACATACTCAGATGACTTCCTCCTTCTTCCGCACTGTACAAGGGAGCCGTGACAAGCATATTGACGGAAGCCTCCCGAATCCATCAATATATATACATCCAGCTCATAGATGTTGATGGGGGACCAGGATACGGATTGATTTTCGCTATACTCTTTTATACACGCACATAGTATCACCGGAAACAGCCGATGCAAGTCAGTTTTTTTGCGAGGGGGTGGAATACCATGTACAGATGCGAAGGGATCGTTCCGGAAATGAAGGGGCGGCGGATCCGGCTGCGAAGGATGGAGGCGGCGGATGCGGAAGCGATGCTCGGCTGCTGGTCCGATCCCGCGGTAACCGCCTTTCTGGATATGCCCGTCATGGATTCAGCCGAGGACGCAAAGGCACTGATTGAGTGGCTGCAACGGCTTGCCGAGCAGGACGAAGCCATTCGCTGGGGCATCGAGATCACCGAAACAGGCCAATTGATCGGCAGCTGCGGATTTAATATTTGGCAGCTGGAGGGCGCGTTCAAGGGCGAGTTTGGGTGTGAACTGGCAAGCCGTTATTGGGGGAAAAGCTATATGGCCGAGGCGGCCGAACTGGTTGCGGCTTTCGGGTACGGGTCCATGGGACTAAATCGAATCGAGGCTTTCGTCGATTCGAGAAATGAGCGTGCATGCCGATGGTTTGCGAAGAATGGTTATATGCGCGAGGGAGTACTTCGCGATTATCGCCTAACGTCCGGCGGTTATGTCGATGCCGTCGTTTTTTCGCGATTGAGAAAAGATTGGAACACGCTATAAGAGAGGCAGGTGTTGGAATTTGCTGATTCAATATGAGAAGGGCGGCACGCTTCTTCATCGATATGATCCTTTAAGCAAGCTGCTGATTCTGTTCTGTACAGCGGTAATCGCCATGCTGCTCGACCAAGCCTGGCAGCAGGCGTTGTTTCTCCTGTTATGCATCGGCCAAGCCCGATTCGCCGGCCGGGTGTCTTACAAGCGTCTGCTGGGAGGGATCCGGCTCATTGCAATCGTTGCGGTACCCTACTTCATTCTGACCAGCTTGACGGTCCAAGGGGACACCGTATGGCTGCAGTGGGGGCCCATCACCCTGACGGTTGAGGCTCTGAACGCCGCGGGTGCCATGTCGCTCCGGATGTTTACGTTGTTTCTGACCTCGATGGCGTATATCTTGACGACGGATCCGAGAGAACTGGTTGCCGAGCTGACCAGACGTCTTCGAATCCCTTACCGGTTCGCGTTTGGCGTATCCGCTGCGCTGACCTTCATTCTGCTGTTGGAGGAGGAGGGTGCCCATATTCTGGCTGCCCAGCAGGTAAGGGGCCATCGACCGCCCAAGGGACTCGGAAGCCGCATCGGCTACGGATTGAAGTTTGTTTCGGCTGTCCTGCTTAATGCGCTGCGTCGTGTTCAGCAAACGGCGGGCGCAATGGAATCCAAAGGATTTGGGGCATACCCGGACCGAACCTATCGCACGGAGGTTAACATTCCTTCATGGGCGGTTGCATCGGCAGTTATGTATGTACTGGCAACGGTTTTCGTGTGGTGGATTGCCTGAATTGTTAACCTGAATAAACAAAAAATAGGTTGACGTTATGAGCGGAAGTGTGCAAAATATGAAAAGAAGCGTTGACGAACGCTAGCACAGCCGCCGACGGCGGCTGGTATGAAGGAGGACTACCTTTGAATTCATCATCACAGAAAAAATGGTTTGCTTTTACGACGCAGGAGATTATCCTGATGGCAATGCTTGCTGCCGTTAATGCCGTTCTCACCGTATACATAGGGCCGGTTAACAAACTGTTGAACAGTCTGGGCGGACCCATCGCCACTTCGACGACGACAGGAATCTACATGGTTTATGGACTCTTGGCTTACTACATCATTCGTAAACCGGGAACGGCGGTTGTCACGTTTGCCATCGGCGGCACGATTCAGGCTCTGACCGGTACGGTATACGGCATAGCTTCGTGTTTTGTGGCCGCAGGCTGCTACATGATCGTGGCGGAGACGATTTTCGCGATCTACCGATACAAAAAGTGGAGCGCCGGCGCTCTCATGCTGGTTGGCGGAGCGATGGTACCGCTCTGGTTCCTGTTCGCAGCCAACATGTTCGGGTATACGTCCTGGCCGATCGAAGTGCTTGGCATTGCGTTGGTGGTGCGTATTCTGAGCGGCGTTCTCCTCTGCGGCCTGTTAACCAAGGTTTTAGGCGAGGCGTTAGTGAAGACGGGCCTGCTTCGCCGGTTCGCCGTCGCCGTCAAGGGATAGCCCGATGTCGGGAACAAGGGTGTCATGCCGGGGACTGGGATTCCGCTATGACGGAGAGGAACGTCCGGTTATCCACGATATGAATCTGGACATAGTCGAGAACGATTGGGTCGCGATTCTTGGTGCCAGCGGCAGCGGGAAGTCAACGCTGTGCCAGCTGCTATGCGGCCTTCTTCCGCGGAGCGGCGGAGGCGCAAGAACGGGGGAAGTGCTGCTGGACGGCATGGATCCTGCAGCGGCGCCGACAGCCGATGTAGCCGATGCGGTCGGGGTGCTGTTTCAGGATCCGGATGCCCAGCTCGTTCAAGGGATCGTCGAGGACGAAGCGGCCTTCGGTCCTGAAAATATGCGGGTTCCGCCCGCGGAAATCGAGGAGCGGGTGGTGCAGTCCCTTGCGGCGGTCGGGCTGCTTCACCGCCGGACCGATCCGGTGCGCAGCCTGTCCGGCGGACAGCGGCAGCGCACGGCCTTGGCCGCGGTGCTGGCGCTGCGCCCGCGGCTCTTCGTCTTCGACGACGCCTGCGCCAGCCTGGATGCCGCGGCGCAGGCGAACTTCCTGCAGCTGTGCCATAAGCTGCAGGCGGAGGGCCGGACGCTGATCACCGCGTCCGGCCGCTTTGACGATGTCGCGCGCGCCGCGGGGCGCGTCATCGTCCTGGACGGCGGGACCGTCGTGATCGACGGGCCGCCGGAGGAGCTGCTGCACCGCTGCGGGGAGCAACTGGTGCAGCTGGGCTTGCTGCCTCGGCCCGCAGGCGAGGCAGCGCGTGCCGCCGCCGGGGACAAGCCTGTCCCGGCAACAACTCCCCCGCATCCGGCAGCGCGCCATGCGGAATTGCCGGTCCCCGCAGGTTCCGCTCCTGCGGCGGTATCCCATGCGGGCAAGCCAGTTCCTGCGGGTTCCGTACCTGCGGCGGAATCCCATGCAGAAGGCGCCAGGCCGTCTGCCGTCTCCCCGCTGCTCCAGATTAATTCGCTGACGTTTGCTTATCCGAGCGGCCGGGAGGCGCTGCGCGATATCAATGCGAAGATTGATCCCGGCGACTGGGTGCTGCTGACGGGGGAGAACGGGTCGGGCAAAACGACGCTCAGCCGTCTGATCATGGGCCTGCTGCCGGCTCCGGCAGGCAGCATACGCTGGCAAGGGGAAGATACGAAGGGAATGGCCGTCTACCGCAGGGCCGAGTTGATCGGCTACGTCTTCCAGCAGCCGGAATATATGTTTACGGCCCCAAATGTTTGGGAGGAGCTGATCTACAGCCTCCACGGCGGGATGTCCGTGAAGAAGCGCCCGGAGCTGACGGCCGGCCAGCAGCAGCGGGCGAGGTTTCTGTTAGAGATGGCGGGACTTACGGATCGGCTTCAAATGTCTCCTTATTTGCTTAGTCAGGGAGAGAAGCGTCTCTTAAGCATCATCAGCCAATTGATGCTGGAAAGATCGCTGTATATCCTGGACGAGCCGACCTCGGGAATGGACTATGCCGCCATCGGTAAAGTAACCGAGCTGTGCCGTTATGTCGTCGGTGAAGGCTCGACCGTCCTGATGATCACGCACGATCCCGAACTCATGAAGCGGCATGCCACTTCCCGTATTCATCTACGGAGCGGGAAAATGTCTGTGCAACCAACGCGGTAACCTTTATAATAGAAATGTTACATGATGTGAAAGCGCTCCTGGTATCGGGAGGCGCTTTTATGCTGTTGGCCCCGGTTTTATCCTAATAGGATCGGCAGGGACAGGAGTCATGCCGGGGCCGTCTAGAGTAAAGGGGACGAAGGAACGTGGGTGTATTAAGACAAGACAAACGCAGTTATATCCTGGTCGGTATTCTGTTATCCACCTTTATGGCTGCGATCGAAGGAACGGTTGTCGGTCCGGCGGGTCCGGCCATTATCAGCAGCTTCGGGAGCGTAAGCCTGATGAGCTGGATTTTTACGGCCTATCTGCTGACGATGGCTGTAACGACGCCGATCTTCGGTAAAATAAGCGATTTATATGGACGCAAGCCCGTATTTTTATACGGCTCGCTGATCTTTCTCGTAGGCTCTTTGCTGTGCGGGCTGTCACAGAACATGACGCAGCTGATCATTTTCAGGGCAATCCAAGGGATCGGAGCCGGTGCGGTTATACCGGTGACCTTCACGATTGTCGGAGACATTTACAATCTGGAGGAACGAGGGAAGATCCAGGGGATGATCAGCTCCGTTTGGGGAATTTCCTCGCTGATCGGACCGCTGCTTGGCGGGTATTTCGTGGATTTCTTGTCCTGGCACTGGATTTTTGTTTTTAATGTTCCGTTCGGGCTGTTATCGATATGGCTGATTTTCCGTTATTTCCAAGAGGAGCGCAACGCCCGCGAAGTATCGATCGATTACGGGGGAGCGGCCCTGTTTACCGTGGGAATGACGGCGCTGCTGTTTGCGCTCGCGGTCGGCGGCGGAGAGAGCTATTCCTGGAATTCTCCGTTCATGCTCGGTCTGATGATCGGTTCCGTGGTGCTGCTCGCTGCGTTCCTGGTGGTGGAGAGCAGGGTAAGGGAGCCGATGCTGCCGCTCCATCTGTTCAAGATCCGGGATATTACGGTATCGACGGTAGCCAATATTCTGGTAAGTGCGCTTATCATCGGGTTGACCACGTATTTGCCGCTGTGGATTCAAGGGGTTCGTGGCGGCAACGCCACCTTGTCGGGTCTGACGCTGGCCCCGATGTCGATCGGATGGCTGATCGGCTCGATCATCAGCGGTCGCCTGATCGTTAAATCCGGTTCCCGGAAAACGGCGATGATCGGCGTCGTGCTCCTCATAATCGGAGCGGTGGGATTGGCGTTCATGCATAAGGATACGGCGCTGGGCGTGCTGCTGGTCTTTACGTTCATTTATGGCGTCGGCTTCGGTTACATCTCCACCTTGTTTCAGATCATTGCGCAATCCTCGGTCGGCTATGAGGTTCGCGGAGCTTCCACGGCGCTGAACTCCTTCATACGGACGTTCGGTCAGACCGTGGGCGTAGCGGTGTTCGGATTATGGGTCAATGCGGGAATCGCGGGCAGGCTAGCCGCTGAGCCGGATGCGGCCGGCATTACGAGCGACGACATTAACAAATTGCTCTCCCCGCATGGAATGGCCGAACTGCCGGAAGGGTCAGGCAGCCTGCTGAGCGGAATACTGGAGGGAAGCCTCAATTCCCTGTTCGTGGTGATGGCCGTGATGGCGGTGATCTGTATGTTGATTGTGGCCGCCTTCCGCAATGCGCCCCCTGAACCGGAGGCGGGAGAGGAAAAACCGTCAAGCCATTGATCGATGGACTCATGTAAAGGCGTGACTCGGATTGGGTACAGGTCGGCAACGAAACCAACAACGGAATGCTGTGGGAGGACGGCAAGGCCTCAGCGAACATGAAGAATTACGCATGGCTCGTCAATACGGGGCATAATACGGTGAAGACCGTCAGCGGCCAGGCCAAGACGATCATTCATCTGACCGCCAGATATGGAAAAAGCATCATGATCAGCAAAATCGGCATGGATTGGAAGGCTTTAAAGACCGAGCGTTTCTAATCAGTACATTGAGCAAGAAGAACCCTGTTTCCGAGAAGGAGAAAGGGTTCTTCTCTTTGCTTTTTCAGCCCTGCTGACGCACGATCTGCACCAGTTCCGCATGTTTTCCCATTTTGCCCAGCAGCCCGATCAGCTGGCGCTTCTCTTCCTCGTCCAGTCCCCCCAAGGCATGCTGGATGTGTTGTTCATGCAGCGGGTACAGCTTCTGCATCAATTGCTCTCCGGACGGAGTCAGCTCGGCATAGATCACTCGTCTGTCCTCGGGACAGGGTCTGCGGCGCACGTAGCCTTTTTCAACCAGCTTATCGACCACGTAAGTTACGTTTCCGCTCTGCAGGAGCAGTTGTGCCCCGATCTGCTGGATGGGCTGGCGGCCTTTATAGAACAGTACTTCCATTACGGCAAAAGAGGTTGGATTAAAGCCTTCGATTTTACTGCCATTCACGACATGTTCGTAGACGCTCTTGAATGACTTGGCAAACACCCGATACAGGTGCATCGCAAGCTGTGTATCGCGTTCATGTGACACCTTCATACATTCTCCCGCCTTTGGTATGGACTCATGTCCTGAATTACTTCAAATCTAAGATTACGCTGAAATGTACAAATGCAACATGTGATTTGTCACAATGCGGACGAAACATTTTTCATCCTCCGGCTCCGGCAGCCACGATGCCTCCAGCCCGATACGCCCTCCGTTCGCCGATCCTATAATGAAACTCAAATGGGAAGAAAAGGGTGGGGGACATGAAACAAGCACAAACCGCAGAATCCGCGGGGCTCAAATCGCTGCTGCGCAATCGGAACTTATGTTGTTGATGGGTCTCAGCACATAACGGGTATAGGACCCGTGTCGACGTATATCGTAACAGGGCTTGGGACGGCCGCAGTGGGTGCAGCGCTTGCTGTTCAAAGGCAGAATCGACAGGAAAGATAATGCCGCTGCAGCAGGGAACGGTATCCATAGGAACCCTGAAACGACGACGATATAATGCAAGAATGTTTCGCTAAATGCAACGGATCCCTGCCTTGCTGCGTAATACTGGGAATAGAGACAACGGATGGGGTGTTAGGATGCATAAGATTCAAGAGAATGGACTTGGGCCAGAACCGGTGCTGAAGGTGGATATTCAGGAGGCAGGGTACGAACCAAGCCGCCCGCGCATACGGGATATTTCGTTTCAAGTGGTGCCCGGGGAGCTTCTGGGTTTGATCGGACCGAACGGAGCGGGGAAAAGCACGACCATTAAGACGGTGCTGGGGCTTCTTAAAGATAGCAAAGCCGACGTCTATATCGCGGGCAATCCGCCGCGATATGCTTACGTTCCCGAGCAGCCCGTGTTTTACGAGGACTTGACGCTGTGGGAGCATTTGGATCTGGCAGCAGCTGCTTTTGGAATGGACGATCAGCATTTTGAGGAGCAGGCCGCCCAGCTGCTTCGGCAGTTCGGCATGGAGTCGGTACGCCATGAACTGCCGGGAGGCTTCTCCAAAGGAATGAAGCAGAAGATGATGCTGATGATCGGCTTTCTCTCCAAACCCGACGTTTATATCGTAGACGAGCCGTTTATCGGTTTGGATCCCCGGGCCACGCGCGACTTCCTGAATTTGCTGCTCGAGGAGAGGCGCCGGGGCGCAGGTGTATTGATGTCTACCCATGTGCTGGACACCGCGGAGAAAATTTGCGATCGATTTGTGCTCATATCCGGAGGGCGGATTGCCTCGGAGGGCACGCTGGACCAGATCCGGCAGTCCGCTGAACTTCCCGGCGCATCGTTGTTTGACTGCTTCGATGCGCTGACATGAGGGGGATGATGGATATGGAACGATCACATCACTTCAGACATCCGGGCTCCCTCTTATGGCGAAGGGTGACCGCTCATTGGAAGAATCAGCGCGACAATCTGGCGACCGTGGTCGACTGGGTCGTAATGCTCTACATTATTGTCCCCGGCCTTCTCTTGGGAGGCGGGTTATACCGCGAGTTATGGACGAGCCCGCTTCCCGGATGGGTACAATTCCTGCCGCTGCAAGCGGTGGTAGGGATCCTGCTCCTCATGTTTTCCGGCAGAGTGCTGTTATTCTTTGAAGAGGCCGACACGTTGTTTCTTCGCCAGAAGCGGGAATGGATGAAGGGATTAATGATCGGAGGCATGGCGTACAGTCATGCGGTTTCAATGATCAAGGGATTGATCATCTCGGTGCTTGCGCTGCCGATTCTCGTCAGGGAACATGAAATTACCGGAACTGCCCTGATGACATTACTGGCCGTTACAGTCGTTTGCGCCTGGTGCGCCAATCTATGGACGGCCATGATTCGTTCCCGTTATAAAGGCTGGCGGAAGCATCTGATGACGTATGTTGTACGCTGGCTATCATTCGGACTGCTGACGCTGCTTGTTACGTTTTGGCTTCAGTCCTATGTTGTGATATGGGCGGCGGTCTTGCTTTTGCTCATGCTGCTTTTTTTTCTCAGCCGAAAGCGTCTGGCCATGCAGGGGACCTTCCTGGCCGATGCGCGCGAAGATGCAAAGACTCGGGTCCAGCTGACGGAGAAGCTGCTGGTTCAAGCCGTCGGGAAACCGCCCAGCATACGAAGCAAAACCTGGTTTATGCGGAAGTCCGGCCGATTGTTCAAAGGCACGGCAGAGAAAAGGCTCGCCGATGCGGGGCTTAAAGCGATTTTGCGCCAACCTGAGAGCTTGTTATTGTATGTTCAGATTACGCTGGTCGGCATCCCGGCCGTCTGGCTGCCGCCGCTGATCATCAAAATCATCGTTTATGCTGCCCTTGTCTTGATGATGTCGTATTGGCTGAACACAAGATGGGCATTGTTTGCCAAAGCCGAATTCATGCATGTGCTTCCGTTTACGAATCAGCAGCATCGAGCCGCCGGCATTGTTGCGGTACGAGCTTTGCTCGCCGTTCCCGCATTTCTTTATTCGCTCGTGGCAGGGTTAACGCTTTTTCAGGGCGTAATGGGATGGCTCGCCGTGCTTGCATTGACCGTGCTTGCTCTCATGGTCGCGCCATCGCTCATGTCTTGGCCGGTATACAAGGAGGAGAAACGCAAACCTCAGGAATAATCAAAGCGCGCCGGAATGCTCCCATCCACAGGGCATTCCGGCGCGCTTTTTTTAATCGGCTATGTGCGACGATACGGACTCGGCGGCATGCTTGCCTGCCGTATAACCGGTCGCAAAGGCAGCCGTGATGTTGTAGCCGCCGGTGTATCCATGTATATCCATAATCTCTCCGCAGAAGAAGAGGCCGGGCATCAGCTTCGATTCCATGCTTTTGGGCTGGATTTCCTTAAGGCTGACGCCGCCGCCCGTCACGAAGGCCTCCTTCAGCGAACGGGTGCCTGAAGCCCGGAACGTAAACTTTTTAAGAACGGAGGCCAGGTTTTCCTGCGCGGCTTTGGATATGCCGCTGCAGATCATGTCGCTATCGATGGACGATTTGGATAGCAGCAGCGGGATCATCCTTTCCGGCAGCATGCCCTTAAGCACGTTCTTGATGCTCTTTCGCGGCTCATCCTCCAATCGCCCTTTGAGCTCGGCCGCAAGCTCCGTTTGAGAGCGCTCGGGGAACATGTCGATGGCCATGTCCACGTTGACGACATCGAATTTCCGCTGCACCTGGCGGATGAACTGACTGCAGCGAAGCGCGATCGGTCCGGACACCCCGAAATGGGTAAACAGCATATCTCCCCGGTGGGCAATCACTTTTTTTCCTTTCGGATTCCAGACGGACAGCTCCACCTCCCGCAGTGACAAGCCCTGCAGCTCTTTCGAGGCAATAAAAGGCTCGGTAGACACGATAGGCACCTCGGTCGGATACAGCTCCGTTATCGTATGGCCTGCGGCTTCAGCCCATGGATAACCGTCTCCCGTCGAACCGGTCTGGGGCACGGATTGCCCGCCGGTGGCAATGATCACGCAGGAAGATTTGATCACTTCCCCGGATTTCAGCTCGACCCCGGACGTCCGGCCGTTCTCATAGAGAACGCGGTTCACCGGGCTATTCGTCCGGATATCGGTACCGAGCTCTTTCACTTTGCCAATCAGGGCATTCACCACGCTGGAGGCTTTGTCCGTAACAGGAAACATGCGCCCGTTGTCTTCCTCTTTCAACCGGATGCCAAGCCCCTCGAAGAAGGTCATGATATCCCTGTTGTTCCAATGCTGAAAAGCGCTGTATAAAAAGCGTCCGTTCCCCGGGATGTTGGCAATCAATTCATCCTGTTCTTTGGCATTCGTGACATTGCATCTTCCGCCGCCCGAGATGCCAAGCTTACGGCCTAGCTTGTCCCCTTTGTCAATCAAGAGGACAGAAGCTCCTCTTTCCCCTGCAGCCACGCAGGACATCAATCCGGAAGGCCCGCCTCCGACGACGATAATATCATAATCCAGCATGTTTGCTCATAGCTCCTTTGGGGGTATATCAATTAATAGATGGATCTTATTATATAGGATATTCGCGAATTATCCCAAACCTCATGAATAGGACATAAGACGGGGGACTCCGTCGCCGCTGCAGGAATTTACAAGATATTGTAATATGATGTCGCCTGTGCTTTAATCAGAAATATTAGATGCGTTGTCCAATTGAGGTGATGGATCACTGTGCTGAGCCTATGGAAAGATATTTTGCTGCAAGTTTTGCTGTCTGGTACACTCATCTTTCATCTGCCGCTTCTCCTCGACAGACATCTAAAGTGCCTGAATAAGAAGAACCCGGATGATCTGCTTCGATTTCGCAAGCATATTGTTATTGCCAGCGGAATCAGCACCGTATTGTGCGTCTTGATTTCTGCGATGAGCGATTATTACGTTCCGATCCATCTTGGCGTGATCCCGTTATTTTTAGGCATATTATATGGAAGCAGGAGTTCAGGGCTATGCCTTGCAGTAATTTATGTCACAAGCCATGGGCTGATTAACGGCTGGTCAACGGCCGGCCTCGTTCTGAATTTGCTTGTCTTGGGATACTCGCTGTTACCTAGGGTATCCTCCAATTTCAAGAAAGGCTCCATGACCGAAAAGATCTATTGGCTCTGGAGCGCGCTCGTTCCGGCTATGCTGATTATTGTAGCCTGCCACGCGATGGAAGGAAAGGCTAGGAATGACGATCTGAATCCGGACACGATTCTGGTGACCATTCTGTATATGCTGATCGGCATTTTTTATTCGGGCGTGATCGTGTATTGGATCGAATTAACCTCTGGGCGTCTGGCTTCGGGCCAATACGACGTGAAGGACGGAGAGATTGCTTCATTAACGAAAATGATGGAGATGATTCCTTTAGGGATGGTTGCGGTGGATCGCAGCGGCAATATCATCGCCTTTAATCAACCGCTTATGCGCAGCTTTCGAAGCGTGTTTCCCAATCTGACCACCCAGGATGTCATCGGCAGGCCGTTGTTCGACTTGCTGGAGGGCATGATTCAAAAGGAACATCTGCGCAGCCGATTTCAGAGAGCCATAAACGGTGTCGAAAGCACCGGGGAAATTATGCGCAGCGCTACTAGAGTGTATTCTACCGGCATTTATCCGCTTATACATAATGGGAACGGCGACATCATGGGTGCGGTAGGCATTATGGAAGACATTACGGAGCTTGAGAAGCTCCGCGCGGAATTTATTAATGTAGAACGGTTAAGCTTGGTCGGCCAAATGGCGGCAAGCATCACCCACGAGATTCGCAACCCGATGGCTGTCGTGCGCGGATTCCTGCAGCTTATGAAAGAGAAGAGTCCGGATACGCTGGATCATTATTACCGGATCGTCATGGAAGAGCTCGATCGGGCCAATGGCATCATCAGCGACTTTTTGTCCCTGGCCCAGAACCGGGCTGCCGAGAAAGAAGAGTGCCACCTTCATGACATTATCCATGAGCTCAGCCCGCTCTTGTGGGCGGACGCCAATTTGCGCGGACAGAACATCGAGCTGAAACTGGGAACCGGCATTCCCGAACTGTATCTAAATGCCAAGGAGATGAAGCAGCTCATTCTGAACTTGTGCCGCAATGGGATGGAGGCCATGGATGACAAGGGGACGCTGACGATCGAAACCCGGCTGGAAGGGGACCTCGCCCAGCTGTATGTGGCGGATACCGGAATCGGCATACCGGAGAATGAGCTGGAGCGCTTGTTTGAACCTTTCTTCACCACGAAGAGCAAGGGGACGGGGCTTGGACTCGCCCTGTGCATGAGCATTGTACAGCGTCATCATGGAACGATAGACGTAAAATCGCACCTAGGTGAGGGCACGGTGTTCATCATTTCTTTTCCTGTCCGCTCGTACCCGCACGGCCTGCCGGAATCCCAGAGCGCTGCCGCTTTCGAATAAACGGTCTGTTAATTACGCATCATAAGGCAGAGCTCAGGGTAAAGGAGGGATTCGGATGAGTAAGAACGATTCCAAGCAACAGGAGCGGCAGGAGCGTGAAAACAAAGATCGCCGTAGCGAGCCCATCGTTGACAAGAAAAAGGACGGGGTAAACTATCCTGCTACCTAGTATATGAAGCAAGAAGACGGGCGGTATCCCATTTTGTGATGCTGCTCGTTTTGTATTTTCTTGCTTTCACTCTTTAGGATTGTATAATATAGATATCGATGAGTTGTTATAATTCGAACAATCTTGTTTATATAAGGAGTGAAGCAGTTATGGGTATGTCTTTTGACCGATATATGCGCGATATGGTTCAACCGATGCGGGATGAACTGACCAGTTTAGGAATCAAGGAGCTTACAACACCTGAAGAGGTGGAAGAAGTGCTTCCGGAGGCGAAAGGCACAACGCTGGTCGTAGTAAACTCCGTTTGCGGATGCGCAGCAGGGCAAGCACGTCCTGGTGTAGCCATTGCGCTTGAGAACCAGGTGAAGCCGGATCATTTATATACCGTGTTCGCCGGACAGGATAAGGAAGCAACGGCGAAAGCCCGTGAGTATTTTGCTCCGTATCCTCCATCTTCCCCATCGATTGCGCTGCTGAAGGACGGGGAATTGGTACACTTTATTGAGCGTCATCAAGTGGAGAACCGTTCCGCCGAGGAAATCGCCGCGGATTTGACCGACGCATTCAATCGCTACTGCCAGTAATTCGGCAGTTACATAGGCCCCGAAGCATTCGGCATATTCCGAAGCCGCGGGGCTTTTGTTGTATGAGTGAAGTACCTAGGTTAGAGAGAACATACTGAGAGGAGTCATCTATCATGAGCCTGCAAGAACAAATTATCGCTGAACTGGGTGTCAAACCTACGATTAACGTGGAGGAAGAGGTACGCAAGCGCGTGGATTTCCTGAAAAGCTACGTGAAGAACTCCGGGACTTCCGGACTGCTGATCGCCATTAGCGGCGGAATCGATTCAGCCGTGGCCACCGGCCTGTGCAAGCGGGCTACAGACGAGCTCACGGAGGAGAACGGCAAGGAATACAAGACGCTCGGGGTGTTCCAGCCATACGGCGAACAGGCCGATATTTCCGACAGCTACGCAACGGCGAAGGCCTTTGATTTGAAATATACCGTCGAGACCAATATCGAGGAGGCGGTGAACGAGGTTGCTTTGGAAGTGGAGCATGGCCTGAAGAATATCGGCGTCCATCAACATATGAGTATCCCCGGGAAAGGCAACGTGAAGGCCAGAGTGCGTATGGTGGTACAATATGCGCTGGCATTCGAGCAGAATTTGATCGTTGTCGGCACGGACCATGCATCCGAGGCGATTACCGGCTTCTATACCAAGTGGGGGGACGGCGCAGTGGACATTACGCCGCTGAGTTCCCTGAACAAGCGTCAGGTTCGCATGCTTGCATCCTATTTGGGGGTACCGCAATCGATTCTGGACAAAGCGCCTTCTGCCGGACTTTGGGAAGGACAGACGGACGAGAAAGAGCTCGGAATCAGCTATGATGATAACAGCGATTATCTGGAAGGCAAAACGATCAATCCCGAGGTTCAGCAGAAGCTTGAGAGCTATTACGTCAAAACGGCGCACAAGCGCAATACGATTCCAGGCATCTAACATAACCATATCCCAAGCGAAACAAGCCTTTCGGAGGATCATCCATCCCCCGGAAGGCTTTTTATTTTTATGAGAGACTAGGCATATATGATGTTGTAGGTCGGTTTGAGAACGCCGTTGGCATATTGCTTCATATCGATCAAATCGAACTTCAACCTGGGTTTAACACTCCCGAATAACGGAACACCGTCACCAACCATCACTGGATTAATTTTTAAAACCAGCTGATCGATTCGTTTATGTATTTAATTCATGCTGTTGTAACACCGTAGTCTCGCGTTGGCGGACATCGACTGCTACAATAAGTAGGAGCTTTTATTTTTTTGGAACAGGAAGACTGGATCAACGAAGGGGAGCAGACGATTGTGATCTACGGAATCGGGCATGATGTGCTGGACATGAAGCGAATGGAGATGTTGATGACTGGCCCGCATGGAGAGAAGTTCATTAAGCGCGTGCTTACGCAGCAAGAGCAGGCCGTTGCCGCTAAGAAGGGGGCAAGACGGACGGAGTTTGTTGCCGGGCGATTTGCTGCCAAGGAGGCGATATCCAAGGCATTTGGCTGCGGAATCGGCCGCCTGATCGGATTCCATGACATGGAAGTAATGCCGGGTGCTCTCGGCAGGCCGGAAGCCAGTCTGTCCAAGGAAGCCTGGGACCGTCTGGGCTTGGGGGGCCCTGCCCATTATGCGATTCATTTGACGATTTCCCATCAGGCCACGCTGGCTTCCGCCTTCGCCGTGGTGGAGAAGATCAAGTAAGGAAGACGAAGGAGATTACGAATAGATGCATAACACGGAACACAAACGATACTTCAGCCAAGAGCTGCTGGATTGGTATGAAATCAATAAACGGGATCTGCCATGGCGCAGGCATCGCGATCCTTATTATATATGGGTATCTGAAATTATGCTGCAGCAGACCCGGGTAGATACGGTGATCCCGTATTTCCATCGGTTTATCGAGCGGTTTCCAACGATCCAATCGCTTGCGGACGCGCCGGAGGACGATGTATTGAAATGCTGGGAGGGTCTGGGCTATTATTCCCGCGCACGCAACCTTCAGGCTGCCGCCAGACAAGTGACGGAGCAGTACGATGGCGTGATGCCCAGCGGCAAAGACGAAGTGTCGGGTCTGAAAGGGATAGGTCCCTATACTTCGGGTGCCATTCGCAGCATCGCGTTCAACATTCCGGCCGCGGCCGTGGACGGCAACGTGATGCGCGTGCTTTCCCGTTATTTTTTGATCGAGGAAGATATCATGAAAGTGAAAACCCGTACCAAGATGGAGGATCTGGTGCTGACGCTGGTTCCGGATGGACGGGCCTCGGATTTCACCCAGGCGCTGATGGAGCTGGGAGCCTTGATCTGTACGCCGAAGTCGCCCAAATGCCTAGTATGTCCGGTCATGGAGCATTGTTCGGCTCGGCTGGAGGGCAAAGAGGAATCGCTTCCTATTAAAACGAAGGCCAAGCCGCCGCGTCCTGAATACCGTCTTACCGCGATTGTAGAGGGTACCGGCGTGCATGAAGGCAAGATCCTGATCCGCAAGCGTCCAACCGCCGGTTTATTGGCCGGGATGTGGGAGCTGCCGCATGTGATCGTACCGGCCGATGGGAGCAGCGTACCGGCTGCAATGCCTGAGGAGACTGCGATGATCCGCTTGCGCGACGCCTTGCTGGAGGAAGGGGTCCCGGTCCAGCCGATCGGCCATGTGATGGACGCGGAGCATACATTTAGCCATATTCAATGGAATATGGGCGTATACCGCTGTAAGTGGCAGGATGTGCCGCCGGCAGCCCTGCAAGCAGCGGAAAGCGCGGCTGCATATGAGACGGGCGAAGAGAATTTCCGGTGGATTCACGTTCAGGATATGGAGCGTTACGCATTTCCCAATGTATTCATCCGGATTCTGAATGCCTATTTCTCATCTTGAAGCCGCTTTTGCCTTTTTCGTTAGGATGTAATGCAGAAGAGGTTTATAAGGAGTCGTGAAGCTTTTGCATAGTTGGAAGAATGCGTTGTTGTACATTTTTGGCATCGGGATCTCCAATCTCGGGAACTGGATCTATCTGGTTGCCATCAATTTGCTCGTGCTCCACATGACGGGGTCTCCCGCTGCAGTCGCCGGATTGTTCATCATCCGGCCGCTCGCTACCTTGTTGACCAACTCCTGGGCGGGCAGCATCATCGACAGGGCGAACAAGCGCAGGCTTATGATGATTACCGATGTGATCCGGGGGGCCTTGATCGCCCTGATTCCCTTCATGTCCTCGGTGTGGGGCATCTATGGCGTCATGTTTCTGATTAATGTGGCGGGCTCTTTCTTTGGGCCTACGTCCATGACGTACGTAACGAAGCTGATTCCGGCAGAGGAACGAAAGCGGTTCAACGCATGGTCAAGCTTTACGACTTCCGGCGCGGTGCTGCTTGGACCTGCCATATCCGGCCTGTTGATCGCCTATACGGATATCCGGATCAGCATCGTCATCAATGCGGTCTCCTTCCTGATCTGTGCGCTTGTCATCTACTTCCTTCCCGATGTGGATGGAGAGGAGGCGGCAGGCAGCAAGCGGGAGGCCATGACGATGAGAATGCTGCTGCGGGACTGGGCCGCGGTGATTGATTTCGGAAAGGCCGCGAAGTATTTTATGCTCGTATACGTGCTGTTTCAATCCGCTACGCTGCTCAGCTTTGCGCTTGATTCCCAGGAGGCCACTTTTATTAAGCAGGTGCTGCTCCTCGGCGACGAGGATTACGGATTGCTTGTCAGCGTTGCGGGAGCTGGGTATCTGGCAGGCTCAATGGCTGCGTCTTTATCCGTTAAACGGCTGTCGCTGCGTATGTTTATCGGTGCAGGGATGCTCCTGTCGAGCATCGGCTATATGATCTTCTATGCGGCCTCGGGTCTCATGACGGCCGTAATCGGTTTTATCCTGTTTGGTTTCTTCTCTTCGTATGCCAACGCGGGTTATACCACCTTTTTTCAAAACCAGGTACCCATTGATCTCATGGGACGCTTTACGAGCGTGACCCGACTGCTGGAAGGGATGCTGCAGATTCTCTTCACGCTCCTGCTCGGTTTTGCCGCCGATGCCTGGTCGCTGCAGGCTGTATGCCTGATCGGTGCAGGCGCAGCGGTTCTGTCCTCGGTCATGCTGCTGGCGGTCATCTACTCGCCGTCCAAAGCGCGTTATTATGAGACCGGCCCTGCCGCAGCGGCAAACGATGCGTAGGAGAAATTAAATGAATAGGAAAAGGCTGCTTTCGCGGTAGACAGGGTCTACAGCGGAAAGCAGCCTTTTTTTGTATGATTATCGGTTTTGAGTTAAGCGATATTATTTCGCGTTATCGTAACGTTTGCCGACTTCTTCCCAGTTCACTACATTCCAGAATGCGGAAATGTAATCAGGGCGTTTGTTTTGATACTTCAGGTAGTAAGCATGCTCCCAAACGTCCAGGCCGAGGAGAGGGGTTTGACCTTCCATGATCGGGCTGTCTTGGTTAGGGGTGCTGGTTACTGCCAGTTTGCCGTCTTTAACAACGAGCCAAGCCCAGCCGCTGCCGAAACGAGTTGTAGCCGCTTTGGCGAAATCTTCCTTGAATTTGTCGAAGCCGCCGAGCTCGCTGTTGATGGCATCAGCCAAAGTGCCGGTTGGTTGTCCGCCGCCGTTTGGTCCGATCACTTCCCAGAACAGGGAGTGGTTAGCATGGCCGCCGCCGTTGTTGCGAACCGCTGTGCGGATGCTTTCCGGTACAGCATCAAGGTTAGCGATCAGATCCTCAAGGGATTTGCCTTGAAGCTCAGGAGCGTTCTCAAGAGCAGCGTTCAGGTTGGTTACGTAGGTATTATGGTGGCGATCATGGTGGATCTCCATCGTTTGTGCGTCGATGTGAGGCTCGAGCGCGTCGTTTGCGTAAGGAAGTGCTGGTAATTGAAATGCCATAGTAAAAACCTCCTGTAAATTTAGTTTTTGGTTATGATGAAAGGCCTTCCTTCATCAGGAAGTCTTTAATCATCCCGGAGCAATGGAATATGTAATCCGGCTACACTACATATATTAAACCGTTTTGGGTGATTAAATCAACTTTTATGTTTGAAAAGTCCGCGAGAGCCGATTTAAGGCTAAAGAATGTTATTTTGCCGCAATGGAAAATGATGAAAAACTTTCCTGAGAAAGTTGTCGTTATATATATTAGCCTTGAAGAAATCTGTACTTATAGTTGGAGCATGAAAGGGATAGATCGAGGTAGAAAGGAGTCGTAACATGAATAGTACAAAGTTCAGAGTGACGGCCATTTTGATGGCTGCGCTTTTGGCTGCGGCACCGCAAGCGGAAGCTGCTGCATCTAAGACGGAGACATCGCAGATCGCGAAGTCGGCCGCGCAGAAAAATGCAAATCTGGCCTGGAGCGTGAAGCTGGGCAGCAACGTCACGGCGAAGCTCGACTATGCCGACGTATGGCAGCAAAGCGGGTCGCATGCGGCGGTATTTACCCTGACTTATAAAAATGGGGGCAAGAGCGCGGCACGCCTGGTATCTTATTTTCCCAAGGTGGTCCTTCCCGGCGGTTCCGTGAGTACGGCCAATCCCATTTCCAAGGACCTGGCCAAGAAGAAGGTAGAGCCCGGGCAAAGCGTGAGCGTCACCTACTATGCGAAGACCGACAGCAGCTCTTTGGCCGGCATGAAGCTGGTCATGGACGTATGGAATCCGCAGGTCAAAGGCTACCTGCAGCGCGTCGGAACGTACAGAATGCCCGCCAATTATTCCGCTGCCGTCCCAACGGGCTCAAGCACCAAGCTGAAGCTGGGCGGAACGCCGGTTACCGTACAGGCGGAATCGCTGGAGATCATCAAGTACGACGGCAAAGTCATTGCTAAAGTCGGGATGTATATGACCAACCATGGCGGAAAGGTATGGAATGATCGGGGATTCGAGCCACATCTGGTAACGGCAAGCGGCAGTTCGTTCCTTCTGCGACATGAGGCAGGGGCTGAGGGTGTGCCTGTTCAGCCGAAAGAAAAGAAACTGGTTTATTACATAACAGAAGTTCCCTCCTATCTTAAAACCGCCGGTTTGCGTTTCTTGTGGACCGAAAACGATGAAACGCTGAAGCTGGCGCTGCCGGTCGCATCCTTCAAGCTGCCTGCGGCAACAGCTCCAAAGTGGGATGTTGCGGCGGATGCGGCCAAGAAGTTGACCATCAAAGGGATTCCGGTCGATGCCAGAATCCGCCAAGCTTCGCTGCGTGCCTCAGGGGGGCAGGGCATATGGACCATCGAGATGGCCTTCAAGAACAAAGGAAAAAAAACGGTGGAGGTTCCGGCCTACGAGTATGCGATTAAAGCATCCGAAGGTTCCTTCCATCCTTACACTCCGGATAATAAAGCGGGTTTGACGCTGCGTCCCGGGGAAGAGAAAACGATGGTGATGGAAATCACGCTTCCGCTTGATCTCAAGCAGGAACGGTTGAAGCTGCAAATGATCGGCGCATCTGGCCCGGTCAGCCCATCCAAACCGCCGGCGAACTCGGGCGAACCGGGCGGTGAGCCGACCGCCGAGGTCCAGGAGTCATTAACCCTGCCGATTGCATACTTTGCCATCCCTTATCAAACGGAACGTAAATCATCTATCGGCGTAGAGTACGACGCGCAGACGGCCAAAGGATTTGCGTACACGCTGGAATCCATGCAGCGCCTGCCATGGCAGGATCAGGATCTGATCGTGGCGAAGCTGCGTCTGCGGAATACTCAGGAATCCAAATCGCTGCCGCTGCCTGAGCTTAAAGTGAACGTCACGGCGGACGAAAAAACGAGCTTGGCCGGTTCGGAGGTTATTGCGGAGGAGCAGGGTTCTCTGATTGCCCCGGGGTCATCAACCGAGGTGTATGTCATGGCGCGGATCCCGTATACCAAGGATATCCGTTCGCTCCGCTTCGAGCTGTTTACGCAGCAGGATACGGCCAAAACGTCGTTCCTTACCTTGACCACGTCCGGCATGACGCAGTCGATCAGCACTTTGGAAAAAGGGAAGCCGTATACCGTTACCACGATTGGTAAACGCGCAGAGGCGCAGGAACGGCGGACGGTCATCTATGAAGGCGTGGACTCCGACATTGTCTATTCCGAGTTCTTGCTGACCAGCAATGAACAGCGCCGCGTTCAAGCAGCGGTGCTAAAGGGGTATTTCCAAAGCACGGATGGCAAGATCTACGAAGCGGAAACCATTCAGCCGGAAGCGGCCCTTCAGCCGGGATCCAGGCAGTCGGTCGTCTTTTGGGCCAGGGTGCCGAAGGGGGCTTCAAACGAATTGGGGCTTGCTCTAGGTACGGCGATGACCGGAGGCAAGCTTGCGGAAACGGGTAAGGATGCTACCGGTGTCATGGGCGTAAAAAAAATGATGCTGAATCCTATCAGGCCTGCCATAAGTTCCGCACTGACGAACCTTGATTGGTATCCTTACCACGTTTCGGTTACGAAAGCGGTAGGACATCTGCAGGAGGGCAGTTCTTCCATTCCGCTGAATATCACGTTTGATGTGAAACGCAGCGAGAGCATCATTGCGGCGGACTCCGGCCACAAGCTGATACTCATCATCAAGGACAGCCTCGGACAAACACAGGAGCGGACACTTACGCCAGGCACCGATATCCAAGTGCCGGGCACCCGGTCGATATCGATGGAGCTGACGGACGAGCAGTACAAAAAGCTCCGCGGCGGCTGGTTTAACTTGACCCTTGTGGACGAATTCCAGAACGAGCGGATCACGCTGGGCAGCCAGAGCTACAACCTGACGTTCCAGCCCCTTCTGGACCCGAACGAGGAGAGATAGACTAAGAACCGGAAAGGAATAGCGAACATGCTGCGTTTGGAAAATGTATCGCACAGCTTTAAGAACGGCAACGAAGTGTTAAAGGTGCTCCATAACATCCAGTTCGAAGTCCAGAAGGGCGAGATGATTGCGCTGCTCGGCAGCTCCGGATCGGGCAAGTCCACGCTGCTCAACTTGATGGCCGGGCTGATGAAACCGACCGAAGGCCATATTTATATTGCGGATCAGGATATCGTCAAATACGGGGAAAACAAGCTTGCCGTTTTTCGGCGCAAGCATATCGGATTTATTTTTCAGGCTTACGAATTGATTCCGACACTCACGGTCCGGGAGAACGTGGAGCTTCCGCTTGTTTTTCAATCCGTCTCTCCGTCCAAGCGCCGCAAGAAAGCGATGGAGCTTCTGGAGATGACGGGGATCGGCGATAAGGCTTCGCTGTACCCGTCCCAGCTGTCCGGCGGACAGCAGCAGCGCGTCAGTATTGCCCGCTCGTTGATTACCGAGCCCTCCGTCATTTTTGCGGACGAGCCGACGGGCAACCTGGACACCAAGACGGAAGAGGAAATTATCCGAATCATGATGTCGTTGAACGAGTCCATGAAAACAACGTTTGTCATCGTTACCCATGAGATGGAAGTCGCCGCCCAAATGAAAAAAACGATTATGCTCCGCGACGGTTACCTGGTTCAGCCGGAGAACTACGCGACTTCCACGGGAGGGCAGCGGGGGCCGAGCGCCCCTTCGTCCCTGACTGGGGCCCCGGTTCATGTGGAGGAGGCAGGTGAGGTCAGCTGATAATTTTAGACAGCATACGGCTGGCATGGGGGCAGATTAAACGCCGTAAAGTGGTGACAGCCCTGTGCATGACCGGTATTTCGATTGGATGCGCGGCTATTATCGTAGCGATCAGCATTGGCAATGGCGCCCAGAATTACTTGGAGACGGAAATTATAGGCGGCATGAAGCTTGACGAAATTACGGTGACTCCGCAGGGCTCAAGCGGGCAAGGTGAAGGCAGCGGCCCCTCGGTCGGAGCTGACCGGGGATTGCTCACGGATGATAAGGTTCAGGTGATTCAGGGCTTTGATCATGTCAAATCCGTTATAGCGACCAAACAGCTCGGGTATTTCAGAGCCATTTCGTCCGACAATTTGATCAACGACGGCTTTAACGTTGTGGCTGTGGACCTGTCAAAGCTCAAAGAGCAGGGTAACAGGTTCAAGGAAGGTGGCCCGCTTGATCAGATCGGTGCTATGGTGCTCAATTACGGAGCAACAACCGGATGGAAGGATGCAGAGACGAGCGAAAGATTGATGAATATGATAAATACCGATCCCAATAACCCGAAGCTATGGGAAGAATATCAGATGTATGAGAGCACCGTTTCGGAAATGAACGGTAAAAATATTCAGCTGGAGTCGATGGACGGTGATAAGAAACAGCTTAGCCCACAACTTTATGTTGGAGGCGTGCTGGACGTGCCTACGGGGAGAGATGCCCAGTTTGCGTTCTACGATCGTCAGGCCTATATTTCCTTTGATACGGCGGAATGGCTAACAAACAGTTTGAAACTGCAACATGGGACAGCTTCGAAACAGCGGGTATACGATAGTCTAACCGTCAAGGTGGATGACCTGCAGAATATTAAACCGCTTGAGGACCTGATCTCCAAGCTTGCGCTGAATGCGAGCGACAATCTGGCCATGCGTGATCAGGTCGCTTCCCAATTGGATACATTCAAAGCGATCGCTCTCGGCATAGGCGTATTTATCCTGTTATTGGCCTCGATATCAATCATCGTAGCCATGACGATGTCTACGCATCAGCGCCGTAGACAAATCGGCATCATGAAGGTCCTTGGGGCGAATATGCCGCAAATCCGCAACATGTTCATCGTGGAAGCCAGCCTGCTCGGTTTGCTTGGCGGACTGCTTGGCATCGTATTCGCATTTTTGATCATCAAGGGACTGAATTCATTCATTATGGCTTCGGCGGGCATGTCAGGGCTCCAAATTGCGGTTACGCTGGAGACGCTGCCCATCGGCATTGCATTCGCTGTAATGACCGGAATCTTCTCGGGGATCTATCCGGCGATCAGCGCAGCAAGAACGAATGCACTTCTAGCCATCAAGCGGGATTAGGATAATGAGTTTCAGAAAGGAAGCTAAATCGGTATGATAAAAAAAATCTTAAAATGGACGGTTATCATTGCCGTGCTGGGCTTGGTGGGATATTGGGGTTACGGACAGGTGAAACCGAAGGAACCCGAGATTCCCATGATGGAAGAGCCGCAGGTCATCACATTTCCGGTAACCGAGGAAACGATTCTATCGACCGTGCAGGTCAAGGGAACGTCGGAATACGGGCGTGAGACCAATGTGTACGCACCTTTTGAAGCGAAGGTGGAGTCCTGGAACGTCGAGAACGGCCAGCAGATCAAAAAAGGCGATGCGCTTTTCAAATTGGAGCAAAAGGCGATTCGCCAGCAGCTCCAGCAGAAGGAGGCGGAGCTGCAGAAGCGGAAGCTGGAGCAGGAGCTGAAGGAGTTTACGCTGAATCAGGACCTCGACAACGCGCCTGTAGGCGCAACGGAGGCGGACCGCCTGAAAATGCTGGCAGACCAGGAAAATGCGCGGCTGAGCAGTCAACTGGACGAGGTGAACAACGATATCGAACGTCAGACGCTTGCCGATTTGAATGAGAGGCTGAGGCAATCGACATACGTATCTCCGGCAACAGGCCTGTTTCTGTTCGATCCGACGCAGCAGCGACCGCAATCGGTGACGGCGAACCAGTATATCGGCAAAATCGTCGACCTGGACTCTCTTCGATTAGTGGCATTTGTCGGGGAGAACGATATATTCAGCATTAAGCCTGATATGGCGGTTGAGGTCAAGCTGCCGTCCATCAAAGATTTGAAGCTGAAGGGCAAGGTGCTGGAAGTGGCCAAATTCGCCGAGGCGACGGCACAGGAGAAGCAGACGTCCCAGACACCGCAGTTCAAGGTCATCATATCCCTGCCGAAGAACGATCGCTTGATCGGCGGATTGACGCTGAACGGAGAGATCGTGACCAAACGGAAGAACAAAGCGGTTGTCGTTCCCAAGCTGGCCGTCATGACGGAGGGAGATAGCTCTTATGTCATGGTGGACAAGGGAGGCGGCCAGATCGAGCGGCAGGATATTGAGACGGGGATGCAGACGCTAGATAAAATCGAGGTTTTGTCAGGGCTGAAAGCGGGAGATACCGTCGTTCTTCAGTAAACATGGATGTACGAAAGCAGCGTTCCTCAAAAGGCACATGGCCGGGGGGCGCTGTTTTTTTCATCAAGTTCTCTCATTACAGCATGTGTCGCCACAGGAAAGGCAGCCCGGTGATTTCAAAAATACATGGAGACAATGATGTAAACTCATTGGTAATTAATGGGGTGCATTTTACCGTGAGCTAATGGTGTAACGGCAGGAAACGAATTGATCATTCAACAAAAATATGGAATTTTATCCATCAAAAATAATGAAAACGCTTCATATAAAGCGCTTTCAGAAGAAAACTCGTGAATTTACGAGAAAGATGTGGTTTAATGGACAAGGAAACAGGATTTTCGGGTTTTTTGTAGTAAACTTAAATGTCAGGTTTGCGTTAACGGAATACTAGATCTTTGTAAACCGGGTAAACCGCATCATGCTAACGAAAAGGGAGATTTTGAAATGCATGTTCGTTCCTTTCAGTTGAGTGACTGTAACCCCGTAACCGAGCTATTACAGATTGCTTTATCGGAAGAATGCTACGAAAACACGATGGAGCCTTTTTCCAGGCAGCTCGCCTGGGACTCCGATCTGATTATGGTGGCAGAAGAAAACGGTGAAATCGTTGGTGCCTTAATCGGTACGATCGAACGCAATCATGGTTGTTATTACCGCATCGCCATTCATCCCGACTATCGCAGGAAAGGGATTGGCAAAGCCTTGATATCAGCGATGGAACAGCGTTTTCAATCACGGAAAGTCAGTCGGATCATGGTAGCCGGGGATGAGCACAACGCCGCAGCCATGCCATTTTATGAAGCCATGGGATACGGTGCCAGCCAAATCCTGCGGTCGTTCCAGAAGCTCAGTATCCTTGGTCAATAGTTGCAGCGACTACAGCGGTACATACGAGCAGCGCAAAACGGCGGCCTCAAGCTTCGACAGAGATAAGAAACGACATTTTTTCGATATGAAGCATATCTTTCAGCCGTTGCAAATGGGTGGGAGATATGCTTTTCTATTAATGTACCTGTTTTTGAAGGTGCCGCCCTCGATGCTCGAAGGTGAAATCGAAGTAAAGTAGGTGTAGCATGGGACAAGTGATTTCTCCGGATACGGAGCATGGCGAGAACAACGGGCCTCAGAATCAACCGGCCAAGAAGAACGGCTGGGCCGCCGAACTGTGGGATTGGGTAAAGACGATTGCGATTGCATTTGTTATTATGGTGCTTCTAAATATGTTTGTGTTTAACCTGTCTATGGTTAAGGGCGAATCCATGCAGCCGACGCTGGTGGCATCGGAGCGGCTCTTTATTAATAAAGTGGTCTATCGCTTTTCGGAACCGAGCCACGGCGACGTCATTGTGCTTAAGGATCCGAGCGACGGTCCGGACAAGAAGGAGTTTCTTGTTAAGCGTGTCGTCGGCGTACCCGGGGATACCATTGAGGTAAAGGATCAGAAGCTGTACGTGAACGGCGTGGCCCAAGAGGAAGGGTATACCGATGTCCCGATCGAGGATCCTGGCTTTGAGCCCGTTACCCTGGAAGAGGGAAGGTATTTTGTTATGGGGGATAACCGCCATCTCGGAAAGAGCAAGGACAGCCGCATGTTCGGCAGCGTGAAGGAAAGCGACATCGTGGGCAGGGCCGAATTTATTTTCTGGCCGTTGTCCGAGATCAAAAAGCTGTAGCTTAAGACAGAACATCATCCCAGAAAAGGAGGCGCTGGATAATGACCTACACACTCGGCTCGTACGCTCCTCCGCCTTCGGTATGGGAGGAACTCAAGCAGGAGCTAAAAGCCGCTGCACCCGAGCTAGGCATAGATGATATCGGCTTCGCCTCGGCGGAGCCGTTCCAATCCCTGAAGGGGATTTTACAATCCCATCGGGATAAGGGATACGAGTCCGGGTTCGAGGAGCCGGATTTGGATAAGCGGGTGACTCCCGCACTCCCCGGCACCGAGCCGAAGTCCCTGATCGCCATCGCGATAACGTACCACTCCAAGATGGAGAACCCGCCGAAATCGGAGCCTGGCAAGTACAGGGGCATCATGGCGCGATCCGCTTGGGGAAGGGATTATCACCATGTGCTCCGGGAGGCGATGGGCCGCCTGGAGACGTACATCAAGGAACGCGTGCCGGATGCAAAGCTTGAAAGCATGGTGGACACCGGCGCGCTTGTCGACCGGGCCGTCTCGCAGCGTGCCGGCATCGGTTTCAGTGCCAAGAACTGCGCCATCATCTCTCCGAAGTTCGGTTCCTGGATATTTCTTGGCGAAATGGTAACCAATATCCCGTTTCCGCCGGATTCGCCGGTAACCGAGGATTGCGGGGAGTGTACCAAATGCATCGATGCATGCCCAACCGGCGCCCTTGTCGGTCCCGGGCAGCTGAATGCCCAGCGCTGCGTTTCTTTTCTAACCCAGACCAAAGGTTTTCTGGACGAAGAAGCCATGCGCAAGATCGGCAACCGGCTGTACGGATGTGACACCTGTCAAATAGTTTGTCCGAAGAACCGGGGCAAGAGCTGGACTCATCAAGAGGACTTCAAGCCCGATCCTGAAAAAGCCAAGCCGCTGCTCCTGCCCATTCTGGATATGAGCAACCGGGAATTCAAGGAGACCTTCGGAGATACGTCCGCCGCTTGGCGCGGCCGCAAGCCGATTCAGCGCAATGCCGTCATCGCGCTCGGCAATTTTAAAGATATTTCAGCCGTACCGAAGCTGAGCGAAGTACTGCTGAAGGACCCGCGCCCGGAGCTGCGGGGAACCGCTGCATGGGCTCTGGGCCGTATTGGAGGCGAAGAAGCGATGAACAACTTAGAGAAAAGCATGAAATCAGAAGGGGATTCCCGAGTACGAGATATGCTGCAGCAAGCCTTGAACAAACTAAAGCCCGAACCAGCTGGAAATGAAGCACTTGCCGAAGCGCAAGCCGCGGCCGAAGCTTCATCCGCCAGGGTTCCGGGTTCCTCTAATGGGGGCAATCCGGAGCAGGAGGGTCCTGTCATTCAGGGGATCGAGCCGATGGCCATCCCTGAAGGAGGACCGGAAATGCTGTATTATGATGAAGTCCAATCTCCGATCGGACCGCTGACGGTCTGTGCCACGGAGAAGGGGCTTTGTCTCATTGAATTCGGCAGCTTCTATGTGAAGGAAGCGGTCATCCAGCAGTGGTCGCGGACTTGGGCCGGCAACGGCGGATACCAACGGGACGAGGCCAGACTAGCCCCTGCGATCACGCAGTTGAAGCAGTACTTTGCCGGGGAGCTGAAGGCTTTCGACGTACAGCTGGACATGCGCGGAACCTCATTCCAACTGCAGGTATGGGAAGCGCTGAAATCCATTCCCTATGGAACGGTCTGCTCCTATAAGGATGTAGCCGAATCCATCGGGCGTCCGAAAGCCGTTCGAGCCGTAGGCGGAGCGAACAATAAGAACCCCGTTCCGATTATCGTGCCGTGCCACCGGGTGGTAGGGGCCGACGGAGCGTTGATCGGCTATGCTGGCGGGCCGGAAATCAAACGCACCTTGTTGACAATCGAAGGAGCCATGCCGGACCGTAAAGGATCGTAGTTGACCAAGGCGTAATCATCGGAACTGCCTGCTGCCGAACATCCGTTATTTTCATTTGCTGTGATGAAAAGGACATGCTATGATAGGTTCGTGTATGCGCCATTTAATGGCAGATATTAGTAGAAGGTGGTCAAGTGATGGATATTGTCATTCCAATTATTACATTGATCGTGGGTCTGGTCGGCGGATTCTTCATCGGCGTATTCTATCTGCGCAAGCAATTGGAGAAGATGCAGAACGATCCGCAAATGCTGCAGAAGATGGCAAAACAAATGGGGTATAACATGAACAGCAAGCAGATGCAGCGTGCACAGCAAATGATGAAAAATCAGCCTATGCCAGGCAAAGGGCAAGGCCGCAAACGCAAATCATAATGCAAGAAAGCCCGCTCCCGTCTAAATGGAACGACGGAGGGGCATTTCTATTTAAAAAGACCGCTAACAGCGGCTATAAGTTAACCGTTTGCTTTTTTTTGGAACGGAAAGGGGGATTGTACTGTGGCGGGCGTAAAGGACTATGTGAACCATAAAGTAGGCCAAAACCGGGAGCAGATCGAGTACCATGTAGAGCAAATATTGAAGCTGATCGGTGAAGATCCCAAGCGTGAGGGTCTGCTTGAGACACCGGCCCGCGTGACGCGGATGTACGAAGAGATCTTTGCGGGATATGAGGTCGATCCCAAGGACGTTCTCGGGGTTACCTTCGACGAGAATCACGAGGAACTGGTCATCGTGAAGGATATCGTATATTACAGCCAGTGCGAGCACCATATGGCGCCGTTCTTCGGCAAAGTCCATATCGGATATGTCCCGAGCGGCAAAATCGCCGGCTTGAGCAAGCTGGCGCGCTTGGTAGAGGCGGTTACGCGCCGTCTTCAGGTGCAGGAGCGCATCACTTCGCAAATCGCCGATATCATGGTGGAGGCGCTGCAGCCTAACGGCGTTATGGTCGTGGTGGAAGGCGAGCATCTGTGCATGTGCGCGCGCGGCGTGAAGAAACCGGGCAGCAAGACGGTAACGTCGGCTGTACGCGGTACGTTCCAGAGCGATTCTGCGCAGCGCTCGGAGTTTCTGTCCTTGATTAAAGACTAAGCTGGGTCTTTATGATATCAAAAAGGCTTCGCCCACGGAGGCGAAGCCTTTTTTTGTTATCCCTGTGACGATATGAAGCCATCTGATCATCCAGGACAGAAAGATCAAGATGCACCATCGACTTGTTTCATATATTGCACATACTGGACGAGGGCGCTTTTTTGCTCCTCGATCTCCCGGATTCGACGGGACATCTCCATGAAAAAGACTTCAATCTGATCCCTCAGCACATTAGCCGATTGTCCCTTCCAATCCTGAAGGCGGGCATACATGACCCGTGCCTCTTGTTCATCGGACCGAAGGGCTGCAAGCAGCCCCGTCAGCTCGCGTTCGGCTTGAAGCAAATCATCAAGCTCCAGCAGAATCTCTCGACTCATCCCCATTCCTCCCGGTGATTGCTAATAGATGTTTACCCGCTGTTATCTGTACGTTCAAACAGATCCGCCTTGAATTTAATGTACTGCACGATGTCGGTGGTATGCTGCAGATGCCACTGACTCATCGACATGATGGATGTATCCAGCTGCTGGACGATCGGCTGCAGACGCCGGCTGTGGCTGGAGAACATGTATTTGGAGAGACGCTGCCGGATTCCCTGCATTTCGGCATCGCTCTGATGGGCGTGGGCTCTCCATTTCTCGGCTACGCTTCGCAGCTCGGCAGGGGTAACCTGGATGGTGCCGGAGGAGCCTCCTGCCGATCCGGCCATGGCTCCCAGCGAGCTGCCTAAACCTAAGCCCAAGTTGCTCAACGGCCCGCCAAGACCAAACAAGAGGTCGCTATGGGAAGGGATTCTGGGCGAATCCACGGCTTTACCGGTAGCGCCGTCATACAGACGGTTCGAAATGTAACCATTCTCGAACTGATAGCGGTCCAGCTGGTGATAGTTGGGGCCTCCCAGCGTATTATCGATTTTTTCTTTGATGCTGAGCCCGTCATTGGCATCTTTGTAACTGGAGTCTATGTAATAGGTAGAGCCGACGTGACCGTCGTAACCTCCGAGCGCACCGCTGGCAATAATGTCGCCGGGATGGGCGAAATTAATGATCTGAGAATCGAATTCCCCATTCTCAGCCTTTCTTCGGGCTTCAGGGGAGAGGCTTCCGATGACGGACGGGGCGCTGAAGGTGACAGCCGACATGCCCGTATAAGCGGCAGCATATTGCGCGTTGGCTCCGCCAAGCGAATGACCGGTAAGAGAAAAATCAACACCCTTGTACTTCTCCTTCATTTCCAGCGCGTAATCCTCAGCTTGATACAACTGATTGGTGCCCAAGATATCCGTTTTCTTATCGATTTTCCTCGATTGTTCGCCGAACCAATCCGTGACATCGTTAATGCCCGTGACTTCTTTGACTTTGTCTACATGGTCGGCCCAAGGAGCCCGAAACTCCGGGATTTTTCGTTTGATCTCTTCAATGCCAATATCCGCGTCGGCCAGATAATCGGGGAGAGCATGGGATAAATCTCTGCCTGCTTCGGTGCCGCGGTATGCGATGACGGCCTGGTTCGTTTCCTTGTTGTAGAAAGTTACCGCGTCAAAACCGGATATGCTGTTGCTCTTATAGTCCTCAAGAACCTCCCATCCCGGCAGGTCCTCAACGGTATCTTCTTTTTTCAGATCGAGATATGCCGCTTCCGACATGAGTCGGTATGTCTCGTCATCCACTTGCGGTGAACTCAAATATATTCCCTCCCTTAACGTGATCTATCAGGTTCAGAGCCTATGGTTATTGCAAAGAGAAACATAGGCCCGTCACTCGCCCTTAATAGCTTTTCTAAGCTCCGGGTTCATCACGAAATTGGACGTTTCGCCTGTGTTGAAATCTACGGATATTTTAAAGGTTTGTTCAGGATGATCCACGACATACCCTTCGAGGTTGACCTTGTCCGCTACGATCGAAGGCATCATCTCTTCTTTGGTAATCTCTACATCCAAATTGTATTTTTCCTTAAAATACTCAACGGCCGTGGTTTTCGCCTTTGTTATAACCTCGTCCGAGCTGCCGTTTGCAGTGGCTTCGTTTTGATTATGGTTCACGGGCTGGCATCCTCCAACAATTAGAATAATGAATACAAAAGCAAAAATGAAAATACGCGATTTGAACCTACTGTTCACACTGACCCATCCCTTCAGTCGTGATGTCCTGCTCCCACAGGCACGCCGGATCTTTCGGTTGTTGCCTTAGACCAATGCTGAGGCTGCGTACCAAGCTTACTGTCATATCATAATCCAGCATATGGTAGCGTTCAACCGAATAAATAACCAGATATGTGGTAAAAAAGACCTAACAATACGGTTGGGTTACTCCGTAGCTTGAATAATGCTATTGAATTCCGGGCGCATGACCAAGCACTCCTCTGAACAGGGAAGCCCTCCCTAACCTCCATAAAGGAAGTAAGGAGGGCTATCGACTTTATACCCAATATTAACCAATCCGAAGCAGCTAATGCCGGACTGAAAGTTAAAACGGTTTCCATTTCAGCTTGCTGGCATGCTTATAACGCTCTGCGACTTCCGGCCAGTAGACCACGTTCCACCAATCGTTGATGTAATCCTTGCGTTTATTTTGATGTTTAAGGTAATATGCATGCTCCCATACATCCAGGGCGAGGAGAGGGACGACGTCCCACTGGGAGAGATTTTGATGTTTCTCGGCCTGCAAAATTTCAAGCCGATGGCTGCGCGGACTCCAGACGAGGATCGCCCAGCCGCCGCCTTCCACTTTGTCTGCTGCTTCGGTAAAATGATTCTTGAATCGATCGAAGCTTCCGAAATCCTTCTTGATCTGCTGGGCAAGCTCTCCGCCCGGTTCGCCGCCGCCCCGCGGGTTCATGATGTTCCAGAAGATCGTATGCAGATAGTGCCCGGCACCGTGAAACGCAAGCTCGCGTTCCCAGTGCTTCACGAGCTCGAAATCGCCGCTTTTTCGGGCCTCCTCCAATTTCTTCTCTGCCTTGTTCAAGCCGTCGACATAGCTTTGGTGATGAATGTCGTGATGAATCCGCATGGTTTTCTCGTCGATATAAGGCTCGAGCGCATTATAAGCGTAAGGCAGTGGAGGGAGGCGGTGTCCGCCAATCGGCACAGCCTTGCCGCCGCTGTCTCCCATGCCTTGAATGGACAGCTCGGCTTCGGGAGTAGACGGCGGAGGAGACGTGGCCTCGTGCAGCGTCATCGACTGCAGCGGCATATCCACATCCATGAATCTCTCCAGCGCTCCGGCGGCGTTCAGTGTTTCGAGTGCATTCAGGAAATATTCGGACTCCCGAATCACATGGTGCAGGACCGTACCGGCAAGCGGCACTTTCTGAACGGCTTCACTGTTCTCTTTTAGGCTGTGCAGCTGGCGAATGAACTCCCTGGACTGCTCGCAGGAAGCGCGCAAGAGCTGCTCGATCTGGGCCAGCATTTGAGGCGTGGGAGAAGCATTATAACTTAGAATATGGCGTAGAAGTTCGTCTGTCGCCTTCTCCGTGTCGGAGAACACGAGGGCCCATTGATCCAGCATCTTCACGTAGACCGGCTCCAGACCGGGCAACACGGCTTTGATCAGCGCGATGTGTTTTCTCTCCTGATGCTTCCAAAAGCGAATTTCCTCCAGTAAACGCACCGGGAGCTTCGCTCCATAATGAAATAACATGTCCGTTCCCTCCAGTATCAGGTTCACTAAACACACTATATTCATTTGGCGGCCTGTATTATGAAGGAAAAATAAAAACCCCCGCTGCATCAGGCAGCAGGGGAGTAGAATCGTATCATGAAAGGCATGGTCCCTTCGCTATATAAACCACTGATGAACACCTCAGGGTTCGTCCGGCGTTTCGAGTTTGCCGAGGAAGGTTGATACTTTGCGCAGATATTCCCTAGGGTGCTCGCGGAAGATAAGCTCATGATGGGCATCCTCTACAATCCAGGAATCGGAATCCGCATGCGTCTGGTTGGAAGCGATTTTCTCGGCAATCGGGTAAGGAGCCTTATCGTCTTTCGTTCCGTGGATGAACAAGGTCGGGAACGGGTAATCGTGCTTCTTCACCTCATTGTACGGAATCTGGTCCAGACTTGTGCCGTTAAGCACAGGGAAGAGCAGCTCCAGAATCTCCAGCGAAGGATGACGCGGGAGATCAATCTGGTTGTGGATATTGTGGTAAAGCGTGTCCGGCTCCAATAAAAAGGCGCTGTCCAGAATCATGGCATCCACGTCCTTGGTCTCAAGCCCTGCCTGCAGCGCGGTGCCGGCCCCCATGGAGAACCCCCAGACGACAATTTGCTTCGCGCCGCGCTGCTTCACATGCTCAATGGCTCCAAGAAGCTGGCGCTTCTCCTCCTTGCCGCCGGTCGCCACTTCCTTGCTGGTCTGGGAGGCAAAACCGTAATCAAACATGAGCACATTAAAATTCATGTTGTGCGCGTAGTGGGCGATATCGTACATCGGCACCCAGGTTTCCTCCCGGTTGGCGCCGTAACCATGGCTGAGCACGATGGTTTTCGAGGAATTCTCAGCCGGGATATACCATCCATTGATATTTCGTTTCCCGTCAATGGAGTGGAACGTGACATTCTCGTAATTCATATCTTTCGCAAGCTTGGGATTGGAATAGAGCGGAGCCACCGTCGGATTCGACAAAACCCAAGCGATATAGGCATGAAGCGCAATAAAACAGAAAACGAGGAAAAAAACGACAGATAATAACAGCGCTAATATAATATGCTTTAGACGAACCAAGCCCGTGGACAGCTCGGCAGGCGCGTCATTCAATTGGGAGAGTGGGGCATTACTACCAGTCGTAGTGCTCATAAGTGGCCCCTCCTTACCATATAGTATGAGTGCGTTTCGTGAACATGAAAAAGTTGAAATTATAATAATCGTATGCCCGGATGCCTATAAAGTCAATGCAAAACCATAGATTGTAAGACAACTGTAAAGTCCCTGTCCCCATGGTTTACTTTTGAGAAGAATTCTCATATAATTCTTGTAACCAGGTTTCATACAATGAAACAGGAGAGGAGCTGATCGGGATGGAAGACCGCAAATTAACGGTACGCGCCGTAGAGCGGGCCCTTGATATCTTGATGTGTTTTACGAAGGATGGCGAACTTGCTCTCACGGAGATTTCTTCCCTTATCGGATTACATAAAAGCACCGTCCATCGGCTGCTAACAACGCTGGAAGACAAAGGATTCGTTGTGCGGAACAAAGAGACGGAGAAATATCGGCTCGGCTTGAAAATATGGGAGCTGTCGATGCATCTGTCCCAAAGCGACGACCCTGCCATTCGCCTTCAGCCGGCGATGGAGGCTTTGCGGGATCGGCTTGGGGAAACGGTAAGTCTGTATTTAAGGGACGGTTCGGATCGTCTTCGGATTCAAGCGGTTCAGAGCAACCAGGGGATCCGCCGGGTCGCCCAGGTCGGCGTGCGGCTGCCGCTCTCGGTGGGCGCGTCCAGCAAGGTTCTTGTGGCCTTTGCGCCTGAGGCGGACCAGGAGGAGCTGCTGAATGCGCCGGATTGGCCGGATGCGGTCGATAAGAACGCGTACCGGCAGCAGCTGGCGGAAATACTGGAGAACGGTTACGCGATCAGCATCGAAGAACGCGAGCCTGGAGCTGCTGCCGTATCGGTGCCGATCTTCGACCGCAGCGGCCGCGTCGCCGCCGCGTTGTCGATGTCCGGGCCTGTAACCCGCCTGTCGGCCGAAACGCTTCGCGAGCATGCGCCAATCCTGATGGAAGCGGCACGGGAAATGGGAATGATGATTTAATTTATTCTATTGCCGGATCAGAGACAGCATCACTATAAGTTATTGAATGACCGGGAGGTGCGTGTGATACAGCCGCCCGAAATAACACCGTCCAAACGCTGTCCATTTTCAAAGAAGGCTCGGCCATAGGTGATATTTCTTATCAGGATGGAAAAGGACCGTCCCCCATGATCTTGGTGATCCGGGGAACGGTCCTTTTACGGCTGCAGCTCAGTATGTCACAGGCAAGTTCAACTTAGGTCAGCTTCACGTTCTTTTCCTTCATTTTCTGATTAAGGATTTCTTGAAAGGTCAGAGGTTTGTCCGTCGCTTCTTCTTTCTTGGGTGCTGCCACCGGGTGCGGCCGCTGGTATTGATAGTGGAACGAAGCCATCGTATGTATTTTGATCATCGGTACCTTCCTCCTGGATATGGGTTTCCGCAATGTTGTGTATCCATTAACCTGTGTGGCCTAATTCGAAACGGAATTTCCAGTATTCAGGAAAAAAGTACCGGGAAATAACAAAATCCCCATCATCCATGCGCGGATGATGGGGATTTTTGACTAAGGTCAAATCGCCTATAAGAATGCTTTATTGGTTCGATGCGATCATTTGACGCAGTACCGTTTGGAGGATACCTCCATTATGGTAGTAATCCACGTCCACCATGCTGTCGAGACGAGCGATGGCTGGGAACTCGAATTGGGTTCCGTCTTCGCGCGTAGCGACAACCGTCAATTCCTGGCCTGGCTTCACGTCGTTGCTGAGGCCCAGAATATTGAATGTCTCGCGGCCGTTCAGACCGAGGCTCTTCCAGCCGTGACCTTCCTGGAACTGGAGCGGCAGAACGCCCATGCCCACCAGGTTGGAGCGGTGGATACGCTCGAAGCTTTCAGCCAGTACAGCCTTGACGCCGAGGAGATACGTACCTTTTGCCGCCCAGTCGCGGGAGCTTCCCGTACCGTATTCTTTACCTGCGATAACGATCAGGTTCTGTCCGCCTGCTTGATAATTCATCGATGCATCATAGATGGACATCACTTCTTCCGTTGGCAGGTAAGTCGTAACGCCGCCTTCCGTACCTGGAGCGACCTGGTTACGGATCCGGATGTTAGCGAACGTACCGCGCATCATGACTTCGTGGTTACCGCGGCGGGAGCCGTAGGAGTTGAAGTCTTTGCGTTCCACGTTGCGATCGCTCAGATATTTGCCGGCAGGGCTGTTCGTTGCGATGTTGCCCGCTGGAGAGATGTGGTCCGTCGTAACGGAATCGCCCAAGAGAGCCAGCACGCGCGCTTCCTTGATGTCCTGGATGTCGTTCAGGCCGTTGCCCAGGCTTTCGAAGAACGGCGGGTTCTGAATGTAAGTGGATTGATCGTCCCACTCGTACAGCTCGCCTTCAGGCACAGGAATCTTGTTCCAACGCTCATTGGCGGTGAACACGTTCTCGTACTTGGCGCGGAATGCTTCAGCGCTGACGGACAGGCCGATCGCTTCGCGGATTTCCGCGCTCGTTGGCCAGATGTCCTTCAGATACACAGGCTCATTGTTCGGATCGTAACCGATCGGATCGTTCTGAAGATCGATGTTCACCGTGCCTGCCAGGGCGTAAGCAACAACCAGCGGCGGCGAAGCCAGGTAGTTGGCTTTGACTTGAGCATGCACGCGGCCTTCGAAGTTACGGTTACCGGACAATACGGCAGCTACCGTCATGTCGTTGTCGGCAATCGCTTCGCTCACTTCATCCGGCAATGGACCGGAGTTACCGATGCACGTTGCGCAGCCATAGCCTGCCACGTAGAAGCCAAGGGATTCCAGATAGTGCAGGAGACCGGCTTTTTCCAGGTAGTCGGTTACGACGAGGGAGCCCGGTGTCAAGCTGCTCTTCACATAGCCAGGCTTCTTCAGTCCGCGTTCAACGGCTTTCTTGGCCAGGAGGCCTGCGCCGAGCATAACGCTTGGGTTCGACGTGTTCGTACAGCTGGTGATGGCCGCGATTACAACCGCACCCGTGCCCATTTCGCTGGTAGAGCCGTCTTTATGGTTAACTTTAACGGTCTCTGCGATTTTCTCGTCGCTGAGTCCATATCCGCCCTTATCGATCGGCGTACGGATGATGTCGTTAAAGTTTTGTTTCATGCTGGTAAGCTCGATACGGTCCTGCGGACGTTTCGGTCCGGCCAAGCTCGGCACAACCGAAGCCAGGTCCAGTTCGATTACGTCGGAGAACTCAGGGTCCGGCGTATCGGCCGTACGGAACATGTTTTGCGCTTTATAGTAGTTCTCCACAAGCTCAACCTGCTCATCGGAGCGGCCCGTGTTGCGAAGATAAGCCAGCGTTTCGTCGTCAACCGGGAAGAAGCCGATCGTAGCGCCATATTCCGGAGCCATGTTGGCAACCGTTGCGCGGTCAGCCAAGCTGATGTTGGCGAGGCCTGGACCGTAGAATTCTACGAATTTGCCTACGACGCCTTTCTTGCGGAGAAGCTCGGTTACCGTGAGGGCAAGGTCAGTCGCGGTAGCGCCTTCTGCCAGGCTGCCTGTCAGCTTGAAGCCGATAACTTCAGGGGTGACAAAGTACAGCGGCTGGCCGAGCATGCCGGCTTCCGCCTCGATGCCGCCGACGCCCCAGCCCACAACGCCAAGACCGTTGATCATGGTTGTATGGGAGTCCGTGCCTACGAGGGAATCAGGGAAGACCAGCGTTTCGCCGTCAACGGTCTTCGTAGCCGCAACGGAAGCCAGGTACTCCAGGTTAACCTGGTGAACGATACCTGTTCCCGGAGGAACCGCGCGGAAGTTGTTGAATGCCGTTTGAGCCCAGCGGAGGAAACGGTAACGCTCCTCGTTGCGCTCAAATTCAAGCTTCATGTTCGTTTCAAGCGCTTGGTCGGTACCAAAAGCGTCGACCATGACGGAATGGTCGATAACGAGGTCGACCGGAACGAGCGGATTGATCTGTTTAGGATCGCCGCCGGATTTTTTTACAGTGTCGCGCATGGCTGCAAGGTCTACGACAACGGGTACGCCGGTGAAGTCCTGCAGTACGATACGGGCAGGGATAAACGGAATCTCCTTGTTGTTGTCGCGTCCTTCGTTCCACTTGGACAAGAGTTTTACGTGATCTTCGGTAATCGCGCGTCCGTCAAACTGGCGAACGGCAGCTTCAAGCAGCACCCGAATGGAGAAAGGGAGCTTGGACACGCTGCCGTATCCTTGCTCTTCGAGCGCCTGCAGGCTGAAATAGCGGTAACTTTTACCGCCCACCTCTAGGTTGCGAGAGATGGAGAATTGATCCTTTGCTGGCATTGATGAACCTCCTTAAGTCATTTCATAAATCGAATAAAGACAGTTAGGGTTAAATCCTTTTTGGTTTCACTAGATGAAACCTAATTTCATAAATTGACTACTTTAAGTATAACGTTTTCAACTCCCCGCGTAAAGCATTTTTTATAGAAGAAACGCATTTCAAAAAGATGAAAACAAGCCTGTTTTCTTACCGAAAGCAGCCGCTGCAATCCCGCGTGCAAACCCGCGTTTCTGCATTCTCTTGACCGAAGTTCATAGCCTGAAGATTTGCTTCATATAGTTGTGATAGGGAACGGCGTGAATGGCAAGGTTAGAGGAGGAGAGAGGATGAACAGTTTGAAGCAAGCCGAGAAGCCTTGGAAGCAAGCTCTATATATTTACGTCAATCAATATAACCAAAATCGCGTGGACTATTCCTCAGGCCTGAAAGAGCAAATTGTGGCGGACCTGAACTACCTGGTAGAGAGAGGAGAGAGGCAGTTTCGCCTGCAATCGTGGTATGCGGAGCGGGAGGCAACGCCGCTTAAGAGCGAGACCCGTGCCCGTCTTCAGCGCATCCTGAGGGAAACGGAGGATGATGTAGTCGCCGACGTGCGGCTCCACAGCGTCTTTTATTATGAAAAAAGAGGGATGACGCATCGGGAAGACACGGTTGTCGGGGAACGGCTGACGCTGATTCGGGACGGGGATGCCTGGCTGATCGTCGGTATTGAACGTCTGCAGGATGAACGCCATCCTTTGCAAAGGGCCGATATTCCGGGAGCAGGCTCGGACGCGGCCGGAAGGGAGCCGTCCACTCCTTTCATGAACGGACGCGTATACGCCGCTGGCAGCAGTCCGCGATCAGGACGTTACGAACGGGAAGCCGCAGCTGCCTATGCCGACCGTTGGTGGGATTCGGGGAATCCGGAGTTTGAGGAATTCGACGTGGATTGCACGAACTATATCTCCCAGTGCCTCTTTGCAGGCAAAGCCCCAATCCACTATACTGGTAAAAGAGAAACGGGATGGTGGTACAAGGGATACGTCAACAAACGGGAGTGGTGGAGCTACAGCTGGGCGGTGTCGAACAGCTTCGCGCATTATCTGAATGCCAGTACCACGGGGCTTCGGGCCGAGCGGGTGGAGCGTCCCGAACAGCTGATGCTGGGGGACGTCATCGTGTACGACTGGGACGGCGACGGCGCGTTTCAGCACAGCACCATCGTGACGGCGTTTGACGCGGGCGGGATGCCGCTGGTTAATGCGCATACGGTATCGAGCCGCCACCGCTATTGGGACTACCGGGATTCCTATGCTTGGAACGATAACACCGAATACCGGTTTTACCATATTCCCGATTATTTTTAAGATGACAGCATGTCATGCTGCAATACGGACAAGAGAGAGGTTAACATGGGACAGGATAAATTGACGGTTGGTTTAGTATATGGGGGAAAATCCGGCGAGCATGAGGTGTCGCTATCCACGGCATTCGCGGTCATGAACGCTTTTGATTTTGATAAATACGAGATTGTCCCGTTTTATATTTCAAAGCAGGGAACCTGGAGAATCGGCAGCAAGATGTCGGCTCCTTTCGCCCGGCAGGAGGAATTGAAGCTGGCCGAAGGGGAAGGCACGCAAACGGCGCTGAACGCCGTGTTCAGCAGACTGTACGGGGAAGAGAATCAGGCGGTCGATATTATGTTCCCGCTGCTTCACGGGACGTTCGGCGAGGACGGGACGATCCAGGGGCTGTTCGAAATGGCGGACATCCCTTACGTGGGAACCGGCGTGCTTGCATCCGCTGCCGGGATGGACAAAGTCGTCATGAAGAAGCTCTTTGCCCAGGCAGGGTTGCCGCAATGCGAGTACTGCTATTTCAACCGCACCCAGTGGGAGCGGAGCCAGCATGAAGTGCTCAAGAACATCGAGGACAAACTCGGATTCCCGAGTTTCGTCAAGCCAGCTAACCTCGGCTCGAGCGTCGGGATTTCCAAGGCCAAGAACCGGGAGCAGCTGAAGGCAGCGATTGAATCCGCGCTCCGCTTCGATGACAAGATCATCGTTGAAGAGTTCGTCGATGCGCGCGAAGTGGAGGTCAGCGTGCTCGGCAATGACGAGCCGATGGCGTCCGTTCCGGGTGAAATCGTCTCTTCCAGTGAATACTATGACTACGCGGCCAAATATACGGATGGACAATCGCAGATGCAAATTCCGGCCGAGATCGACCCGGATACGGCGGATCGGCTGCGCGACCTGGCCATTGCCGCCTTCAAAGCGATTGAGGGCGGGGGCATTACCCGCGCCGACTTCTTTGTCCGCCGTTCGGACGGTGCGATACTGATCAACGAAGTGAACACGATGCCGGGCTTCACGCCGTTCAGCATGTACCCGCTCTTGTGGCGGGAGACGGGCGTTTCCTATCGCGAGCTGCTTGACCGGATGATCGAGCTGGGCCTTGAGCGGTACCATCGCAAGCAATCCCTGATTTATGAGAACCAGGCGTAAGCCGTCACAATAGGATATGAAACACCAGGGGGAGTCCGCGCTATTCATTACGGCTCCCCTTGAGTCTAATATTTTGGGATGAAAGGAAGAGACATGATATGGGATTTCAAACCGAGTTCAATTCCGTTTGTAAGTTTAAAAGCGAGCAGGAGCTCTACGAGCTGCTGGAATACGGCCGCGGGAAAATGCTGAAGGACGGGCTCCGGGTGTTTCCGACGGGACAGAAGGTCATTGCCTATACGCCGGATAACCGGGCGGTGGCCATCGTTCTGATCACCGCATGCGTATCGGAGATCAACTTCCAGGGGCGGGAGGTCACTTCGGTCGAGCTGCAGCTCATCCGCAAATTGACGGATGAGGAAGCGCGCGTACAGACCGCGCTCGCGCACGAGATGTTCTTCGGAGACCATGCATGATTGTCCGTTTCGGTTATGTGGCCATGTCCACGGTCGTGCAGAATGCTTCTCCTTCCAAGACGATGACGATGAAGAGTTTCATGAAGCTGAATGACCGTGAGGCCGGCCTGCACAAACTGGAGCGGATCGCGAATGAGAATCTACATAATACCCTACGGCTTCTGAAGCATAATGCGGCTCACGATATCAAGGTATACCGCTTCTCATCCAAGCTGATTCCCCTGTCCACGCATAATGACATGCGGGACTGGGACCCGTTCCCGGCTTTGCGGGAAGGCTTTCAGGCCATTGGGGAATTCGTGAAAAAACACGGGATGCGGGTTTCCTTCCATCCGGATCATTTCACGGTGCTGAGCACGCCGCGTCCCGAAGTGCTGGTCAATTCGGTTCGCGACTTGGAGTCGCACGTCCGCATGCTGCAGGCGATGGAGCTTCCTGCTTCCATGAAGAATAACATTCACATCGGGGGAGCTTATGGGGACAAGCCTTCGGCAGCCGCCCGATTCGTTGAACATTTCCATGAGCTTGACCCGCACATCAAGGAACGGTTGACCCTTGAGAATGACGATAAAACTTTTACAGCCCAGGAAACGCTGGCCGTATGCAAGCAGACCGGGCTGCCGATGGTGCTGGACATCCATCACCAGTGGGTCAATAACGACGGCGAGGCGCCCTGGGAGCTGTGGCCGGATATCCTTCGCACCTGGGAGACGCCGCTGGCGCAGGCCGATTCGGAGCCGGCGCAGCCGCTCCCGCCTAAGATTCATGTCTCCAGCCCCAAGAGCAAGACCGATATCCGCAGCCATGCGGACGGGGTGGATGTCGTGCCGCTGCTGGCTTTTTTAAGGAATATTGCCGGGGCTACGCCGAAAGTGGACGTCATGATTGAAGCGAAGATGAAGGACGGCGCCTTGTTTGACCTGATGAGGGATCTGGGAAATTATACGGAAGAGGGCATTACCATACTCGACGGTGCTTCCATCGAAGTGAACCCTTAACCGATAAGTTGAGCTTGTTAACACTTGCAAGTTGATGGGTTTTGGGTTACGTTGGAAGTAGCCAAACAGGGATTCCCCTTAAGATAATGACATTGGACTAAAAAGTTCGTTCTCGCCAAGCATTCAGGTGCACAGCATAGGACGGACTTTTATTGAAATAGGCGGAATTTTCGCGTGGCTGCCCTTTCGGCTGCCGTAATGACGGAATAGGATGTAGAGATTTCCAAGATTACTAGATTTATATAGAAAGTAGAGTGAGTGCTTTGAACGAGAATGAAAAGATTCCTTATGTTGTCAGCAGTAAGAGTTATACCGCCGTTGCGATTAATTGCGCCGCGAAAGCGGGAGAATGGATTAAGAGCAAATTGGGCACCGTCAAGCAGCTGAGCACCAAGTCTTCGGCACAGGATATCGTAACCGAGGTCGACAAAGGCGCGGAGCAGATGATCCGCAAGCTGATCCTGACGCACTTCCCGGATCATGCGATCCTGGGGGAAGAAGGGGTTGCCCCGGGTACGGATGCCTATGCGAAGGCGCTTGAGGAAGCCAAAGACGAAGAGTATCTTTGGATTATCGATCCTGTGGACGGCACGACGAACTATGTTCACGGATTTCCGTTTTACTCGGTATCCATCGCGCTGGCTCATCATGGAGAAGTGATTGTCGGCGTTATCTACGACCCTTCCCGGGACGAGTTGTTCGTGGCGGAAAAAGGCAAAGGGGCTTACGTTCACGGCAATCCGACCTATGTCTCCACGGAGGAGCAATTGTCGGACAGCTTGCTGGCCACGGGCTTCCCGCTGGACAGCAAGGTCAACTTGCCGCTCAACATGGCGGAGCTTCAGGCGCTGCTGCCGATGGTACGCAATATAAGGGCGGGCGGTTCCGCCGCGCTTCATCTTGCTTATGTGGCGGCCGGCCGGCTGAGCGGATACTGGGAGCACGGCTTGAGTGCCTGGGACGTTGCCGCGGGCGCGCTATTGGTTCAGGAGTCCGGCGGCAAAGTAACCGATACGGAAGGACGGCCCTACGATCTGTCGGTGCGTCATTTAGCGGCAACCAACGGGTTGATTCATCAGCGTTTTTTGGATACGCTAAAAGATGCGGGCGAGGCTTTGGTCCGCTAAACGGTCACCATCCGCAGAGGAATGCCGTTCACTATTAACCGCTTGATAAAGGAGTGTGCGTACGATGAATGAGAAGTCGGATCAGGATTTGGAGCGCCAGCTCAGCGAGATGTTAACGGACGGTGAAATGGAGAAGAAGGATCGGGAGAAGGAGGAGCGCAGGCTGCTCTCTCCGAAATATGAGATCCGGATTCAGACGCAGCTCGATCCCATCGTGGAGGAGACGCTCAAATACCGTAGCATGGCAAAGGAATTGGATGACCGCTATGACAAGTATATCAATAAGGCGGTTAAGAAGGATAAGCCTGAGGATTCAGGCAAAGACGTGTGATAGCGCTTCAAGGAATATTGCGGTATTGGAGCCTAACATCATCCTAGTTCGGTATCAGGAATGGACAGCATGAAACGGGCTGTCCATTTTTTTGTGCAGCAATCAAGATAAGACTCTTCATGACGGTGCATGTCGGAGTCAGGATGTGCGACATTGTCCATATAGGGGGGGGAGATCAATGCGGGTTCAGCTGAAGGCTTCTCATTTTTTGGCAGGATTATCAGGCATGGGTTCCATCCTGTTGTGGTGCATACTTATCATCTTTAATCCGTACACGGACGTTATGAACTGGAGTCCGGCCCTGAATACGTTCATTATGCTCTTTCTGCCGGGCTGCTTGGCGTTGATTGCGATGGTGTATTCGTACAGATTGCTGCTGCTGATTGCTTTTGGATGGTCGATACTGCCAAGCCTGTATATGGCAGGCACGCCAGGGATATTTGCTTGGTTTGGAGTTACCTCCATAGGCTATCTATTCGCTTATCTTCACATGAAGCCGTATCGCCCGACTTGATCCGGTACCATTCTCCTGGTGGTGGTGGTAAAATAAGGCTGTATCAAGATTTTCGACGTTAAGGGAGTGAAATCATGTTCAAACAATGGAAGAAGGGGCTGGCGGCAGTAACCGGCAGCTTGACGCTCGCGGTGGCGCTAGTCGGACCGGGCGTTGCGCCGGCTTATGCCGATGAGGCTGCAGCTAAGAATACATATCGTATCGTAGCGCTGGGGGATTCGCTGACCGTCGGGTATGAGCCGGGAATGGATCTGAACAGCAAGCCTTACGGTTTTGTTGACCGGTTGTATGAGCAAGGGCTGTTCCATGGCCGGACCGAAGTCACGAATCTGGGGATCGGCGGGTTGAAGACCGACGGGCTGAACAACTACGTTAAGGCCGTCCTGGATGAACGGGCGATCACGCCGGAGGAGCTGCAGCCGGGACTCAGCAGCATCGATCCGCGGACCAAGCAGATCGGCGCCGATGCAGCGAAAGCCAAGCCGATGATCGCCGAAGCCGATCTGATCACCATTACGATCGGCGGCAATGACATGATGAGTCTTGTCAGCACCGTGGAAACGTTAAGCGATGAGCAGCTGCAAGCCAAGATGCAGGAACTGTTCCAGATCTATAAGGACAACGTGTCATCCGTCATTACGGGCCTGCATTCCTTGAATCCGGATGCCGCGATCGTCGTGGCCGACCAGTATAATCCGGTTCCCAAAATCGCCGATGAAGTCGCGTACGCGAAACTGGTTGCGGCATCCGGTGAGTTCACGAAGCTGGTGGACGGGGTGGCCGGCGGTTTTGCAAGTCAGGGCGTAGACATCAAGGTAGCGCATGTCGCGAAGAAATTCGTGGGCTCCGAGCTGACGATGACCCATATCCTGAAGGATGACATCCATCCGAACCAATACGGATATGAAACGATGGCCAGCGTGTTTGCCGAGACGATCTGGGGCAGCTATCAGAAACCTCCTGTTCAAAATGAGGGGCAGCCGATGCGCATCGTCGTGAAAGGGCAGGAGCTGAATACGCCTTACAAGCCGATCCTCCGCGACAACCTGAATTACGTAGCCATACAAGACATCGTAAACGCCGTGGGGGCGACTACCAAATGGGAGAATAAAACATCCAGCGCAACGATTACTTTCGGAGACCAGACGGTCGTGGTGAAGATCGGCGACAAAACCGTTCAAGTCAACGGAACGGCCGTACCGATCGATACGCCGGCTTTCCTGCACAAGGTAGGAAAAGAGGATAAAACCTACGTGCCGCTCGCCGTGATTGCATCCGGCCTGGGCTTTGACGTTCAGTACAATTCCAAATTGCGTACCGCATTCATCAATTTGTAATTCCATGAGCAAGCTGCACCGGCTGGAAGGAGCCGATGCAGCTTTTTTTGTGATTTCCCCGTGACGGCCTACGAGAGCAATCCTTTTTTTTCCCTCGTTATGGTCGACGGTGCGATAGAGGATCGGATGGGGATATCGTCTAGAGATTTGCACACAGGGTTGTGACGTTTTTAACATGAGATGCTCCCGGCAGGTGTTACAATACTACATCATTTCCCTTGAATGGGTGGTGTGACGTTGGCGCAGATTGGCCGCCCGCTCCGGACCGGAAAGTGGCAGATCCGTGAAATGGGCAGGGAAAGGCTTATCGAATGTCGAATCTTGGAAGAAACATAGATATGGCATTATAGGGGGATCAAGGAATGAATGGACCGATGATCATTACGTTGTCTGTTTTGGCCGCGGCATCCGTATTGTTCATGTCGGGAAAAGTGCGGTCGGATTTGGTCGCGATCGGCGTGTTGATGGTACTTATGCTAACGGACATTTTAAGTCCGGCTGAAGCCCTGTCGGGCTTTTCCAATTCGGTTGTCATCATGATGATCGGTTTGTTTGTTGTGGGGGGCGGCATTTTCCAGACCGGGCTGGCCAAGATGGCCAGCGGGAAGCTGCTGAAGCTTGGCGGAGGAAGCGAGACCCGGCTCTTGATCATGATCATGCTGGTGACGTCGCTCATCGGCGGATTCGTCAGCAATACGGGCACGGTAGCGGTGATGCTCCCCATCGTTGTCAGTCTGGCATACAGCGCTGAGATCAATCCGGGGCGGCTGCTGATGCCCCTTGCGTTTGCAAGCAGCTTGGGCGGCATGCTCACCTTGATCGGAACGCCGCCGAACCTTGTGATTCAGGAGACGCTGATTAACGCAGAGTACGAACGGTTGTCGTTTTTTGCTTTTCTGCCGATCGGCCTGGTGTGTCTGGCAACCGGGATTCTCGCGATATTGTTCCTTCGCCGTTATCTTCCCAGCAATGAAGAAGGAAGAACGGGGGACCAGGGCGGACGCTCGCTCAGGGAGCTGGCCAAGCAGTATCGGCTGACCCAGAACCTGTATCGGATTCAGGTCGGAGCCGATTCCTCCATTCGCTCCAAGACGCTGCGGGAGCTGGATATTCCGGCACGGTTCGAAATCAACATCATTGAAATCCGCCGTAAAATGTCGGCCAAGAATCAATTCTTCAAAACGATCAACCAGGAGATCGCAGGTCCCGGGACCGTGATAGAGGAAGAGGATATTCTGTACGTGAATGGTCCATTCGAGCGGGCCTCGGAGTTTGCGGAGACATACGGGCTTGTCATGCTGGACCAGGGTGTGCCCGAGCATCGTAAACATGCCGAAGAGTCGCAGTACGCCACAAGCGACGTCGGCATTGCGGAGGTGATGCTGACGCCGTCCTCGCGTCTGATCGGCCGGCTCGTCAAGCATTCGGGATTCCGCGAGAAGTATCGGGTGAACATTCTGGGCATCCAGCGTAAAGAACAGTATCTGCTGCATCATCTGAAGGAAGAGAAAATACGCTTTGGCGACGCGCTGCTCGTGCAGGGCACGTGGAAGGACATTGCCCTGCTGGCAGCGGAGCAGACGGATGTCGTGGTGGTGGGGCAGCCTGCAGAGGAGTCGCGCAAATTGACGATGGATCACAAAGCGCCGATCGCGGCGGGGATCATGCTGCTGATGGTGATCCTGCTCGTGACGGAATGGATTCCGGCGGTGGCCTCCGTGATGATTGCCGCAGTGTTGATGGTGGTGTTCGGCTGCGTGCGCAACATGGAGGAAGCCTATAAGACGGTCAACTGGGAGAGCATCGTCCTTATTGGAGGGATGATCCCGATGTCCATTGCCATCGAGAAGACGGGAGCCGCCACGCTGATCTCGGATATGCTGGTTCATTCCCTGGGCAGCTATGGTTCGCTTGCCCTGCTGGCAGGGGTGTATTTCACCACTTCGCTGCTAACGCTGTTTATCAGCAATACGGCCTGCGCGGTATTATTCGCGCCGATTGCGTTATCGGCTGCGATCCAGATGGGAGCCAGTCCGTATCCGTTTCTGTTCGCCGTTTCGATTGGAGCGAGCATGTGTTTTGCGTCCCCGTTCTCCACGCCGCCCAACGCGCTCGTCATGTCGGCAGGACGTTATAAATTCAGCCATTACGTGAAGGTCGGCCTGCCGCTTCAACTGACGATCGGGCTCGTCATGATGGCGGTACTGCCGCTGTTCTTTCCGTTTTAAAAAAGGGAACCGGCACCTAACACCCGCATGTTCAATCCGATGAGGATCGCGCATGCGGGTGTTATTCCATTTTGAGGGTAGATAGCGTGGAAGACGGGCGGTCAATACTCCTCATACCTCGACAGATCGACTCCCGCCAGACGCTCCTGCCCCTTTTGCAGGAAATCGCCTGCCGCAGGGCTAATACATCCACTTAGGGCATCCTGCCTAATCGTAAAAATGCGCATCATTTCCGTAGAAATGACTACGCTGATCCCGCTGGATTGTTGCTATGCTTGATAAAGCCGGAGGTGCAAGAGCCGATGAAGAACCGCTTCAAAAATCCGCTGGGCCGCATGAACATCAAACAGCAGATGATTCTGCTGTTCCTGGTGCTGGTCATTCCGTTATTCGGGCTGAACGCCTACGGGAATTCCATGGCCGGTCAGATCCTGAAGCGCCATGTGACCAATGCTTATATCGAACTGAACAAACAAAATTTCAAGCTGATTAACCGTGACATTGAAACCGTTAACAAAGTAACCTCCACGGTCATCCAGAACTCGCAGATCCAGCAGCTGGATCCCTTTGCCGAGGTTACCGTACTGGAACGCGTCAAAAATTACGAGCGGCTCGAAAAGATGCTGATTTCCTTCTCTCAAGAAACGGATGAGCGTGAACCGGTCTATTACTCGCTTTATGTGTACGACCCGGACAACAGCTACTTCTTTGCCCCGTATTACCCTGACCGCAGAAAAGCAGGGGTATATTTTTTCTCCGACGAGAAGGAGAAACCCGCCTGGTTCGATGAAGCCGTGGCCATGAAGGGGAACGGGTATCTGAAGCGCATGGCCAATCTGTCGCCGCCGGTGCAAGGACGCCAGGATCAAGAGACTTTAAGCTATGTGCGGGCCGTTAACAATATCTATCGGGGCGGTACCATCGGCGTACTGCTGGTCACCAATTTGGACGCGCGGATCGGCGAGTCGTTGTCGACGGTCTCGATTCCGGATGGGGAGCTGTATTTTACGGATTGGGACGATAATATCCTGACCTCGTCGGTACAGGGCACGGCGGGCAAGCTGGAATTGCCGCCCGAAGCGGATCCGGGCCATTCCACGATCGGCGTCATGGACGTGATCACGTCGGATTTCATCTATGTCATCGATTACAATTACGTGCTCCAGCAGAAGCTGGTTTACAAGGTGCCCGTCAAAACGCTGCTTGCCCAGCAAAGCGAGATGAAGCGCGTCATACAGGTCATTTCCGTCGCTTATTTTGCCGTGGGCCTCATTATCGTCTTTTACTTCTGGCAGTCGCTGATGACGCCGCTCCAGAAGCTGGCGCATTTCGTGAGGAGGTACGAACCGGGAAACGTCGTACCGGAAACTCCTTATCGGCGCAGAAAAGACGAAGTCAGCGTCCTGATCTCCACGATCTATGACATGGCCCGCCGACTGAATGACTTGATCCATTACAAATACAATATGGATTTGAAGCAGAAGGAAGCGCAGCTGCAGCTGCTCTATCAGCAGATCAATCCCCACTTGCTGTACAACACCCTGGAGAGCATTTACTGGAAGAGCACGATGGAGGGCAATACCGAGTCCGCCGAAATGATCAAGGATTTATCCAAATTGATGAAGATCAGTCTCAGCCGGGGCCGGGATCTTATCACGCTTGGGGAAGAGCTTGAGCATGCGGGGGCTTATATGAATCTCCAACTGAATCGTTATGATTATCAGTTTACGATCCGCTGGGACGTTCCCGAGGCATTGCTGGCGAATCATGTGCCGAAGATCACGCTGCAGCCGCTGCTGGAGAACGCGATCATTCATGGCATTAAAAATATGGGCGAGGACGGAATGATCCGCGTATCGGGTCATCTGGAGGGTGATCGATGCCGGATCGTCATTGAAGATAACGGCTTCCGCCCCGTGAACTACGAGTCCATTCACCGGCTGCTCCATGATGATGCACCCGATCATTCGCTGGGCTACGGCATCCGCAATATTCAGGAGCGGATCCGGCTGCATTTCGGCAGCTGCTACGGGCTGCAGTATGAACCCGGGGAAGAAGGGGGAACCCGCGTGACGATCACGATACCGCGAACAGAAGCAGCAACCATTACAGCAACCGGACAGGAGGTTTCCTGATGTACAACATTTTGGTGGTAGATGACGAACCTTTGATATGCAAGGGTTTGGCAGGGCTGTTAACGTCCTCGGGCCTTGCCATCGATGACATAACCACGGCCTACAGCGGGCAGGAAGCGCTGGACTACATACGGATGGGAGATATCGACCTGCTGGTCACCGATATCCAGATGGGCGAGATGAACGGCATTGAGCTGATGCAGCAGGCGAAGATCGTGAAGCCTTGGGTACAGACAATCATTATTTCAGCCCATGAAACATTTCAATATGCGCAGCGGGCGCTTCAACTCGGAGCCAAGGATTATTTGATCAAACCGCTGAACAGCGAGCAGTTTCTGGATTCGGTCCGCAGCGTGCTGCTCAAGATGGACCGGCCGGCTCCCCAGGTCGAGCCGTTTCTTATGGCCGATAATGAGCATTTCCGGATGGAGGAGCCGCCGTCCGAAAGAATAGAGCGGCTGAACGAGCGACTCGCCAGGGAGCCGGATCCATCGGCTGCTGTCGGTCCCGACGAGTCGGAGCTGGGCCTGGTCGGCCCCTATTTTGCCGTTATCAAGATGAAACTGGGCCTGGCGGAAGAGCGCAGCGCTTCTTTTTCCAGTCATGATATACACCTGATTCAATATGCCGCGCTGAATATCGCCAAGGAGCTGCTGGAGCAGGAGCCGCACACCTTAGTGTTCTATTCGCCGGAACGGGACGTCAACATCATCCTTCAATGGAGCGAGCAGGAAATGGAGGAGAACGCCAGCGGGAAAATCCACCACCTGGAGATGATCGGCCGGAGTCTGCACCACCATGTGGAGCTGCACCTGAAACGGAGCTGTACCGTGGGCATCAGCCAAATATTGAGGGGGCGGGAATTCTTGAGCGTGCTCAGCCGCCAGGCAGACAAAGCGATGCTGTGGAGCGAGCAGCTGCATGATTTCCATGTCTTTTATTACGGGGATTTCAATTGGCACAATTATGCCCAGGAGACGTCGCAGGAGGTGCTTTCGAGCCAGAGCAACCGGATCGTGGAGAATACGAGGCAATATATCGATGAGCATTACCGCCAGAAGGGATTGACCATTCACGATGTAGCAAAGAACAATCACGTGAGCCCCAACTATTTGAGTTACCTGTTCAAAAAATATACCGGCAGCAGCCTGTGGGAGTATGTGGTGAAGCTGCGAATGGAGGAGAGCAGGGCATTGATCCTGAACACGGATCTCCGCCGGTACGAGATAGCCGAGCGGGTGGGGTATGAATCCCCGGAACATTTCAGCAAAATCTTCAAAAAATACTACGGCGTCAGCCCAAGCGAGCTAAAGAAGTAAGATCCGTCATACTTCACATAGTTTTAGACATGTTCGAAGGCTCCCCGGCTTTTTTACAATAAAAGCTAGACATTGAATAAAGGAATGAGGGAGTCGGATGGAAGAAACGATCATGTCACAAGGCCAGGCTCGGATCGAGCCCGGCCGCCGCGCCCGGAAGGAACATAAGCGCAAGCCGCTGTGGAGGAAGTATATATGGGGGTATTTGTTCCTTGTCCCGGCCATAGCGATCTTTATCGTCTTTTTATGGGTGCCGATTTTCAAAGGGATCTTTTACAGCTTTTTTCATATCGATTTCGTAAAAGGCAATACCTTTGTCGGTTTGGATAATTACGTCAACGTTCTGAGCAATCCCGACCTGCTGCTATCGGTCAGGAATACGTTGTATTTCATGCTGTTAACGCTTGTCATCGGCTTCTGGGTGCCCATCGCCGCATCCATTGCCATCTCGGAGCTGAAGCTGTTTCAAGGGTTCGCCCGGATTGCCGCGTATCTCCCGTTTGTCGTGCCCGGGGTCGTGCTCTACGGCATGTGGCGATGGATGTACGATCCGGTGGGTCCGGTCAATGCGTTGTTCGGCTTCTTCGGGGCAGAGCCGGTATCGTTCATATCGGATAGCCGCTTCTCGATGGTGTCGCTGGTCGTCATGGAGACATGGCAGCAATTCGGATCGGCGATGTTGATCTATCTGGCAGGAGTGCTGAGCATACCGAAGGATTGGTATGAAGCCGCCGAAATCGACGGTGCCGGCGTGTGGGCCCGGATTAAATACATCACGCTTCCCTCGATGCGCAATCTGATTGTGCTCATGCTGATTCTGCAGCTGATCGGCACGTCACAGGCGTATCAATCGCAGCTGGCGATGCTGGACGGCGGACCGAACAAGGCCACGCTCACCTATGCGCTCCTTACCGTAAAATATGCGTTTAACCAACTGGATTACGGGGCCGGAACCGCGATGGGCATCTTGATGTTCCTTGTGCTGAGTTTGCTGGGCATCCTGCAATTCAAGATGAACAGGGAGGAGTACTAGGATGAAAGAGAGAGGCATTCTGTCCGCTTCGGATTTGAGAAAACCGTGGAATAAGGCGGTTTACGGGTTTATGGTGCTGTGCATTGCCGTGATGACCTTCACGATGCTGTACCCGATCGGCATGACGATGTTCAACGGATTGAAGAGCAATCAGGAGATCAACACGTTTCCGCCGCGCTTTTTTCCGTCGGAATGGCATTGGGAGAACTTCCCGAAGGGGTGGGCATACATCGACCTGCCGATGTTTCTGAAGAATACGCTGCTCATTTTCGGCGGTAATCTGCTGGTCACGATTCTGGTGCTGGGCATGGCGGCTTTCAGCATTTCCCGCATCCGGGTTCCGTATCACCGGGCCATCTATTTCTTCATTCTAATGACCTTGTTCATTCCGGCATCGAGTTACATGATTCCGAATTTCGTCAATTTGAAGGAGCTCGGCCTGCTGAATTCCTACTGGGCCTTCTGGCTGCCGGCCGGAGCGAACGCGTACTTCTTCCTGCTGATCAAAAACTTCTTCGACGGCATTCACCCGGAGATCTTCGAGGCGGCCCGCATCGATGGCGCTTCGGAGATGAGCAGCTTCCTAAGGATCGCCATACCGCTATCCGTTCCGATCTTCGCGACGCTGGCGATTTTTACATTCTCCACGGCATGGAACGACTGGTTCTGGCCGTCGCTCGTCATGCAGACCCAGGACAAATATACGCTGGCTACGGCCATTTACAAGTATGTCATCAACGCAAGGAGCCTGGACAGCAGCGTTAAATTTTCGATCCTGTTCATGGTGATGGTGCCGCCGATTTTCGTATTTCTGGCGTTCCAGAAATTCATCATGCGCAGCGTCAGCCTCTCAGCCGTCAAAGGGTAGGGCGGCAGCGGTACACATCGTAGCCCTGCACACGATCGTCATATGAATGCACATCGTCCTTTCCGGATTTGGCTTTTATGATGGAGAGAGGAAAGGACATCATTATTTCAATAAGGAAAAGGGGAGTATCCATGCGCAAGTTCTCAGCATTACTGATCTGCCTTATGCTGTTCAGCTCCTTGCTCGCCGCATGCGGCGGCGGTAAAGCGGCGCCGGAGGTCACGAATAAAGAGGGAGGCACCGCCAATTCGGGCGGGACGGCTACAACGCAGACGGAAGAGCCGAAGGAGGATATCGCGGATCAAAAGATCACGATCAAGATTCACTATCCGCTGCCGGATGATACAACGCTGCGTCAGCAGGAGGATGATAAAATCGCCCGCTTCCAGGCGAAATATCCGAACGTGACCATCGTGAAGGACGACTGGCAGTACAGCGTCAACGAAATTGGGGTGAAGATGGCTTCGAACGAAGCGCCGACATTTTATAACACTTGGGCCACGGAGGCACAGCTGCTCGTGGAGCGGGGCTGGGTGGCCGACATTACGGAGTTCTGGAACGAATGGGAGTACAAGGACGACATGAATCCCGTGCTGCAGGATCAATTCATCGTGGACGGCAAGGTGTACGGCGTTACGCAGAACGGTTATATCACGTCTACGATCGTGAACAAGAAGCTGCTGGACGCGAAGGGCGTGCCCGTACCGCCGATGGATTGGACATGGGACGATATGTACAACACGGCGAAAGGCGCTGCGGATCCGAAGGCCGGCATCTCGGGAATCGCGCCGATGGGCAAGGGCAATGAAGCAGGCTGGAACTGGACCAACTTCTTGTTCGAAGCCGGCGGGGATATCGAAGTGAACGAGGACGGCAAAGTGAAAGCGGTGTTTAACTCGGAAGCCGGCGTGAAGGCGCTGGATTTCTACAAGAAGCTGAGATGGGAAGCAAACGCCATTCCGCAGGACTGGGCTCTCGGCTGGGGCGATGCCGTCAGCTCGTTCCAGCAAGGACGGACGGCGATGGTCATTGCAGGCGCATTTGACGTGATCCAGCCGGCATTGAACGAGGGCGGCATGAAGCCTGAGGACGTGCTTGCGTATCCGATGCCTGCGATGGAGAAAGGCGGAGCGCACCACGGCATTTTGGGCGGCAACTATTTGGTCATCAATCCGAATGCCACGAAGGAAGAACAGGAAATGGCATTCCGCTATATCACGTTTGATTATTTTACGGATGATGCGCTGAAATCGGTGGAAGATACAATCAATGCCCGCAAGGCCGAGGGCAAATATTTTGTGCCGACGCCGCTGGAATATTTCAGCGACGATTCGGAGTATGCGGCGAAGGTGAAGGCGATCTACGATAAGTACGACAACGTCTACGAATATGATCCACAGCTCTTCAGCCTGTTGGAAGGAAAGCCTGAAGCGCAATTCGGCACCCAGGATTACTATGCGGCCATGTCCAACGTGGTGCAGGAATCGTTCTCGAAGGAAGGCACGGATTCCAAGAAGCAGCTGGACGAAACGGCCAAACTGGTTCAGGAGAATTTCTTTGATAAGATCGAGCAGAAGTAGGAAAGAGGCTACCCAGGATGGGATTGGGGAATATGGCAGTACAAAAGAGAGACGTCGGAGCGGCGTCTCTCTTTCGCTTTCTCATATCCCTGGCAATAGTTGCTAAAACCGGGCGAAAGTTCAGCCCTTCAAGCAAGGCCGCCTGATTGGTGTTCCGATTCTCTACCCCCACAGGCAACTTTCTTTGTATTATCTTTCATTTTCAGCGTTCCAACGAGAAAAGAGCCATATTGTCTAATGATTGCTATTATGACGGCCTTACTTGGAATCCGCCTTCGGAATGATCGTCTTCGCGATGCGTATCAACTCTTCGACATCGATGTCACTTGCGGTAGCGTTGAGCGAAAACATGTAGTGATGACCAGTGGTTGGTTCTTCATAGACCCAGTCCAGCTGCGCCAGCTCCGCCGAGTTTCCGCCTTTCCACGTTTTTTGCAGCACGTCCTGCCCGTTGATCACGATTTTCCGGCTGGTCATGCCCGTGTTCTCATCCCAGTAGGAGGTCACGCTTCCGTGGTCCCCGTTATTCAGAATGGTAAGGGAGACATTTTTGTTGCCGCTGGCATAATATACCGTCGAAAGCCAGAATTGATCGGTGAACTTCACCGGCATCAGCGCGTAGTCCTTCCCGGAAGCTTTGGCTTTCTCATGCAGCTTTTTGGCGATGTCGGCTTTTTCCTGCTCGGTCAGCGGGTTCACGTCAGTCTCACGCTCCATGTGCACGTTGGCGTTTGTGAACGAATATGTGCCCGAACCGGACAGCTCCTTGGCTAGCGGAAAGCCAGGCACATTCACCATGTTTTGCAGCTTGGCGAAATCCTTGACGGCATGCGGAGTGGACTTGATGTCGATGACGTGCTCGGGATTGTCCGGTACGACATAAATGATGGCGGCTTCGCCCGGCTGGATCTGTTCGTCCCAGATGGTGTTCATGAGATGTATGCGGTTTAGTTCCTTTTTCGAATAGCTTTTCGGCGAAGGCGCCTGAGCGTTCGATTTTTCCTCATAAAGAACTTCTCCCTTGCTGTTAGTTAAGGAATGGTACTGTACTGCGGCAAATCCGGTTGACGCGGTAAGCAGCATACCGGCCATCATGAGAATGCTTACTTTGTATTTCACGAAAAATCGCTCCTTTTTAAGTTGTTTTTTCCGAATCTGGTTCATGACACGTTTCTGGAGGACCGTCCCGGGCGGCTCAACCCTTTGAAAGAGTGGTTTCAGGTCCTGGCCGTTTTCCATGCTCATTCGTTTCTTCCCCCTCGGCGATGGCGTAATGTTTGCGGAACTTGGCTGTGGCCCGCTCAAATTTTTTCCTTAGATAGGTCGTGTTTTGTTGCAATATAAGGCTGATCTCATGATAGCTCTTGTCCTCAACACAGCGCAGGATGAGCAGGCTTCGTTCCTCGGCGCTCAGCTTAGCAAGCGCCCGGAGCACAGAAGGATTATAGTATTTGTGCTCGATGACCTGATCGACATGCCTGTTATCCTGATCCTTCTGATATAGAAAGGGGAGGTATCGGGATAGCTTCCGCTTGCGGAGCAAGTCGATGCATTGGTTGCAGGCGATGCGGTAAAGCCAGGCTTCGAAGGGCTTGTCCGGTTCGAATTTAGATAGATTGCGGTAAGCTTTCAAAAAAGCTTCCTGAGTGCAATCTTCTGCTTCGGCATAGTCGCCGAGCATGTGATAGCAATAGTTGAAGATGGCTTTATGGAATCGGTTCATGATCAGCTCATATTTGTCGATCTCTCCCTTCAAAACATCAGCAACGATCTGATGGAATGCTGGTACATCCAAGTGGTTTCACCCCTTTACAATTTGTATTACGTTTGGGCAAAGGACAAATGTGACAAACGGATTCAATAAATATTATTGGCAGGAGCGTGCATTTGGCAAAATCGAGTAGGAGTAGGAGTAGGGAAGGGGACGCTGCTAGGATGAGATTCTGCAGAATAAAAAAAGAGACGCCGGAGTGGCGTCTCTCTGCTGATTCATTTCCTCAGCAATCGGAGCTTCATTTGGACCGGGAGTCCGTCCTCGTTAAGCCCGATTGGCTGATTCGATATTGGGAATCAAGGGTACCGCAACGTCCCGCAAATCTTAGTAGATCTCGCTCGCATCCGCCGGCAGCTGCCGGACATGCTGCAGGAAGCCCGTTACGCGCTGATCCTGCCCCATATCGTATTCAAAGCCCAGCTGCTTGGCGACATCCAGCGCGGTTCTGCGGAACAGCGCTCCCATCGTAAACAGCGCCTCCCACACCTCTTCGTAGGTTCCGCGAGGGTAGGTGGACATCAGCTCGTTCCAGCTGTCCGCAGACATATAGTTTTTCAGGTACTTGCCGTTCTTGCCCACGCTGAGCGAGAAATCGGTCTGTGTGCCCACCTGCCACTCCAGCATTTTCATCAGCATCGGACGCATGATGTTGTGAAGATGGTCCTGGGCATACAGGATTTCTTCCCGCCACAAGCCTTTGGCGACATACGTGGATACCCACCAGAACTCGTTGCAGCAATCCTCGAAAAAGGCTGCTGACGGACGCTGTACCCAGAAATCCTCGTCGGACGGAGCAGGAACCTTGGGAAAGGTTTGATCTTTATCCATTAAGATCCGGATCAGTTTGTCTTCCTTGCAGTATTTCTCCTTCTCCTCGATGGGGATCAGGGTCATGTCAATCCGGTTCCCGTCGGTAAATAACATCAGGTATGAGAACCAGCCTCCAAGGTCGGGAGGGAACAGGTCCATATCTTCCGGCGTCTGCAGAATCAACCGTTCCCCGAAGACGTCAATCCAGTTTGGATCCTGGATAAAGCTCTCCATATCCGTAACATGAAAGCTGATGTCGTAATCCTGAAAAATATCCTTAGGCACGTTGGGATTCGTTCGGGAACCTTCCAGGGTCACGGCCCGAACCCGCTCATCGCGGGCTGCATAGCCCAATACCAAATCCATCATTTCTTGCTCGCTTCTCATGTGTTCGTAGCCTCCGTATTCGTATTTGGACTACCGACGATTCGAATCGAACAGGTCAGGAGGTCCACGGATCCGGATCGCAGAAGCATGGCATGGATGTGGAGCAGGTTATAACTTGTTCAACAGCTTTTTCATGAGGAAATCTCCTTTCGCGTTCTTTGAATTTATCTAGGTTAATTCTTCATTGCCTTAAAAGATTCCTCCGCGGCCTCAAGCGTTGCCTCGATGTCCGCATCCGTATGGGCCGTGGTCATGAACCAGGCTTCGTATTTGGAAGGGGCCAGGTTCACGCCGCGGTCCAGCATGTGGCGGAAGAAGGCCGCAAAGGCTTCGCCGTCGGTATCCTGCGCTTCGTCATAGTTCGTTACCGGATGATCGCAGAAGTGCGTGGAGAAGGAGCCCCGGATGCGGTTGATCGTGAGCGGAACGCCATGGCGGTCTGCGGACACTTGCAGGCCTTCCGTCAATTTGATGGTCAAGCGCTCCATCTCCTCATACACGCCTTCGCCCTGCAATACCTCCAAGCAGGCGATTCCGGCCGCGATGGAGGCCGGATTGCCAGCCATGGTTCCCGCCTGATAAGCCGGGCCGAGCGGGGCAACCTGCTCCATCACGTGCTTCCGGCCGCCGTAAGCGCCGATCGGCAGTCCGCCGCCGATGATTTTGCCCAGAGCCGTAAGATCCGGCTGAATCGCCTCGTGATTGGTCAGACCTGCATAGGTTTGGGTGGATCCGTAATGGAAGCGGAAGGCGCTGATAACTTCGTCATAGATGACCAGCGACCCGTTGTCGTGCGTCATCTGGCACAGGCCTTCGAGGAATCCCGGCTTCGGCATGACCATTCCGAAGTTGCCGACGATCGGCTCGACCATCACGGCAGCCACATCTTCGCCCCATGCGTCGAGGGCAGCGCTCAGGCCTTCCAGATCGTTGAAAGGAACGGTAATGACTTCCGTGGCAATGCTGGCCGGGATGCCGGCGCTGTCCGGAATGCCGAGCGTGGAAGGCCCAGAGCCCGCAGCCACGAGGACCAGATCGGAATGACCATGGTAGCAGCCGGCGAACTTGATGATTTTGTTGCGCTTGGTGTAAGCGCGGGCGACCCGAATCGTGGTCATGACGGCCTCGGTGCCGGAATTGACGAAACGTACCTTGTCCATGGAAGGGATGGCTTCCTTCAGCATTTTGGCCAAGGTAATTTCAAGCTCCGTCGGCGTTCCGTATAGGGTGCCGTTTTGGGCAGCCGCCGTGATCGCCGCCGTAATATGCGGATGGGCGTGTCCGGTAATGATCGGGCCGTAAGCCGCCAAGTAATCGATATAACGGTTGCCGTCCTCGTCCCAGAAGTGGGCTCCGCTTGCGCGTTTCATGAAGACGGGGGCACCGCCGCCTACGGCTTTAAACGAACGGGAGGGGCTGTTTACGCCGCCTACGATATGCTGCAGCGCTTCTTGATACAGGGCTTCGGAACGGTTTCTTGAGGTTGACATGATAGTAAACTTCCTTTCTTCATGAAGCAGGACAGGAAGCTAGATTGACGTAGCGCCCTGTCCTGATTGCTGTAAGTGTATTAGTTGCGATCCGTTGTCGCAGATGGTGTTGCGGAGCTTTCAGAGTCGCTGTTCTCGGAGTCGGTATTCCCGGTATCGGTGTTCCCGGAATCACCTTCCGTGCCTTCGCCGCCTTCGGTCTCAGGGTCTGGCGTTGGCGGGTTCATGATGTCCTGGATATACTGCTTCAGCGTATCCGGATTGCCGACCGTTAAGACGGCCGCGCCGCCGATATGCTCTTCCTTCAGGAGTTTCATCGGAGGTACCTGCTCGCTGCCGCTCATTTTGCTCTTGTAGGCGACGTTCGCGAGCTTCCACATATCCTCGACATCGAGATTCGTATCAATATAAGGGCTGACGGACTTCAGGATGTCCGGAAGCTTCATGATGGAAGTGGTGGTCTGCATTTTCTTGGCTACGGCCTTCAGGAGCTCGCGCTGCCGCTCGGTGCGGGTGAAGTCGCCCATCGCATCATAGCGGAACCGAACGTATTGCAGTGCCGCGTTGCCGTCCAGATGCTGCATGCCTTGCTTCAAATCAATGTCGTACTCGTTCTTGTCCGCTTTACTTGAATAACTCATGTCCTTCTCCACGTAAAAATCAACCCCGCCGACGGAATCAACCAGCTTCATGAAGCCTTGGAAGTCCGTATAGACGTAGTATTGAATCGGTATGCCCAGCAGATCGCCTACCGCCTTCATGGCCGTGTTCGGGCCGTGCGTGATGGCCGTATTGATACGGTTTCGGTCATACCCGGGTATTTCTACGTAAGTATCGCGCAGAATAGAGAATAAGTGCATTTTCTTCTTTAGGGGATCAATCGAGGCAACAAGCATACTGTCGGAACGAGGAATTTCCCCTTCCTCGAAACCGCGCGCATCGACGCCCATCAGCAGAATGTTAACCGTCTCCTTGCCTTCCCACTCCGGCGGGGCAGGGACTTTGGCATCCACCTTCTCGATTTCCCGAAAAGGGGAGGCTTCGCCAGTTTTCTGAAGACTTTGCAAGCCGTCATAAAACGAGGCCGCATAATAGATGCCGTAACCGATGACGGCGGCCAGTATGATGCTGACACTCCATATAATCGTCTTCTTTGTTTTTTTGGTCATTGGGTTCTTCCTTTCGGATTACGCTGATGAATAAATTCGATAGAACATTTGAATATTCGACATTCATTCTATTATAATTTTTTTCGAAAAGACAATCAATTTTACGGGCCTAAAGTCCGTATAGCAGGAGTTGAGCCTTATCGCAGACCAAAAGCAGTTGAAGATTGGAAGCAAGGTGCCGGATTTTTCACTTCCGGCTTCGAACGGGGAGAAGGTAGCATTAAGCGATTTTCGTGGGCGCAAAGTCGTGCTGTTCTTTTATCCGAAAAATATGACCCCAACCTGCACCGAGGAGGCTTGCAGCTTCCGGGACAACTATGGTGCGTTGGAGCAAGCCGGCGCAGTTGTGATCGGGATCAGCCCCGATCCGCTGAAATCCCACGCCAAATTCATCGATAAGCATAGCCTGCCCTATTTGCTCTTGTCTGATGAGGAGCATAAGGTAAGCGAAATGTTCGGCGTATGGCAGATGAAGAAGATGTTCGGCCGTGAATATATGGGTATTGTACGCTCAACCTTCTTGATTGATGAGAAGGGGAAGCTGGCCGGCGAGTGGCGGAAGGTGAAAGTGAAAGGCCATGTCGAAGCGGTTCTCGCAGCCGTGCTGTCATAGCTATATATGAAGAACGGTCCCTCGGCATGCCTGAACAGGCATGCCGAGGGACCGTTTTTTTTGAATATATAATGCAAGCAGAGACCTCGAATGAGGGGCTTATCACCTAAATCAGAGGATTTGGCAAGCCTGAATGAATCAGAACTTTAGAACTTCAAAAACGTACCCGTCCGATATTCGCGGAAGGCTTCGTTCACTTCTTCCTCGGTGTTCATGACGAAGGGGCCGCGGGCTGCCACGGGCTCCCGCAGCGGCTCGCCTGCGTACAGAACAAAGCGAAGAGGCTCCGCAGCCGCTGCCCGTATTTCGCTAGGTTTTCCGTCGATTCCAGCGCCCAGCCACAACACCTGGCTTTTAGCCGCATTTACGCCATTGCCTCCGAAGGTTCCGCTGCCCTCAAGGATGTAGATGAAGCCGTTATAACTGCCGGGCAGGTCCTGCGCGATGGAAGCGCCGGGCTCCAGCAGCACCTCGACCATCGTAACCGGAACATGATTTTGGGTTGCGGATACGACATCGCCGGAAGAACCGGAGAAGACTCGCACGACCGCGCCATCCTCTTGTCGGATCGGCATATCCGCGCCTTTCAGGTTCTGGTAGCGGGGAGTCGTCATCTTCTGCTCGCGGGGCAGATTGATCCAGAGCTGCAGGACGTGGGCCGTTATGCCTTCTGACGGCACTTCGTTGTGGATGACGCCGCTTCCTGCCGTCATCCACTGCACGTCCCCAGGCCCCAGCACGCCGCCCTTGGAGAGGCTGTCATAGTGTTCAACGGTTCCATTGATGACAAAAGTAACGGTTTCGATTCCCCGATGGGGATGGTCGTCGAATGAACCGGCCTGGAACTTGTCCTCCATCATCCCGAGAAACGGATCGGCTTTGCTCCAGTTCCCAAATTCGATGACGGGTCCTGAGGCATGGATGGAGCTGTGAGGCCGAAGAACGACATCCCGGACTTCCGTAATATCACGCTGAATGACCGCTTGGTGATTCATATGTCTATCATCCCTTCCGAGTTCTGGATTTGAATTCAGTTTACTAGTAATGTGAATAGGAATCAAGGGACGTAAGAAAATATCAGATTCTAGTCTTTTTTTGAATCGCCCTCCATATAATCTATCAGGAAGCCGAACTCATAGAAACGATGGAGGTAGAGTTGATAATGAAAAATATGGTGCGGGTTACATCGATAGCGGTATTCTTCGGCGTTGTGGCAGTGCTGATCATGATCGGCATGGGACTTGAGGTTCAAGCGCCGATGGCAGACTATGCGGAGCAGGCCCCTTTAGCAGCGGCACCCCTGACAGCAGGGCCAGAGCAGAATGTTCAAGCAAAGACCCGGGAGGCAAGCAAGCCGGTCGCCACCGCTGCATTCAAGAAACCATCGGCCGTGAACGCCGCACCTGTTCAATATAAGAAGAAGCCTAGCGACAAAACGGTATACCTGACATTTGATGACGGACCATCGGATTTAACGCTCGACGTGCTGGATATTTTGAAGCGGGAAGGAATCAAGGGCACGTTTTTTGTACTGGGCAAGGAGGCGGAGACCCGTCCCGAAATTATCAACCGCATCTATGAGGAAGGCCATGTGATCGGGAATCATACATATGATCATCGTTATGACGAGCTCTACGGGCATTTTCAGAATTTCTGGGGACAGATCAAGAAAACCGAGGAAATCATCCGTTTGATTACAGGGGAACGGCCGCAACTGGTCAGAGCTCCCGGGGGGACGGCCGGACATTTCGACGAAGCTTATTTTCAATACATGAAGCAGGGGGGATATCATGTATTCGATTGGAATGTCGACAGCGGCGATTCCAGGTATAGGGGCGTCCCGGCTAAGGACATCGTAAAGGGGGCTACCACGAAAGTGAACGGCAAGGAGGCGATCGTGCTTCTCCATGACGGTAAAGGCCATGCCGAAAGCGTTAAAGCTCTGCCGGACATTATTTCTTATTATAAAAAGCAAGGCTATGCCTTTGACGTGCTGTCTCCGGAAACCGAGCCCGTACAATTTCGTGCTCAGCAGACCGCCCGCAAGGCTTCACAGCCTTCACAGCAGTGGATTCGCGAACACGTCGCCGTCAACGCCGAGCTATTCGGGACCGGGCGAATGCTGGCCGTGGAATTCGGAGGGCTTGAAACCGCGTTTGCGGCAGGCGAATACAAGCTGGTCGACGGCCGGCTGATGGTTCCGCTGCGCGCTTTGGTGGAGCGGCTTGGCGGAAGCGTATCCTGGAAGTCTCACAACAAGACCGTGCAGGTGACGCTGGCAGGGAATCGCTGGGAAGCCGACCCGGTGGGAGGCTTACTGTTCCCCATGCAAACCGGCGGCAAACCGGTGTCCTCCGATGTTCATTTAATCGGCGGCACCGCTTGGATTCCGCTTCGGGAAGCGCTTGACTTTTCCGGCCGGCCTGTTACAAGAGTGACATATGAAGAAGGCGAGTATCGCGTTCTAACTTTGTAGTCGAAAATTGTATTTTATGTTTGTAATTATGCTTCACAAGTTATAGACTAGTACTTAGAGATATTTATCACAATCCCTAAGATTGTTTCAGATAAAGGAGGGGGAAGTTTCCCCCTGCTTTATTTTTGGCGATAGTGAGTCACCCATAAGTTCGCACTTTTGTAAGTGATGCATAATAGATACCGGTTATCCCAAAATTAAAGCTAGCCGGTACGATCGTCGCCAAGTTCATCTTGGGAATTCACTTAAAGAAAAGGAGGCAATTCATTATGACAGAAACATCTTCTCCACAGCCGTCCGAAACTCCGGAAAATGTTGTAGGAAACCAAGAAGCTGCGGCGTCCAGCCGTCCTGATGTGCTGCTCGAACAACTGCTCAAGCCCGAGGTTCAGGAATCCCTCACAACTCTCGTGGACAATCTTCCAAAACTTACGGAAATGCTGACCGTCATGACTAAGGCGTATGACTTTGGTAAATCCGTAGCTACGGATCCCGTGCTAGCGGAAGACACCATGGCTTCCCTGAGCGGATTCGCGAAGCCGATCACGACAACAGCAAAAAGCGTTGCATCTGCAGCCATCGAAGCCGGAGACCGCGTACACGCTCAAGGCGACCAAGCTCAGATCGGCGTATTTGGTCTGATGAAAATGCTGAAAGATCCTCAGGTTCAAAAGGGTCTTCGCTATGCTCAGGCTTTTTTGGACGTTCTTAACGAGCGCGACCAACAAAACAAGCGTTAATCCATAAATCATACGAAGAACGGAGGATGGTCATGTCTAAACATATTTTAATTTTGGGCGGAGGCTATGGCGGCTTGCTTAGTGCGCTTTCTGCACGCGAGCATTTTGGTGCTGCCGCAAAAATCACGCTGATCAACCGTTTCCCAACCCATCAGATCATTACGGAATTGCACCGTCTGGCAGCAGGCAACATCGCAGAGAAGGCAGTAGCTTTGCCGCTCGACAAGCTTCTGCGCGGCGCGAACGTTGACCTGCGCATCGGCAACGTTAAGGAAATCAAGCCGGATGAGCGTTCGGTTTCCCTCGACGACGGCGGAAACTTTACCTATGATGCCCTGGTTATCGCACTGGGCAGCGAAACGGCATTCTTCGGCATTCCGGGACTGCAAGAGAACAGCTTTATTCTGAAGTCCGTGAACGATGCTAACCGTCTGCGTGCTCATGTCGAGTCCCGCATTGCGGAATACAGCAAAACCAAAAACAAAGCGGACGCTACCATCGTGGTTGGCGGCGGCGGCTTGACAGGCGTTGAGCTTGTTGGCGAATATGCCGATATGAGAAGCGAACTGGCTCGCAAATACGGTATCGACCCACAAGAAATCACGCTTTATTGTGTTGAAGCAGCTCCTTCCATTCTGCCGGGCTTCCCTGCCGAACTGGTTGACCGTGCGACAACAAGCCTGCAAAAACGCGGCGTGAACTTCCTGACCGGATTGCCGATTACCAAAATGGACGGCACGACCGTTGAACTGAAAGACGGCAGCACGATTGAAACCAGCACCTTGGTATGGACTGGCGGCGTACAGGGCAACTCCGTTGTGGCTAACTGCGGCATCGAAGTCAACCGCGGACGTGCGGTTGTCAACGAATTCCTGCAATCCGCTTCCCATCCTGACGTATACGTTGCCGGCGACAGCGCGGTTGTTATGGGACCGGAAGGCCGTCCATACCCGCCAACGGCACAGCTGGCATGGCAAATGGGCGAGCTGATCGGCTACAACATCTTCGCTCAATTGAACGGCGGCGCACCGGCTTCCTTCAATCCGGTATTCTCCGGTACGCTCGGCAGTTTGGGACGTAAAGACGCCATCGGCACCATCGGCGCCAACAAAACCCAATTGAAAGGTCTGCCTGCAACCTTGATGAAGGAAGCAAGTAACATGCGTTACCTGTCCCACATCAACGGTTTGTTCACGCTGGCTTATTAAGCCTGGAAGGCGACATTATATCCAAATACAAGAGATGGACCCGAATTATTCGGGTCCATCTTTTTTTATTGCGCAGCCCAAACATAAGCGCATGGACTTAGGGACAACGTCAGGAAAACATAATACGATGGATACACCCGAAGCGAGGATGCAAGCAGGGAAGGGATTCCCGGGCGTCGCTCCCGACGGGATGTGGGAGAAGGAGGTAAGAAAGGCAGAATGGATGAGCGTCCAGAGCGAAGAAGAAAGAAGGTCAGATAGTTATGTAAGCGCTATCTCAAATGGTTCGCAATTTTCATTTCATGAAACAGGAGGGAGCATGTATGCGGGGATACCGTCGTCTTCATTCGATCGTGATTCAACTGTTTTTGTTTTTTTTCATCGGCACAACACTCCCGGTTCTCATCATGGGTTTCCTTTCGTATCACAAATCGGCCTCGATCGTGGAGGAGCAGGTCAGTAAAGTGGCTTCCCTCACGATCACCCAAGTCAGCGACAAGCTGAATATGTTCTTCAAGAAACTGGATGACTCCTCGATGATGGTGCTGAACAGCAAAGTGGTTCACGGCATACTGGAGGATCAGGATATCAGTAAATACGACCTGACGTTGAAGGTGAAGGAGGGGAAGGACCTGCTGACGTCCATCATGATTAATTCGCCGGAGATCTTGGACGTATACGTGTTTGACGTGCAGCGGAACAATTCGGTCCTGAGCGCCGATTCCTTGATGTCCATCCCGGACCAGTGGGATTCTCCCTGGTACCGGGCGATATTGGAGGCGAACGGGCAGGCGGTATGGTTCGGCTTGTCGGATACCTCCTACCTGAAGCAAACGGGAATGGGATTTCCCGTGTTCGGGCTGGGCCGGGCAATCCGGAGCTGGGATACGGGGGAGATCGTCGGGGTGATGTTCATCGAAATTATGGGGGATGTCCTGATCGATGAATTAAACCATGTCCAATTCGGCGACACGGGGTATATGTACGTGGCGAATGACGAGAACCGTTACTTTTACCATCCCGATCCCTCGATGTACGGGAAGCAGTCCCGGATCAAGCTGCCCTCGGGTTTGACGGAATACAACCTGAATAACAACAAAACGCTGATGATCCCCTCGCGTCTGAACAACGGCTGGCATGTGGTCGGCATGGTGCCGCTTAAGGAGCTGACGGCCGATTCCGCCAGCATCCGGAGTTTCACGGTCTGGATCGTATTCGGATCGATTCTGGCCGCGATCGGCATCGGATATTTCATGACGCGGAGAATCGGTAATCCGCTCGTTCAGCTGAGCCGCTTAATGCGCAGAAGCGAGGCGGGCGATTTATCGGTCCGCAGCAAGAATGTAGGACCCAGCGAGATCGGTCAGCTGGGCCGAAGCTTCAACAAAATGATAGAGCAGATCGATCTGCTCATCAGACGGATCGCGGCGGAGGAGTCCGAGAAGAAAAAAGCCGAAATCCGCGCGCTGCGGTATCAGATCAATCCCCATTTTCTCTACAATACGCTGAACTCGATCCGCTGGATGGCCAAGCTGAATCGGACGAATGACGTGGACCGATCGGTTACGGCCCTGGTTCATCTGCTGGAGGGGAGCCTGGAGCGCAACGGTGTGTTTATAAGGCTTGGAGATGAATTGGAGCTGCTTCGGAAATATATGATCATCCAGAATTACCGTTATGACCACCCAATCGAGCTGCAGATCGATTGCTCCGAGGACATGGAGGATCTCCACGTTCCCCGGATGCTGCTGCAGCCGATCGTGGAGAATGCGATCTTTCACGGGATTGCCCCGCTTGATGAAGGGGGCGTCATTCAGATCCGGATCACACTGCAGCAGCAGGATGTCATGGTGCGGATCGAGGACAACGGAATCGGCATTAAGCCTGAACGGATCAAGGGACTGCTGTCGTATGAGCAGGATCACTCCAAGCAAGGCATGACCCATATCGGCCTGCGTCATGTTCACCAAACGGTCCAGCTGTATTACGGCAGCAGGTACGGGGTATGGGTGGAGAGCACGGAAGGCGGAGGAACGAGGGTCACGGTCACGTTCGCGAAACAAAGGGGGGACGATTATGTACAGAGTGCTGCTCGTGGATGACGAAGCGATCGCGCGTACGGGACTGCGCTCGACCTTCGATTGGGAGAAATACGGTTACCGGCTTGTCGGGGAGGCCTCCAATGGACAACGGGCCATGAAGTGGATCGTAAACGGGGATCTGGACATTCTGATCACGGATATCGCGATGCCGGTCATGGACGGCTTGGAATTGACCCGGCGGACAAGGGAGCTTTGTCCTTGGGTGAAGGTACTGCTGCTCAGCTGTCACAGCGATTTCGAATTCGTGCGGGAAGGCATCAGGCTTGGCGCATCGGATTATATCCTCAAGCCGACGCTGGACGCGGACTCCCTGGTCGCCGTGCTTGATCACATGCGATTGAAGCTGGAAGAGGAGAAGCAGTTGCAGCGGATTCTGACCGAGCATGAGCAGCAGCAGCGGCTGAATAAGAAGAAGGCCGCCGGAAAAATGCTCTTTCAGGCGCTGTCCGGTGAGGCGGATGCACTCGCGAGGCTGGAAGCATGGAACCATAACGGCCCGTATCTGCTGGCCGTGCTCCAGCTAGATTCGGACCTGGGCGCTGCCGCGGCCGGGGTACAGCCAAAGGATTGGCAGGAGGAGATCGAACGGTTCATGGGACAGTTATATGACCAGGCGCCGGAGGCGCTGGCAGCTCGGCTGGAAACGGACCGGATCGCCGTCTGCTTACCGTTAAGGGATGAAGCAAACAGGCAGGCTTCAGGGGACGAAGGAGCTATCCGCCTGCCGATCCGGAGCACGATGGGACTCAGCAGGAGATATAACAGCATGGATAAGCTGCAAGAAGCGTTTAGAGAAGCCGCTGAAAGCCTGGAGGGACTCTTCTTTCATCCAGATCAACAGATATTGCGGGCAGAGGAGCTCCCCCTGATCGATGCCGATTCGGCTCAGAAGCGGCCGGCTGCCGAGCTGCATGCCCTAAGGGCCGCGCTGACCGTCGGGAACATGGACATCAGCGAGGAACGTCTGCAGTCCATTATGCAGCGCTGGCGTCCCGGATGGATGAAGAAGCCGGCGGTCCTCCGGGAGGCAGAGGACCTTCTGAGCTTACTTGCTATGTTTCATCTTCCCGGCGGCCCGCCGCTTCCGCAGATCGGGGAGGTGGGCAAGCTTCGCACGGTGGAGGAAGTGAAGAAGCTGGTGCTCCAAGGCTTCCATGCGCTGCGGGAGGAAGCCATGCGCCACCCTGTACCGGAATCCACGCTGCATGAGCGGATCGTGCTGCAGGCCGTCCAATATATTAAGGCGCGCTTTACCGAGCCGATCTCCCTGCAGGAGGTGGCGGACGAAGTGGCCGTCAGCCGCAACTATTTTAGCGAATTGTTTAAGCGCGTCACGGGACACAACTTCATTGACTATGTCATTGATCTCCGGCTGAAACGGGCCAAGGAGCTGCTTTCCACAACATCGCTGCGTGTGTATGAAGTGGCGGATCGTTCCGGATTCAATGACGTGAAATACTTCAGCAAGCTGTTCAAGAAGATGGTAGGCATGACGCCAGCTGAGTACCAGGGACAGCATCGAAAATAAGGGAGATTTCATAGGATCGGAAAAGAAACCACTTTTTCGGAACATAATCCGTTCAAAAGCTTTTTGCCAAAATTTTATAATTAAAGCGTTTACAAAAGCTATGCCAGCGAGTCCAAATCTGGTTTGAATGGAGGAAATGAAATGACAAGGAAACAGGTGAGAGGGTCATTGCTTGCAATCATTCTTCTACTATCATCCATACTCCAAGCGTGTGGAGGCGGCGGAACATCAGAGGGCGGGGAGTCCGGAAGCGGCGAGAAGGTCAAGATCAAATGGGCGACCTGGGGAAATCCCGGCGAGCTTAGCCGCTTTCAGGAGCTGACGAAGGAATTTAATAAGAATCACTCGGACATTGAGGTCGAATTTATTCCGATTCCGGGCGAGTATGATCAGAAAATATTAACCCAATTAACAGGCGGGACGGCTCCGGATATCTTCTATGCAGGCGACGCCCTGGTCGTGAAACTGATCGAGAATCAGAGCATTGAGAATTTGACGACGTATATGGAAGCTCCGGAAAGCGTGATCAAGAAAGAGGATTATTTCGAAGGCTTGTGGGGCGCAGCCGTGCGGGATGACCAGATCTTCGGGGTACCCGTGGATTGTAACCCGATGGTGCTGTGGTACAACAAGAAGGTGCTGAAGGAAGCAGGGATAACCGAGATGCCGGCCGATCTTCAGGCGAACGGACAGTGGACCTGGGACAAATTCAAGGAGATGGCGGACAAGATCAGGGACAGCAAAAAGTACGGCTACGTGCTGGATAACTCCTGGAACAGCTACCACAGCTGGGTTACTTCCAACGGCGGCCGGGTGTACGACGACGAAGGGAATTTCGTAGCGGCTTCGGATCCGAAGGCGATGGAGGCTTTCCGCTTCTTGTACGACAATGTGAAATCCAAAAACATTACTTTCTCCGGCACGCTTCCCAAAGGGCAAGGCGGGGATGCCATGTTTATGTCCAACCAGGTCGGATTCGTTGCTGCAGGCCGCTGGTACCTGCCGCTGTTCAAGAAGAATCAAGGACTTGAATATGACGTAGTCACATGGCCAACCAACACTGGCAATAAGATCGAGCCGGCCGGTATTCCGACCGCCTACATGGTGATGAACAAGGCATCGAAGAATAAGGAAGCGGCATACACCTTCTTCTCCGAGTACGTAAGCAAAGAGGGCCAACGCTTCCGCCTGCAGGGCGGCGGCAATGCCGTCCCGTCGGTACAGGGAACGGATGAGGTGGTGCTGGAAGGGAATCTGCCGGAGCATGCCCAGTTATTCCTGGACGCGCGCGAGATCGGGTATTCCCTGACTCCGTTCGAGGCGGGCATTCCCGGGCTAAGCCAGGATATAACGTCCAAGTTCGAGGCGCTGTGGCTGAAAGATCAGGAGCTTGAAAGCTCCTTGAAGGATATACAGGATATGGCCAACAAGAAAATTCAGGATTACAAGAGCGGCAATAATTGATCCAGCTCTGGGGAGGAACGGTGAGATGAAATGAACACGCAGCCTGCAGGAAGCTCCGGAGCCGCTCCTTCTCCGGAGCGGTTTCCGGAGAAGAGAACAACCTTAAAGAGCAAGACGACCGACGGTTTGTGGGGCTACTTTTTTATCTTTCCCCAGATGATCGGCCTGATCGCTTTTTCATTGGTTCCACTCATCTCGGCTTTTGTCATCAGCATGATGAACTGGGACGGCATGGGGGCGAAGAAGTTTATCGGACTCCAAAATTTCGTGTCCCAGCTTCAGGATGAGGAGTTCCACATCGCCTTGGTGAACACGGTGTATTACACGATTCTGTCGGTACCGACCGGCATCGTTCTCGCCATGCTGGTGGCGGTGGGCTTAAACCGGGTTCGCGGAAAGATTCTGTACCGGCTGATCTACTTCATGCCGAACATTACGATGTCCGTCGCCGTAGCCGTCGTGTTTATGTGGCTGTTCAACGCCGACTTCGGCCTCATTAACATGTACCTGCAGCAGTGGTTCGGGATAACAGGCCCCTCCTGGCTGACGGATTCCAGGTACGTGATGCCTTCGATTGCCCTGCTGAGCGTCTGGATGGGGCTGGGAGGCAACATGGTGCTGTTCCTGGCCGGACTCCAGGGCATATCGAGAAGCTATTACGAGGCGGCCGAGATTGACGGTGCCGGCAAATGGCAGCAGCTGATCCATATTACGATACCGCTGCTGTCCCCGACGACCTTTTTCGTAACGATCATGTCCATCATCGGTTCCTTTCAGGTGTTCGACCAGTCGTTTGTCATGACCTCCGGCGGACCGGCGAAGGCCAGTTATACGCTTGTCTATCACATCTACGAGACGGCCTTTGCGGACTTTACCTTTGGCAAGAGCACGGCGTCGGCGGTCATCCTGTTCGTGATGATTCTGTCGCTCACCTTGTTCCAGATGAAGATGTCCAAGCGGTGGGTGCATTACGAAGACTGACGGTTCGAACCTAGGAAGGAGGAAAACGAATGATACATCGGGGATTAAGGATATCCACCGTGGTGCTGCATATCGTGCTGATTTTAGGCGCCTGCATGATGGCCCTGCCGTTTGTGTGGATGGTGCTCAGCTCGCTCAAGGATTTGTCGCAAGTATTCGTCGTGCCGCCCAAATGGATTCCAGACCCGTTCATCTGGTCCAATTATAAGGATTCGCTGACGGCTCTGCCGTTCGGGCGCGCGTATTTCAACAGCTTCTACATCAATATCATCGTGGTGGTTTCACAGCTGGTTACCTGCTCCATGGCGGCTTATGCTTTTGCCAAAATCACGTTCCCGTTCCGGGAGCCGCTGTTCGTCCTGTTTCTGGCAACGATGATGGTGCCGGGACAAGTGACCATTATTCCGCTATATCTGATCATGAAAAATATCGGGTGGCTGGATACACATCTGGCAATTATCGTTCCTTCTGCGCTGCTGAACGCCTTCGGGGTATTTCTGCTCCGACAATTCTTCAGGGGCATTCCGAAGGAAATGGAAGAGGCGGCCATCGTGGACGGTGCGAATCGCTGGACGATCTACGCCCGGATCATGATTCCTCTAATCAAGCCGGCTTTATCGGCACTCGGGATATTTACCTTCCTCGGGATGTGGAACAACTTCTTTAACCCGCTGATTTTTCTCAGCAGCACGGATAAGTTTACCGTGCCGATGATGCTGAATTTGTACCGGGGCATGTATGCAACGGATTGGACGCTGATGATGGCGGGGGCTTCCATTGCGCTCATCCCGGTGCTCATCGTGTACATCATCGGGCAGAAATATATTATTGAAGGCGTTACGTTATCCGGGATTAAGGGATAGGCCAGCTTGAGCAGCCCGTAAGCGGGGTTCCTTTGTACAAAGGAACCCCGCTTACGGTTATTTGTGTTTGTGTTCCTGTAGTATATTCTCATAGATATACTAGTATGGTAGTATAAGTAAAAATGAGTGCGCTTACATTATCGCGCTAAGGAGGACGAGGGCGATGTTCAATGTGCTTCTGGTGGACGACGAACCATGGGTCTTGGAGGGATTGAGAACGATGATCGACTGGGAACGGTTCGGATTCCAAATATGCGGGGAAGCCCTGAACGCTCCGGAAGCGCTAAAGTTAATGGAACAATGGAAGCCTGAACTGGTGATGACGGATATCCACATGCCAGTCCTGAACGGCCTGGAATTGATTGAGCACAGCAAACGGATACTGCCTCTTCCTCCGAAATTCGTTATTTTGAGCGGATATGATGATTTTGGATACGCGCATCAAGCCATGCGCCAACGGGTCGCCGAGTATTTGCTGAAACCGATTGATGACGAGGAGATCGAGGCAGTGCTTGCCAAGCTCAGCCATGAGATCCAGAACGAACGAGACGCTGAACGCAGCAACCGGAAGAAAGCCGGCCTTGCCGTCCATTATTTGTTGAACCGGCTCATTCGGGAAGAGTTGAGCCCTGATTTGGCCGAGCAAGCCAGCAATGCGATGCAAATCCAGGGCGAGCCGCTGCTGCAGTGCCTATTGATTGAAACAGGGATTACTGAAACGGGAGTGGATTGGATCGAATGGATGACCGATTACGGGCCCCCGAGCTTACTGGGATGCTTCCAGGACAATAGCGGGAGCATCGGAGTGGTGCTGCATGTCGAGCATTCGACTCCGGATGAGGTCATGGAGACTGCGCTGCTGTTGCAGTCTGCTCTGGCCCGGGAGCTTGAAGGGCCGGTTATCGTGGCGTTAAGCGGCACAGGGGAGGGAATCCAGGCGATCGGAGAGCTTTACAGGCAGAGCGCGGAGGTGCGCGACGATAAGCGAAGCCAAGGCCGAAGCGGCGTGTTTTGTTGCCAAGAACCGAGAGGAGCCGAGCGGCTCCGGGGACTTCCCTGCGGATGGATGGACGAATTGCTTTCCATGATTATGGCGGGGGAGCATGCGTCCATCGAGTCATGTTTGGCGCGGATTTTTACGGCCATGCCCGATCATCTCCTCCACCTGAGGGCTTTTCAAGCCGATGTGGCCGATCTGGAATTGAAGCTGTGTCGAAGAATCGCGGAAATGAATGGAGATCCGGATCTATTCATGAACCGGCTGCAAAGGAAGCTTGGTCATCTGAGTGATGCTTGCCATAAAGCGCCGTTGAAGAATTATATGCGGTTGCTCGCGTTTGAGGCCGCTTCGCAGCTGGAAGAGTTAAGCAAGCTTAACGAGCACAACACCATTTTTCAAGTGATTCAGTATGTCGACCGGGAGTACCGGAGCAGGCTTCAGCTTCAGGATTTGGCACGACATTTCCATATGAACGCCACCTATTTGGGGCAGCTGTTCAAGAAGCATGCTGGCAAGCCGTTCAAGGAATACCTGAATGACAAGCGGATCGAGGAGGCCAAGCTGCTGCTGAAACGGAGCGGAATGAAGGTTTCCGAGATTGCGCTCCATGTCGGGTTCCCGAACGCGGACTATTTTATCCATAAGTTTAAGTTGACAACCGGGATTCTGCCCTCGAATTACAAGAATCATGTTGAAAGCAAGCAGCGCTAAACCGGGAGGGTGCCTTCATGAAGAGAATGTTCAGGCTGGGGAATTTCGTGAACGATATTCCGTTGAAAACTAAATTTTTTCTTATTTTTGTCATTGGTGTACTGCTGCCTATTCTGGTGGTCAACCTCATCTTTATGGATCGGATGTCGGAGTTGATCCGGGAGAGAGAGGAGCAGAACCTCGATATCTCGATGGAGCGGGCTAGGAAGGATATTCATAATTTCATCGACGGCGGGGTGGCTGTAAGTCATGCGCTGAGTACGGATAAGACCCTTTACGAAATGCTCGATCGCGAGTATGAGTCCCAGCTGGACTTCTACGAAACCTTTGATGAGCAGCTCCGGAATCGGGTAACGAGCTACATACCGGTTAACAACCAGATTCAGCGGATTAGCATCTTCACCGAAAATTCCACCATTGTGTCCGGCGGCAATTATCATGTGATCAACGATAATGTGCTCGAGAGCGACTGGTATGCATTATGGAGCAGCTCGGCCCATCCGGTGCTGGTGGCGGCGTACAGGGCGGCAGAAGCGAACAACTCGGCATCGACGGTTCCGTACTTAAGCGTGATTGAGAAGATGGATTACTACGATACCTATGACACCTATGAGAAGCTGCTTCGAATCGATATCGATTTAAGCAAGATTTATGACGTCATTGTACGGGAACGGGATTATCTGGATATGTATTTGGTGAACGAGAACAATGAGATTATTATGTCGGCCAGCAGCGGTTATGAAAGAGGGAAGTACAGCGCATATTCGAAGCTTGACCTGGAGCAATACGACGAAGAGGATCGGCATGTGTTCTCGATCGGAACGGCCAGGTACGTGAAGGGGTGGAAGCTGATCGGCATCAACCGGGGGAGCCGGATTACGAGCGCCATGCTGGATATGCAGCTGTTTACCGTTGTATTGGCAGCGGTTGTTACGCTGGTTGCGGCGGTCTTTATTACGGTCATGCTGAGATCCTACAATTACCGGGTGAAGCGTTTGGCGCGTCATATGCAGAAGGTGAGCAACGAGAAATTCGACTTGATTGAACTGGACGAAGGCCGGGACGAAATCGGCGGACTCATCCGGAATTTCAATCAGATGACAGCGAAGATGAACTCCCTGATCAACAATGTGTACAAGCTGGAGATTCAGAAGAAAAGCCTGGAGATGGAGCGGGTTCGGGCTGAATTGAACTTTTTGCAGAGCCAGATGAATCCCCATTTCCTGTTCAATACCCTGAATGCGATATTGGTGGTCTGCACGAAGAATCGATACACGGATGTGACGGATATTATCAAAAGCTTGTCCAAGCTGCTTCGCAGACTCCTGAGCTGGAGAGAGGATTTGGTCTCCGTGGAGGAGGAAATCAGATTTATCGAAATGTATCTCAAAATCGAAAAATTCCGCTTTCGGGATAAATTCGAATATCAATTCAATATCGATATGGAAGCGCTTCATTATAAAATTCCGAAAATGAGCATTCAGCCGCTCGTTGAGAATGCATGCAAATATGGCTTGCAGGCGATGGATGGAGCGGGTCTGGTGACCATAAGCGCTTCGGTTGCCCGTGAGTATCTTCGCATCGTCATTACGGATAGCGGTAAGGGCATTGAGCAAAGCAAGCTACGGGACATTATTCTCTCGGTTCGCAACGAGCAGTTCTCGGGCAACAGCTTCGGCATTCGAAACGTATATCGGCGGCTGGAGCTGTACTACGACGATCATGTTATTTTCAACATTGCCAGCACCCCGAATCAAGGGACAACCGTTTCATTCGAGATTCCGATCCGGCTGTTGGAGTCTCGGGAGCATGAAGGCGGAGAGGGGGAGAACCATGCCTTTCAAAGTGCTGTTGATCGATGACGAACCGGGTGCGCTGGAAGGGCTGGCGCTGTGGATCGATTGGGAACGCTTGGGGTTTAGCGTCTGCGGAACCGCGGGCAACGGAGTGGAAGGCTTGAAGATGATTCATGGGCTTGCGCCGGATTTGGTCATTACCGATGTAAACATGCCGCTAATGGACGGGCTTCATATGATTGAAACCTGGCAGCAGCATCACCGGGATAGCAGTGTGAAATTTGCCATCATGAGCGGCTACAGTGAATTTGAATATGCTAGGAAGGCATTGCGGCACGGCATCCATCACTACATGCTGAAGCCTATTATTGCAGAGGAAGCCGAGGAGGAGCTCGGCAAGATTCATGCTGAGCTGATGCAGGAGCATCGCAGATTAAGCCTGAGTGCGATTGCTAAGAGGGAAGAGGATGTTTCGCTGATCATGCAAACGCTCTTGGAGATGCCGCTTAGGGCTAGCGGCCTGTCGAGGCTTCAGGTTTTATCCTCCGCCCATCAAGAGTGGAACGTATGTCTGATCCAAGCAGAGTCTGCCTTGTTTCCTGACGTCAAGGAAACCGTCGCCCGCTTGTCAGCCCACGCGAATTCGGAGTATGTCATCGATCTGGAATCGAACCGGCTTGGTTTGGTGAACGGTTATTCCCCTGACAACGGAAGCGTACCCTCAGGCACGATCCGCGAGCTGGTCCGCCATTATGCAGGACAGCGGCTGTTTATGGCTGTAGGAGAAGGCCAGCAGTCTCTGGTGCATATCCGTCGCTGCTACGAAACCGCCAAGGAAGCCATCGAGCATCAATTTTACAATCCGGCGTACGGCGGGATGATTTCATATGAAGAGGTACGGGATCGGCCGTTTCATTATCGTTACCCCACGAACCTGATGGATGATGTCATCAGGTCCGTGGAACTCCTCGACAAGAAGGGATACCGCGAGGCTGCCGGATTGGCTGCGTCCAGGTTTGCGGAGCAGCGAATCGCGCCGGGGATCGTGAAGAAAATGGTGATCCATGTTTTGTATAAAATCATGGATTTGGTGAGGGAGGCGGAAGGTGCGGAAGCTCGAATCCTGGCAGCCAAATCCAATGCAGCTGGATTAACGGACGGAACCTTCCATTTGAACGACTTGATGGGAGAGCTGCTGCGCTTCGGGGAAGAGTGCATCGAGCTTCTTCTCAAGGAGCAGGCCCGGCATTCGCAAGGCATAATCCAGGAGATTAACGATTATATTCGGCAGCACTACCGGGAGAATCTGACCATTAAGCGATTGGCGGAGCTTTTTTATCTGCATCCCGTCTATCTCGGCCAACTGCTGATGCGTAAGAATGGGATTGGCTTCAACGAACTCATACATAATTTGCGGATTGAGGAAGCGGCCGCGCTGTTGAAGCAGAACAAGCTGAAGAACAGCGAAATCGCCGAAAGGGTCGGCTACACCCACTACAACCAATTCCTTAAACATTTCGAAAAAAGATGGGGCATGGCACCGAATGAGTTCAAGAAGAGGATGTTCTAAAGTTTTTAAGGTTAATGCTTTAATTATAGTATAGTCCGCCTTTGAAAGCGCTTTTAAAATAAAGGAAGGTTACATGAAGAGGCGTATCGACCAACGATGTAACCACATTATGACGGAGGTGCTTTTATGGGGGGTAAGACAAAATCATGGCTTCGGCTCAGCACGGTGTTGCTGTTGTCGCTTTGCATCGGCCTTACGGGCTGCGGGGGCGGAAACGGGAATAGCGGGGCCCAGCCGGAAGCAAAGGACTCCGCAGAACAAACAACACCCGGGACGGACGGGGATAAGATCGAACCATTTGAGGTGAGTGTTTTTATCGGTCAGCCCGACCAGCAACCAACACCTGACAACAAGATTTATAAATTAATCAGGGAAAAGACAGGAGCATCCTTCAAATTCGAGTTCCTGGCAGGCGATATTGACCAGAAGCTCGGCGTTATGATTGCAGGCGGCGATTATCCGGACATGATGACAGCGAATCAAAAGCTGACAGCTGCCGGTGCCTTTATCCCGCTCGAGGATTTGATTGAAGAACATGCGCCAAACTTGAAGAAGCATTATGAGAAGTACTGGAACATGATGAAAGACCCGAATGACGGTCATATTTACAATCTTCCAAACTACGGTGTAACGAATGCTGATGTTACCTCGTCTTATTATTCGGGCCCAGCCTTCTGGATTCAGAAGGACGTATTGGCAGAGGCAGGATATCCAGAGGTTAAAACCTTGGATCAATATTTTGACATCATTAAACAATACAAGGAAAAGCATCCGACCATCGACGGTACCCCGACGATCGGCTTTGAAATTCTGAACTATGACTGGAAAAACTGGGGCCTGTTCAATGCTCCTCAGCATTTGATCGGTCATCCGAATGACGGCGGTGTAGTTGTTAAAGACGGCAAGGCGGAAATTTTTGCCGATAAGGACTATGCCAAACGTTATTATAAAAAGCTGAACGAAATGAATGCCCTGGGTATCATCGATAAGGAAACGTTCACCCAGAACTTTGACCAGTATATGGCGAAAATCTCCAGCGGTGCAGTTCTTGGCATGTTTGACCAGCACTGGAACTTCCAAAGCGCAGAGGACGCGCTGATTACTCAGAAGAAAGATGAAAGAACGTATGTCGGTCTTCCGCTTGTATTTGATGAAAGTATCAAGGATCATTACAAAGATCGTCCGGCTCTGAACCTCAATAACGGTTTCGGGATCACGGTCAACGCATCCGAAGAGCAGGCGATCAGAATTATCAAATTGTTGGATACGCTGATTCAAGAAGATTGGCAAAAAATCTTGTCCTGGGGGATCGAAGGGGAAGATTACATTGTCAAGGACGGCCGCTTCATGAAAACGCAAGAGCAGCGCGATCTGTTTACCGATGCAACCTGGAAGCTCGCGAATAAAGCCGATTCTTTCCACGGTCAAGCACCAAAAATGGAAGGTTTATTCTCGGACGGCAACGCTACGGACGGCGCTGCACAGCCTGAAGAAATGGTAGCCGCTTTGAGAGAGTATGACAAGAACTTCCTTGCCCAATACGGTTTCAACAGCTATGTTGACTTCTTCAGTCCAGCTCCTGAGAACGAGATTGCTTACCCGGCATGGTCGGTCGACCTGGTAGACGGATCTGAGGCGAAAATCGTGAATACGAAGCAAAATGAGTTGTCCACGAAGTACTTGCCAAAAGCCATTCTTGCTAAACCGGAAGAATTCGACAGCGTCTGGGATGAGTACGTCAGCGAAATCCGCAAGCTCAACATCAAGGCTTACGAGGATCGGATTAATGAAGTGCTGCAATGGAGAAGAGACACTTGGTCTGTTAAGTAAAGCAGCGGAAGGTACATGAATCGGGATGGGGAAGGCTTCTTGCCTTCCTTTTTACGAAATATAGGGTTTTGGGGAGAACAAACTTATGGAAGAGACCGTAGTCAAAGACTCTGCCGTCCGCAAGCCTAAGAAAAACAAGAAAATCACCTGGGCCGTCCTCAAAGAACAGAGACAGTTGATCTATATGTCAGTGCCTCTGATGGCATACATCATCTTGTTTGCCTACGTTCCTATTTGGGGATGGACCATGGCTTTCCAGGACTACAAGCCGGCTAGAGACTTTAGTGAACAGAAGTGGGTAGGATTTAAACATTTTGAATTCCTTTTTAAGGACGATAGTTTCCTGCAGGTGTTTCGCAATACGCTGGCAATGAGTGTTATCAATATAATTCTCGGTTTTACGACTGCAATTATTCTTGCATTATTACTGAATGAAATCAGAAAAGTATTTTGGAAAAGAACCGTACAGACGATCTCCTATCTTCCGCACTTTCTATCCTGGATTATCGTAACCGGGATTGTCGCGACGAGCTTGGCTTCGGACGGTATCATCAATGATATTCTTATGAAGCTGCATCTCATCAAGGAGCCGATCCAATGGCTCAGTGAAGGCAAATACTTCTGGGGAATCGTCGGAGCGTCGCATGTTTGGAAAGAAGTCGGCTGGAATACGATTATATACTTGGCTGCGATGGCATCCATCGACCCGGCGCTATATGAAGCTGCCGATATGGACGGGGCAAGCCGCTATCGGAAAATGTTCCATGTCACTTTGCCGGGCATTAAGCCAACGATCATTATTCTGTTGATCATGCAGGTCGGCCACATTCTGGAGGCAGGCTTCGAGGTTCAATACTTGCTGGGCAACGGTCTTGTTGTCGACTGGTCGCAAACGATTGACATTTTCGTACTGAAGTACGGGCTTGCCCAAGGCAATTACTCATTAGCAACGGCTGCCGGTATATTTAAAACGGTCGTTAGTGTGACGCTGTTATTGATTGCAAACGGAGTCGCGAAACGGCTAGGGGAAGAGAGGCTGCTATAGTGAACAATCAAACAATCAGCCCTGGGCCAGCAACTGCTGCCGCAGCGACTAAACCTGTCAGAAAAAAAAGCGTTGAGTCGATCCTATTTAATACGTTCAATACCTTGTTTATGATTGGTCTTGTCGTTGTCACATTATATCCTTTCTTGAATACGATCGTCGTTTCCCTGAATGCGGGGAATGATACGATCCGAGGCGGAATCTATCTCTGGCCAAGGGAATTTACATGGCAGAATTACAAGGCGGTATTCGCTTCTGGAACGATATATGACGCGTTCTGGATTTCCGTGGCAAGAACGGTGCTGTCGACGCTGCTGAATCTGGGTCTGACCACGATGCTGGCGTATACGCTGAGCCGCCGGGAATATGTATTTCGTAAGCCGATTACCTTGATCTTTATTTTGACGATGTACTTTAACGCAGGTTTGATTCCTGGATACTTTCTGATGAAGGACTTGAACCTGATTAATTCGTTCTGGGTATATGTGATCCCGTCGATGATCAGCGCATTTAATATGATCGTTATCCGGACGTATATCGGAACGATTCCGGAAAGCTTGGTTGAATCGGCAAGAATCGACGGAGCCGGAGATTTCAAAATCTTCATCCGGATCATCTTCCCGCTATGTAAACCGGTGCTGGCAACCATTGCACTGTTCGTGGCCGTGGGGGCTTGGAACTCCTGGTTCGATGCATTCATCTATACCTCCTCCCGTCAAGAGCTGAGTACTTTGCAGTATGAGCTGATGAAGCTCCTATCATCCAGTATGAACGCGAACAGCAACCCGGCAGTAGCTGCCGGCGCGGGGATGACGAAGGACTCTGCGGTGAATATGGTAACGCCGATTTCGATTCGCGCTGCCGTAACGGTCGTGGCATCCGTTCCGATTCTGCTGGTCTATCCGTTTCTGCAGAAATATTTCGTTGTCGGGTTGAACGTGGGCAGCGTCAAAGAATGAACAAGATTTTGCTGGAGGACAGATCATAACGGCAACCGATGAGGAGGCAAGCATTTCGTGTCTAAGAGAACGATCATTAGAAAGATCAGCCTGATGCTGATCGCGTTCTTGCTGCTTATTCCGCCTAGATGGAGCGCGGCGGCAGTTGAACCGGCCCAAACGCCCGCTGATCAGAATCTTGTGATTCACCATCATTTCGATGGCGGGACGGAGGGGTGGTTCAAACGGGGGACGGAGACGGTGACTTCCGCTACCTATGCTTATGAAGGAACAGGGAGCTTGCTGACGGAGGGAAGGACAGCGACCTGGAACGGACCGGGGTTTAATCTATCCGCCACGAATCGGCTGGACAAGGGAGCGACATATGAAATTTCCGCTTATGTCCATCTGAAGGAGGGCACCCAAGGGTCTCAGAAGCTTCAGCTTGCCATGCAGCAAACCGGGGCCGAGCCCGAATACGTGAACTTCAGCAGCCCGGTCAATGTAACCGCCGACGGGTGGGTGGAGGTAAAAGGCCGTTACAAATACGATGCCAATGCATCAGCCCTGCAGGTGTATTTGCAGAGTCCGAGCAGTCCGGACGCCGCTTATTATATGGACGACTTCAAAGTCCGGCTGATTGAGCCGGCACCGGACCCGGGCAATGGGATGCCGGGAGGAGAGAATACGGTCGTATGGGATTTTGAAGACGGAACGACGATGGATTGGGTACCTCGCGATTCGGAGACCGTAGAAGCTGTGCCAGAAGCAGCCCATAGCGGCGGCTACGGTTTAAAGGTCCATGATCGGACGAACAACTGGAACGGGCCCAGCCAGGACGTCAAAGACATCATGGTGAGCCAAAAAACGTATACGATCTCAGCCTATGCCAGGCTTGAGCAGGCTCCTGCCGCTTCTGTCAAACTATCGCTTTCGATGGAGAATAAAGCGGCGGGCGCAGCAGAGACGTCCTATACGACCCTCGCCTCAGCCTCCGCGAGCGGCACGGAGTGGGTGGAACTGAAAGGAACCTTCGGCTTCAGCTCGGCTATGGAAACATTGAAGCTGTACGTGGAAACCTCGGATCTTTCCAATTTCTATGTCGATGACATTAAGCTCGCTCTGCCGGGCTCCATTCAGACGGATATACCCGCACTGAAGGATGTGTATCGAGAGTATTTCGAGATCGGGGCAGCCGTGGAGCCCAAGCATCTGTCCGGCGTGCACAAGGAGCTTCTGGATTACCACTACAACTCGCTTGTTGCCGAGAACGTGATGAAACCGGAATCTCTCAATCCGAGAGAGGGAACCTATAACTTTACCAACGCGGATCTGATCAGGGATTATGCCAGGGATCATGATATGAATCTCCGGTTCCATACGCTGCTGTGGCATCAGCAGGGCGCCGAATGGATGCTGAAGGACGACAAGGGCCAATATCTTGAAGGCACGCCGGAGAATAAAGCGCTCGTCCTTCAGAGGCTGGAAGCATATATCCATGAGGTGGCCGGCCGTTATAAGGGAGATGTCCGCGATTGGGACGTCGTGAATGAGGTCATTGACGAAGGGCGTCCGGACGGCATGCGGGACAGCCAGTGGTACCGGATAACGGGACTCGACTATATCCGGACCGCATTTCATGCGGCGCGAGACGCAGCCGGACCCGAGGCCAAGCTGTACATCAATGATTACAGCACGCACAACCCGAAGAAACGCGATTATTTGCTGAATCTCGTAAAACAGCTGAAGGCGGAAGGCGTTCCGATCGATGGCGTGGGCCATCAAACGCATATCAATATCAGCGGGCCCTCCATCCAGCAAATCTCAGATTCCATCCGGATGTTCGGCGAGGCGGGCTTTGATAATCAGCTTACCGAGCTGGACGTTTCGGTGTACACGAACAATACCGACGCCTTCCAGACCGTTCCTCAGGAATTGCTCGACAAACAAGGCTATCGGTACAAAGAGCTGTTTGAAGAATTGAAGCGGCTGGACCAAATGGGCGTTGGTGCAGGCGTGGAGGGTGGCTGGATCAGCAATGTCACCCTTTGGGGGATTGCAGACGACCATACCTGGCTGCATGATCGTCCCGCGGGGACGGGCCGCCAGGATGCCCCGTTTCCTTTTGACAAGCAATATCAGGCCAAGCCAGCTTATTGGGGAATGGTCGATCCCTCCAGGCTAACGATTGTGAGAAAAACCGGAATGGCTGTGGAGGGTAAGGCCGTCATCGACGGACAACCGGATGCTTCCTGGAATCTGGTTCCGGCACTTAAGACGGAGAAGCTGGGATCGTTGTCTGCCGAATTTAAGACGCTATGGGACAAGGACCATATTTATGTCAGGGTTGACGTGAATGACGGATCGATAGCCCCGGGGGATCAGGTTGATATCTTCGCGGTGGTGAACGGTACCCTGCAAGAAGTCCGGATTCAGCGTGGAGCCGCCAACACGGCAGAGACCGCGGGAGGTTACGCTGGGGAGGCTCTTCTCCAGCTACACGGAACAGGGGCATTGGGCAGCGACATTTATTTCGATGTCAGGGTAACGGATTCCGGTTCGGATGACGGTTCCGAGCATGGCAAGAATGGAGCGGTGGTGTCCTGGAGCGATCCAAGGCATGCCCAGGAGAGCGATCAAGACGGACTCGGCATTCTTACGCTCGCTGCTGCGCCGAAATCGGCCCAGGCCCGCTACGGCACCCCGAAGGTGGACGGCGAGCTGGACGGCGTCTGGAAGGACGCCGCGGAACTGGCAACCGACGTGTGGGTCGAGGGTAACAGCGGCGCAACCGCAACATTCCGGACGCTATGGGATGAGAATTACCTGTATGTTTACGCCATGGTTAGCGACAGCTTGTTGTCGGATGCGAGCCCCAACGTATGGGAGCAGGATTCGGTAGAGATTTTTGTGGATCAGAATAATGGAAAGACGGATGCTTACCAAGAAGATGATGGACAGTACCGGATGAACTTCAACAATCTGCGTTCCTTTGGCGGTTATGCGGGCGAGGATAACTTCACTTCGGCAGCGAAGGTGATCGACGGGGGATATGTCGTTGAAGCAGCGATCCGCCTCGACAAGATCAAACCTGAGAAAGGGACGGTCATCGGATTCGATTTGCAGGTGAACAACGATGAAGACGGCCAGGGCACAAGAGACAGCGTGGCCATCTGGTCGGATCCGACGGGCCAGTCCTATCAGAACACGTCCAGGTTCGGCGTGCTGGAATTCACGAAGAGCTCCGCTCCTGGCGGAGGAGACGGAAACGGCGGCGGTGACGGAGGAAGCGGTGCGAACGCGGGCGGAGGCGGAAGCAGTACAAGTCCAGCTCCAAACACGCCTTCACTCGAAATCCGGAACAACGACGGTCGGATTCTCGCTGTAGTCTCGAGCCAAGTCCTTCAGCAGGCATTGGACAGGGCGGCGGCCGGTGTGGAAGGACCGAAGCGAGCAATCGTGGATATCCCGGCTCAAACAGAGGCCCAGTCCTACGAAATTCAATTGCCGGGCAAGTGGCTGCTGGGGAACTCGGAGGTTGTGTTGATCCTCCAAACGGAGTTCGGCGCACTGGAGCTGCCAAGCGCATGGGTTCGGGGAGCCGGAGTAAAGGATACGGAAACCGTCACGCTGCGTCTGGCGAAAGCTTCGGGCAGCAATCCGGGTGCAGCCCTTCGCGAGGAGATCGGTGATCGTCCGGTGTTCCGGGTAGAGGCTCTTGCCGGCGACCGGGCCCTGTCGTGGAAATCGGGCAAAGCTCGCCTGATCTGGTCGGTGCCTTACAATCCAACCAAGGAAGAGCTGGCACAACCGGATCATATCTTTGTCAGGGAGATCGATGCCAACGGGCAAGGCGGGCCACTTGCTGACAGCCGTTATGATGCGAAACAGGGGATCGTTCGCGCAGCGCTGCCGCATGGCGGCACGTTTGCAGTCGCTTCCGCATTCAAGACGTTTCATGACCTGCAGCATGTGCCGTGGGCGATCGATGCGATCGAAACGATGGCATCTCGCGAATTTATCCAAGGAGTAAGCGAAACGATGTTCGATCCGCAGAACGAAATCACCCGGGCCGAATTCCTCGTTATGCTCGTACGCGCGCTGGAGCTGGAAGGCACGGGCGAAGGCCGGGCAGCATTCGGAGATGTAACGTCTTCGGCCTATTATTACCAACACGTGCAAATCGCCGCAGAGCTTGGGCTCGTTCAAGGCGTCGGCGAAAATCGTTTCTCGCCGGACACGCCGGTGACGCGCCAGGACATGATGCTGATCACGCAGCGTGCCCTGGAGGCGGCAGGCAAGAAGCTGGAAGGCGAAGGGGCGCTGGATGCTTTTGCCGATGGGGATGAGGTTGCCGAATATGCCAAATCGAGTGCAGCTCTGCTTGCAGGGTCGGGCATTGTGAACGGCATGAACGGCAAAATCGCGCCGAAGGCTTACTTTACGCGTGCCCAGGCAGCCGTGATTCTGGAACGGATTTGGAATTGGGAACTGATTAAGACCGTGAATCGTTAATGCGATGATCGGACGTGAACGATGAAAAGCAGCATGTGCGTATGAATGAGATGGAGGCCACCCGTTGCAACGGGTGGCCTTTTTCGTGAAGATCCTTCAGGCCAGGCCAGGCGGGCGGCGCGCTTTAAATCATGCGGGACAGGCGAAGCCTTTTCTAGCAAAAGACGTCTATCTTCGTGCTTTCTTGGAAAACCTATTCATAGATTCAAGATTCTAAGCTAACGCTATCAAATAATCTATGAATATGGGTTGGAGGTTGATGTTCTTGTATCGTTCATCCGTTCATGCTGAAGAAGCCGATCATCCGGAGTGGGCGCCAGATCTTCTGGGGAGGGTTACCAAACGGATCGGCAGCGTCATCGTCGGACATGAGGAGCAAATCTCGTTAACGATGATTGCCTTGCTGGCCGGAGGCCATGTGCTGCTGGAGGACGTGCCGGGAGTCGGGAAGACCATGCTGGTGAAGTCGGTGGCTGCGTTAATCGGCTGCGATTTCAGCCGCATTCAGTTTACTTATGATCTGATGCCAGGGGACATTACGGGCGCATCGGTCTATTATCCGCACACGGGAGAATTTGTATTTAGGCCCGGACCGGTGATGTCCAATATTGTATTGGCCGATGAGATTAACCGGGCATCGCCGCGGGCGCAATCCGCGCTGCTGGAGGCGATGGAAGAGGGGCGCGTCACCGTGGACGGTCATACGTATCCGCTGCCTGCCCCGTTCTTCCTGCTGGCAACGCAAAATCCGTACGAATATGAAGGCACAAGCCGCCTGCCGGAGGCGCAGCTGGATCGCTTTTTGATGAGATTATCGCTGGGCTATCCCAACATGGAAGGCGAATTGGAGCTGCTGGAGCGGGGAATGGGCAGTTCCAGACTGGATGATCTGAAGCCGATCATGATGGGCTCCGAGCTCATCCGGATGCAGCAGAGCGTGTCCCGCGTCTTCGTGGATGACACCATCAAACGCTACATGGTCAGTGTGGCCGATGCTTCCCGAAGGCAGCAGGGCGTATCCCTGGGCATCAGTCCGAGAGGGACATTGGCGTGGCTCCGTGCTTCGCAGGCAGCCGCATTCTTGACAGGCCGAATGTATGTCATCCCGGATGACTGCCTGCGCGTTGCCGTACCGGTGCTGACCCACCGGATTCACCTCGGTCATGATGCACGCGCAGCCGGCGTGACTCCTTATGAAATGGTAGAATCCATCCTTACGAGGTTTGATCTGCCGCGCCAGCGCAGCCGGAAGGGAAGCATCTCATGAGACGGCGTCTGCTGGAATGGTTGAGAGGCATAGCCATCTGGTCGGTGTCTTGGGGGCTCTATCTTTGGTTAGGCGGGGAAGCGCTGCGGCTTGTTTGGTGGGCATCCACGATTCTATTGCTGGGAGGGGCTATGACGAGCTTGCTCGGTCCGACCCGAATCGCCATCTCGCACATAAGCTCCCCTTTGTGCATTCAGGCTGGAGACTCCGTCCAGATGACGGTTCATGTTGCCTACCGTTGCATGCTTCCCCTGCCATGGCTTATCATCACCGACCGCATCGGCAGCAGGACATATCGCAAACTGCTGTTCCCGGGCATGCGGCGACGACTTGAGTATACCTACCGGCTGAACCAGGTTCCCCGCGGAGTCTGGTCTTCGATCTATAGCGAGGTGGAATGGGGTGATCTGTTCGGCTGGTTCAGAACAAACCGAAGTCTGCTCAGCGATTCGGGCGGCCTGATCGTGCTGCCAAAGCCTGCGGCGTGGCCTGTGGCCGAGATGCCTGTGCATGGAAGCGATATGGATACGGAAGATGAACGCGTACGCTTCCGCGTTTGGAATGAAATGAGAGGATCGGGCGTGCGCGATTATGTTCCAGGGGATCCCATGAACCGGATTCATTGGAAGAATTCCGCGAAGCTTGGCCGCTTGCAATCTTTCATGCCTCATGAGGGCTTTGGAGCAAGGCAGGGCGTTGTGCTGGATACGTCGCTCCAAGGGTATGAGGGCCATGAAGCCCGGAAACCGCAGGAAGTATTTGAAGAAGCGGTATCGGCTGCAGCGGGAATGGTATCCCGGCTTATACGCCATGGAATCCCCTATCAATTATGCATGGAGGGGACGGATTTAGAGGGTCCGTCAATCGGCCGCAAAGGCGGGTCCGAAGAGCAGCCGGATTCGTTGGTGCCTCTGGCCTCTGTTCAGCTAACCGGGAATGATGCGATGCGGAACCGAAGATTCGAGCAATCCTTTAATTCCCCGCAAAAGAATACGGATTGGGCTATCATCACCGGTTACTTCCATCAAGGCGCTGCTGACACCGGGATAAGCCTCCTGAATGCAGGCTGCAGAAAGGTGACCATTTATTGCACTCTAAGCGTAAGGCGGTTGAAATCGGCTGAAAGCACATTGGCGGCTCCATCAGATAATCAGGCGCATCCGCCGTGGGCGCAGGAATTTTTCGGCAAAGGCGGGAAGCTGGTGTATGTACATGAAAAACTAGCAGTAGAGGTAGAGCACCCTATCAAGATCGGAGGTGCCGTCCATGACAGGACCGGGCAGCTCGCCCGTTAGGGCAGGCGGCAGTCGGGAAACAGGGTCATTCGGATCAAGGAATGTGCCTTCGGTATTCGTTTCCAGATTGTCGCACGGAACGCTGCTTCATCGCATATTAATCACGCTGCCGGTGATGGGACTTCTGTCAGAGTGGCTCTTGCCCCTTCGGAATGCGGGTGAAACAGGCGGCCGGTTTGTGCTGGAAACCTTATTCCTATGGGCTTTGTTTCTGCTGCTTCAAGGGTTGTTTACATGGCGAGGCTGGGTATGGCTGCCGCTGAATGCCGGGCTGGTGGTCTGGCTTTGTTCCCGGTTGTTTGAATATAGCGATCCGTTCGCATGGCTGTCCGATTACGTTTCGCTGATACTTCCAGGCGACGCTTCGGCTTTCAGAAATGCGTGGGAGTTTACGATCTTAAGCCAGGAAACGAGGACGATCATCCTCCTTGTCGGTTGGGGCATTATGGTATCTGCAGTCCATATGCTGGCTCTGTATCGCCGGACGGTTTGGCTGTTTGGCGGTTCGACGCTGGTTTATTTGGCGGTGCTGGAGTCTGCCATGGAAGAAAGCGTCTATGGGGATATGCTGCGCGCAGTGCTGTACATGTTGCTGGCCCAGGGCATGATGCAGATCCTTAAGCTGAAGCAGGAAACCGTGGAGGGGACCTCTTCAGAAATGGACCTCCCCGAACCCATGCGAACCGGCCGCTTGTCCGGGCAGCCTGTGCTGCGCTGGAGCCTGTTTGTGCTGCTGGCCTCTGTTCTGATCGCGGGGATTACCCGAGTAGGAGGGGGCTTGGGCGAGCCTTCGCCAGGCATGGGATTGAGTGTGGCGGAAATGGCGGAACGACTGGCGGGATGGGGGGATCGGCTCCGCGGAAATGCGGAACCGTCGATTCCTGCCTCGCAGGTTGCGGGATATGCTTCCCAAGGAGAAGATTTGGGAGGCCCTCTGACGCTCAGCGATGCATTGTATTTTACGGCGCAATCGCCTGTACCGACGTATTGGCGCGGAGACACGTATAATCGATATGACGGTCGGAAATGGGATGCAGATCCCTCCATCCGCAAGCCAGTCAAGCTATCCGAGGACCTGAGCGGTTTCCTGCCGTATTGGGAGCGTCCTTCTGGAGAGACGATCGTGCAGTCGCTGACTTTTGTACAGGAGACTCCCGTCCCGTCTTTGCTGTCGGGAGGCATTATTACCCGCGTGAAGGAGATGCATTCTTCCAAAGAGCTAGGTACACCTAGGTTGGCCGTCGACAGGCTGTCCGAAACGATTTCCTTGCAAGGCGAGAGGGCGGTGTCCGGTTACACCGTAGAGACTTTATACGCGCAGCCGGAGGAGCAAGCGCTCCGCAGGGCGAACGGGGACGATCCCGAATATATGGAAGAAATGTATCTGGAGCTTCCCGAGGAGCTGCCCTCCAGGGTGAAGGATTTAGCTCAGAAGATTACATCGGACGCCGCGGGAAGGTATGAAACGGCGCAAGCTATCGAATCCTATTTGGAGCAGAACTATACGTATACGCTGCAAACCTCCGTGCCACCGGGGGGCCGGGATTTTACGGATCATTTTTTATTCGATGCGAAGGAAGGGTACTGCGTTCATTTTGCTACGGCGATGACTGTCCTGCTCCGATCCGAGGGCATCCCCGCACGCTATGTAACGGGATTCGCGCCTGGCGATCGGGTGGCCGGCACGATGGATCGTTACGAGGTCGCCCAAAAGAATGCGCATGCGTGGGTTGAGGTGTTTTTCCCGGGACAGGGGTGGGTCCTGTTTGATCCGACTCCGGGCTTTGGGGTCGAGGGGATGTCCATGCCTCCGGCTGCCGGCGATTCCGGCTCCGCCGGAATGATGTCATGGCATACCTGGTGGAGTACCATGATCTACGCTGCCGTTAAAGTGCTCCTTGTGATATCCGCCATCGGTCCCGTGATGTTTGGGGTCGCGCTTTTGTTGATCCTCCCTCTTATTGTGGCCGTCATTTGCCGAATTCCGGCCCTGCGCCAAAGTTGGGCCTTCATGAGGATGGCCCGGACGATAGCGGTCAGCGGGCGGGAGGGACTCGTATCGGCGGCGGTATGGGTCTGGGACAAGCTGCAGCGCACGTATGGGGATCTGGAAAGAGGGCAGACCCTGCGTCAATACGTCAGCGCCCTGTCGATAGCCGATGCCGAATTCAGGAGGGAGCTGGAGGCATTCGCGTCGCGCTGGGAGCGGGCTGCGTACCAGGATGAACCGTGGTCCCGTACGGAAAAAGTACTCTTTTTGCGCCAATGCATTCGAATTGTAAAAAAACTGGCATGAAAACAAAGGGCCCTCTTTCTTGACGGTATGAATTGGGGTTGCGTATAATTAATTTCATTAATCAAGGGAGGCCCGTAATGAATAAGCCTAATGAAATCATCGTTGTTTTGGACTTCGGTGGACAGTACAACCAACTTATAGCACGACGCATTCGCGATCTTGGCGTTTATAGTGAGCTTCTGCCATACAATACGCCGGTCGAGAAGATTAAAGATCTCTCCCCGCGCGGCATTGTTTTCTCAGGAGGTCCTTCCAGCGTGTATTCCGAGAATGCACCGCATGTGGATCCTGCCATTTACGATCTGGGACTGCCTATCTTTGGCATTTGCTACGGCATGCAGCTGATGGCTCAGCAGCTGGACGGAAAAGTAGAGCGTGCTTCGAAGCGCGAATACGGTAAAGCCGAATTGGAGTTCGCTCCGAACTCGACGCTTGTCAAAGGGATTGAGCAGAAACAAACCGTATGGATGAGCCATGGCGATCACGTGGTATCGCTGCCTTCCGGCTTCAAGCTGGATGCAGGAACGGAATCGGCTCCGATCGCCGCGATGAGTAACGAAGACAAGAAGCTGTACGCCGTGCAATTCCATCCGGAGGTTCGCCACTCCGTCCATGGTAATGAAATGATTAAGAATTTCCTGTACGAAGTGTGCGGCTGCGAAGGCAACTGGAGCATGGAGACTTTCATCGAGGATCAGATTCGCGAAATCCGTGAAGTGGTCGGCGAGCAAAAAGTGCTGTGCGCGCTGAGCGGCGGCGTTGATTCCTCCGTTGTGGCTATGCTGATTCACAGAGCCATCGGCGATCAGCTGACATGTATGTTCATCGATCATGGACTGCTGCGCAAGGGTGAGGCCGAGAGCGTGATGGAAACCTTTGTCGGCAAGTTCGACATGAAGGTCGTCAAGATTGACGCTCAGGAGCGTTTCATGTCCAAGCTGAAGGGCGTGGATGATCCGGAGAAAAAACGCAAAATCATCGGCAACGAGTTCATCTACGTATTCGATGAGGAATCCAGCAAGTTCGATGATTTCGCATTCCTGGCTCAAGGCACGCTGTATACCGATATCGTGGAGAGCGGAACGGATACGGCACATACGATCAAGTCCCACCACAATGTCGGCGGGCTGCCTGAAGACATGAAATTCGAGCTCATCGAGCCGCTCAAAGCCCTCTTTAAGGACGAAGTTCGCAAAGTCGGCGAAGAGCTTGGCTTGCCGGACGAGATCGTTCATCGTCAGCCTTTCCCTGGCCCGGGTCTTGCGATTCGCGTACTGGGCGAAGTAACGGAGGACAAGCTGCAAATCGTCCGCGACTCCGACTACATCCTGCGCGAGGAAATCGCGAAGGCCGGTCTGGATCGCGAAATCTGGCAGTATTTCACGGCGCTTCCGAACATGAAGAGCGTAGGCGTCATGGGTGATGCGCGCACGTATTCCTACACCGTAGGCATCCGCGCCGTAACCTCCATCGACGGCATGACAGCGGACTGGGCGCGCATCCCATGGGATGTGCTGGAGAAAATCTCCGTCCGCATCGTGAACGAAGTCGAGAACGTCAACCGCATCGTGTACGACGTGACTTCCAAGCCGCCAGCAACGATCGAGTGGGAGTAATTTTTATACTGCCGCACTAAACATAAAAACCTTCAAATCCACATCCGTGGGATTGAAGGTTTTTTTGCGTTGGTCAATGAGCTTTTCTCTTTAAACAATGGATTGAGGCTCTGGTTTATTGCATGCATCTTTTGTCCAATAAGATGAATAATACGTTAAGGTGCAATGGGTATGAGCGAGCTTTTGGGAAGTTGAACCAAGACCGAACCTGTAAGGAGGAAAAGAATGAAAGCTATCGTCATTGACCGTTATGGTGGCAAGGAAGAGCTTCAGGAAAGAGAAGTACCCACTCCTGCACCGCAAGCGCACCAGGTCTTAGTCAAAGTGGCCGCCACCTCGATCAATCCAATTGACTGGAAGCTGCGTGAAGGCTATTTAAAACAAATGATGGATTGGGAGTTTCCCATTATTTTAGGATGGGATGTTGCCGGGACCATCTCGGAAATCGGGCGCGAGGTAACGGATTGGAAAGTGGGGGACGAAGTGTTTGCCCGCCCGGAAACGACCCGTTTTGGCACATATGCCGAGTTTACTTTGGTGGATGACCACCTGTTGGCACGCAAGCCTGCTGCTATCTCATGGGAGGAAGCGGCATCCGTTCCGCTCGCGGGACTCACTGCTTGGCAGGCGCTGTTTACACATGGTGAACTGACCAAAGGTGAGAAGGTATTGATTCATGCAGGCGCTGGCGGCGTCGGCATGTTCGCTATCCAGTTTGCCAAACAAGCGGGAGCTTACGTCATGACGACCGCCAGCGAACGCAATCATGAACTGCTGGCCTCGCTCGGTGCTGATCGGATGATCGACTATCGGACGACCCGTTTTGAAGATGAATTATCGGATGTGGACGTTGTGTTCGATACGATGGGCGGTGACGTGCAGAAGAACAGCTTTAAAGTACTGAAACAGCATACCGGGCGAATCATATCGATTGTCGGCGATTTTGATGAAGAACTGGTAAGAAAATACGACGTGACCGCCAAAAATATATGGCTGGATCCCAATGGCAACCAGCTTCAGGAAATAGCCGATCTGTTAGAGCCAAAAAAGGTAAGAGCCGTCGTGGGAGCTACGTTTCCTTTTTCGCGAAAAGGGCTCTACGATGCCCACGCATTAAGTGAGACCCACCATGCTGTCGGTAAAATAGCCATAAGTTTCTCCTAAGGAGATAGACGATTCCGATTTCATCCTGCGTGTCGGTTTCGACCCGCGTCTGCCACCATCGGATGTAAAACACCTCACCGGGCGGATTTCGATGATCATGTGCGCATCTTCCCAGGTTTTGGGTTATTTTTAGTCGTATGTAGGTCGGTCGTCCTAGAGCGGAAAGCTTTTGGAAGGGTGATTCCCGAACGATTCTTTAAACTGACAAGTTTAATATTCGTTTTTGTTGTTGACAAGGCTGGGCTTCTCGTCCTAGAATATGTGTAGAAACCGACACGACAACTACAAATAACGAGCTTTTTCGTATAATCCCGGGAATGGGCCCGGGAGTCTCTACAGGTCACCGTAATGATCTCGCTACGAAAAGAAGAGCGGCAATATAATGATGCGGACTCGTCCAGCATTCGAGATCGGCCTGCAAGCTGGAGCAACGCTCCAATGCAGCAGACCGGTTATTCGATAAGGATGCTGCCCGGCAGCATGCGAAAGATTGTTTTGCGGCTCTTTTTTCAAGCGACGGCCCTAGGGATCTATCCTTAGGGTCTATTTGTATGTTGCCGGTCATTAATTTAAGGGGGATATCTCTACAATGGAGCGTTTCTTTAAACTAAAGGAACACGGAACGAATGTAAGAACCGAGATTATCGCAGGCTTGACGACCTTTATGACCATGGCTTACATCCTGCTGGTCAACAATCTGTTCCTGGGTCCTGACGGCGCGGGCATTCCACAGGAAGGCGTATTCTTCGCTACCGCTGTTGGTGCCGGTCTCGTGACAATGGCCATGGGCTTTTTCGTTAACATTCCGGTTGCGCTGGCACCAGGCATGGGTTTGAATGCGTATTTCATGACAGTTGTATTGAGTTCGAACGGTGCGATTACCTGGCAGGCGGCGCTCGGTGCCGTATTCATCTCCGGTATCGTCTTCATCATTCTTACGGTAACCAAAGTCCGCCAAATGCTGTTGACGGCGGTTCCGAACAACTTGAAGATCGCCATTACCGTTGGTATCGGATTGTTCATTACGATCGTTGGCCTGAAGCTGGGCAATATCGTTACGGCTTCCATCAACCCGGGAACGGATATCTCTCATCCGGTACCAGGCGGTGCCTTCAATCTTGGTCTTGGAAATTTCGTTGAAAACAAGGATACGCTGCTTGCGATCATCGGGCTGTTCCTGATTGCCATCCTGATGGTCCTGAAGCTGAAAGGCGCTCTGCTTATCGGTATCGTGCTGACCACGCTGATCGGTATTCCGATGGGCGTTACCGATTTGTCGAGTCTGAGCAGCGCGAGCTGGATTCCTTCGTTCGATAATCTGGCTGTCGGTCAGATGGACTTGAAGGGCGCGCTCGGGATTGGTCTTATCGAAGTTATTTTCATCTTCACATTCGTCGAGCTGTTCGATACGTTCGGAACGCTGGTTGGTACGGCCGGCCGTGCCGGACTTCTGAAGAACAAAGAAGAAGGCGAGAAAAAGCTCGGCAAAGCGATGCTCGTGGATGCGGGCGGCGTAAGCGCAGGCGCATTCCTCGGAACTAGTACGATCACGGCCTTCGTAGAAAGTACTTCCGGTGTTGCTGAAGGCGGACGTACAGGCTTGACTGCGGTCACCACAGGCGTACTCTTCATTCTGGCATTGTTCCTGGCTCCGATTGCGCTGGTTGTTCCTTCGGCAGCTACGGCACCCGCACTTGTCATCGTCGGCGTCCTGATGATGAGCCAGGTACGCGATATCGAGTGGGATGATTTCATGCAAGCTTTCCCGGCATTCTTGACGATCATCCTGATGCCATTCACAGGCGGTATCGCGAACGGGATCTCCGCTGGTATCATTGCTTATGTGGTTCTTGCGGTATTCGGCAAATTGATTGGCCGCACGGATACCAAGGTGCATTGGCTGATGTGGATCTTGTTTGTGATCATCTTGATCCGATATGCGTTCCTCGGTGCAGAATAGTTAAATTCGAATCTAAATGATGTACAAATAAAGCGAAAGCTCTGGGAGTCAGTCCCGAGCTTTCGCTTTTTTCTTAGGTCCGCAACAGCGGTTGAGAGACAAACGATTCGGTAGTCTTATAGAATCTGTTGAACTAAGCTAGCATTTTATATAATTAAGAAGAAAAAGGATTAACCGCAGGTTATGCTGCGGAATAAACCTGTGAAGCTTTAATGACCTCTAAGCGCACAGGCTGGTATTGGATGATGTGAGCGGTACGCGGCGAGATCATCAAACCGTAATACGAAATGACGGCTTCTCTCCATGCCATAAGTGCCTTTAATATGAAACCGTACGTTTAATATATTAGGGGCTCAGTAAACACAGGTTATACTAAACTGCATTATAGTAGAATTCTCTCTATGAATATTTTTTTAAAAAACACTTGCGTTCCGAATCGACGCATGGTATATTATATTTCCGGCCGAGAAATACGGCCTGGAACAAATGCTTGGATCAACAAGCCAAAATGAATTCGAAAAATAAATTCAAAAAAAGCTTGCAATGATCGAGCGGATGTGGTAAGATATAAGAGTTGCTAACGAGATAACTTGTTGGTGACAAACGAAGAAGTTGATCTTTGAAAACTGAACAACGAGTGAGTAAAACGAACCACTTCGGTGGGGAGTTGAAATAGAGAATTGAACAA
>Ga0209784_100085_pt1 | contig 122828 bp, 117 predicted proteins | sample AraplaCvi_mLB_r2_2_FD_184284 | JGI IMG/M metagenome (GOLD analysis project Ga0209784, IMG submission 184284) | Arabidopsis root microbial communities from North Carolina, USA - plate scrape CL_Cvi_mLB_r2 (SPAdes) (version 2) | ecosystem: Host-associated > Plants > Roots > Endosphere | place...
TGATGGAGCACGTTGTGACCTGGGAGGTAGCCAAGGCGTTCCTTGAGAAGTTCGGCGGCGATTCGATGGAGGAAATCCATGCGAATTACCAAAACTACCTGAAACAGCTGGAGAACTACTGATATGCGGACATTACGTGTGGAACTGGGAGAGCGTTCCTATCCGATTTATATCGGTGCGGGGATTCTGAATACCCTCGGCGAGCTGAGCGCGAAGCATGGCATAACCCGCAAGAGCCCGCATCTGATCGTAACGGATGATCAAGTGGCGCCTCACTATTTGGCGCAAGTGGAGGAGCAGCTGAAATCGGAAGGGTACACGGTCATATCCCATATCGTCCCTTCCGGCGAGTCCTCCAAATCGCTACAGGTCTATGAAGAGGTTATGACCACGGCCATCAACGGCAAGCTGGACCGCAGCTCGGCTGTCTTCGCGCTGGGCGGAGGCGTTGTGGGCGATTTGGCCGGATTCGTCGCGGCGACATACATGCGCGGCGTGACGTTTGTTCAGATCCCGACCACGATCCTTGCCCATGACAGCAGCGTAGGCGGCAAAGTGGCGGTGAACCATCCTCTGGCCAAAAATATGATCGGTGCATTTCATCAGCCCGTCATGGTGGTTTATGACGTGAATACGCTGATGTCGCTCCCGGCGCGCGAGGTGTCTTCAGGCCTTGCGGAAATGGTGAAGCATGGCTTGATCCTGGACCGGGATTTTGCCTATTGGTGCCGGGAGAACGGCTCCAAGCTGCTGAGCCTGGAGCCGGAAGCTTTGATCTACGGCCTGGAGCGCGGCTGCGCGATCAAGGCGGACGTGGTATCCCAGGATGAGCGGGAAGGCGGCTTGCGCGCCATACTTAATCTGGGGCATACCATTGGCCATGCCATCGAAGCCGTTGGCGGTTACGGCCGATTCCTGCACGGCGAGGCGATTGCAATCGGCATGGCGGGATCGGCTCTACTTGCTGAGAAGCTTGGCAGACCTGCGGATCTGCACGAAGAGACGGTGAGCATGCTGAAGGCGGTGAATCTGCCGGTAGTCTTGCCGGATGACGTCTCGGTCGATCGCATCATGGATGCCATGCAGCATGATAAGAAGTTCGCCGAGGGGCAAATGGTATTTATCGTACCGGAATCCATCGGTTCCGTCAGCATCGTTAAGGATGTACCGGTAGAAGCTGTTCGATCTGTGGTCGAACAGTTGAAGGGAGAGGGATAGTTCATGATGAATCGGGGAATCCGGGGGGCGACAACCGTCACCCGCAACGATGAGCAGGAGATCGTACAGGAGACGCTGCGTCTGCTGGAAGAGATGGTGAGACGCAACGAGCTACAGCCTGAATATATCAGCAACATATGGATTACGATGACGCAGGATTTGGATGCAACGTTCCCGGCCAAGGCGATACGCCAGCTGGAGGGCTGGGATCTCGTCCCTTTGATGTGTTCGGTTGAAATCCCCGTTCAGGGCAGTTTGCCACGCTGCATCCGGTTTATGGTGCAGGTCAATACGGACAAAAGCCAGAGCGAGATCAAGCATGTGTATTTGAACGAAGCCAAGCGGCTGCGTCCGGATTTATCGGGCTCAAACGCTTGATGTTGAAATTTAGGGTTGCGGTAACACGGCATTATCCTGTATAGTGATATCAGAATAGCTGAGTAGAGTTAGGTTTTACAGATGAGTTGAGTTGAGAAGAGCTGAGGCATTTTAGGGAGTAACATCATCGGGTTTTAGGGTACACTTGTTTTCATGATGAATCTTACGGCATGTTCGTACGATCGGTTACAGGTCTATTTCTTGTATCCGTTCCATGGAACGTCAGCGCTGTAGGTTGTCGATGAACGGGTTGAATGTCCTTTGACCGCGCTCTTTTTTCATAGACTTATTCTGAACGTTAACCTCTACTTCGGTAGAGGTTTTTTTGTTGTATACATTCATTAAGGAGGGATTGACATGGCGAATCCATCAATGGAGCAAGTGGTGGCAATGGCAGGTGAATACAACCTGATTCCGGTAGCGATCAGACTGTTAGCCGATATGGAAACCCCAATTCGCATCTTTCAGCGGTATGCGGAGCGGAAACGGGCATTTTTACTAGAGAGCGTTGAGGGCGGCGTACAGTGGGCACGGTATTCGTTCATCGGAACAGACCCCTTCTTAATGATAACGGGTAAAAAAGGCAAGATTGAGATTGAAAAGAACGGGGAGCGTTCCTTGCTGGAGGGCAAGCCCGTCGAGGAGCTGAAAGCGCTGCTGCGCACATACCGCAGCCCGCAGCTGAAGGAGATGCCTCCTTTTACCGGAGGGGCGATCGGATTTTTCGGATATGATCTGCTTCAGTATTACGAGAAGCTGCCTGCACACGCGATGGATGATCTCGGGATGGATGATATCCGGTTCATGTTTTGCGATCAAGTCATTGTCTTCGACCACGTGAAGCAGCAGATCATGCTGGTCGGCAACGTGCACGTGAAACCTGGAGATTCGGACGATACCATCCGTCAGAGCTATATGGATGTATGCCGTACCCTGGAAGCGGCGGCCGAACAGCTGCAGGAACAGGGGCCGAGGGAGAACGTGAACTCCAGAGGCATTCCGGCCGATGTCGACATGGGCGACATTAAATCCAACATGACCAAAGAGAAGTATCTCTCCAATGTAGAGCAAGCGAAGGAATATATTCGTGCAGGCGACATTTTTCAAGTGGTGTTGTCCCAGCGCTTCCATATCGAAACCGAGGTATCGCCGCTTCACGTCTACCGGGTGCTGAGAACGCTGAATCCTTCGCCGTACATGTATTATCTCAAAATGGACGACGACATTATCGTGGGGACATCTCCTGAAGCCTTGGTTAAGGTGGATGGACGAAGGCTGGAAACAAGACCGATCGCCGGCACAAGGCCAAGGGGCAGCGACGAAGCTGAAGACCAGGCGCTGGCGGAAGATCTGCTGCAGGACGAGAAGGAACGCGCGGAGCATTTGATGCTGGTGGATCTCGGCCGCAACGATCTGGGCCGCGTATCGGAGTTCGGCACGGTGAAATGCGATACGTTCATGGAGATTGAAAAATACTCCCACGTGATGCATATGGTATCCAGCGTATCCGGCCAGCTGAGCGAGAACAAGGATTTCTTTGATGCTTTTCTGTCCTGTTTGCCAGCGGGAACGGTGTCCGGAGCTCCGAAACTGCGGGCAATGGAGATCATTGCCGAATTGGAGCGGGAAGCGAGAGGCGCATATGCCGGGGCCATCGGTTATCTGGGCTTTGGGGGCAATATGGATTCCTGCATTACAATCCGCACGATCATTTTTCGCCAGGGCAAAGCTTATGTTCAGGCAGGGGCCGGTATCGTATGGGACTCGGTTCCCGAGAAGGAGTATGAGGAAACCGTTAATAAAGCCAAAGGGATGCTGAAGGCGATCCGTGTCGCGGAAGCGATGTTTCCCTCCAGCGCGGGGGCCAACGACTTAATCAATCAGGATTATTTGTATCAATATACACCTTAACATGAAGGAGGAGATCGTAATGAACGTGATGGAGACGATGCAATCCAGCCTTTCAAAGCTGATCGGCGGTCAGGATCTGAGTCGGGAAGAGGCCCGCGGGGTTATGCAGACCATAATGGAAGGCCATGCGACCCATACTCAAATCGGCGCGCTGTTGACGGCCTTAAGAATGAAGGGAGAGACCGTCGAAGAGATAACCGGTTTTGCCGAAGCGATGAGAGGCGCCGGCGGACGTGTCGTTACCGAGCGGAACCAGTTGCTTGATACGTGCGGCACCGGAGGATCCGGCATTCACAAGTTTAACATTTCTACCGTATCCGCCATTATCTCCTCTTCGGTTTCGGTCAGAGTGGCCAAACACGGCAACCGTTCGGCATCGGGCCGGGCGGGCAGCGCCGATGTGCTGGAAGCGCTTGGCGTCAATATCCACTTGACCGCAGAACAAGCCACAGCCTGCCTGAACGATATCGGAATCTGTTTCCTGTTCGCCCAAATTTATCATCCGTCGATGAAATATGCGGCTGCCCCTCGCAAAGAGCTCGGGGTCCGGACCGTATTTAACATGCTGGGGCCACTGACGAACCCGGCGGGCGCGGACCGGCAGATGCTCGGGATATACGATATGAACAAAACGGAAACCATTGCGCAGGTCCTCAAAGAGCTCGGTTTGAAGCGGGCCATGGTAGTGACCAGCCACGATGGGCTGGATGAAATCAGCGTCTCGGCGCCTACCCGGGTATCGGAGCTCCGGGGCGGAGAAGTCCGCACTTATGATATCCACCCCCATGATTTGGGTCTGTCGGTTCATCCGATGAACGATATCCTGGGCGGCGATGCTCAAGAGAATGCGGCCATCATCGGCTCGGTACTGCGCGGAGAACGCAGTGCTTATCGGGACATCGTGCTTGCCAATGCCGGTGCCTGCATCTATGTGTCGGGACTTGCGGATAGTTTGGCCGAAGGCGTGCAGCGTGCAGCGGGAGCGATTGATTCCGGGCTGGCGCAGGCCAAGTTGGAGCAGCTGATCTCAAGAACGGGGGAAATGAGTTATGTATCTTGATCAAATCGTAGAAACGAAACGCAATGAGGTTGCAGAGCTGCGAGAAACGTTCAGCATCTCGGAAGCAGAGAGACAAATAGCGGATTTGCCTCCAACTCTCGGATTTGAGAAGGCGTTGTCCATGGGACGCAAACGCAGCATGGGGTTAATCGCCGAGGTCAAAAAGGCTTCGCCCTCCAAAGGGTTGATTCGCCCCGACTTTGACCCGGTTATGATCGCCAAGGCTTACGAAGCAGCCGATGCCGATTGTTTGTCCGTGCTGACGGATAAGGATTACTTTCAGGGAAGTGGGGAATATCTGCAAGCGGTAAGGGCGGCCGTCAACATCCCGCTGCTGCGCAAAGATTTCATTATCGACGAGACTCAGATTTACGAAGCGCGCCTGCTGGGTGCGGACGCCGTTCTCTTGATTGCGAGCATCCTTGCGCCGCAGCGTATCGCGGAGTTCATTGACGTTGCAGGCTCGATCGGATTGGATTGCCTGATTGAGGTTCACGATGGGCAAGAGCTGGAATCGGTACTTGGACTGGGAACGGCCCGTCTGATCGGGATTAACAACCGTAATCTTCGGACCTTTGAAACCTCATTGCAGACAACGGCAGATATCGCGGCGCAGGTTCCGCAGGAAGTGACGCTGATCAGCGAAAGCGGAATATCGAGCCCGGCCGACATTTCCTACTTGCATTATGTGGGAGCACACGGGGTTCTGGTCGGGGAACATTTCATGCGCCAGCAGGACGTGTTCCGCGCTGTGAACGATCTGATGGGACCGCTGCCGATAGCTGCAGACATGGAATAAAGGGGACATTCGATGATGAGTACGGCTCTAAAAATATGTGGACTTCAAAGCGTTGAAGTGCTAAAATCTATGATAAACTTACCTGTGGATTATATCGGATTCGTATTTGCCAAGAGCCGGCGGCGGGTAACGCCGCAGCAGGCTGCGCAGTTGGTGCAAGTATTACGGGAATGGGAGCATGACAAGATTCCCGCCGCTGTCGGCGTCTTGGTTAACCCTGATTTGAGCGAGCTCGCAGAGCTTCTTCAAGAAACGGCGCTTGACGTCGTGCAACTGCATGGTCAGGAATCGCCGCAATTTTGCCGGGAAGTGAAGGAGCGCTTCCCGGTTTCCGTTTTTAAGGCGGTATCGATCGGAAGTGACCGTCCGGAAGCGGAACGTCTGTCGGCACTGGATTCGTATGCGGGCTGCATTGACGGACTGCTGATCGACACCTATGATCCGGTGTACGGCGGAGGGTCGGGCAAGACATTTGCCTGGGATCTGATCCCGGCGTACCAGCAATGGGCTGAACGGCAAGGGATTCCCTTGTTTGTAGCCGGCGGGCTGGATTCCGATAATGTTGCTCATTTGATCGGCCAGTACGCTCCGTACGGGGTGGATGTATCCAGCGGCGTAGAGAGCGAGCCTGGCGTGAAGGATATAAACAAAGTGACCGCTTTTGTAGAAAGGGTGAAGGGGAAATGACACAGCTTCCTGACCGTAATGGACGTTTCGGGGTGTTTGGAGGCCGGTTCGTGCCGGAAACACTGATGAACGCTTTAATAGAGCTTGAGCAAGAATATAATCGTTTCTCGGAGGATCCTGCCTTTAAAGAGGAGATCGCCTATTTGCTGAAACAGTATTCCGGAAGGGAAACGCCGCTTTATTACGCGGAGCGGCTCAGCCAACATCTCGGCAAGGCTAAAATTTACCTGAAGCGCGAGGATTTGAACCACACCGGCGCGCACAAAATCAACAACGCCATTGCACAAGGCGTGTTAGCCAAGCGCATGGGCAAAGGCAAGGTCATTGCCGAAACGGGCGCCGGACAGCATGGTGTAGCGACCGCGACCGTAGCCGCTCTGCTGGGTCTTGAATGCAAGGTATTTATGGGCGAAGAAGATACCAAACGGCAGCAGTTGAACGTATTCCGCATGAAAATGCTCGGTGCCGAAGTAATTCCGGTCACGTCGGGAAGCCGAACGCTGAAAGATGCCGGCAACGAGGCGCTTCGCTACTGGGTCAGCAACGTCGAGGATACCTTTTATGTGCTGGGCTCCGCTGTAGGGCCGCATCCGTATCCGATGATGGTGCGGAACTTCCAGCGCATTATCGGTGACGAGACCCGGAGGCAGATACTGGAGACGGAAGGTAGGCTTCCAGACGTCATTCTTGCGCCGATCGGGGGCGGCAGCAATGCGATCGGCATGTTCTATCCGTTCCTTGAAGACAAGGAAGTCGGATTGATCGGCGTCGAAGCGGCAGGCAAGGGAGTGGATACCGATTTTCATGCGGCTACGATGTCCAAGGGGACACAAGGCGTATTCCAAGGCTCGATGAGCTATTTGCTGCAGGACGAGTACGGACAAGTACAAGAGGCGCATTCCATTTCAGCCGGCCTTGATTATCCCGGCGTTGGTCCGGAGCATTCCTACTTAAAAGACATTGAGCGCGTGCAGTACGTACCGATAACCGACCAAGAGGCGCTCGATGCCCTGCAGCTGCTATGCCGCACGGAAGGCATTATTCCTGCCCTGGAATCCGCGCACGCCGTAGCGCAAGCCGTAAAGATGGCATCCACGTGGACCGAGAACGATATCGTCGTGATTAATTTATCCGGTCGCGGCGACAAGGACGTGGAGTCCATCATGGCTTACACGGGAGGGAAAACCGAATGAACCGAATCGATCAGACCTTTGCGTCGTTGAAGCAACTAAACAAGACCGCCATGATCCCTTATCTCACCGTCGGGGATCCGGATGTGAAGTCGACGCTGGATATCATCCATGAGCTTGAAATCGCAGGAGCCGACATTATTGAACTCGGCGTTCCCTACTCGGATCCCCTAGCCGACGGACCGGTCATCCAGCGCGCTTCCGAGCGCGCGCTGAAGAGCAAGGTGACCATTCGCACTTGCATGGAAACCGCGCGCCTGGCAAGAGAGCGGGGCAGCAAGCTGCCGTTCATTCTGTTCACGTATTACAACCCGGTACTGCAAACCGGACTGGACGTTTTCTTCGAGGAAGTGGTAAAGCATGACATCAGCGGCTTGATCATTCCCGATCTTCCGGTGGAAGAATCCGAGGAGGTTCGGAAATGCGCCCGCGCGGCGGGCGTTCATCTGATTCCGCTGGTGGCTCCTACCTCCCATGAGCGGATCGCGAGCATTGCTTCGGAAGCGACCGGCTTTGTGTACTGCGTATCCTCGCTTGGCGTGACCGGCGAGCGTACCGATTTTTACTCGGGGGTGGAGTCTTTCCTTGAGACGGTAAGGCAGTACAGCAGTGTGCCGATCGCGATCGGCTTTGGCATTTCATCCAGCGAGCAGGTGGCCAGATTCTCAAAAATCTGCGACGGCGTTGTTGTCGGCAGCGCGATCGTGCGTCAGATTGAATCGACCATTCCTCTGCTGGAGAAGGAAGAGACAAGACAGCAGGGGCTTTTGCAAATCAGGGAGTTTGTGGCACAATTAAAAGGATAGTGTTGTCGATAGCAGTTATGAAAGGTGAGGCGAATATCGTATGAAACCGAAAGCGCAAATTGTTAATCTTCCCGTATATCAGCCCGGGAAACCGATCGAAGAAGTCAAAAAGGAATTAGGGCTGGATGTTGTCATTAAACTGGCCTCCAACGAGAATCCGTACGGCTGCTCGCCGCGCGCAACCGAAGCGATTACCGCCGAACTGGGAACGCTCAGCCTGTATCCGGACGGAAGTGCGGCCGATTTAACGGCTGATCTTGCTGGCCAGCTGGGAATTGAACGCAATCAGATTATTTTCGGCTGCGGATCCGATGAAATTATTGCCCTCATTATCCGGGCATTCCTGCAACCGGGGGATGAAACCATCATGGCGGATCAGACCTTCTCGGTGTATAAAACGAACGCGGATATCGAAGGTGCGACATGCATCGAGGTGCCGCTGGCGGACGGTAAGCACGATCTGCCGGGCATGGCCAAAGCCGTTTCGGACAAAACCAAAATCGTATGGGTGTGCAATCCGAATAATCCGACCGGAACCATCGTTTCCGAAAGCGAGCTGGTTTCCTTCCTGGATGAAGTCCCGGCCCACGTAATGGTTGTGCTTGATGAAGCTTATTATGAATATGTAACGGACGCTTCGTACCCGGACAGCATCAAGTTAATGGAGCGTTATCCGAATCTGGTCATCCTGCGCACCTTCTCCAAAATATACGGCTTGGCCGCGCTCCGGATCGGCTACGGCATCGGGCAGCAGGAAATCATTTCCTTGATCAATCGGGTACGTGAGCCGTTTAATACGGGACGCCTGGCTCAAGTAGCGGCGAAGGCAGCCCTGAAAGATCAGGAGTTCGTAGCGAAATGCCGTCAAATGAATGCCGATGGGATCCATTACGTACAAGGAGAATTTGATCGTCTTGGACTGTCTTATTTTCCTGCGAACGGTAACTTCATTATGGTGGATGTGAAGAAGCCAGGCACCGAAGTGTTTAAGTCGCTGCTTAGCAAAGGCATTATCGTACGGCCTGGATTTGAACTGTACCCGAACTATATTCGCGTAACCGTAGGCTCCGAAGAACAGAATAAGGCTTTTATCGGCGCTTTGGAACAAGTGCTGAGCGAAGTGAATGCGCCAGCCTGATCGAATGACACCACAATAATCGCAGCTTGAAACGAGTGAGAGAAAACATGACAATGCAAATTTCCATATTCGGCGTCGGCTTGATCGGCGGTTCGTTAGCTTTAAACTTCAAAGGAAAACCTGGCATAACCGTTACCGGTTATGCCCACACCCAAGAATATGCCGACCAGGTCGTTGCTAAGGGCGTCGTTGATAAGGTTACGCTTTCGGTAGAAGAAGCTGCCCAAGACGCAGACGTCATTTTTTTATGCGTTCCCGTAGGCAGTCTTGAGATGTACATGAAACGTTTGAGCGAAATGCGGCTGAAACCCGGATGTATTATTACGGATGTTGGCAGCACCAAAGCAAGCATTGCCGAATGCGCGTCCCGGCTTGCCCTTCAGGATGCGTATTTCATCGGTGGTCATCCGATGGCGGGCTCGGAGCGGTCCGGTGTTGGGGCTGCCTCCACCGTATTGTTCGAGAATGCCTATTACGTGCTTACTCCGCCGGAGGATGTCCCTCAGGAGAAGCTGAACGTGCTTGTAGAGCTTTTGTCTCACACGCGTGCCCATATTGTGAAGGTAGAGCCGAGACTTCACGATGAGATCGTTGGAGCGATCAGCCATCTGCCTCATGTGATCGCAGTGGCGTTGGTCAATCAGATCAGCTCCTATAATGACGATAATCCGTTGTACCGCACCTTGGCCGCAGGGGGCTTTCGGGATATAACCCGCATCGCTTCCAGCGACCCGGTCGTATGGCGGGACATTCTATTAAACAATCGCAGGGTCATGCTGTCGCTGCTGCAAGACTGGAATGAAGGGATCCGGCGATTCATGGATATGCTGGAGTCGAAGGACGGTGCTGCGATCGAAGAGGCTTTCCGCAAGGCAGGGGAATTCCGCAGCGTCCTGCCGGAGCGGCGCAAGGGCATGATCGTGTCCCAATTTGATCTGTATTTGGACGTGCCTGACCATCCGGGCATCATCGGCCGCATTGCGACGGAGCTCGGGACGAACAGCATCAACCTCAGCAACATGCAGATAATCGAGAGTCGGGAAGATGTGCCGGGCGTGATGAGGCTTTCCTTCCGCAATGAAACCGAACAGGAGCGGGCTAAAGAGCTGTTGTTATCGCAAGGACACTCGGTTTATCAGTAATGTTCCGGTTGTTTTTAAACAACCGGAAATAAATGTGTTTTCAGTGTTGACAAAATGAAAACGTATACATATAATAAAAGTACAGTATGGTTTCTCTCCACTCCTATCCAAAATATTGCACTATGTGCAACCGCCTTCAATGATGAAGGCGAATTTTTTTTGCCAATTTTCCTATCCGTGGAAAACCTTCTGCCACAAACCTGAACTTTTCTCCAATATGTGCTATAATGCTAGAGTGCTAGTGTAGAAGATTTGGGGAAATTGCCAAATACATAGAATAGTCAGACAACATGAGGCGTAACTATATATGGTTTGACGGTACTTTTGCACAAATCCTTGATTTTCCTTATGAAGGTGGAAATGACAAGGAATGGGTACCGGCGGGTGAAGGAGGAACGAAAAATCATATGACGGATTCCCAACTAATCCAAGAAATTAAGCAAGGCAATACCGAACTTTATTCCGAATTAATGAGGCGTTATCAGAGGAAAATATTGGCATTTGTCTATCATATGTTAAAAAGCTCGCACATGGAGCTAATGGCTGAAGATTTATGCTCGGAAACGTTCTACAAGGCTTTCCGGAGCCTGCATTCCTTCCGGGAAGTGGATGCATCCTTTTCGACTTGGCTCTACACCATTGCGCGCAACACCGTGCTGAGCGAACTTCGCAAGCATCGCAGCGGCACATTGCCCCTGGAGGAGAGCGGGGTCGTGCCAGTGGCGCCGCTGGAGGTCGCCCCGGAGCAGGCGATCCTGCGCAGTGAACGAGTACATATGGTAAGGGAAGCGATTAACAATTTACCGGAGAAACAGAGATCGGCGCTGATTCTTCGGGAGTATGATCAACTGGATTACCAGGAAATCGCAGATATCTTAGGTCAAAGCGTCAGTTCGGTTAAGTCACTGTTGTTCAGAGCCCGCGGCAGCGTCAAAATTCAGCTCGAACCCTATTTTTATGAGCCGGTTTTTGAGGATCTGAGAGGGATGAAGAACAGATGACTTGCAATGAAGCCCAAGAGCTGATGGAAACGGTCTGGGATTTACCGGACAACGATCTGCGGCGACAACGGCTGATTGCACATGTTCAAACCTGCAGCTCATGTGCGGCGGAATACGAAATGTGGGTGGAAAGCCAGAACATGGTTCATGCCCTGGAGCATGAGATTCCCGACATGGACGCTGAACAGATCAACCGCAACGTGATGGACCGCATTTATCGCGATTTTCCCTGGCTGGTGGAGGAAACGTCCAAGAGCCGGGCGGTAAGCCGGGTGTTCCGGAAGCGGCTGACGCTGATGATTGCCGGTTTTCTGGCCTTGTTCGTTTGCAGCTTTGTTTATTTTGCAGCGACGGGCAATCAGCCGGATCCGGTTCCGGAAGCCGTAACCACAGGGATTATCCCTACAGGCGTAGCGGATACGGCCCAAGGCTTGAACACCAAGGATGATTACAACATCCCAAAAACCAACAGCGGCATTATTGATCCTTTTGTGGTTGATATGAGTCCCACTCAGCCAGAATACTGGATGATACTTTCCCTTTTGGGAATCGGATGCGCTTTGTTTTTCCTAAAAAGACTAAATCGGGTCAGAAGATAAATGATGGATAGGATGGAGGAGAGGCGGCATGCAGATCGGCTTGGTTCGCCATGGATTAACGGATTGGAATGCGTTAGGCAAAATCCAAGGCCAAACGGACATACCACTGAATGAGGAAGGCCGTCGTCAAGCGCGTTTGCTTGGGGAAAGACTTCTGCAGGAGCCTTACCGATGGGACTTCGCGATCAGCAGCGGGCTCTCCCGCGCTGAAGAAACCGCGAAGATCATTTCGTCCATGCTGAACATTCCCTTGGCGCCGCCGGATAACCGCTTGCGTGAGCGCAAGTACGGTCAGGTGGAAGGCTTGACGGCGGAAGAGCGTGAAACCCGGTTCGGTGCCGACTGGCACATGCTGGATCTGGGTCAGGAAACGGATCTGGAGCTTCAGTCCAGAGGGCTTGTCTTTCTCGATGATATGTGGCATAAACATCCGGAAGCCAATATTCTGGTTGTCAGTCATGGCGGTTTTTTAGCGCAGTTATACAAGCTGGTGTGCCGTGGCGCCCTGAGCGAACGGATCGGCAATCTGTCGCTCACCGTCCTGGAGAGAAAAGAGGATGACTGGTCTCCCTTGCTGTTTAACTGTACCAAGCATCTGGTGACGAACCAATCGTAAAAATGAGCGTGTATTAGTAGAAGGAGCCTCCAGGGAAGGCTCCTTCTTTATGTTGGATAGGTTGACGTTACACTTCGGCGATTAAAATAAACCGGTGCTGCTGGACCTCGAAGTAGCCATTGGTCCGGATCATCCGGTGAATATGATGTAAAGGCTCGATATAGCGCTCCACCTTAAAATCCGGAATTTTCCAGGGAATCGCCATCAAGTAATAAACCAGTGCGCCGATGTCGTAAAATCGCTGCGGTAAAAAGTCCTCGCGGCTGAAGGTAATCTTGAAACCGTGCTCCTGCAGCTCTTGAGCCGCTATGGCCAAGTTCCAATGAGCGAACTCTTCATTCAGCGGAACGCCAAGCGATTCGTTAATCCCATAACAATCGGTTCCGCCGGATTGCTGGGTTACAAACACTCCGCGATATTCTTCTTACTTCCGCTGCCGAATAGGATTCATGCTGATTGATGATCAGGTCAAAATAACGGTCCTTTAAAGGAAGCGAGGAATCCTCTTCAAAGTAGACAACGTTTACGCCCAGCGGCTCAAGTCTTTGCTTCGCAATCGGAACGTTCGGTTTGTACCCTTCGGTGGCATGAACGGTTTTGGGGAGCGGCTCCAGGGAGGATAAAAATTCTCCTCCTCCCGTACCCATGTCCAGCATCGTAGCGGCATTTCGCATCAAGGGGAGCACCATGCTGCCCAGAGACCAGGGGAGAGCGTGGGACTGCATGCGGCCGGAAGCAGTAATTCGCGAAAAATCCCATCCCGAAAAATGGTGATCCAAGTTTTGAATGAAGTTTAAAAATTCAGCATCTTTTATCATCTCTGCATAACCTCCGAGTCATTTATCATGAATAAGTTTCTTCATATAAAGTGCTCATAAGGGAGGTCCGCGGATTCGATTCGCACCAAGTTATATTTCGTGTTCCGGCGTTCTTATCATTGATGATCCTCCTGTATGGATGGAATCAGCCCGGCTTAACAAAGCTGGGCTTCATTATGTATTCGTTATAATAATATCAAGTGCGGCTTCCTGTAACCGTTTGTAAGTATTCTATCATTTAATAAGAGAGCATAGTCATTTCTATATATAAATAATCAAAAAATATTTCATCAAACCGAGGAGCATCAGGTATCAAAAGTCCGAAACCTTCCCATAATGGTTGTAAAACGGCGAGGCGATGGAAGATGAATCTAGCGGATATGCTCACATATGCCGATATTGGACAGCTTAGCAATATAGCGAATCACTATGATTGTGACGCTAAGCGGAATTCGAAGCACGAACTGATCCAGAGCATCCTGTCCAAGCTCGGGCGAAGAGAGTTTTTCGAGGAGCAGGTCAGCAGCTTGTCACCGAGCGATTTGCGTTTTCTGAACAATCTGGTCTTTGACACTCGAACAGGCTACAGCCTCGAAGAACTGACGGCCGCCATCCGTCATACGGCGGATTTGGAAGAGAAAGAAGATAAAGCCTCTTCAAACAAGAAGGCAGCTGCCGCCAAAACGGAAAGTCCGCGGGAGGCGGTCGCCCGTTATCGCCGAAGCGGCTGGCTGTTTAACGGTTTTACCCACTCCACCAAGTATTTGTTTCAAGTGCCCTCGGATTTGAAGGAGCGGTTCCGCGATGTGCTGCGGGAGCGGCTTCATCAAAATTTGGAGCGATTGCCGCATGATCCGGAGGCGTACCGGGATGAGCAGGGACTAGCCGCGGAAGATCTCAAGCTGATTCTTAGATATGTGGGCGGGCACGATATCGAGTTGAACCAGGAAGGATTCATGTACAGGCGAAATCAGCAGCAGCTCATGAGTACGCTGCATATATCGGAGCCGTTGATAACCAAAGGAGCGTGGCGGTTCGGGTACGGTCGTTCCTGCATTGAATATCCCGACCGACTTGCGCTGCTGTACGATTATGCCTACGCCAAAAAATGGATCAGGGAAAACCATGCCCGTTTGATCCTGAGTGAAACCGGAACCTCGTTTCTTGAGGAAGGAAATCAAGTTAGCGTGATACAGATATTCCGCTTTTGGTTAAGACTGTATAAAGGCGCAATTCCCAATATATCTTCTCTTGTTTACTGGATAAGTCAATGCGCAAGAGATTGGGTCACGGCAGCCTCGCTTTACGAATCGCTGGGTTGGCTAATCCGTCCTTTCTATTATGATAGTCCGCAAAACATCTTGGAGCAGCGGATTATTCGTATGCTGATGCATTTGGGGATGCTCAGAATAGGTGAGAGCCAGAGCATGGGAACATCGTACAAAATGACCGCGCTTGGATTGAAGGCAGCGGAAGCCGGCATACATATCAGCGATTCGAATGATGATTTGATCCTCTAGCATGGTTGTTTGGACAAGTTCGCAGCAGCCGTAAATATGTTGGAAGTTAAGCAATTAAAGGGAAAGAATATAAGCTATACGCAAATTTAGTTTGGAGGTGCATCCTAATGGATAAGATGAAGGTTACTTACGAGGTTATGTTAGGTCTGGCGGCCGAAATGGTGTGGGACGAGGCATTGCGCAAGCATCGGAGCGAAGAGCTGTACAAGGAAATCGACGAAGCGCTGGCTTCCGGCGACGAAGTGGCTTTCCGAACCCTGACGGATGAACTGAGGACTTTGAATTGAAGAAATGCTTTATCGCATTTCTTCTTTTTTTTGCCTAACCTGCCCTTTCACTCGTATAATGAAGACAAAATCATGATGAGTGAGCAGAAAGGAATGTATCTTGCATGAAATTTAGTGAAGTGGACGAGCAGACGTGGCCGGAGCTGAAACCTTATTTTGATACCTGCCTGATTCCGTTTACCGGACTTTCGGGTACGGAAACGCCATGGGAGGCGACAGCCGCGCTGGAACGGCTCCGGGATTTTATGGATATGGCAGAAATTCCGTTTAAGGGAAGATTGGTTACATATCCTGCCGTACAATATGGAAATACTGAAGATATGAAGCTTCTAAATGAAGTTTGTCACAATGTCAAATCCATCGGCTTTAAGTTCGTGGTGGTCATGACGGCCGATTCCGAGCTCTCTATAGAGGATGTGCCCGAAAGCACGCTTGTCCTGTCGCGGCGCAGGCTGGAAGGCGGCGACTCGATCCCTATGCCTGCCATCGTATCCGGACAGATCAGCGAAATGTGGCAGCAGGAAAGCCGTGTTGAATTGTGACAAAAAACCAACAATTTATGAAAGGGCTATTGGAAGCGAACCCAAATTTGGGATTCAAATTCTTGACGGTCTTGGGTGCCTAAGATATTATTAGTATGTCCTAGTAAGTCGTGTGATTTTAATCATTGATGACACTTAAGAACGGTTGACAAAGGGGGTTGAACACAGAATGAGCAGCAACCACAATGACGAGCATGAAGAATCGCACAATCCACCCCGACTGAAAGAGATGTCCCGCAGACAATTTCTTACATACACGTTGGGCGGTGCCACAGCTTATATGGCTGCTGGAGTAGTTTTGCCAATGCTCCGCTTTGCCGTTGATCCGATTCTTCAAAATAAGGAAGAAGGGTCTTTTGTAAAAGTCGCGGAAGAGAGCAAAATTACCAACGATCCACAGGAATTCCATTTCGAGCTCAAACAGCAGGACGGCTGGTACAACAGTACAGCTACTTTGACGGCGTGGATTCGTAAGAACGACCAAGGTGAAATTGTAGCGCTTTCACCGATTTGTAAGCATTTGGGATGCCTTGTTGGATGGAATAACAACAAGAATTTCCCGGATGAATACCACTGCCCTTGCCACGGTGCGCGTTATACACCGGACGGTAAGAACCTGGCCGTCGCGCCGAAGCCGCTTGACCAGTACGAGACGAAAATCGAGAACGGCTGGATTTACCTCGGCGCCATCGTGCCAAATACCGTAGTTAAATAGGAGGCGTAGATTCAGATGTTGAAGAATGTCTACAACTGGATTGATGAACGTCTCGATATCACGCCGATTTGGAGAGACGTTGCAGATCACGAGGTACCGGAACACGTAAACCCGGCGCATCATTTCTCCGCGTTTGTGTACTGTTTCGGCGGCTTGACGTTTTTTATCACAGTCATCCAGATTCTGTCGGGAATGTTCCTGACGATGTATTACGTACCGGATATCATAAACGCTTACAACAGTGTCGAGTACCTGCAAACACAGGTTGCCTTCGGACAGATTGTCCGCGGCATGCACCACTGGGGCGCAAGCTTGGTAATCGTTATGATGTTCCTGCATACGATGCGCGTGTTCTTCACCGGCTCTTACAAAGCGCCGCGTGAAATGAACTGGGTCGTTGGTATGCTCATTTTCTTTGTTATGCTCGGCCTTGGTTTGACAGGCTACCTGCTGCCATGGGATAACAAAGCTTACTTCGCTACAAAAGTTACACTGGAGATTGCGAACTCCGTACCTTGGCTTGGACCTATCATTAAAGAATTGCTGCAAGGCGGTACGATCGTAGGTGCCGAAACGCTGACGCGTTTCTTCGCTATTCACGTATTCTTCCTTCCGGCTGTCCTTCTTGCCTTATTGGTAGGACACTTTATCATGATCCGAAGACAAGGTATTTCCGGTCCACTATAAGAAGAAGGGAGGCGCATATTTATGGCACATGGTCATAAATCTGATGAAAAAGTAGTTTATGTCGGCGATTCGCGTGTGAAAAAAGGCAGCGGTTGGGTTACGCCGCCGGATTACACCGCATATCCCGGCAAATCAGAAGCGTTCATTCCTAACTTCTTGTTGAAGGAATGGATGGTTGGTGTAGTTGTATTGGTCGGTTTCCTTGTGCTGACCATCTCGGAACCGGCACCGCTTGGTTACCCGGCGGATCCGGGGGCTTCGGTTATTCCGATGCCGGACTGGTACTTCCTGTTCCTGTATGAATATTTGAAGCTTCCGTACGCATCCGGTGATTATGTGGTACTCGGCACGATAGGCGTTTCCGGCGTGGCCTTTGGCGCATTGCTCCTGGTTCCGTTCCTGGATACAGGGAAAGAGCGGCGGTTCTACAAGAGACCTATCACTTCGGCGCTGATGATTCTGTCGTTGTTTGCTGTCATCTATCTGACCAATGCTGCATGGACGCATTATCAGCATGAGCTGGAAGCTACAGGCCAGAAGCCAGAGCATATTCAGCGGGAAGAAGAAGCTCACGAGAAGCGTGCAGCTGGTCTGCCAACAACCAGCGGCAAACAGCCGGAAGACAGCATCGTAGCGATTGTGGATAAGGATAATCCCGCAATGGAGACCTTTAAGACGGCTACTTGTATCTCCTGTCACGCTGTAGATTTGAAAGGGGCATCCGGACCGTCGCTGCGCGGCGTCGGTGACACCCATACCAAAGAAGAGATCGTAGCTATCATCGAAAATGGCCAAGGCAGCATGCCGCCTATGAAAGACATAGCTCTTGGAGCTGGTGTCACTGAAGAACAACTCGATCAGCTGGCTGAATGGCTCGCAAGCCAAAAAGCAGAAGCGGCTGCAGAGTAACATGCATTAAAGAACCTGACCGTAATACGGTCAGGTTCTTTTTTTAAATGCGTACATAGATGAAATATGTCCCTGGTTTAGGTATAATCGGCATTAGCTTAAGAATACAGGAACAGGATGGAGGACCGAGTTTGTCAATTTCGTTTTTATGGAGCCGGGAATTTCTAAGCAAGCGATCCATTCTCTGGCTGCTGCTCGTATGCAACGTACTTGGAACGATCTATGGATACATATGGTACGGCGCTCAAATGGCCGATACGGTGGAACATGGCTACATATGGCAGGTCGTATTCGTGCCGGACAGCCCGACGGCCAGTTTGTTCTTCAGTTTGGCGCTTTTGCTGCTTCTCTACCCGCCTCGGAGCCTCGGCGGTGCGTTGTTTCAGCAATTCATAGAGGCACTTGCTGTCGTCACATCCGTGAAGTATGGCATATGGGCGGTTGCAATGATATTTGCCGGACAAGCCCAAGGAGATGTGCTGGCATGGCAGGATTGGATGCTTGTCGCTTCGCACACGGCGATGGCAGTAGAAGCCTTGCTGTTCGTCCGATTGTTTCATTACCGCTGGACAGCCCTAACCGGGGCCATCGCCTGGACGCTGCTGAACGACACCGTCGATTATACCTATGGCGTGTTTCCGTGGCTGCCCGGTCCGCTATATGATGACCTGCAAGCCGTCCAGCTGTTCACTTATCTATTGACGCTCTTCAGCGGTTTCGCCGGCTGGATCTTCATGAAATACGGGAATCCCAAGCAACGCTAGCCGTTTCGCCGGTACGGTTCTATGAGCATCCCTTCTGCCATACATATACGGTAGGAGGGATGTCCCATGTTACGAATCGTTCCGAAGCTCCTTCTGTGCCTGTCTGCACTGCTTCTGCTGATTACCGCAGTTTGGGGTAATCCCATATGGGCTAGCCCGGCGGCAAACGGACAGTCGGAGTCTTCGCCCGCTGCATCCATTCAGGCCAAAGCGCTGAACAAGGAAGTGGAGCAGCTATACCTTCATGTGGAGGAAGGCAATGTACAAGCCGTGTTAGAGGATATTCGCCGGGTATCCGGGTTGTTTGAGGCTTCCTCATTTCAAGGATTGACCGGCGTTGAGGGGATCCACGCGTTGGCTGAGAGCATTCTGGAGATGAAAGAAGCTACGGCAAGGGCGACGCAGGAGCCCCAGCACTGGATGGTGTCTGCCGGCAAGCTCCGAATGGCAGCGGATAGCCTGATCCATGCCAGGGATGCGTTATGGCTTCAATATTACAAGGTCATACGCGAAGACCTAAGAGTCATGGGACAGTATGCGCAGCAGCAGGATCAGGCTGGCATGAGACGAGCCTACGACAGCCTGAGCGAGCATTATGAGCTCATCCGTCCTTCCGTTGTCATCCAGCGCAAGCCTGAGGATGTCAACATGATGGAATCCTGGATTTCCTATGCAGGGGGACTGGTGGCATCCGGAGACACGGCGCAAGTGGAGAAAGTGGTTCCGCAGGGCGAGGAAATGATGAATATGTTATTCGGCAAGAAAAAAGACGAGCCTGCGCTTGCTCCGCTGGGAGAGGTTAAAGAGCCATGGACTTGGCAGCTGGTCATTGCCGCTTTTATTTTGGCGGCATTAACGTTTGCAGGGTACCGCAAATACCGCGGCCAGCTGTATAGCGCAAAACCGATGTTCCCCCGAAAGTAGCCGAATATCCATCATGGTCCGAATAGCCCGGTGCAAACCGGGCTATTCCTCTTTGAAACCTTCCCCGTGCACGTCGTTGACATCATTAATGATAATAAACGCCCGGGGGTCCAAGGATTTGGCGATTCCCGTAAGGCGGCGAATCTCCTGCCTCGATACGACGCAGTATACCATATGCTTGGCTTGCATGGAGTAAGCGCCGATAGCCGGGATCAGCGTGACCCCGCGATCCATTTCGTTGGATATGCGATTTGCGATATCAGGGGCCCGGTCACTGATGATGGTGAAGGCTTTGGCGGCATAAGCCCCCTCCTGTATGAAATCGATCACCTTGGAAGCGATGAATACGGCGACCAGGGTATACAATATGCGCTCGAGCGGGATAAAGAATAAGGATAGACCGATAATCAAAATATCGAGGGATAGAATGATCTGGCCCATGCTGAAGCCGAATTTCCGGTTGATGATTCTGGCAATGATGTCGGAGCCGCCAGTCGTCCCGCCGAACCGGAAAACGATGCCGAGCCCGGCCCCCAATGTCACCCCTGCATAAAGCGCAGCCAGAATATAATCCTGCTCGGTGTGAAAAGGCACGACATATCCGCGGTCGATCAGTAATTCGAACAGCCACAGAAACAGGGTTAAGGATGCGATGCCGAGACCTGTATAGACAGACTGGCGTTTGCCGAGTATTTTCATTCCGACCAGGAACAGCGGGATATTCAATGCCATGGTTGAAATGGACGGCGATATGTTAAAGGCGTAATTTAGCAGTACGGTAATGCCAGTGACCCCACCTTCCATGAGTTCATTCGGAATGATGAAATACAGCAGTCCGAATGCGTATATGGCTGAACCGGCGATGATCGGAATGATCGTTTGCAGCTGATGGAGCGACTTGGACGTTTTCATAAGACCCCTCGCATTTTCAATAGTGGATATTTCCGAATGTCTGCAGATTGCTTCACACCTGTCTAGTATGCGCCGATATGGTTTCAGCAATAAAAAATTATTTGTTTTCAAATCCGCTTTACGATAACATAGGTTTAAAACCAATCGCTCGTATGAGAGAAGACTGCCCCAGCTTGAAGGTTACAAGCTGAGGCTGACTGTGCAGTGAAGGGAGTTAAGCGTCTTGGGAAAATCAATGGCTGAAATGCAGCAGGAAGTCGATCGATACATATCACAATTCAAGGAAGGTTATTTCAGTCCTTTATCCATGATGGCCCGAATGTCGGAAGAGGTGGGGGAGCTCGCCCGAGAGGTTAATCATCAGTTCGGCGAGAAGCCGAAAAAAGCGGATGAAGCGGAAAATTCCATCGAAATGGAGCTTGGAGATATATTGTTTATTACGATCTGTTTTGCCAATTCCCTCGGCATCGATCTCGCGGAAGCGCATGATAAAGTGATGCATAAATTTTCTACGCGCGATGCCGATCGTTGGACGAAAATAAACACCGATTAGGCAACTGCTACATATGCTGTACCAAACCCGCTGTGGGGAGGGACAGCCCGTGAAACCTGAAAGTTATATACAAAAAGCATATCGATGCATTCTTCAAAATGATTTCGAAGAAGCGTTGCGTTGGTTTGAGCAAGCGATCATCGCGAATCCGGGAGATGCCGAAGTGCATTATCGGTGCTCCATTACCTACGGCAGAAGCAATAAGCTGGAGATGGCGATTACGCACGCGGAGGAAGCCGTCAGGCTGCAGCCGGACAAACCGGAATATGCTCTTCATTTACAGCATATCAAGGCTGCGGAGCTGGTGCAGCGAGCAAGAAAAATGGTGGAAAACCGCAAGGATGTGACCAAGGCTGAATTGTATCAAGCCGTGGGACATCTCAAATCAGCCGTAGCCATGGACCCTTTGTATGCTCAAGCTTATGTATGGCTTGCTCTTGTTTACAGTGAACTTGATGAGCATGCGCTCGCCATTACGACGCTTAAAGAGGTCATTTCGTTGTACCCGCAGGAGAGCGGGCTGCAGCATATTATGGAGGAACTCAAACAGCGCTTGAAATCATATATGAAGGATACAGCATCGGATGGAAAGTGAGGATATGTAACATGGCAAACAAATGGACAGTTGCGGTCGTCGGTGCCGGCGGCCGTATGGGTAAAGAAGTAGTGAAGCTTGTATTGGGCGACGAGGAACTGGAACTGGTTGCTGCCGTCGGCTTGTCGGATGCGGGTGCCGATGCAGGAACGCTGGTAGGTCTGCCTGCCTGCGGCATTACGGTGACATCGGATCTGGAGATGGCGCTTGTCGAATCCAAACCGGACGTCATGGTTGATTTTACGGCGCCTCAATTTGCATACAGCAATACGGCGTTGGCCATCAAGCACGGCGTTCGCCCGATCATGGGCACGACCGGCTTTACGCCGGAGCAAATCGAAGAGCTGGACAAGCAATGTGCGGAACAGAACATTGGCGGATTGATCGCGCCGAACTTTTCCATCGGAGCCATTCTGATGATGAAATTTGCTGCCCAGGCCGCCAAATATATGCCTCACGTTGAAATTATCGAAACCCATGGCGACCAGAAGTTGGATGCTCCGTCCGGAACATCGATCAAAACAGCGGAAATGATTGCGGCGAACCGCGAGGAGATTCGTCAAGGCAATCCGAAGGAAGAGGAAGTCATTGAAGGTGCAAGGGGCGGATATTACAACGGCTTCCGAATTCACAGCGTTCGTCTGCCGGGCGTCTTTGCCCAGCAGGAGGTCATATTCGGCGGTTACGGTCAAAGCCTGAAGATCCGACATGATTCGTATGAACGTGCAGCTTATATGCCAGGCGTGAAAATGGCTATTGAGAAGGTAATGGGCTACACCGGACTGGTCTACGGATTTGATCACTTTATTGACTAACATAGGGGAGAAATTACTATGAATATTGCATTTATCGCGCATGACCGCAAAAAAGAGGAAATGGTCAATTTCGTTATCGCTTATGAAAATGTATTCGAAGATCATAAATTATACTCGACTGGAACGACGGGAACCCGGATCATGGAGCAAACCAAACTCAGCATTCACCGTTTTGCTTCGGGACCGCTGGGCGGCGATCAGCAGATCGGAGCTCTTGTGGCAGACAATGAGATGGACCTGATTATTTTTCTTCGGGATCCGTTGATGGCACAGCCTCATGAACCGGACATCAATGCACTCCTCCGTTTGTGCGACGTGCAGGGAATACCGCTTGCTACCAATGTGGCGACGGCTGAGATCCTCGTCAAGGCGCTGGATCGCGGCGATTTTGCGTGGCGCGAACTCGTTCATAAATATAAACCGGGTGTAGATAGCTGATGAACACCAAACTGGACATATTAATCTTCGGAGCACATGCGGACGATGCCGAGATCGGAATGGCGGGAACGATTGCAAAGCATACGGCAGCTGGGCTGTCGATCGGGATCTGCGATCTCACGCAGGCGGAAATGTCGTCGAACGGCACCGTCGATCTTCGAAAGCAGGAGGCAGAGCAAGCTGCCGATATTTTGGATCTCAAGGTTCGAACGAATCTGGGGCTGCCGGATCGCGGATTGTTCGTGACGCCTGAGCATATTGAACGGGTCACGGCCGAGATTCGCAAGTTTTCTCCTTCTATTGTATTTGCTCCCTACTGGGAGGATCGCCATCCGGACCATGTCGCTTGCAGCCGGTTGGTTGAGGAAGCGGTATTCAATGCCAAGCTTCGCCGATACATGCCCGAGCAGCCGCCGGTTAAGGTGGACGAGCTTTATTTTTATTTCATAAACGATATCGGAAGAACGGATTTGGTCGTTGATGTTACGGAGCATTACGGCGTTAAGCAGCAGGCCTTGTCTTGTTACCGTTCCCAGTTCGAGAAGGCTGAAGAAGATGCAGTCTCAACCCCGTTGACCGAGGGGTACATCGAGCGTGTGCGGGCCAGGGATTCACTGCTTGGAGCGCGCAGGCTTATTCCTTATGCAGAGGGCTTTGCTTGTAAAAGTCCGTATGTTGTTCATCTATTCGGCTCCAAGCAGGCATAATATATAGAGGCGTACATAAAGGAGGCCTGACATGAATCAACAACCATTAAAAATCGGCATTACCTGTTACCCATCGCTCGGCGGGTCAGGAGTCGTGGCGACCGAGCTGGGCAAACTCCTCGCGGAGCAGGGCCACCAGGTTCATTTTATCGCTCACAGCATTCCGTTCCGATTAGGAACTTTCCATAAAAATATTTTTTATCATGAAGTTGAAGTAAACGACTATTATGTGTTTCGTTATCCCCCATATGATCTGTCGTTGGCGACCAAAATGGCTCAGGTGGCAAAGATGCAGCAACTTGACGTGCTTCATGTGCACTATGCCGTGCCGCATGCCGTATGTGCCTTCTTGGCCAAGCAGATGGTCGGAGATCAGCTGAAAGTCGTTACGACGCTTCACGGAACCGATATTACGGTGCTGGCGCAGGACGAGTCGCTGAAGGATTTGATCCGGCTTGCCATTAATGAAAGTGATGCCGTTACCGCCGTTTCTCAGGATCTTATTCGTGAGACGCGGGAGCTGCTGGACATAAGCCGCGACATCGACCTTACCTATAATTTCGTGGATCCGCGGGTGTATTATCCGCGGGATTCGAGATCGCTACGTAAGGATTATGCCGATCCGAACGAAAAAATCATGATGCATATTTCCAACTTCCGTCCCGTGAAACGGGTAGGCGACGTATTGGAAATATTCGCCCAGGTGCAGGAGCAGGTACCCGCGAAACTGCTGTTAGTCGGAGAAGGGCCAGAGCTTCCGAAGATCCAATGCCGGATCAATGAGCTGGGGCTTGGCGGCAAGGTGCATTTTCTCGGCAAACAAGACGAGATTGCCCATGTGATCTCGATGGCGGACGTGCTTCTGCTCCCATCCGAGAAAGAGAGCTTTGGCCTGGTCGCCCTGGAAGCAATGGCATGCGGAGTGCCGACGGTCGGATCCACGGCAGGCGGCATTCCCGAGCTGGTTACCCATGGGGAAACCGGGTATCTGGCTCCAATCGGAGACACGCATTCGATGGCTCAGCACGTGCTTGAAATATGTAAGGATGAAGCCCTTAGCGAACGGCTGCGAAAGGCATGCCTGCAGCGTTCCACAACGATGTTCTGCAATGAATTGATACGGGGCAAGTACGAGGAAATCTATTACCGAGTATTGGGACGGGAGGTTAGCGAGCTGAAGCCGGTTTGCGGCTAAGCTCGACCCTCTCGTTGTTTTTCGGATAAAAGGAACGGGAAACTATGGCAGATATGTATAATTCGATTCGATGGCGCAACGCGGACCCCGACATGGCCGAGCGGAGTGCGGATGTGATCCGCACCCTGCTTCGGCATGGGCATGAAGCGTATTGGGTTGGAGGCTGTGTCCGCGATGAATACATGGGGCGCAGGGTCAGCGACATGGATATTACCACCTCCGCCTTGCCGGAAGTCACCTGTTCCGTCTTCCCCAAAGTAATTCCTACAGGAATCAAGCACGGAACCGTGACGGTGCTGATGGAAGGCCAGTCTTTTGAAGTGACGACATATCGGGTGGAGAGCGGTTATGAAGACCATCGTCATCCGACGGAGGTCGCTTTTGTCGGCGAAGTGAAGGAAGATTTGAGGCGGCGCGACTTCACCATGAACGCCATGGCCAGAGGAATTGACGGTTCCTGGGTTGACCCGTTCGGCGGACGAGAGGATATTGACCGGAAGGTGATTCGCTGCGTGGGCGATGCCCGTCTTCGTTTTCGCGAAGACGCCCTGCGCATGGTGCGCTGCATCCGTTTTGCCTCCGTGTTCGGTTTCTCCATCGCACTCCGTACATGGAGAGGGATCCTCTCGGAGAGAGACACCTTAGGCTGGATTGCAATGGAACGCATCCGCAGCGAATTCGAGAAAATTCTGGCTGGGCCGTCCCCGCTGCGCGGATTGGAGATGTTTGTCCGCAGCGGACTGCATTCCCGGATGAAAGCACCCTTTCCCTATTCTACGCATGATAGGAAGACGATCGAAGCCATGGAGCGGATTGAACCGGATCACGCGACGATCCGTTGGTCCTTGCTCCTGCTCGCATGCGGCATTACAACTCAGGAAGCAGAGGAGCTGCTGCGGTCATGGACGTTTTCCAATAAGCAGCGGGAGTCCATCGTGAAACTGCTCTCGCTGCATGAATCCTATCTGCAGCAACCGAATGAGGGCGATGCCGGAAGCAGCAGGCTTAAGTGGATCAGCCTAGTCCTTGCCCATGGGGTTGAGGCAGCCCAAGGATGGCTGGAAATGCAAACGGCTCTGCATCACACGGGAGCGTCTTCTGCTCCGCTGACCTTCATCCGGCAGCTTGACGTGTGGCTGCAGGATCTCCGGATCCGCAGCTTGAAGGATTTGGCCATCACCGGCAGCGAATTGCTTGAGACCCTTGGCAGACGCGGAGGCCCGTGGCTTGGGGAACTTCTCGGGCTGCTGCTGGGGAAAGCGGCGGCAGGTTTGATTAACAACGATAAGGAATCGTTGATTGAAGAAGCAAAGCGGGTGGTAATTCATAATGAAGGATCATGATCAAGACAACGCACTTCTGAAAATGTTCCAGGAGAATGCCGGTCAGTTTATGTCCGGGGAAGAGATTAGCCGAAAATTGTCCATCAGCCGGACGGCCGTATGGAAGCAGATCAATAAGCTTCGGAATGCAGGGTATGATTTCGAGGCCGTTCCGCGGCTTGGCTACCGCATGTTGGACGAGCCGGACCGACTGAGCTGGGATCAACTGACAGCGGGCATGACCAGTCGGTACTTCGGCAAATCGATCAAGCTGCTGGACAAAACGACGTCAACTCAGGAGGATGCCCGGCAGTTGGCGGAAGAAGGGGCAGCCGAAGGCACGCTTGTCATCTCGGAAGAGCAGACGGGCGGCCGGGGCAGAATGGGAAAGAAATTTCATTCCCCGAGAGGCAAAGGCATATGGATGAGCCTGGTCCTCAGGCCGAAGCAGCCGCTGCATCTAACCCAGCAGCTTACCTTATTGACAGGCGTGGCGGTATGCCGCGCCATCGCTAAATCCGCTGGCGTGCAAACCGACATCAAATGGCCGAACGATATTCTGTACCAGGGCAAAAAGGTTTGCGGCATTCTGCTGGAGTCTGCAACCGAAGATGAAAGAGTACGCTACTGCATTGCCGGCATCGGAATCAGCTCGAATCTGAAAGAAGCGGATTTTCCGGAGGAATTGCGGAACGTTGCGACATCGATTCGCATCGCCGGGGGGAAAACCGTCAACCGGACATCGCTGATCCAGTCCATCATGTCGGAGATGGAGGTTTTATACGAATTGTACAACGAGCAGGGCTTCGAGCCCGTAGCCTCGCTCTGGGAAGCTTTATCCGGAACGGTGGGCCGCGAGGTTCAAGTACAGACGGCCCGTGACCGTTTTAGCGGGATTGCGACGGGACTCAACCAGGACGGCGCTCTGCTGGTCCGCAACCAGCATGGTGAACTCGTTCCGGTGTATTCAGGCGATATTCTGTTTAATACCAGGTAAATGAAACATGGTGAAATCGGAGCTGGAATTTGATATACTACATCTATAGAGGCGGTATCGCCATGAGCGAATTGCACTCTGCAGCAAGTGGGAATTATGATTTAGAACACCTTCATAACTGTTATGCCGGTTACGTTGGATTCTGCTCTGAGCCGAAAGGACCGAGACAGAAGGGACGATCGCGAGTGACTCTTTTTTGCCTTTCGGACTTTTTAGCAAGCACGTGCTAAAAGGTTTTTTTTATTGTGTCTAACTACATCACACAGGGAGGCTGTGTCACAATGGCAGGCAAACAACCACTGAACATCGTGAAACTGAAGAACATGAAGAAGAAGGGCGTACCGATCACGATGCTGACCGCGTACGATTATCCTTCCGCCAAGCTGGCGGAAGAAGCGGATATTGATATGATACTGGTGGGCGATTCCCTCGGCAACGTCGTGCTGGGGTATAACTCCACGATTCCCGTCACGCTGGACGACATGGTGTACCATACGCGCGCCGTCGCTCGCGGAGCCGAGGATACGTTCATCGTAGCGGATATGCCGTTCATGACTTATCATGGAGGCATCGATGAAAGCTTGCGCGGCGTACGGAGATTGATGCAGGAAGGTCATGCGCATGCCGTAAAAATGGAGGGCGGCGAAGAAATCGCCGATACCGTAAAACGGATCGTACAATCCGGGGTCCCGGTGCTGGGCCATATCGGGCTGACGCCTCAGTCGGTAAACCAGATCGGCGGCTACCGGATTCAAGGCAAGGATGCCCAAGATGCCAAGCGGCTCATGAACGATGCGAAGGCGCTTGAAGCGGCCGGCGCATTTGCTATCGTGTTGGAGCTGGTTACGGAAGAAGCGGCTGCCGACATATCCAAAGCGCTGAGCATCCCGACCATTGGCATCGGCGCCGGTCGTTATTGTGACGGCCAGGTGCTGGTATTCCATGATATATTGAAATACGCGTCCCCTTATCGGGACAAACGCTTCGTGAAAACCTACGCCGATGTCGGCTCCGTTATCCGCGAGGGTATCACGCAGTATGTGAAGGAAGTGAAGGACCACGCATTTCCGGCCGAGGAGCATGTGTTCAAGGCGGAGAACAATGCCGTTCCCGAAACGACAACGGCATTATATGGAAGCCAAAAGGAGAAGGTGGGCACGACATCATGAAAGTGATTCGCACGATTGCGGATTTAAGATCTGAGCTTTGGAACCGGCTGGAATCTGGCAGAGGCCCGGTAGGCCTCGTGCCTACGATGGGATATTTGCATGAAGGACACGCCAGCCTGATGCGGAAGGCGCGGGAAATGTCAGGCACGGTGGTTATCAGTATCTTTGTCAATCCGATTCAGTTCGGACCGGGCGAGGATTATGAAACTTACCCTCGGGATGAAGCGCGTGACCTGGCGTTGGCGGAATCCGAAGGGGTGGACGTGGTATTCATTCCTGCGGTAGAGGAAATGTATCCTCAGCCGACCAAAACCAAAATTGCCGTAGCGGAAATTACGACATTGTTGTGCGGGGCCTCCCGCCCCGGACATTTTGACGGTGTCACCACGGTTGTGAATAAATTGTTCAATATCGTAAAACCTGACTATGCCTTCTTCGGGATGAAGGATGCGCAGCAGGTCGCCGTCATAGAACAAATGGTACGGGATTTGAATATGGATGTGACGATCGTGCCATGTCCGATCATTCGCGAATCCGACGGCCTTGCCCTAAGCTCGCGCAACGTCTATCTGAAGCCGGAAGAGCGGGAACAGGCGCTTGTGCTGTCGGGCTCGCTGCGGACGGCTCAGGAGGCAATCCGGCAGGGACAAGCGACGACGGCAGGAGAGATCCGCGCTCATCTTCGGGATTATATATCCCGCTCTCCACTCGCTGATATTGACTACGCGGAATTGCTCACCTTCCCGGAGCTTGTGCCCGTGGAAGATTCATACCGCATTGTGGATGAAGACAGAACCGTCATCATGGCGCTGGCCGTGCGTTTTGGCCGTACCCGTCTCATTGACAATGCATTACTTCAACCAAAAGTAGGGGGATCCCATGTTTAGAACGATGATGAAATCCAAAATCCACCGCGCAACGGTGACGGAAGCCAATCTGAACTATGTGGGCAGCATTACCATTGATGAGGATTTAATGGAGGCTGCAGACCTTCTGGAGAATGAAAAAGTTCAAATCGTGAACAATAACAACGGCGCCCGTCTGGAAACGTACGTGATCAAAGGCGAGCGCGGCAGCGGCGTCATTTGCTTGAACGGGGCAGCCGCACGGCTCGTACAGCCTGGCGACAACGTTATTATCATTTCTTATGCCATGATGTCCAAAGAGGAATACGACCATCACACCCCGACGGTCGTGATCGTCGACGAATCAAATAAGCCGGTTACGACGGAATATCGCGAAGTTCACGCCGCCATTCTCTGAAGAACCAAAATGTGTCGGGACGCTAAAGGGATGAAAAGACCGTCTTCTACAGAAAATGAGTTCAGGTCGACGGACTGATCTCATTTTTCCGCTAAGGGTGGGATGCAGCTATGTTTCAACATGTATTCGCCGAAATGAACAACATGTTAGATGAAATTGTGAAGCATTACCCTTCTGCTCAAGGTCCCCAAAAACAGGCGCTGGTACAAAACTGGAACATGCTCAAAAGCATGAGCGAGGGCATTATCGAGGAATGGCTGCATTTTGAAGAAAAAATGGCCATCTTCCGCGAAAGTGCAGCGTCGCCTCCGGTTTTCCCGCCGACCGAAGCGCCTGAATTGCAGCTTGATGCGTTCGTTCGCGGTCAAGGTTACTACAAGCTGTTGATGTTCCAGCCGGCCATACAGCAGTTTGATGCAGCCGCTGCGGTATTTCCGGACAGCCTTCTGATCAAGTTGTACATTGCCATGTCCCATCTGTATTTGGGGCAAACCGCCCAAGCATCCGAAGTATTGATCTCCATCCTGCCCCTGGCTGACAACAGGAAGCTTCGGGCGATGATCCACAATGCGCTTGGATGCATCGAGGTGTTGAATGGACAACAAGCAAAGGCCGAGGAACATTTTGCACTGGCGATTCACAGCGATCCGACGCTTCCCGACCCCATGATCAACCTGGAGGTCTGCAAGCAGAATCGCGGCGAGCTCCAGTACGGCAGCCAGTTGATCTCTTTGCTGTAGAAATCAAGCCCCAACAAGAAGCGATGCCAGAGCTCACCCTTGAGACTTTGGCATCGCTTTTTGCGTACGGTAGCGGTACAGAGAGGCAGGGGATTTTTTACCCGGAATGTTCAAAACCCGCAACTTCTGGTATGCTGTTAATTAGTCTGGAGGAAAGGGATTTTATCGAAATGAAATTTGCCGTATTGGATTTTGAAACCACGGGCAACCAGTCTGCAGATGAAATCATTCAGGTTGGACTGGCCATCATCGAAGAGGATCGAAGCATCTCCCGCGTATACGGCACCTATGTCAATCCCGGGATTCCGATCCCTCCTTTTATTACCGGTTTAACCGGCATTTCCGACAGTGATGTAGCGGATGCTCCGTCATTGGAAGAAATGATGATGGAACTTGTGCCCATGCTCGACGATGTCGTATTGGTTGGACATAACGTCGCTTTTGATTTTAACTTTTTGCAAAACGCGCTCGATCGCTGCGGCTATTTACCGTTCAGCGGCCGTATTCTAGATACGATGCACTTCTTAAAAATATGCTTTCCCTCGCTCCCGTCCTACCAGCTCGGGATGGTGTCCTCTCATTTCGGCCTGGAGCATGACCGTCCGCACCAGGCGGACAGCGATGCGCTTGCCACAGCCTATGCGCTGCTGAAATGTTTGGAGGAGATCGATGAGCTTCCGCTGCTCACCATTCAGCGTTTAAGCGACCTGTTTGCCGACGAGGACAGCGACTTGGCCTGGTTCTTTGACGGCATTCGTTCCGACAGGGAGCTCCAAGCCGTACAAGCGGGAGACACCCATACGTACTACCGCCAGTTTGCCTTGGCGGTGGATGATTGGAACGATATAGCACCTGTCAGGGATGAGACGGAGCCGAACCCCTTGGCCGATGTAAGCTTCGAGCAATACATGAACGATGTTCGTGAACGCCTCAAGGAAACGCTGCCTCATTACGAGAGCAGGGATGCCCAGGACATGATGTTCCAGGAAGTGATGCAGGCGCTGGATGACAATAAACATCTATTGATCGAAGCAGGCACGGGAACCGGCAAATCGCTTGGATATTTGCTGCCGTCGATCTATCAAAGCGTGAAGCAGGAACAGAAGGTTATGGTGAGCACGCATACGATCAACCTTCAAGAACAGCTGCGTGACAGGGATATTCCCCTGCTCACCCAGGTTGTTCCTTTTCCTTTTAAGGCGGCCATTTTCAAGGGCAGGGGACATTATTTGTGTTTGAGAAAATTTGAACATAAAATAAATAGAAGAGATTTTCATTCCCCGAAGGAAGACGTAATCACGGCGGCCCAGATGCTGGTCTGGCTGACCCAGACGGAGAACGGGGATGATGAAGAGCTAAACCTTGGCGGACGCGGAGGGGATTTCTGGGAAACCATCTCCAGCGATTCGGATTCTTGCCTTGGACGCGCCTGCCCTTGGTTCCGCAAATGCTATTATCACAGGGCCAAGCATGAAGCAGGCATTGCGGATGTCGTCATTACGAACCATTCGAAGCTGTTCACCGACGTGAAGGCGAATCATCAGCTGCTGCCAAGCTATGAGCGCCTCGTCATCGACGAAGCGCATCATCTTGAGGATGTCGCCGGCAAGCACCTTGGCTTGCAGATAAAGTATTTTTCGGTGGTCCATACCTTGACCCGCATGTACAAAGACAGCCGAAGCGGGCAGCTCCCGGCTCTGCGCCAGCTGCTGCAAGCTTCGCCGCACGAGAAGGCTGTCGAATGGTCTTCCGTCATCGACCGTTTGTACCCGGACCTGATTACCGCAAAAGAGAACTGGGATCGGCTCAGCGATCAATTGTTCGGACTGCTTCCGGAACGCGGAGACGCTTCTCCGGGAGATGCCGGTCAATTCTCGCTCCGCCTGTCCCCGCTTAAGAAGCCGAAGGATTGGGAATCGATGGCCGAACTGGAGCATCAAATTCATCTGACGCTGGGCGATGTCGTACGCAAGGGCGATAAGCTGATCGCCGAAATGAAGGAAGATTTGGATGACTATAGCGCAGACAGCCTGTTAACCGACCTATCGGGCCTGTTTAAGGACCTGGCCGCGCATCGCGAAGACCTGCGCTCCTTCATGGCCTTGAACGATGAGGGCACCGTCTACTGGATGGAGGCGAACGGCAATTTCCGCAGCAAATCGCTGCAGTTGTATGCCGTGCCCGTCGACGTGAGCACTCATTTGAAGGAATTGTTTTTTGACAAGAAACAAAGCGTGATTCTGACATCGGCGACCTTGTCGGTGGACAAATCGTTTCAGTTCATGATCGAGAACCTGGGTCTTCAGGAAGCGGCTGAAGCGGGGAACCTGAACACCGTTCAGCTCCCGTCCCCGTTTAATTACAGGGAACAGGCCCTACTTGTCGTGCCGCGCGATTTTCCGAGCGTGAAGGGATCGGTCGGGGATGCACTTTTTGTGAATACGCTGGTGAAGTCTTTGGCCGATACGGCCGTGGCTACGCATGGCCGCATGCTCGTCCTTTTCACTTCGTACCGGATGCTGCGCCAGGTGCACGAGCCGCTGAAAGAAGCGCTGGCATCAAGCGACATCACGGTATTGGGACAAGGTATGGACGGAACCAGCCGTACCAAGTTAATCCGAAGATTTCAGGACAGCAGCGCTTCCGTGCTGCTGGGCACCAGCTCCTTCTGGGAAGGGGTAGACATCCCGGGTGAGGCGCTGACTTGTCTAGCCATCGTCCGGCTGCCGTTCCAGCCGCCGAATCACCCCTTGGTCGAAGCCAAGAGCGAACTGCTGCAGCAGCAGAAGAAGAATCCCTTCATGAAGCTTTCGGTTCCGCAAGCGGTCATTCGTTTCAAACAGGGGTTTGGGCGCCTGGTGCGAACAGCACAAGATAAAGGGATCGTGATCGTGTACGATACCCGGGTCATTGAATCCTATTACGGGAAGTATTTCTTATATTCCTTGCCGGGGCCGAAGATGGAGCACATGCCGACAGAGGGGATCGTTCCCCGAATCTCGGAATGGCTGCAGGAAGAGGCAAGCGCGGGGAACCGAGCTGAATAAAGTGAAACCAAGCACGATCAACAAAAAAAGATGTAGTTATTAACCTATTATTAGGGGGAGCATGCATGAAATCGGAAAAAATTTCGGAAGCCGTGGTCCGCAGATTACCTGTATACTTGCGCTATTTGAATGAGCTTCAGAAGAGGGAGGTTTCCACGGTTTCCTCCCAGGAGCTGGGACAGAAGCTGGACCTCAATCCTGCTCAAATTCGTAAGGACCTGGCGTATTTCGGTGATTTTGGACGGAAAGGGATCGGATATGATGTTTCATATCTGATCGAGAAGATTCGCCAGATTCTGAAGCTGGACCAGAAGATCAATGTCGCATTGGTCGGGGCCGGTAATCTTGGACATGCATTATCGAATTACAATGCATTCCTGAAGGATAATATGAAGATTGTGGCGATTTTCGATTCGTATTCTCCCAAAGTTGGTATGAAAATTAACAATTTGGTCGTACAGCCGATGGAAGAGCTGGAGAAGACGGTTCATGAGCACGGCATTCGAATCGGGATTATCACCGTTCCGGATTTCGAAGCGCAGAACGTAGCGAATCAGCTTATCGCCTCAGGGATCGAGGCGATTCTGAACTTTGCGCCAACCATCCTGAAAGCCCCAGCCCATATCCGGATTCATACGGCTGATTTTACAACGGATTTGCAAAGCTTGGCCTATTATTTGGATAATGGCAAGGAGGATGCAGCACATGACAACAACGAAGTGGATGGTTAAGAACGGAACGTTTGCAGTACTAGGGGACGGCCAATGCGTGCTTCGGGGATATATGGTGGTCGATAGCGACCGGATCACGTACCTGGGCGAAGAGGAGCCCGTCGTGGAAGAGGGAACAGAGATTATCGACGGAACCCATCTGTTTTTCCTGCCAGGATTGGTGAACACGCATGGACATGCCGCCATGTCGCTTCTCCGCGGTTATGGCGACGATCTGGCGTTGCAGGTATGGCTTCAGGAAAAAATGTGGCCGATGGAAGCCAAATTCACGTCAGACGACGTTTATTGGGGCACATCGCTCTCCGTGCTGGAGATGATCAAGGGCGGAACCACGACGTTTGTGGATATGTATGACCATATGGATCAGGTCGCGAAGGTTGTCCAGGACTCAGGAATGCGCGGCGTCCTGACGCGCGGCGTAATCGGTCTATGCCCGCCCGAGGTACAGCAGCAGAAGCTGGACGAAGCGGTGGCATTCGCGAAGGATTGGCATGGCAAGGCTGACGGCAGAATTACGACGATGATCTCGCCGCACGCGCCTTATACTTGCCCGCCGGATTTCATCGAAAAATTCGTTCAAGCATCCCATGACTTGAACCTGCCTTTGCATACCCATATGTCCGAAACGGAAACCGAAGTGGCTCAGAATGTTAAGGACTACGGGCTTCGCCCCGTTGCCCATTTGGAGAAGTTGGGCATGTTCTCCCGTCCTACGCTCCTCGCGCATGCCGTTCATCTGACCGATGAAGAAATCGAAGTCTTGGCCAAGCATCAAGTAGCCGTATCGCATAATCCCGGTAGCAATTTGAAGCTTGCCAGCGGAGTCGCCCGCGTACCTGCGCTGTTGAAAGCCGGTGTAACGGTGTCGCTCGGTACCGACGGACCTGCTAGCAACAATAACCTGGATATGTTCGAAGAGATGCGGCTGGCTGCCCTGATCCATAAAGGAGTAAGCGGGGATCCGACGGCCATTCCGGCCTCCGAAGCGCTTCGAATGGGTACAGAGTACGGAGCCAAGTCCGCTTTCCTTGAGGATATCGGTACGCTCGCGGTAGGTATGAAAGCCGATATGATCGCTTTGAATACGGATCAGGCGCATTTCCTTCCGCGGACCGACTATATTTCTCACGCGATATACTCTGCCAGCGCGAAGGATGTAGAGCATGTATGGGTTGACGGCAAGCAGGTGGTGAAGAATGGCGCGAGCCTTACGCTCGACGAGGAACGCATCCGCCGGGAAGCGCAGCGTGCATTTGAGCGTCTTACAACCCTCTAGGGAATAATCAAGGGGAGCGAGGAAGACGGATTTGAAGAAAAAAACGAAGTGGATATTGCTGAGCGTGTCCGGCGTCCTGCTGCTATTGCTTGGCCTACAGCTCTATTATTCCTATGTTATGAAAGATACGTGGAATGAAGAAAGAATGGCGATCCTTGCAGCGAAACAGCATGGCCAATTGGTCTCGTCCGACAAGACCTATAAATCGGTATGGGGCGAGGACAATAACTACTGGGTGGTCAGCGGGAAAGATAAAGACAATCAAGACCGTATGGTTTGGGTGAAGTTTACGGACGATAACGTTCCTGTTGAAGGGGCGGATGCCGTTCAGTCCGTGTTATTGAATACGGGCCTGTCAGAGGACGTGATGCGGGACCAGATCCGTAACGAAATGCCGGGTGCGGTCATCAAGCGATTGCTGCCGGGAATGTATGAAGGCGAGTATGCCTGGCAGCTGCAATATGAAAACAACGGACAGCGAGGTTACCGATTCTATCGTTTTCAAGACGGAAACGCCATCGGAAATGATATTATTCTTCCTAATCAATAAGAAAACAAATAACAAGGCGTCCCTTATAGGGATGCCTCTTTGGCACATAAACATGTAAACGCATACAGAAATAAATTGGAAAAACTGTTCTAAATATTTTCACAGACAAGCATGAAAAAGTATATAAGATGTGATATACTCGTACTTGTACGAATTGAGCAGATCAATTACATGCGTCGCAATATATCGCTGTTATATGTATTATTGTGCTGCGATTGCTATACAAAATTTCATATTGGAATTGAAGGAGGAACTTCATGAAACTGCGCATTGTACCTATCATGCTGACTGTCGTGATCTCAGCATCAGTCCTCTTTGGCGGTTGGTTTCTGTATCGGCAGATGGCTTTGCAGAATCCGCTCGCAACGGTTGTGTCACAATACGATGGCGTGAAAAGTTCTCATATAGATATTAAACAGGATACCGTGACTTTGAATCTTGATTTGGCTCCGGATGCGAATTTACAAGGTCTGGTTCAGCATATTAAGCAGGAAGGCAAGTCCGTGATCGGCAAGCGGGAATTGAGAATCCAGGTGGAGGACCATTCCTCGGAAGCATTGGATCAATGGTGGGAGCAAGCGATGCTGTCGGTTGCCGAAGCGATGGACAATAAGCAGTATACCGATATTCAATCATCGCTCGAGCAGCTGGCTGCCCAGTCGCCGAATTTGAAAGCAAAAGCAACGATCGATGACACCAATGTCTATGTCAGCTTGTCAGACGGCAAGTCTGGTAAATTTATAATCTTGCCGCGTCAACCTGGCAAAATGGAGGTGTGGAATCATGCCTAAACTAGCAAAAGAAATCATGTTAGGCTTCATTCCGGTATTGTTGGTATTCCTTGTGTTTGTCGGCGTGAATATCGTGCCTCTCTTAATAGCGGCAGGACTCGTAGGCGGCTTGCTGTTTATAGCCAAGATGAAGGGCGGCATCGCGGTTGGTGCCGGAAATGAGCGAAAGCGGAAGAAGAGCGGTCCTGCCAAGCTGACGTTCGAGGAAATCGGCGGGCAGGATAACGCTAAGCAGGAGCTGCGGGAAGCATTGGATTTTCTGATTCGTCACGAAGATATCAAGAAATTCGGCATACGTCCATTGAAGGGGATTCTTCTCACAGGGCCTCCGGGAACAGGGAAGACCTTGATGGCCAAGGCCGCTGCCCATTATACCGATTCTATATTTGTCGCTGCTTCCGGCAGTGAATTCGTGGAGATGTATGTCGGCGTCGGTGCAGGGCGTATCCGGGATTTGTTCAAGGATGCCCGCAACCGCGCGGCCAAAGAAAACAAGCAAAATGCCATCATCTTCATCGATGAGATTGACGTCATCGGCGGTAAACGCGAAGGCGGCCAACAGCGAGAGTACGACCAAACGCTGAATCAGCTGCTGACCGAAATGGACGGCATCTATTCGCAGGACACGCCTCGCATTCTGGTGATCGCCGCAACGAACCGTAAAGAAATGCTGGATAGCGCGCTGCTGCGTCCAGGACGATTCGACCGCCATATTCAAGTGGATCTGCCTGATAAGAAGGGACGGACGCATATTTTGAACCTGCATGCGGGCAATAAGCCGCTGCATCAAGATGTCGACCTGGAGAAAATAGCAGAGGAAGCTTATGGCTTTTCGGGTGCACAGCTGGAGAGCGTCATGAACGAAGCCGCCATCTATACGATGCGCGAGAACGAACAATTTATCCATCAGCGTCATCTGTCCATGGCGATTGACAAGGTCATGATGGGCGAGCGTTCCGACCGTGAATCGAATTTGGAAGAGAAAAAGCGTGTTGCCATCCACGAATTGGGACATGCTATCATGGCAGAGCTGGTGCGTCCAGGCAGCGTGAAGCAAGTCGCGCTCAGCCCGCGCGGCAAGGCGCTTGGTTATGTTCGCCATAATCCGCAGCAGGAACAGTATTTGTACACAAAAACCTTCCTGGAAGAGCAGATTATGATCGCTCTTGGCGGCGCGGCCGCCGAAGAGATCTATTACGGGGGCCGAAGCACGGGCTCCAGCAATGACTTCGAGCAGTCGCTGAACATCGTGGAGACGATGATGAAGTCGGGGCTGACGTCGCTGGGTATCGTTAACATGAACATGGTTACTACCGAAGAGCTGATGAAAGAGAATAATGTGATATTGGAAGAGCTGATGAATCGCACCAAAACGCTTTTGGAGCAGAAACGGCCGATATTCGACAATTCTCTTGACATCCTGTTGAAGGAAGAAATTCTCTCGGGAGAACAATTTCGTTGTCAATTTCGTGAAAACGCGCTTTTACCAGCATAAATTGTTATGCTGGTTATTTTTTTTTACTTTTTTGTCGTGCTAAGATATTATTATACTTTGTGCTCTAAAATGTATTTTTCGACAAATGGGGTACAATTAAAGTATAGAGATAAGGAAAGGGTGGAGTAGAAACCATGTACTTCAAAAAAATCGGCGTTGTAGGCGGCGGGACCATGGGGCAGGGCATTGCGGAGATGCTGGCAGCCAAGGGCCTTGACGTACTGCTCGTAGAGAAAACTCCAGAGAAACTGGACTATTCATACCGAATGATCGAGACCAGTCTAGATAAACAACTGGAGAAATGGGGAATCACCCAGGCAGAGAAGAAACTGATCCTGAACCGGATTCAAAAAGTAACTCATTTTGCGGAGCTTAGCACCTGCGATATGGTAATTGAGACGATCATAGAGGACTTGGATGCAAAGAAAGAAGTATTTACACAGCTGGATCAAGTTTGTCCGAGCCACGTAATATTAGCAAGTAATACATCCACGCTTAGTTTGACGGAGCTCGCCAGCTCCACCAAATATCCTGAGCGTGTTATTGGCATGCACTTCATACATCCCGTTTCCAAGGTCGACCTCGTTGAAATCATTCGCGGCCTGAAGACTTCAGATCATACGTTTAACGAAACCAAACGCTTTGTTGAGGAAGTTTCGGATAAAAAGGGCATCATGGTCTATGAATCTCCAGGTTTCGTCACCACCCGCATGATCACGCTCATGATCAACGAAGCGATGCATCTCCTGCAAGAAGGCGTAGCCTCCGCGGAAGATATCGACGACGCCATGAGAATCGGATATAACTTCCAGCACGGACCGCTGGAGATGGCCGACCGTTTCGGCTTGGATTCCATCCTCGCCGCGCTGGAGCGCATGTTCCGCGAATACGGCGAACTGAAATACCGTCCATCGATTGTCTTGAAGAAATTGGTTCGCGCTGGACAACTGGGCGTTAAAACCGGAGAAGGCTTTTTCAAGTACGACAAGGATGGTGACCGGGTATGAATATTCTCGTAATTAATGCAGGCAGTTCTTCGCTGAAGTATCAACTGTACGACATGACGGATGAATCCGTGCTGGCCAAAGGATTGGTTGAGCGGATCGGCATGGATTCCTCGATTCTGACGCATAAACCGACGGGAAAACAGGACGTTACGGAAGTCAGCGAAATTCTGGAGCATACTACCGCGATCCGTAAAGTGCTTGGCATGCTGACAAACGAGGAACACGGCGTGATCGATTCCATCGAAAGCATTCAGGCCGTAGGGCATCGCGTGGTGCATGGCGGGGAATCTTTTAAAGAATCCGCTCTCGTAGACAGTGACGCCAAGGCGGAAATCCGCCGCTTGTTCGATCTGGCTCCGCTTCACAATCCGGCCTCGATGATGGGGATCAAAGCCGCAGAAACCAATATGCCTGGCGTTCCGCAGGTCGTTGTGTTTGATACGGCGTTCCATCAGACCATGCCCGAGAAATCGTACCTGTACGCTATTCCGAGAGTACTTTATAATAAGTATAAAGTACGTCGTTACGGTGCGCACGGTACTTCCCATGCCTATGTCAGCCAGGCAGCGGCAGAATTCCTCAACCGTCCGCTGGAGGATCTGAAGATCATTACCTGCCATATCGGCAACGGGGCTTCCCTCACCGCGGTAAAGGGCGGCGAGTCCATCGATACCTCCATGGGCATGACGCCGCTGGAAGGGCTCATGATGGGTACGCGCAGCGGTGATTTGGATCCTGCGATCGTACCGTTTGTCATGAACAAGGAAGAGCTGACCGTCAACGAAGTGAACTCCATGCTGAACAAGCACAGCGGCTTGCTGGCGATTTCCGGAATCAGCAGCGATATGCGCGAGATCACGGAAGGCATGGAAAAAGGCGATCCGAACTCCACATTAGCTTTTGAAATGTACGAGTATCGTGTCCGTAAATACATCGGTTCTTATGCTGCCGCCATGAATGGCGTGGATGTCATCGTATTTACGGCGGGCGTCGGCGAGAATTCGATCGTTCTTCGTCAAAGAGTGCTTGAGCAGCTTACCTATCTCGGAGTAGAATTGGATGAGGAGCTGAACAGCATTCGATCCGGCGAACCGCGCCGTATTTCCGCGGCGAACTCGAAGGTTGAGGTACTCGTGATCCCTACCAATGAAGAATTGGTTATTGCTCGGGATACGCATCGTATCGTTCAAGCTTCCAACCGTTAAATAGTAGTGATATAAGGGAGAGATTTATGCATGGCCACCAAAAGTGTGATTCGTAACGTCAACCAGCATGTCGGCGAGACCGTCACGATCGGCGCCTGGATCAACAACAAGCGTTCCAGCGGGAAGATTCAATTCCTGCAGCTTCGCGACGGCTCCGGCTATATCCAGGGCGTTGTAGTGAAGAGCGAAGTATCCGAACAGGTATGGGAAGACGCGAAAAGCCTGACACAAGAGAGCTCTTTGTATGTGACGGGTGTTATACGTGAAGAGCCGCGGAGCCAATCGGGTTATGAGATGACGGTTACCGGCATTGAAATTATACATCTTACGGAAAACTATCCGATTACGCCTAAAGAGCACGGTGTCGATTATTTGATGGACCATCGTCATCTGTGGCTTCGTACGCAGAAACAACGTGCGATTATGGTGATCCGTGCAGAAATTATCCGTGCCGTTCAAGAGTACTTTGATACCAACGGCTTTACGCTGGTGGATCCGCCGATTTTGACCCCGACTTCTGCGGAAGGCACAACCAATCTGTTCCACACGAAATATTTTGATGAAGATGCCTATTTGACCCAGAGCGGACAGCTGTACATGGAAGCTGCTGCCATGGCACTCGGCAAGGTATACTCCTTCGGGCCGACATTCCGCGCCGAGAAGTCCAAAACCCGCCGTCACCTCATCGAGTTCTGGATGATTGAACCTGAGATGGCCTTCACGGACCATGAGGAGAGCCTTCAGGTGCAGGAGCAGTTCATCAGCCATGTGGTGCAATCCGTCGTTAAAAACTGCCGTCAGGAGCTTGAAACGATCGGTCGCGACATATCGAAGCTGGAGGCAATCCAGGCGCCGTTCCCGCGGATTACGTACGATGAGGCGATTGAATTCCTGCACACGCAGGATTTTGATATTCCTTGGGGCGAGGATTTCGGCGCGCCGCACGAAACGGCCATTGCCGAGAAGTATGACAAGCCGGTCTTCATTACGCATTATCCGGCGGGCATCAAGGCTTTCTACATGAAGCCGGATCCGAATCGTCCGGAGGTCGTACTGTGCGCGGATATGATCGCGCCGGAAGGTTACGGCGAGATTATCGGAGGATCGCAGCGGATTGACGATCCACAGCTGCTCGAAGAGCGCTTCAAGGAGCATGACCTATCGATGGATACTTATCAATGGTATATGGATTTGCGTAAATACGGCACCGTGCCTCATTCCGGATTCGGCTTAGGCCTTGAGCGTACCGTTGCGTGGATTTGCGGATTGGATCATGTTCGTGAAACGATTCCGTTCCCACGGACCCTGTACCGGATGTACCCGTAAGCCGTGAGAGGTGAGTCCATGGACCACGGCAACGCGGATTCCGGCGTGAACGGTTGGACGGCCGGCGCCGCTGCCGGCATGAGCCAAGGGATGGCGATCATTCCTTATGCCCTGCTCCGGCATTACCGGTCACTTGGTTTAAGCGATCGCGAAGCGATGCTGGTCATCCATTTGATCGGGTATCAGCAGGTGGAGTTTAAGACGTTTCCTTCGCTGGAGGAGCTTGCGGAGGTAACGGGCTCTCCTGCCGCCTTCATCGCTGCAAGCCTGCAGCGCCTAATGAAGGTAGGACTTATCGGCATTGATGAATATGTCGACGAGGGCCAGGGAATTCATTATGAGCGGTACAATCTGAACGGATTGTATGAGAAGCTTGCTGTGTGCCTGGCCCAAGAGGGCAGGGACAAAAGCCCTGAAGCAGCCAAGTTTGCTTCACCTCTGTTGAATGCCCGTCCAGCTTCCGGCAAAACAGCTGCATCGGAGAAACCCGCTCCGGAGAAGGAAGAACGGAATTTGTTCACCATTTTCGAAAAGGAATTCGGACGTCCGCTATCGCCGATGGAGCTGGAGACAATCTCCGGCTGGGTCGACGCGGACCGCTACCCGGACGAGTTGATCCTGTTAGCGCTAAAAGAGGCGGTATTTGCGGGCAAACTGCATTTCCGCTACATTGACCGGATCCTGCTCGAATGGAGCCGCAACCGGGTGCGTACTGCACAGGATGCCAAAGCCTATACGCAGAAATTCAGAAATATCGGAAGATAGCTCAGTAGCACGTCCATGAAGGACGTGCTTTTTTTGTATGTGATGGATATATTCCATGTCCAAGCGATCTGACTCATGATGGAAAATGAGGTCTTATACAAAAAATTTGCAAAATGCAGAAATTAGCTGTCCCTTTTTTCCGATGTCATGTGTTATAAATCATGAAGGCACCTTCAGTGATGATTTGCTGATGAGAGGGGGGAGTAACGGAAGTGAGCAATCAACCGACGAAGCCAGAGATGAAGGACTTGGACATCGAGGTAACCATAGAACGGGTGTTAAACGGAGATCGGCAAGCTTTTGTACATATCGTTGAAGCGTTTCAACAGCAGATTTTCATGTATTGCTGGAGACTGCTGAACCAGCGGCAGGATGCGGAGGATGCCGTACAGGAAATCATGGTGAAGGCTTACCAGAAACTCGAGACGTATAAGCCGGAGACCTCATTTTCTGCTTGGCTGTATAAGTTGGCTTATCACCATTGTCTGAACATGCTGCGAAGGAAACGGTACTTTCAGAATATCCTTCCTAAACTGAGGTCGGATAAGGAGCATGTCGCAAGCGCAGAGCAGGAAGCTCAGAAATATATTATCAGCGAGCCGATGGAACGCGCTCTTCGCAGCCTGTCCCCCGATGAGAGGAACTTGCTTATTCTCCGGATATTTGAAGAAAAGAGCTTTGCGGAAATCGGACAAATTCTAGATAAAACCAAGGATACGGTCAAAAAACGCTACAGTCGGCTGATCCAAAAATTAAAAAAGTGGATGCATGATCGAGAGGGGGAACCGCGATGGAGTTTCAACGAGATGACGTGGAGGAAAACCTGAGGGAGCAACGTACCAAGAGCCGTTATGTCATTGATGTCAGGGATGCGGTAATGGAACGGATTGCTTCCCTTCCTGCCCCAAAACGCAAGCCGAGTTTGTACAGAAGACCGCTTGTGATGGCCGCATCGCTGCTGCTGGTGACTTCGCTGTCCGTCACGGTGTATGCCGCAGCCGAACTGGTACAAATCCGCAGCAAAGAGGGAAAAGTGGTGCTGGAGACCAAAGTGGAACCCGAGGAATCTAAGGAATTACAAGCAAAGCAGGACCGATTGTATTCGCTCGATACGGCTTCCCAAAGTTCAGCTTTTCGCTCGGCCCTTCCCGGTCAAGCCATCGCTTACTATATTCATAACCAAGAGATCAATGATTTGAAGAGAGAGATTCATGGAAAGGAAACCTTACTCGAATTTCATGCAGGTTCGTTACATTTGGGGGATCTGGGTGTGTTTCGAGAGGAAGCCGATAAGCGCGGAATGCCTGACATCCATATTCCCTCCCGGATATTAAATGAGTATTCATTTCATGAAGGAACCCTTTCCTTTATCCCCGATCTTTCCGATTTGTTTCAGAAGGGAGAACCGACGAAAGCCTATTACGATATCCAAAATGAGTTGATTCGGAAGGCGGAAGAATCGACGGGAAGCAAAAGAGTTTTCGTTAAGGAGATAAAGCCGCCCAGCGCGGGCTCAATATCGCTATCCTACGTAAAAGGCAGCGACATGGAAACCTCGATCAGCGTAATAGCAACCAAACGAAGCGCCATGAACTCCAAGCAGGAGATTCACTATACCGATAAGGACCATGTCGAAAAGGTTCTGGCAGGTGGACGCGAGATGATATACGTTCGATACGCAGACGCCTATTTTAATCAAGGCCTGGCTTGGGTGGATGAGGCTCAAGATCTTTATTACCATATCGCATTGAACAGCAAAGCGAAGTTAACAAAAGAGAACATGATAGAAATCGCAGAGCGCTTTATTAACTAACGACATGTACTTGTCCCATTGGTTTTGTGAAACCTAAGCCCTTGGGACTTTCTTTATGCAGCCGGCCGGGTCCAGCGGCCGTTTCAGGTCCTGATTAGCAGGAGAACCTATCCGGATTAGCGAATGCATATAGTTGCAGCATCGGCCGGAGGGGGAGATGGAGATGGGATACAAGGCCATTATTTTTGATCTGGACAACACGTTGCTAGACTACAGTCAGAGCGAAAAGAAATGCATGCAGCAGGCGCTGGAGTTATACCGTCTGCATGAGGATTTGACGTGGGATGAGTTCTGGGGGACATTCGGACCGATCAATTTTAATTACTGGATGAACCGAATTCAGCATAATCACGACATTAGGCAGGTGTTGGAGCATTCCTTCACGGACACGTTCCTTGGATTGAAGCGGGAATTTAACCAGTGCCGGGAGATCTCGGAAACATACTGGGGGTTATTTTGCAGTTCTCCCCATTTGGAGCCGCATGCCGATCTTATACTGGAGCACCTGCACGGCAATTTTGCGCTCGGCGTGATCTCCAACGGCATTGGTGAAGCCCAGCGCAAACGTCTTGCGGCAGGAGGCTTGTTTCATTATTTTGATTCCTTCATCATTTCGGATGAAGTAAAGTGCTGGAAGCCGGATCCGCATATCTTTGAGCTTGCTTTGCAGGAATTAGCGGTTGACTCAAGCGAGGTGCTGTACATAGGGGATTCGCTTACGGATGATTATGAAGGAGCATCGAATGCAGGAATTGATTTTTGTTATTATAATCGCCGGGGCGTCCCTTTAAGCGACCGTCATCGGCCTGCTTATACGATCAAGGATCTTATGGAGCTCAAAGATCTGACTTAGGAATCATGAAAAAAGGAGAATGATCGAATTGAAATACAAGCATATTCTATTTGATTTGGACGGAACCCTGACCGATCCGCGCGAAGGCATCACGAAAGCTGTGAGGCACGCACTCGGTCAGCAAGGGATTATCGTCAACGATCTTTCCGAGCTGGAATGTTTTATCGGTCCCCCGCTCCAGGAGACCTTCACCGAAAAGTACCATTTCAGCGAGGCCGAGGCTTGGGAAGCAATTCTGAGCTATCGTGAATATTTCAAGGAGACCGGCCTGTATGAAAATGAAGTATATGTCGGCATTCGCGATGTATTGGATTTACTGTTATCGCAAGGGCGACAGTTGTATGTCGCTACCTCCAAGCCTGCGGTTTTTGCGGAAACGATACTTAAGCATTTCCAGTTGTCCGCTTACTTTACCATGGTGTGCGGAAGCGAACTGGACGGCACCCGGTCCGCCAAAACTGAAATCATTCAGCATGTTCTGGATACCTGCCGTATTGATGCTTCGGAAGCCGTCATGATCGGAGATCGGATGCATGATTTAATAGGAGCACGGAATTGCGGGATACACAGCATGGCTGCAGGTTACGGCTATGGTTCGGAGGAAGAACTGACGGCATGCCAGCCGACCTATTTCTTTAAAACGGTGGAGGAGATGCTCCGGTCGTTTGCAAGCTTAGCGGTTTAGGATCTCCTGCCGATGAGAACGGAGGCTTCGATTTTTCGCCTAACATCGGTTATAATGGTCATAACCAGTCGGAATGTCATAATTTGTGAAGGGAGGGGCATGATCATGATCATGATGGGAAGATTGACGATGAGCTCTATGCAAAGTCTATATGATGAACAACGGCGGTTGTTTGCATGGAGCGATGAGAAAGTTACCGCCTGATTACCTCGCGTAGAGAGGGCCGTTTATCTATTGGACTTTGCATCCTTAAAACCTTTATTTTAATTTTAAGGAGCAGAGCTACCATGAAATATATAAACGCGGATATTATACTTCCCGAGGAATTGCTGAAGGAAGTGCAAAAATATGTACAGGGCGGGATGGTATACATCCCGAAACCCGAAGGATTGCGCAAGAAATGGGGAGAAAACTCGGGCAGCCGGGTGTATTTGAAAAAAAGAAACCTGGAAATCCGGCAGCTGTTTGCTTCAGGCGCCACGATTGACCAGCTTTCTTCTCAGTATTGTTTATCCTGCGATTCCATCAAAAAAATCGTGTACACCAAAAACAAATAAAAGCAAGTCACATTGGAACTGATTCTGATGTGGCTTTTTTCTTGTGTAAAAAGCGGGTCGATTCAGGTATCATGAAATGAAAAGACGATATGTGGGATGGGAGAGAAAAGTTTGCCCGTAAGGAAACGATCAAGTGACTTTGCAGTTTGCTTCATGTTTCTGGCTGCGGCTATTATTGGGGTTCAGCTAATTTCATTTCCGACGGTTTTTATAGGGGGGGCCGTTTTGACTCTGGCTTATATCGCGTGCAGGAGGTTCAGACTCTTCAACCCTTCGAAACGGATAAGCGATACAGCCCTGCTGGCGCTGAACATGATCATGGGGTACTTGCTTTATCGTACCTTTGGTGAAATCATAAAGAATGGGTTAGCCGATCACGAAGCCTGGGGAATTATTCTATCGAGGCTGAGCCTGTTTCTGTTCGTGATGCCCTTTGCGCTCGCAGTAATGCGTACGAGAGAAAAACCGCTTTATCTTGCCAAAGGCACCTGGAGGACAACAATTCATTTTCCATGGATATTCAAAGGCCCGCTCAAGGACCCGATCTGGCGGTTTATGCTGATATTCCTGGTTATGGTTTGTGCCGTATTTTCATTTTTTATGGACTGGGGGCAGCCAGAACTCCTAGCTTTTGCCGGTTATGCTCTGTCTTTTGCGCTGATCAATGCCGTCCTTGAGGAGCTGTTGTGGCGGGGATACATACTTAGTCATTTTGTAAGTGGGTTTGGGGAGCTGAAAGGGCTTGTCATCGCTGGAGTTACCTTTGGTTTATACCACTACCACCTCGGTTTTTCATGGCCCGTTTGCCTGTTGTTTTCAATCTTTGGTATCATGATGGGGGGCGTAGCTATTCGTTCGAAAGGATTGGCTCCCGTCATGGTCATGCATTTTGTGATGAACGTTCTATTCGTCCTTAGCGGTATGATTCTGTAACCTTCCTAAGGGCGTCGATAGACGTTCTTTTTTGTTTTGGCCGGTACGGGCAAACTAGGGGACAAGTGTGTTTGTCCTTATTTTAGATTGATCCAAAATTTTTTTGAAAAAGTGCAGGGGCAGCTCATAAAGCTGACGTCTATGTATTTGGGAAGGAGGGGAGAGTTATTGATGCAGAAACGTTAATCGCGCGCATCCTGCAAGGTGAGCAAGAAGCCTTTCGGGAACTGGTGAACCAATACAGCCAGCACGTGTTCCATACGGCATATTCGGTCCTGCGGGATGCCAAGGAAGCGGAGGATGCGTCGCAGGAAGTGTTTATACAAGTATACAAAGCTCTCCCCCAGTACAGATCTGAAGGTTTTAAGACCTGGATTACCCGCATCGCCTTGAACAAAGCGATTGACATGAAGAGGAAGCTTTCCCGTAAACCGCCGGAGCAGCTGCCCGGCGAACATGAAGACGTGCTGGATAAACTCCCTTCCCGGGACGAGGATGTGGTTTCTCTGCTCATACATAAGGAGAGAAGAGAGGAACTTCGAGAGAAAATTGAAGCATTGCCGGACAATCACCGTACCATTATTACGGCTTTTTATTTGGAAGAGAAAAACTACGAACAAATCGCAGCCGAGCTGAATGTCACGGTCAAGACGGTTGAATCGAAATTATACCGGGCCAGACAATGGATTCGGAAATCGTGGAAGGAGGAGGAGTGGAAATGAACGCCAAGGATCACGAGCTCAAGCTGCTGACCGAACGTTATGTTAGAGGGGAAGGCTCGCCCGAAGAACGAACTTCTTATGAAGAGCTCATGTTAACGGATGACGGCGTGCTGGAGATCTATATGCAGGTTCTGTCGGAGCTTGATGCCGAACTTCCCGGTATGGCAGATCCGGAAGCATTTGCCGAGCAGGTGGTGGAACATGAACAGATTAAGCCTTACACCCCGAAAGCACCGCTGCGGATTCAGGAACGGCCCAAGCGCTGGTACGAACGCGCCATCGTCCATTATGCCATAGCGGCGTCCATTACGATGCTGTTCCTCTTCACCGGGGCATTCGACCGGCTGCTTCCCAGTGAGATTAGCGGTCAGGTCCCTTTATCCGATACGCCTTCCTATAGTGAGCAATGGGTGGAAAAAACAACGGGCTGGCTGGACCGGCTATTATCCAGATAAGAAAAATGAAAGGAAGATGCTTAGTGCAACCGCAACGAAGTAAAGGTTTTGCCTTTATACTCAATATCCTTCCGGGTCTCGGCCATTATTACTGGGGGAGGAAGGGACGGGCGCTGTTATATCCGCTGCTGTTCTTCGGAAGCCTATTCGGCGGGATTTTGCTTGGAATCATGTCGGCTACCGACGCAGTATTTGCGCTGGGACTTCTCGGCGCTTTAATGATCTGGGGGATCAGCATGCTCGATCTGCTCATTGCGTTGATCCGTTATACCCCCGTCACGATTATTCATGATGAATTCGGGAGGCCGATGGAGATTCGCCAGGACAAGAGCGATGAGTCCGAGCGCTTTTATACCATTCTGCTGTCCTTCATTCCCGGCCTTGGCCATTTTCAACTGGGCTTGATGCAGCGCGGGCTGTCATTCCTGATCGCCTTTTTCGGACTTGGAACGATTCTGGTGTTCCTGACGGGGTTGACCCATGAATCGGTGTTCCTGCTTTTTTTGGGCATGCTGCCGATCATATGGCTTTATTGCATGTTTGACGTGGTACAGTTGGTTCACCGCAAGCAAGCAGGGGATCTGCTCATAGACCGCACGCTGTTCGATGAGCTGGAGAGCGGCCGGGAGAGCGGACGCCGCAGCAAAGTGTTTGCCACCTTGCTATCGGCGTTTCCCGGAGCGGGTCAAATGTATTTGGGTTTGCAAAAACGAGGACTGCAGCTCATGGTTCTATTTCTTGGCAGCATTTATGTACTGGATGTGCTTAAGCTCTCAGTATTTCTGTTTTTGATCCCGTTGATCTGGTTTTATGCCTTTTTCGATGGTTTGCAGCAAGTCAGCCGCTATGGCCGGGAGCCGCTCCGGGATCGGCCGATCATCTCGGGCCTTGGAAATCAGCAGCGCTGGCTCGGGCTTGGCCTGCTCATTCTTGGCATCTATTTCGTATTTACGAGCGTTGTGATGCCTTATGTCGAAACGCTGTTTCCGGATTTGCACCTGGATTACCGGATTCGAACCTACATGAAAACCGTGATCGTAGCGGTGCTTCTCATCGGAGGAGGAATCAAGCTGATGACAGGCTCGAAGAAGGATTCACGGAGTGGAAATCGTCCATTTTATGATTCCGACAACGATTGAAATGTCTGATCATCACCTGAGAGATTCCAACCGATGATCAAGCGTGTGCAAATCAACCAGTAATGATGAACGAGACATGGGGGGAGATATTGTGGCCAAGAATCTGTATTATTTGTTGTATATTGCTCTGTTTGTTGGGACCTGTTTGTTTGTCGTCAATGCCTACTCTTCGCCGGATCCGGTACCGTCGCCTTCGATCTCTTTATCGGAGCAGGATCAGAATCGGCTATGATTCACCTAGCGTTTAGCGTTCCAAAGAAAAAACCTGTAAAACGATTGTGATCGTTTTACAGGTTTTTTAGCTTTCGTTCAACGAGAATATAAATCAGGATAAAAACGATGACGGTCGAAATCACGGTCGTCATGAAATGGCCGGTAAGCCTGGCGATCAGCAGCAGGATGACTCCGAAAATCATCAGCAGCAAGCTGACGTAGGCGTTGGCAACTTTAAAATTCCGTTCATTTTTGAGCGAAGACGTGGTTTTGTAAGCATAAAAACTGTTGGAACTTTTAGGCGGAATCAAAAAGAGGACCAATCCGTACAAAATAAACACGACGCCGATGGCTAAGCTTTCAAGCACCTTACACACTCCTCTGGAAGGATAAGCCGGATGCACCCTGAACCGAAGCGGTCGGATTTCAGGGCGCCAGGACCTGTCACGCGGGATATCCGGCTGTTAAAGCTCAATCCCCGCAAGGCTAAAATTACTTGGAGCCGGCTGCATTCAGAAGCAGACGGCGGTAGGAGTATTCGAATATAAACTCAAAGGCCTCCAGATGTTTTTTGGCTTCGAACGCATTTTTGCCCCAGGCATAGATGCCGTGGTTACGCAGCAAAATGCCGGGTACCGCCGGATCGAGCGCGCCGGGAACGAGCTCTGCAATCCGTGGAATGTCCGCATAGTTCGGCAGGATCGGAATGCGGATCGCCGCGTCCTCTTCCCAAATGTTAAAGGCTTTGATCAGCTCGATTCCTTGGGCAGGCACGTAACCTTGTTCACCATACCAATCGCTGATCAGGTTGTTGTCGATGGTGTGCACATGGAAAATGGCGCCGCAGCCGGTTTTCCGGTAGATTTCACAGTGGATTAAAGTTTCCGCGCTGGGCTTTAACCCGGTTGCTTCGCAAGGCGCACCGTTCTGGTCCACAAAGAGATAATCCTCCGGCGTATGTACGGATTTGTCTTTTCCGCTGGCCGTTACGGCAAAATAAAACTGCTCTGGATTGTACTCGCCAACACGGACAGAAAGATTGCCGCTGGTGCCGGGGAACCAGTTCCTGGATGCAAACAGTTCCTTGATTCCTCTAAGTTCCTGCAGCGCAGCCTGTTTCTGTTCGAGCTGGATATCTGAAAATGCCACTTACAGCACCTCCTGCGTAAACTTGTCTTTCATGTCGTTCTGAATATCGGTAAATGTCTCGAATGGTACATGGAACACGCCAAGCTTCTTGCACTGCTCGGTGAGCGTGGAGCGGGAATAAACCAGGTCGGCCTGCTTGGCGCCTTCAAAATCGGTAAGGCTGTCACCGATCAGAATCCGGTAATATCGGTCGGCTGGAAAACGGTCCATCACCGTAACCTTGCACATGCCGCAGTCGTTATGGCAGGACTCCTTGCAAGGATGCGGCCAGGTAATCTTAATGCGATCCCCTTCGAAATCGGAGCCGTTGCAGAAGATATGGTCCGCCGGAATGTCAAAGGGCTTCAGCAGAGGATCGACAAAGAAATCGATGCCGCCGCTTGTGACATAGAACTCGATCTGTTCGGATTTCAAATAGTCAAGGAACGCTGCGAAGCCTTCCCGTATCCCAGCATGACTCAGCACATACTCGGTAATTTCTTCTCTCATGGAGGAAGGGAAGAGCGCGAACATGCGGCCTACGCCTTCCCGAATTGAAATGGTGCGGTCAACCGTATCCTGCATGATCGGCTCGAAGCCTTCCGGTTTGAAGTGTTTCATGATGGCAACGATGTTATCGTTGTTCGTGATAGTTCCGTCAAAATCGCAAAAAATAATCGGCTGTTTTGCTCCTGATGTCATGCTTCTCCTCCCCAGATGTCCAGTGCGGCTTTCAGTTCTTCGTGCTCTTCGGCATAGTGGGCAAGCGGCACGGATTTCATCGTTGCCTCAATCGCCTGTACAAAGGCTTTGCCGCCAGCTTCGGTTCCCATCGGATGACCGTGAATTCCGCCGCCTGCGTTAACGACCACATCGGTACCGAAATCCCGGATGATGCGCGGAACGAGTCCCGGATGAATTCCCGCGGACGGTACCGGCATGCTTCGCTTCACGCCAAGCTTAGCGCTATGCAGCTCGTCGCGAATGGCGAGATTCTCTTCCCTCGGCATCGTGACGGAGCCGTAAGGAGAAGGGAAGAGCACCAGATCGGCTCCGGCGATTCGCATCAACTGGCCGAGCAGCACAGGTGCCGCAATTCCATAGTGCGGAGATGGATAGATGGCGCCGGCAAGCGCTGGGTGAGCCGCGATGGGCACCGTAATCTCCGGATCGCTGCTCAGCTCGTGCAGGACGTCATACCCGTAGGACAGCACATTGAAGAGCAGGGCATTGGCGCCTGCATCGATCGCGCGCAATGCTTGCTCCCGCAGCTGCGATGTGCGGCCGGTCAAATTGGCCGCGTACAGCAGTTTTTTGCCCGTCTGCTGTTCGACGTCCGCAGCGGCTTGGATACACATGCTGACCCGTTTTTCAATCGGGGTGAGGTCGTTCTCGAACAGGATTTCATCATCCTTGATCAGATCCACGCCGCCGAGCGCCTGTCGGATAAATTGGGCTCTAAGCTCGTCCGCATTCAGTCCGATCACCGATTTGAAGATGCTCATGAGCAGCGGACGGTCATGGACGCCAAGGAGGCTACGGATGCCGTCGATGCCATGCTTCGGTCCGGGAAAAGCACTCAGAAAATCGGGAGACAGCTCCAGGGACGTCAGTTTGATGCGCCCGTCCATGGAAATTTTGCCGAACACGGTCACCAGCAGGGCAGGAATATCCCGGCTAAAATTGATGTCCGGATAAGCGATGCTGACATCCGCATAACGGCTGCCCGGCTCCCAGCCCTCGTGAACCTGAATGTCAACGACCTCTCCAAGATGTTTCTGCATGGCTTCGCGTTTGGCCTGCGGCAGCTCGGTCCAGCTGCCAACCGTCATGCCAACGGCGATGGAGGTCGCTTTCTTACGGAAATCCGCCTGGTCGTCATAAATTCGGTACGTTGCAATACAGCGGCTCATGAGATCTGCTCCTTCAGCATGGCGCCCATTTCTTTGGAACGCTCAGCGCAGCGGTTTACGGCGGCAATGACCGTTTCGAAGAAATCGCCTTTGTCGAGCGTTTCCAGGGCAGCTTGCGTCGATCCGTTCGGCGATGTAATCTTCGCGCGCAGCGACGACGGCTGTTCCCCGGTCTGCTGGACCATGCGGGCGGCACCCAGAATGGTTTGAAGCGTCAGCTCGCGGCTTTGCTCCGGCGTCAGGCCGCCGCGGATTCCCGCTGCGGTCATGGCTTCCATCATGTAATAGAAGTAAGCCGGGCCGCTGCCGGATATCCCGGTCAGGATGTCCATCTTCTCTTCTTCGATGACCGTCACGTGACCAACTGCCTCGAACAAAGTCAGCACGAGCTGACGCTGTTCTTCGCTGATTTCCTTCGAGAACGCAATGCCCGTGGAACCAAGCCCGATCGAAGCGGATGTATTCGGCATCGTTCTTGCAATGGGCTGCTGGTTTCCTAGCAGCGTCTGCGTCGTATAAATCGAAAGTCCGGCGATCACGGAGATGATCAATTGGTCGCTGGAGAGCTTGGGTCCCAGTTCTTTCAGCGCTTTGGCGGCATCCTTCGGTTTCATGGCCAGCACGATCACCGGCGAGGTTTTCAAAATTTCGATTTTGGCGGCCTCGTCGTTGTTGATCTGGACGCCGTACCGTTCGCTGAGTTCCAGAAGGCGCTGGGCATTGCTTCGGTTCAGCATCGTAATATTCTCGGGAAGCACGACAGAACGGCTCACTAATCCTCGTACGATCGCTTCGGCCATCGAGCCTGCGCCGTAGAAGGTGATTGCTTTATCTATTAAAGGTCGGTTCTGCGGGGATTGGCACATCGTTTTGTTCCTCCTTCATGGCTTGGGATGAATGATTTATTCGCGTATTTGACCACTACCGATAATAACATATTTGGAGGAAGTAAGCGCGGGTAACCCCATAGGTCCCCGGGCATGCAGCTTCTGGGTGCTGATCCCGATCTCAGCGCCGAAGCCGAACTCAAAGCCGTCGGTGAAACGGGTCGAAGCGTTGTGATAGACAGCCGCTGCGTCTACTTCCTGCAGGAAACGCTCTGCATGATCCTCGTTCTCCGTTACGATGCATTCGGAATGCTTCGTGCCATATGCTGAAATGTGCTCGATGGCCTCATCCAGGCGGTCCACGATTTTAATGTTCAAAATATAGTCGTTATACTCTGTCGCGTAATCCTCGGACGTTGCGACGGCAGCCCAAGGGATATATTCCAGGGTTCGCTGGCATCCGCGCAGCTCGACATTACGCTCACGGAAAGCTTCGCCCAGCGAAGTCAGGTGCGATTTGGCATACTCCGCATGGACGAGCAGGGTTTCCATGGAATTGCAGACCGAAGGGCGCTGCACCTTGGCATTGATGCTGATGGCAGCGGCCATGTCCGGCTGTGCAGAAGCGTCCAGGTAAGTATGGCAAATGCCCGCCCCGGTTTCGATGACCGGCACGGTGGCGTTCATCACGACGTTCTGGATCAGGGAGCTGCCGCCGCGCGGGATGATGACATCCAGCAGTCCGTTCAGTTTCAGCATTTCATCCACGGAGGAGCGGTTCGGGTCCTCGATAAGCTGAAGCGCTTCTTTAGGCAGAGCAGTGCGTTCCATAGCTTCGTGAAGCACTTCGATGATTTTGCGGTTGGAGGAGAGGGCGGATGATCCGCCCCGCAGGACGACCGCATTGCCCGTCTTCAAGCACAGCCCGGCAGCATCGACCGTCACATTGGGACGTGCTTCATATATGATGCCGATCACGCCAAGGGGAACTCGTTTCTTCACGATGTTCAGTCCGTTCGGACGATCGATCGTTTCCAAGGTGTCGCCGATCGGGTCCGGTAGCTCCACGATTTGGCGCAACCCTTCGGCAATGCCCTCGATTCTGGCTTCGTTCAGTGCCAGCCGATCCAGCAGGGAAGCAGAGGTGCCAAGCTCCTTCCCGCGCTGAAGATCCTCTGCGTTGGCTTCCATGATATCTGCCGTCCGCTGGATCAGGGCGTCGGCCATGATCAGCAGCGCCTGATTTTTCTCCTCCGTGCTCAGTCTGCCAAGACGAAATGCAGCCTGCTTGGCGAGCTGAGCTTTGTTGCGTACCTCACTCATGTTGATTCCTCCTTTGTATAGGTGATTAAAAGAGATAACTTCGGGATGCGATACGGACTATTTTAACGTAATCCATTCATCGCGGTGAATAACCTCAAGCCGATGGATCTCGCCGATAATACCGATGACTTGGCTGCTCGGCAAACCGAGCACGGCCTGCAGCTGGTCCTCGTCGTAATTGACGATCCCTCTGCCGAGCCTTACGTTGTCCATATTGACGACTTCCACCACATCGCCTGCATGGAAACTGCCTTCGATTCGTTTAACGCCAACGGGAAGGAGGCTGTGACCTCCGTGGATCAGCGCCTTCTCGGCACCGGGATCGACTACGATCCGACCTAGCGGCGACGACATAAAGCCAAGCCATTGCTTTTTCACAGGCAGGGCTGACAGGTGAGTGGCAAAATACGTACCTTTGCCGCTGTGCTCCAATGCTTTCACCAGATCGCCGGGCTCGTTGGCTTTGCCGATGAAAACGGGAACGCCGCCGCGGGTGGCGATTTTGGCGGCATCGATTTTCGAGCGCATGCCGCCGGTTCCGACGCTGGAGCCAGCCCCTCCCGCCATGCTGTAAATTTCATCGGTAATTTCATGAATTTCCTCGTATTTCTTGGCATCCGCCGACTTGCGCGGATCGGCCGTGTATAAGCCGTCCGTATCGGTCAGGATGATTAATTGCTGAGCGCGGACCAGGTTGGCCACTAGTGCGGATAACGTATCGTTATCGCCGAATTTCAGCTCGTCAATCGAAACCGTGTCGTTCTCGTTGATGATGGGGATGACGCCTTGCTTCAGAAGCTCCGTAATCGTCATGTTGGCATTGTTCATGCGTTTGCGGTTCGCAAAGTCCATTCTCGTCAACAGAATCTGGGCCGCTTTCAGTTGATGGGAGGCCAGCGCATTCTGGTAAGCCCGCATGAGCAGCGCTTGGCCCAATGCAGCGGATGCTTGCTTTTCATGGAGCAGCTTGGGTCTCGTCTCGTACCCGATCCCTCTAAACCCTGCAGCGACGGCTCCGGAGGTCACGAGGAGAACTTCATGGCCGGCCTCGCGGAGCCCGGCAAGTTCCCCGGCAAAAAACGCGACCGAATCCAGATTAAGTCCGCCTTCGTCTGTCGTTAGGGAGCTGCTTCCAATCTTTACGACGATGCGCGAGAGCATCGTAATCACTTCCTTGTATTTATGATGGTAGGAATGGCTGTTACGAATCCATTTCCCTGAAAATAAAAAAACTTTCGTCCTGTATGAGAAAGGACGAAAGTTGGACTTCCGCGGTACCACCTTTATTGATGAGCGCTGCTCATCCGGCTTTGGCCCTGTAACAGAAGGCGCTGTCCTGGCAAGCCAGGCCGCTCGGGGGTAGGATTCGGAAAGGGGTCACGGCAAATTCTTTCAGCCCATGGAATTTGCTCTCTGATCATCGTGCCGCATGCTTTCGTACTGGTCCCGTCTTTGCGTTTTGGAAACTGCATTCGATTTTGTTATTGCAAGAATAGCACATCGTTTTTGATTTTTCAAAAGGAATTAGGTTAGCTGAACAGGTTCAGCTTGCCAATCCGGTAGGCGGCTTCCCGCATTCGTTCCTCGCTGCTTAACAGGCCGACGCGGACATACCCCTCGCCGTGATCCCCAAAGCCTATGCCAGGCGCGACGGCCACCTTGGCCTCCTCCAGCAGCAAGTCGGCAAAGGATACCGAGGTGTATCCCTTCGGCACGGGCAGCCAGCTAAAGAAGGAGCCGGCCGGTTTCGGGGCCTGCCACCCGATTTCGGACAGGGCACCGAAGAAGGCATCCCTTCTCGACTGGTAGCGCGACACCAGTTGGTCGACGCAGTCCTGCGACGAGGTAAGAGCCGCAGCCGCAGCCGCTTGAATGCCGCCGAACAGGCTGACATAGATATGGTCCTGCAGCATATTGATCAGCGAGATGATGTTTCGGTTCCCCAGGGCGAAGCCGACGCGCCATCCTGCCATATTGTAGGTTTTGGAGAGGGTGTAGAATTCCACGCCCACCTCCTTGGCGCCTTCCGCTTGCAGGAAGCTGACCGGACGGTCTCCGTCAAAACCGATTGCCCCGTATGCAAAGTCACTGGCTACCACGATCCCGTGTTCGGCTGCGAAGGCCACCGTATCCTCGTAGAAGGATAAAGGAGCGACAGCGGATGTCGGGTTGTTCGGGTAATTCAGGAACATCAGCTTCGCTTTTTCCCGTTCTGCAGGCGATATAGCGCCATAGTCGGGAAGGAAGCGGTTATCCGCGGTTAACGGCATGAACTTCATTTGCGCGCGGGCGAGAGCAACGCCTGACCAGTAATCCGGGTAACCCGGGTCGGGAACAAGACAGACATCCCCGGGATTCAGGAGGATTTGCGGCAGCTGCACCAGCCCGGTTTTTCCCCCGAACAGAATGGCGACTTCCGTTTCCGGATCCAGATCGACGTTATAGTCCTCCTTGTATCGATGCGCGATGGCTTCCTTCAGGAAGGAAAAGCCGGTAAAAGGCGAATATTTGTGAAACTGCGGCTTGTCGGCCGCCTCCTTCAGGCTCGATACGATATGAGGCGGCGTGGGCTGATCGGGATTTCCCTGCCCGAGATTGATTACATCATGCCCTTGAGACACTTGGCGGTTTACCTTGGAGACCAGGGTCGCGAAAAATTGCGTAGGCAGCTGGGCCATGATCTCGGCCGGCTCTATGTGAAAAACGTCTGGCTTTTTGTTCATAGCAGGTTCATCACTCCGTTATCTGATTACACTCTAAATACGTCTATTATGGAAAACAATTAGGATTAATTTAACACGATTTATCAGGGGTGTATAGAGGGAAATGGGGCTAGGGTGTTGCAGCAGCGGCGCTGGAGAGGCTATGATGATGACATATAAGAGAGGTTGAATCCCGGAAGAAGAAGCAGGTTCCTGCGTTTCATGATCGCATGGAGGCCGCCCCCGGGTTCAACTCAAACAACGGGAGGCTGCAAGATGACAGGAGAACCAAAGGCTCAGCTTCGTATCGCACTTATTCAAGCTGACATTGAAATAGGCAACGTCCAGGCCAACATGGATAACATGCTCGGCATGATGGAGAAGGCGGCAGCGGCGAACCATAAGCCGGACGTGATCGTGCTGCCGGAGATGTGGAACACCGGATATGCGCTGGACCGGATCCAAGAGCTCGCCGACCCTATGGGACAAGAAACCTCTTCGATGCTGAGCGAGTTTGCTCGAAAACACCGCATCCAAGTCGTTGGCGGCTCCGTAGCCGAACGGATCGAAGACCGGATTTATAACAGCATGTACGTTTTTAACCGGAACGGGGAGCAGATCGCCAAATATTCCAAAATCCATTTGTTCCGCCTGATGGACGAAGAGAAGTTTCTGCAAGCCGGACAGCAGACCGTAACCTTTGATCTGGAAGAAATGAAGGCGGGCGCGTCGATCTGTTACGATATCCGGTTCCCGGAATTGTCCCGCACCCTCGCGCTCGGCGGCGCTCAAGTGCTGTTCGTGCCTGCGGAATGGCCCCATCCGAGGCTGCATCATTGGAGAACGCTGCTCATCGCCAGGGCGATCGAGAACCAAATGTATGTCGTAGCCTGCAATCGCGTAGGAACCAGCGGCGAAACGGACTTTTTCGGTCATTCCATGATCATTGACCCATGGGGCGAAATCATCGCCGAAGGGGATGAGCGGGAAACGATCGTGACAGGCACGCTGGATTGCAAGCTCACGGATGAAGTGAGAGGACGCATACCGGTTTTTGAGGATCGTCGGCCTCATTTGTATTTCCAATAGAACACGTAAGATCCAACTCCTCCAAAGTATGAAGTTTCATCTGGGCAGCGGCGGGTATACTATGGGTAATCCGTCTGAGAGGAGGCTTTGAATCATGGCAGAGAACAACCAATTCGACAGCCGAAACAATGAACAGGAACAAGAACAGAAAGAGCAGTTCCGCAATTTTGTTGAGAGCGTAGCCGGAGGCGGGAACGGGAAAAACGAGTCGATTCAGGATCAGTCCCGTACCGCGGACGAACAGAACCGAATGATCGACCAGCATAATTTGCGCAAATAGGGTTCGGTTTATGATGATCATGGGTAATCTTATGGCTTTCAGGTAAAAAAAGAAAAAGAGGCACAGCCGTTTGTCATTCGACGATGGCTGTGCCTCTTTGCTCTTTATTTGTATTAAACGGCATTCACTTGTGTTTATTTATCCTGAACGCCTTCTACCACAAGCTTGTCCATGACCTGCTTGAACGTGTCGATGAACGCATCCGCCGCTTTGGACAAATACCGGCCGTTTCGGTAAGCGACGACCAGTGTGCGGCTCGGCACCGGATCCGCGAGCGGCAGATATACCGGAATAAACTCGCTGCGTTTCGCACGGGCAATGAACCGGGGAACCAGCGTAATCCCCATCCCGGTAGCGACCAGAGACTGGAGGGTCTCGATGTTGCTGCTCTCGAATACAACGTTCGGCTCGAAGCCGGCCTCCCGGCATATATCGAAGGTAAGCTTCCGGAAGCCCTGACCCTTCTTGAGCACGACAAACGCTTCGTTCCGGATTTCGTCGATCGTAATGGGCCGTACGGGATCGGAGGCCGCCCGCAGCGCAAGCGGGTGCTGGGGAGGAACCGCCAAATCGATCATTTCCTCGCCGATCGGAATCCAGGACAAGGACGGCTCCGCCAGGGGCAGCGCAAGCAGGCTGAGATCCGCCTTGCCGCTGGCCGTCAGCTTCTCCAGATTCATGGAGGAGTCCTCCAAAAGGGTGATTTCGATATCCGGATAACCTTTTTTGAAAGCAGGCAAAACTCGGGGCAGCAGATGAGAGCCGGTTATCGGCATGCTGCCCACGACGACTTTCCCCTTGCGCAGCTGGGAGATGTCCGACATCTCCTGTTTCAGCTGCTCGACGGCGTCCATGATCTTCTGCGCATGCTCGACAAAGCTGGCACCGGCATGGGTAAGCTCGACGTTGCTCGTATTGCGCTGGAACAGCAGCACACCGAGCTCTTTCTCCAGCTTGGAGAGCTGCTGGCTCAGGGAAGGCTGGGCGATATGAAGCTTCTCCGCGGCACGCGAAAAGTTTTTGTCCGCCGCGATTTGCAGCGTATATTGCAGTTGTCTCAGTTCCATGTAAGCATCACTCCGTTATAGCTGAATCCTATTACATCTATAGATATTATATCTTGGAACAATGAAGAAGGAAATGATATATTACTATCATCGTAAAGATGATGCGTTGCAGGCCTTCCCAATAGGGATAAGGGACTCAAGCAATTATCTTCTCATGGACGTAAAGAACAATGGGGTGATTATGATGAGTAAGAAGACAATGTTCGAAAAAATTTGGGATAACCACGTGATTCATCAGGAGGAAGGCAAGCCGGGTATTTTGTATATCGACCTGCATTTGGTCCACGAGGTGACTTCCCCTCAAGCCTTCGAAGGTCTGCGTCTCAGCGGCCGCAAAGTGCGCCGCCCGGAACTTACCTTCGCCACGATGGATCACAACGTACCAACGAAAGACCGTTTTAACATCACGGATCCGATTTCGAAGCAGCAAATCGACACCCTGACCAAGAACTGTCAGGATTTTGGCGTTACCCTGTATGATCTGGACACGATTGACCAAGGCGTAGTGCACGTTATGGGCCCTGAGCTTGGCTTGACGCATCCCGGCAAAACGATTGTGTGCGGCGACAGCCACACCTCCACTCACGGTGCATTCGGTGCGCTGGCGTTCGGTATTGGTACGAGCGAGGTTGAGCACGTCCTGGCAACCCAATGTTTGCAGCAGGCTAAAGCGAAAACCATGGAAGTTCGTTTTGTTGGCCGCCGCAATCCGGGCGTTACGGCGAAGGACATGATCCTTGGCGTCATTGCGAAGTACGGAACCGATTTTGCAACAGGCTATGTTATTGAATACACAGGCGAAGCCATCCGCGAGTTGTCGATGGAAGAGCGTATGACGGTGTGCAACATGTCCATTGAAGGCGGAGCCAGAGCGGGCATGATCGCTCCGGATGAAACGACGTTTGAATATTTGCGCGGACGTCAATATGTTCCGCAGGGCGAAGCTTTTGATGCCGCTGTAGCAGCTTGGAAAGAGCTTGTGACAGACGAAGGCGCCGAGTTCGACGTGGTGGTTGAATTCGACGTGGAAACGCTGATCCCTCAAGTAACGTGGGGAACGAGCCCGGGAATGGGTACCGACATTTCCTCGACGGTTCCTAACCCTGCAGACTTCAAGACCGAGAACGAGCGCAAGGCAGCGGAGAAGGCGCTGGAATACATGGCGCTTGTGCCAGGGACTCCGATGTCCGAGATTCCGATCGACTATGTCTTCATCGGTTCTTGCACGAATGGACGCATCGAGGATTTGCGGGCAGCAGCAGCTGTAGCGAAGGGACATAAGGTGTCCAGCAATGTGACCGCCATCGTCGTTCCGGGATCGGGCCGAGTGAAGATTCAGGCCGAAAAAGAAGGGCTCGACAAAATTTTCGTTGAGGCAGGTTTCGAATGGCGCGAAGCAGGCTGCAGTATGTGCCTTGCGATGAATCCGGATGTACTGAAGCCTGGACAGCGCTGCGCTTCCACATCCAACCGGAACTTCGAAGGTCGCCAGGGCCGCGGGGGCAGAACGCATCTCGTGTCGCCGGCAATGGCAGCGGCAGCTGCGGTTAAAGGACGCTTCGTGGATGTACGTGATTGGAACTTTGCAGCCGAAGAAGTTGTGAGCTAAGAAGGACGGAGGAGAAGTTTATGCAAGCATTTACGAAATTAAACGGTATTGTCGCACCTGTCGACCGGGTGAATGTAGATACGGACGCAATTATTCCTAAACAGTTTTTGAAACGGATTGAACGCACGGGATTTGGACAGTTTCTGTTTTACGAGTGGCGGTTTGATGAAGAGGGAGGCAACATCGACAGCTTCTCGCTGAACCAGCCTCGCTACCAGGGTTCGACCATCCTGATCTCGCGTGCCAACTTTGGCTGCGGATCTTCCCGCGAGCATGCACCTTGGGCAATTCTCGACTACGGGTTCCGCGTGGTCATCGCTCCATCGTTTGCTGATATTTTCTACAACAACTGTTTCAAGAACGGAATTCTGCCGATCAAATTGTCGGAGGAGCAGGTCGAAGAGCTGTTCCAGCGGACGGAAGCGAACGAAGGCTATAAACTGAACGTGGATCTGGAGAACAAAACGATTACCGATGATCAGGGATTGCACATCGACTTTGACCTCGACGAGCACCGCCGTCAATTCCTGCTTCAAGGATTGGACGATATCGGTTTGACGCTGCAGCATGAAAGTGCAATCGATGCTTACGAGAAAAAACATGGGGAGCGCTTGTTCGCCTAATTTCGCAATCAGGCTTCAAAAGTTTACAAGATTATTAAACTTCCATTTCCTGTGTAGGAAATGGAAGTTTTTTTTGGTATTATGGAATTAATATGCAGAAGCAGCCAAGATAGATCTACGTTTGATGTCAGTATTTGTCCGGAAGCATGCATACGGGAATACTGATTTACATAGTTTAAGTTTTTTTGCTAGATTTGCTTTTCAAATTCAATCATGGGATGATCGAGGTGGATTCATGAAGAAGTTAGGGTTTGTAATGGTGTTGATAGTCTTCTTGCTGGCGTTTCCGAAGAGCGGCGAGGCCAGTTCTTCAAGTGCGACCATATTTCTTGACGGGGAACCATTGAATTTGTCTTCGGGCGTCCAGGTCGCCAACATGAAGGGCAATGTGATGATTCCGATACGCGTGGTATCCGAGAATCTCGGTTTCAAGGTGGGCTGGGAGAAGGCCAGCCAAACCGTAACGGTTGAAAACAGCGAGAAGACGGTCCGCATGGTGGTCGGCAGCCAGCAGGCCGAGCTGAACGGGGCCCAGGTCGATCTGAATTTGGCGCCTGTCTTGAATGGACCGACCACGCTTGTGCCCCTCCGTTTTGTAAGCGAGCAGATGGGGCTTGACGTGAAATGGGACAACCAATCGAAGGCGGTGTACCTTTCAAGCGCCGCGCTGCCTGCCACCGGAGCCGTGATTGATCCAGACGAAGGAACCAATCCGGGGAGTCAGACGCCTCCGCCTGTGGAATCTGGAAATAAGGGTTTATTGACGGGGCTCAGCTTTAGCGATAACCGTCTCATGATAGCAACGGAAGGCGCCGTGACGCCGAAAGTATTCAGCATGACGGGGCCAAACCGGATTGTTATCGACCTTCCGGACACCGTGTACTCTGCTTCCTTCCTGAGCGGACATGCCTTGAACGCGCAGAACGGCGGCAATATGGAAGCTGCGGATTATTCCGACGTTACGAATATTCGATATGCCGTGTTCAGCGACAACCCGCCAACGGTGCGGATCGTATTGGATTTGACTGGACCTAAGAATTATGCGGTGACCCAGGAATCGGGCATCATCATCGTCGATCTGAACGCAGAAGGCGAAATCCTCGTTCCGTCGGTGCCGCCGGTTACCGGAAACGGCAAGAAAACGGTTGTCATTGATCCCGGTCACGGTGGTATCAAGCCGGGGTCGATCAGCCTTACGGGAAAAACGGAGAAATCATTTAATTTGGATGTTTCTCTCAAAGTTGAGGCACTGCTCAAAAATGAAAAGAATATCAATGTAGTGATGACTCGCAGCGACGATTCACATCTTGAGCTCAGCGATCGGGTTAAAATCGCAAATAATTTAAACGCAGATATTTTCGTATCCATTCATGGAAACAGCAACGCGTCCAGCAGTCCCAGCGGTACGGAAACGTATTATACAAGAGATTCCAGCAAGTCATTGGCGAATGTGATTCATAAACATCTTGCTAAAGCGACAGGTCTCAAAGATCGTGGAGTTAAATACGGTAGCCTTCATGTTACGAGGGAAACGACGATGCCGGCTGTCCTGCTCGAGATTGGCTTTTTGAGCAACAAGGATGACGAAGCCCAGTTGTTTAAAGACGATTTCCAAAATCGTGTTGCACAAGGTATTGTAGAGGGTATTAAAGAATATCTTAAAGTACAATAATGTGTACAAGATTTGATGTAACTTAGAGGGGGACACAAGCCATGAACAAAAAATATTGGATGACCGGATTGCTGGCGCTTCTGCTTGCATTTAGTGCCGGCTGCGGACAGAAGCCGACTGCAGCCCCCGCCGAGACGGGTCCGGATACTGAAGCAGGACAAGTACAGACGCCGCAGGACGAACCGGGCGATGACAAGGCGGCGGACGATCAGAAGCAAGGCGAAGCCGAAGCGACTACCGTGAACGCGAGCGAAGGAACAAGCACGCCTCCGGAGAAAACATCCGCTGGAAGTACAGGCACGCCAGTCGATACGAAGGACGTGAACGCTGCGGAGGATCAAGCGAAGAAAGCAAATATTAAACTCTATTATACGGACCCGGAGATCATGGATTTGAAAGAAGCCAGCAAAGAGATCACGTACTTGGGCGAAGAGGATAAATATAAGAAAGCTTTTGAAGGTCTTCAAAAGAGCGGAGATGCCGAACTGAATCCATTATGGTCGGATAAAATCACGCTGAAGTCACTTAAGTTCGACAACGGAGCTTTGACGCTGGATATCACCAAGCCGGCAGAGGCGAATCTTGGAGCTGGAGGAGAAATGTTTGCGATTGATGCCTTGCAAAAAACGTTCTTCCAGTTCGATGAAGTGAAGTCCTTGGAATTGCTTGTAGACGGTAATCAGATGGAGAGTTTAATGGGGCATGTTGAGCTGGAGCATCCTATGACTCGAAAATAGTGCAAAGGAACTACTTCTGAATTTTATATGAAGGACTAAACACCTATTTCGCTTGTCGAAATAGGTGTTTTTTTGGTAAATAGGGAACAATTTCGCAACTTTCAGTGAGTCTAAGCGTCTATAGGTTGTCAGGTAATGTCGGACAGGCCGAGTGCAGAAACGCCAATCTATGGCAAAATAATAGGATGGTAGGGGTGAAGGATGAAGAAGTTCGGTTTTTTAATGTTTCTCGTTGTCATCATGATTGCGTTTCCTAAAATGGCGGATGCGAGTTCGTACAGCGCAAGGATTTACCTGGATGGTCAACAAATCAATCTGTCATCTGGCGTGAAAGTGGAGAACAACAACGGTACCGTCATGGTCCCGATCCGTGTCATTTCCGAAAATCTCGGTTTTAACGTGAATTGGAACAAGGCAGCGAAGACGGTAACGGTTGAAGACGCCTGGCAGAAAGTGACGATGGTGATTGGAAGTCAGTATGCCGACATAAACGGCCAGCGTGTTCTAATGACGAAGGCGCCTGTTCTTCGAGGCGGAACGACCCTCGTTCCGATTCGCTTTGTAAGTGAGCAAATGGGCCTTCAAGTAAGATGGGATAACACGCAGAAGGCAGTCTATCTGACCTCGTCTTACGATGGGAGTAACCCTGGTGAAGAACCCGGCGTATCTACATCGACCGTGGACGGTATCAGTTTCAGCGAAAATAGGCTGATGGTCGCCGTTACGGGCAATGCGAAGCCAAATGTATCAAAGCTTAGCAATCCAGACCGTATTGTCATTGATATGGTGAACACGAATTTCTCGGATACATTCAGCAGCAATGCCAGCTTTGATGACGTGACAAAAAGCGGCCAGATGGCGGTAACGGGATACCCGGATGTCAATGCCGTCCGTTACTCCCTATACAACAGCAACCCAATGACCGTGCGAATTGTCATTGATCTCAACTACGCCAAGAATTACACCGTTTCAGGGCTCGAGAACGGATCGGGCCTGTTCATTGTGGATTTGAATACGGGTTCTAACCCTACACCTGGTGCAGGCGGAAAGAAACTCGTCGTCATTGATGCGGGTCATGGAGATCATGATCCGGGAGCGATCGGGGTAACGAAGAAGAGGGAGAAGGATTTCAACCTCGCGATGGCGCTGAAAGTTGAGAAGTTGTTAGCCAAAGAAAAAAATATCGAAGTCGTTTTGACTCGCAGTAACGATACTTTCCTCGAGCTGAAGGATCGCGCGAAGATTGCGAATGATCTGAAGGCTGATGTTTTCATATCGATACATGCTAATAGCGGCCCTTCCTCTGCAAGCGGAACCGAAACGTATTATTATAATGAATCTGACAAAGCGCTGGCGAATGCCCTTCATAAAGAAATCGTGAAGGCCATGGGTTTAAAAGACCGTGGAGTTAGATACGGCAACTTCCATGTTATTCGTGAGACCAAGATGCCTGGCGCTCTGCTGGAAGTCGGGTTCCTGAGCAACAAGACCGATGAGAGCAAGCTGTTTGATCCGGCAACGCAGGATCGGGTAGCCGAGGCAATTGTCAGAGGCATCAAAAATTATTTGAAGGTTGATTAACGATACGATAGTGATCGTGATTGCAGGAGGTGGCTATTTTGAATAAAAAAAATTGGGCAGTCGGACTGTTGGCAGCCGTTATGCTAGTTGGTGCCGGTTGCGGACAGAAACCCGGAGCAGCACCGGACGATACGCCGGGGCAAGTGACCCCTGCACCTGATGATCAGACAGGACAGAGCAATGGAGGAGCATTGAACGGCTCCGGTGGCACGTCAACAGGGGACGGCGGCAATGAAGTTACAGCGCCGGAAGCCAAAACGGAGAGCATTAAAGCCTACTATACGGACCCGGATTTGATGGAGCTGGTTGAAGGCTCGGCAGAAATTTCGTATAAGGAAGATCAGGAAAAATACGAAGCCGCATATCAAGCATTGCAAAAGAGCGATAAGGCCGATATGGTTCCCCTCTGGGAGAAAATCAAGCTGAATTCGTCGAAATTCGAAAACGGCGCCCTGACGCTCGACGTGACGGTCCCGGATGAAGCCAATCTGGGAGCAGGCGGCGAGTCGTTTGCCATCGATGCTATCAAGAAAACGTTCTTCCAGTTTGACGAAGTAAAATCACTTCAAATTCTGGTCGATGGTCAGCAGACCGAATCGTTGATGGGGCATGTCGATTTAGAAAATCCAATGACTCGGTAATGATGGTTGAAGGAGATCACGATCTGCTGTCGAATATTAGTATATGATGAAGCAGTAGTCATTGAGAGGGGAAAGAAAATGGTACTTAGACACAGCAAACATGTTCATTCCAAAAAAGTGGTCTCCGCCGTCATGGCCGGACTTATAGCATTCGGAGGCGGAGCTTCGATCGTCTCGGCAGATGAAGAAGCAGCAAACGCGACAGCGGCAAATGCACCCCAAACGGCCATTAACGTATTCAGCGACGTGAATGCTGGTTTTTGGGGAGAAAAGTACATTTATCAATTAGCAGCACAGGGGATCGTGACCGGGAGTAACGGAAAGTTTCGTCCGAACGATCCTGTAACGCAGCAAGAAGCTGTAACGATGGCGATCCGGTTCTTAAGCATGCAGGATCAATTAAGCAGCGGCGCTGCGACATTACCGACAAATGTTAAAGTGAACGATTATTTTACGAAATATGTTGAACTGGCTTTTCAGCAAAACCTGCTCGACAAGCAAAAAGAATCCGGATATACGGACGAGAAAGTCATTTGGGGCGCGCAGAAAGCATCCCGGGAATGGATAACCGAAGTGCTTGTCCGTTCCATTGGACGTACCGCGGAAGCCGATGCAGCCAAAAATAAAGCGACAGGCTTTGCGGATAACGCCAAGATATCCCCGGATCGTCTGGGTTATGTCAATGTAGCGGTTGAACTGGGCCTTGCCAAAGGAGTGAACGGCAACAAATTCGATCCACAAGGCGCCGTTACTCGTGCCCAGCTTGCAACGTTCCTGAGCCGGGCTCAAGCCTACATTACCACAAATTACGAGAACCAATACAAAGGCTCCATCGCTTCGATCGAGAACGGTAAACTGGAGCTGTATGCCAATGGCAAGCTGAATTCATTCAAGCTGGATAATTCCACATCCTATTTTACCTCCGATTCGGAGAAGAGACTGCAATTCTCGGAAATCAATCCGTACACTCAAGCGGTAGTCGTCGTGAATAACGGAACGGCTGCTTATGTGGAGATTACGGATTCGACCCAGCAAGTGGAACGTTTAGACCGCACATATGCACGCCTGTCACCGGACAATGTCATTTGGCTGGATACTGGCAGCACCTTTGAAGAGCTAAGTTACGACCCAAGTACCGTGTTCCTGGATCAGAACGGTACGAAGATCGATCCAAAGACGCTTGCTGCCGGCAGCCTGCTTACGATTGAACGCGAAACGTACAGTCCGCAGAAGAAAATCGTGTCGATTCGTGTAAAGAGCGGCTTGGTTAACAAGACGGGGGCTGGCATCGTTCAGAACGTGGATACGGTGAACAAAAGAGTAACCCTTAAGGATAGCACCGGTTATGAGGATACGTACACGTGGGATGATGCAACCGTCATTCGCTATCAGAATCAAATTTTGGCTTCTGGGGAGCTCAAGAATGGCTACACCGTGAACTTTACGGTAAAAAACAGCGTCCTTCAGTCGTTGGAAGTTACGCAAAGCGTCGATCGTGCCGTACAGGCAATGTTGTACTCCGTTGAAGAAAACGGTAAGACGATCACCTACAAGCGCAATGGAAGCACACAGCTCGAGACGAAGTATTTGGCCGAGAAGCCGGAAATTATCATGAGTGGCGTGGCGAAACCTGTTCTGTCGGATTTACTCGCTGACGCGGTATCCGGGGATCAAGTGACACTGACCATTAACAGTGAAGAAAAAATTTCGAAAATCGAAGTAACGGGTCGCCAAATTGAGCAGTTGGATGCCGCTACCGTCGTAAACTACGATTCGAAGACGCGTTGGCTTACTGTCAAGGATGCGAACAACCAGCCACTTGTGATTGTTTTGGATGACAAGACAAAGCTGGAATCAAGCTACGGAACGACGCTGGATCGAGTGGAACCTTTGCTCGTTTCCGGACGCAAAGTAAGTGTCTCCCTGATCGGTACCCGCGTGCTTTCATTGGAAGTGGTGTATAAAGTTGAAGGTAAAATCAGCAGCATTAACACATCCAAGAGAGTGATTTCGATATTGACCGCCAGTGGAAAAGTGGAGGAAATCTCATACTACAATAGTCCGATTGTGGAAATCTTCGGCAGATCGGGCGTAACTCTGACGGATTTACGGATTGGCGACGAAGTGATAGCGCAGCTGTCGAACAATCAAGATTACTTACAGAGCTTAAAACTCAAAACTTCCGCACAATTCGAGGTTGTGTCTACAGAACCAACGAGGAACCGGATTCGAGTAAAATCAAATGGCACCACAAGCGATATTTATACCGATAAATCCATATTGACCGGCGAAAGCGGACAAGCCATTTTGATCGCTGACTTGCGTCCGGGAGCACTCGTTAATATAACGTTCCAAGGTTTAACGCCTGTAGCGGTAGCTGAAGTTAAATTGACGCTTGGCGAAGTGACAAGCGTAGATGCTTCCGCAAATGCATTAACCGTGAAGGATTATTCAGGCAACAGTCAGACGTTTGGAGTGAGCGGCGGCGTCAAAGTCGTTAAGAATGGTTCAACGGCTTCGAATTTAAGCACAGTGGCTTCAGGGGATCGCGTAGAGATTCGAAAGGACATTCAGGGTGTAACCATTGTCCAAGTGATGGAGAAGGTGGATCGTGCATTCTGGCAAGCAAGCAATACGGAAATTCAAGTGAAGCGCAAATCGATTAACGATAATTTCCGGTATGTATTATCCGATAAAGTATTTGTTCATCAAGGTGACACTACTTTGTCCGTGCAATCCCTTAAGGAAAATGATAATATTGTACTGTACTTAAACAACGGTGTCGTTGTTGAGATCGTAAAACAGTAAATTATCGACCTGGGATTGCTCGAGAAACACCGTCTTGATGCGGGGATTTCCGCATCAAGATTTTTTTTTGCGGGAGGGAAATCATATGAATGCGGCAACGGTACGGCATATTTTGGACACGATGGAGAGCATGTTTCCGGATGCACATTGCGAACTGAATCACAGCAATGCGTTTGAGCTGACCATCGCCGTGCTGCTGTCTGCCCAGTGCACGGACGAAACAGTCAACAAAGTAACAAAGGATCTGTTTCAGAAATACAAAACGCCTATGGATTACGTATCGGTACCGATCGAGGAGCTTGAGCAGGATATCAGACGGATCGGGTTATACCGGAACAAGGCCAAACATATTCAGAACTTGTGCAGGATTCTGATCGAACAGTATGGCGGGGAAATACCGGAAGCTCATGACGAGCTGGTCAAATTGCCCGGGGTTGGACGCAAGACGGCCAATGTCGTCGTTTCCAACGCCTTTGGCGTGCCTGCCATTGCGGTGGATACGCATGTGGAGCGGGTATCCAAACGGCTCGGACTGGCTGCTTGGAAAGATTCCGTGCTGGAAGTGGAGAAAAAGCTGATGAAGCGGGTGCCGCGTGAAGAATGGACGATGACGCATCATCGGATCATTTTTTTCGGAAGGTACCACTGTAAAGCTCAAAATCCGCAATGCCCGGTATGCCCGCTGCTGGATGTTTGCCGCGAAGGAAAGAAACGTATGAAAACCTTAGCAGTCAGGAAGAATAAGGAACAACCGTAACACCAGCAAGAAACAGACAAAAAAAGAAACGGTTCATCTGATTCGGGAGAACACCGAGCTTTGACAGCCGGCGAATGGGCATCATTGCAAGCAAGCCAGCGCGCTTGCCTTTGTCTCCGGATTTCTATTTCGGCCGCATGGGCGAATGGAAATCTGGAAACAACTGTGACCAAAATGGAAATGTCGGATATTCGCAAGGTGATAAAGGAATGCAGCCCGGATCAGCAGGAGCTAAATTTAAAAGAGGATGGGATTACACATGAAATGCATCTCTGTTTACACCGACAATTTTGAATTGTTCTCGGATATTTTTGAACATGTGGTGGAGAGCCAGAACCAACTGAGCGAGAATGAAGAGCAGGAAGTGGAAGGCGTGACGTTCAGCCACTCCGGAGATGCTCCCGAGCATTACTTGGAGCGTATGTCTCAGAAGCCGGAAGTGGTTGTGATGCGCGATAAGTCTCGCGGTTTAACCATTTTGCAGCACGGAAACGTGTTCGAAATTTTGATTCCGGCAGAAGAGAACACCGTCGTATCTTAAGTTCTTCAAATTTGATGTTTTAAAAAATGAAATGTTGAACCCATGGCAGGCAAGGAAGCGATTTTTCCTTGGCTGCCATTTTGCATAGAGCGGGGCAAACGGCGGAGCATGAAATGATTCCTTTACGGCGCAAGCGGTGATAAAATAAAATGATGTGAACAGATGGTGTCAGAGATGGAGAGATCAATGGACAGGAGCGAGAAATGACATTGAAGTTGATTACTGATGAAATCGGATACAGCATGACGGAACTAAATAGAGTCCGGGACCGTTTTTTGGACTGGAATGACGAGTCTTCCTCCGCATTGGCCGAGGATTTGATACGCAAGGGTACTGGCGGCGAGCTGACGCTTGCTTTCTGCGGTCATTTTTCAGCTGGGAAGTCAAGCATGATCAATGCGCTTTGCGGCAAAAAGGTACTGCCCTCGGGTCCGGTACCGACAAGTGCCAATGTGGTCACGATCCGAAGCGGCGAGCCTCGGGCTATGATTCACCGGACTGTCGCGGACCATGGGGAGCCTATCAAGGTAACGATCGACGAACTTGCGGAATACTGCAAGGAGGGCCGGGAATATTCCGCGATAGAAGTGTGGGATGACGTGCCGCTGCTTGGCGCGGACGGAGTATTGATGGATACCCCCGGCGTCGACTCGACCGACGACGGGCATCGGCTAGCCACCCATTCCGCTCTGCATATGGCTGACATCGTGTTTTACGTCATGGATTACAATCATGTGCAGTCGGAGAGTAATCTGATGTTTGCCAAGAGCCTGTCGGATTGGGGGAAGCCGCTATATTTGATCGTGAATCAGATCGACAAGCATCGTGATGACGAGCTGACGCTGTCTTCTTACCTGAACGACGTCAAGAAGGCGTTCGCCCAGTGGAAGATCACGTACAACGGGTTGTTATGCACCTCGCTAAAAGTGCAGGACCATCCCTATAATCAATGGGAGACGCTGAAGTCTTTGATCGGCGAACTGATATCCCGGAAGGAGCCGCTGCTGCGTCATAGCGTTTCCTGCTCCATTCGTCATGCTGCGGATCAGCATGTGGAAGCCTATACCCGCAGTCATCAGGAGGAGAAGGAGCGGCTGCTGGAGGAAATGGGCGGCCAGGAGGCCGCTGCGGCGCTGCAAGCGCGCTTGCAGGAGCTGGAAGAACAAAAGAGAACCGTAGCGGGTCTGCCGGAATCGGTTCGCGCAGAACTCCGCAAGGTTACCGATAAGCTGCTGGCCAATGCCAATCTAACCCCGGCGGATGTTCGGGATTTAAGCCTGTCCTTCTTGGAGAGCCGGAAATCCGGCTTTAAGGTCGGGTTCCTCTTCTCGGGCGGCAAGACGGAGGAAGAGCGCCGTCGCCGTTTGGAGGCCTTCCATCATCGTTTGGAGGAACAGACCTCTTCGCAGGTCGACTGGCATCTGCGTTCGCTGTTCCGCAATAGCGTCGAGCAGCATGCGGAATGGAATCCCGAATGGGAACGTTGGATGGACGCTGAACTTCCGGGCGTGCGGGAGGATATGATTACGCGAACCGTGAATCCGGAAGCCACGGTGTCAGGCGAATATGTATTGAACTATAACCGGGAGCTGGCCGAGGAAATCAAGGGCAGCTACCGCATGGCCGTGTTGGTGCTTGCCGACCGGCTGAAGGCGGCATTGACGGACGCTGCGGCCGTCCGTCTGCAGGAGCTGGAGCGCCAGGGCGCCGAGCTCCTGGCGCAATCCGCGGCTTCCGCCAGCTACGCAGCCCTGCAGCAGGCGGAAGCCGCCCGCGCGGCCGAGCTGGCAGAGCTGCTCCCGCCGCGCACCTCCCTCACCCCCGGCCTCCTGCCGGAGGTGAGGGAGCCGGAGGGGCAGCCCGCGCATGCGGCTGCCCAGGGCGGCGCCCCGGCGGCGCAGCCGGGGCAAGGGCGCACGGCGCCCCGGGCCGGCGCTGCGCAGGCGGCGGCACCGCAGCGGCGCCAGCGGCTTGAGGCCGCGGCAGCCGAGCTGCGCGCAGCGGCGGCGCTGCTGGCGCCGCACCCCGCGCTGGCGTCGGCCGCGCGGGATCTGACCGCCCGCGCCGATGCGCTTGCGGGCGGCTCGTTCACCCTGGCGCTGTTCGGAGCGTTCAGCGCCGGAAAGTCCTCCTTCGCCAATGCACTGCTTGGCGAGTCGGTCCTGCCGGTATCGCCGCATCCGACAACGGCGGCGGTGAACCGGATATTGGCACCGGCCGGAGGAAAATCTCATGGTACCGCAGACGTGCGTATGAAGAGCCGGGACATGTGGTGGGACGATTTGAAGTATTCCTTCGGCGTGCTGGGTCTCCAAGAACCGAATCCGGCCAATTGGCGGAGCGTGGCTGAAGGTTTGAATCCGGCCGGAATTCACCCGGCGGGCCTGCCGCATTACGGGTTCCTAAAGGCCGCCGCCTCCGGCTGGGATGAGATGGAGTCCAGGCTCGGCACCACGGAAACGGTAGAACTGGCCGAATATCGGGGATACGTGGCGGACGAAACCAAATCCTGTTTTGTCGACGGGATCGATCTGTATTACAGCTGTCCGATGACGGAGCAAGGGATCGTGCTGGTGGATACGCCGGGAGCGGACTCCCTGCATGCCCGGCACACCGGCGTCACCTTCAACTATATTAAGAATGCGGATGCCATTGTTTACGTAACGTATTACAACCATGCGTTCTCCAAAGCGGACCGGCAATTCCTGTCCCAGCTGGGCCGGGTCAAAGACAGCTTTGCCTTGGATAAAATGTTCTTTATCGTCAATGCGGCTGATCTAGCTCAGTCCGAAGACGAGCTGAACGAGGTGGTGAAGCATGTGCGCACCAATCTCACGGCCAGCGGCGTAGGCAGCCCGCATATCTTCCCCGTCTCCAGTCTGGCTGCGTTGGACAGTAAACGGCAAGGGGACGAGGAGAACTTGCAGGCTTCGGGATTCCCTGTTTTCGAAGAAGCGCTGGGCCGATTTGCGGTGGAAGAGCTGCCAAGGCTGTCGCAGCGTGCCGGTTATGATGAGATCGCTTCTGTAAGGGACCGTATCCGGGGCTGGGCTGAGATGGCCGCTCAGGATGAGACCACGCGCAAGCGGAAAATCGGGGAGCTGGAAGAGGTGCAAAACCAAGCCATGGCCCGCCTTAACGCTTTGGCGGAGCAGGAAATGGCTCGCGACATTGGTCAAGAAAGCAGCGAGCTGCTGTTTCACGTGCGGCAGCGGCTGGATTATGCCATGAACCGTTTCTTCCAGGAGTCGTTTAATCCTTCCGTGCTCCGGGAGGATGCTGGTCATTTGAAATCGGCATTTGCGGCTTGCGGACGTGATTTGATGCGAACGATGTCCGTAGAGCTGGATCAGGAACTATGGGCCACCACGCTTCGTTTGGAGACGGCTGGCCGCAAATTAACCGAAGCCGCGGCATTTAAGGCCGCAGCCGATATCAACGGCATGGCCGAGGGTCTGTCACTGGCCATACGCCGGGATCCGGAATGGGCACCGCCGGAGCTGGACGAAACGGAGCTGCAAATCCAAGGGGGTTGGCTAACCTTCTGGCCGACCTTTAAGAATCCCAAGCATTTCTTTGAGGGCGGCGGAAGCTCAAAGCTGCGCGAAGCGGCTGAGCCGAAAGTGAAGGAAGCGGTGGCGGGTGTGGTCGGCCTGCGGGAAGAGCAGCTGACGGACCACTATGTTCGAATGAGCGAACGTTCACTACAGCATCATGTATCAGCTTTGGAGGAACAGCTGAAGGAATCCATGGCGGCCATATTGGGTTCGCTGCAGGACGGCCAGTCTCCGTTGATGTGGCGTCAACTGGCGGATGATTTGGAATCCATGATGAAGTCAGCGCAGTAAAGACGGAACATGCCCGTCTAGCATGAAGCAAGATTTGCAATAGAATAGCAGCATGTGTGCGAAGTTCCGGCAAGGGAGTTCCCCTTTTCCGGATGAATGAACGCCAAACACATGTTGAACCATCGAAAGACGTCCCATATGCCATCCGTGGCGGGGCGTCTTTCGTCCTATTATTGTCGATGGACCGCCCTCCTGAAGAAAGCGGCACAGGACGATATGGTATATTTTTATCCGCTGCAGCGAACGTGAATAGGATGAAACCAGCTTAGGATATTACCCTTTTTCAAGCATGTTCAAAAAAGTCGAAAATAGCGGATAAAGCCTAACGGTTGAAGGGACTGGCAATGTGATTATATCCCCTAGTAATGATGAGAATTCCCGATGATTTCATCATGAAACAATGATAAGTTATGCTATTTGCCCCCTTTAGGTCCTTTTGGCTCATTTATGACGGTTTTCTCTCTTTGCCGCGGGTTCGGGTCGATGATAAACTTCATAAATGCTACATAACCTGAACGTAAAAAATCCAAAGGAGGATAAACATGAATGTTCTCAGGCAACTGCAGGGCTTCTTTTGGGAGAAACGAAGTTATCTTTTTCTTTCCATTCTGTGTCTGGCGATTGCAACCGCTTTAGGTCTAGTCTATCCGCAGCTGTTGAAAGTGCTGATTGACGATGCAATCAAGCTGGAGAATTTCGGCATCGTACCTCAGCTTGCACTCACCGTGCTGGGCGTGGTCATCCTTAAAGCTTTCATGCAATTTCTGCATGGATTCTTTGGAGGAAGACTGGGGAATTACCTGGCTTATTCGATGCGAAACGCCTGCTACGAAAAATTGCAATTTTTATCGTTCCGTTATTACGACACGGCTCGGACAGGGGATTTGATGTCACGGCTGACGGGGGATTTGGAAGCGATCCGGATGTTTATCGGCTTCGGTTTTGCCCAGCTCCTTAATCTGGTATTGATGGTGACCTTCGGTTCCATCATGATGTTCACCATCAGCTGGAAATTGACGCTGGTAACTTTGGTAGCGATGCCATTCCTGGTGGTCGCGGCCCTGAAATTCGAGTCCAGGATCCATCCGGCATTCCAGGAAATGCGTCTGGCGCTGAGCTCGCTGACTACCGCGGTGCAGGAGAATATTACGGGCGTTCGTACCGTTAAATCCTTTGCGCGCGAGCCTCACGAAGTGGAGAAATTCTCCGAACGGAATGAGCGTTACAAAACCAATCAGATATTCGCCTCCTCCCTATGGGCCCGTTACTTCCCGATGATGGAGCTGTTTGCGAATATCAGCGTTGTCATTTTGCTTGCCGTCGGGGGCGGCATGGTGATCCAGGGTTCCATGACGGTAGGGGAGCTGGCAGCATTCTTTACCTTGATCTGGTACATAATCGGACCTCTTTGGGGAATCGGGTTTCACATTAACAACTATACGCAGTCGAAGGCTTCGGGTGAACGGGTGCTGGAGCTGCTGAATCAGCCTATCGATGTGGAAGACCGTGAACGTGCGGTAGATTTGGTGCCAAGCGAGGTAAAGGGTCATGTTGTGTTCGATAACGTTACTTTCGCATACGGGAACAAGATGGCTGCCGTCAAAGATATCAATTTGGACGCTCGTCCCGGCTCCGTGATCGGTTTGCTGGGGGGAACGGGCTCCGGCAAGTCGACCATTATCCAGCTTTTGATGCATGCCTATAACGTGAATCAGGGCAGCATCAAATTAGACGGCGTGAACATCAACGATATTAAGGTCCGGAGTCTGCGCAGCCAGATTGCAACGGTCTTCCAAGAGACTTTCCTGTTCTCTTCCAGCATCCGCAACAACATCTCTTACGGGATGAAGGATGTTAGCATGGATGAGATCATCCGGGTAGCCAAGCTGGCCAAGGCCCACGATTTTATCATGGAAATGAAGGACGGCTACGATACGATTGTCGGCGAACGGGGGATGGGGCTCTCCGGCGGACAGAAGCAGCGGATCGCGATTGCCCGCGCCCTTCTGAAGGACCCGAAAATCCTGATCTTGGACGATGCCACCAGCGCGGTGGACATGGAAACCGAACATGAGATTCAATCCGGCTTCCAGGAAGTCATGAACGGCAGAACGACATTCATTATCGCTCATCGGATTTCTTCCTTGCGGCATGCGGATGAAATTCTCGTTCTGGATGAAGGTAAAGTCGTGCAGCGCGGCAAACATAACGATTTGATTGCGGTGCCGGGACCTTACCAGGATGTCTACAAAATACAATATGCGGACCTGATTGCGAAGCAAGCTCAAGCAGGAGGTACGCCAGGGCAGGTGCAAGCATGAACGCCAACGTAAATACTGAACCGCATCAGAAGCAGAAAATTCCGAGGCCGCGGAAGTCCTCGGAAGAAACCAATGAACGTTTTGTATACAAGGACGACGATGCGATCGAGAAGCCGTTTAACTGGGCGCAGCTGACGCGCCTGATCTCGTATATGAAACCTTACGCGAAACAAATTCTCCCGTTGATCGGCCTGATGATGATCATCGGTACGATTACGAAGCTTGCGATTCCGTTCCTGACGAGTTTGGCTATCGACCAGGCCATTGACCCGAAGGAAGGAAATCCGAGCCTGACCCTGCTGTATCAAATTACGATCGCCGTTCTGGCGATGTATATCATTCAATGGGTTGCCGGGATATTCCGGATCAAGTTTACGAATATCATCGGTCAGCGGGTAATCTATGACCTGCGCGCCGATTTGTTCCGGCACATACAGCGTTTGTCCTTTAATTTCTTTGACAAGCGTCCGGCGGGATCCGTGCTGGTTCGCGTTACGAACGATGTCAATTCCCTGCAGGATTTGTTTACCAACGGGGTTGTCAATCTGATCATCGACTGTGTGCAGCTTGTCGGCATCGTTGTCATCCTGCTGCTGATTAACTGGAAACTGGGCCTTGCCGTGATCGTGACGGTACCGATCATGTTCTTTATCTCTACGAAACTCCGTGTGCGCATCCGGCGCGCATGGCAGGAAGTGCGGATCCGGAACTCGAGGATTAACTCCCACTTGAACGAATCCATTCAGGGGATCCGGGTTACGCAGGCCTACACGCAGGAAGAAGAGAACATGAAATTCTTCGATAACATGAACCTGGACAGCAAAAAGTCCTGGGATAGGGCGTCGGCCATGAACCAAGGGTTTGGGCCTCTTATCGAGATTACCGGAGGTTTCGGTTCACTAATTCTGTTCTGGCTTGGTGCCGTATTGATTCAGCAAGGCGAGCTCACCATCGGCCTGTTGATAGCCTTTACCCAATATGTCGGGAACTTCTGGGAGCCGATCAATCGGCTCGGCCAAATGTATAACCAGCTGCTTGTCGCAATGGCATCGTCCGAACGCATCTTTGAATTCATAGACGAGAAGCCGAGCATTGATGATCAGCCCGGCGCGAAGAAATTGCCGACCATTAAAGGGGACATCAAGCTGGAGAATGTGGTGTTTGAATACGAAAAAGGACGCCAGGCTCTCAAAGGCATCAATCTGGACGTGAAGGCAGGCCAGTCGATTGCGTTGGTCGGTCATACCGGATCAGGCAAAAGTACCATCATTAATTTGCTCAGCCGCTTTTATGATATTACGGACGGTAAGTTAACTATCGACGGGTACGATATACAAACGGTGACGGTGGAAAGCCTCCGCAATCAGATCGGTATCGTGCTTCAGGATACCTTCATATTCTCGGGTACGATTCGGGATAATATCCGCTTTGGCCGTCTGGATGCGACCAATGAGGAAATTGAGGATGTAGCCAAGGCCGTCGGCGCTCATGAATTTATTGTCCAAATGCCGGGAGGCTACGATACCGAGGTCGAGGAACGCGGAAACATGCTGTCCATGGGTCAGCGGCAGCTGCTGTCCTTCGCCAGGGCGCTCCTAGCGGATCCGCGCATTTTGATCCTGGATGAAGCAACGGCGAGTATTGATACCGAGACAGAATTGAAAATTCAGGGCGCCCTTAAAGTGCTGCTTCAGGGACGGACCTCTTTCATCGTGGCGCACCGTTTGTCAACGATCCGTCATGCCGATCATATTGTCGTGCTGGATCACGGGAAGATCATCGAAGAAGGAAATCACGACCAGCTTATGCAGAAGCAGGGGACGTATCATGGGCTGATCGAAGCACAATACCGTTTTTTGTAAAAACGGCTTAACAAAGGTTTAACAAAACGGACACAAATGTAAAAAAAATGTCGCTTGATACTTGCAATCTTCTTCATAAACTTACAAAATAGAAGTAGAGTTTACTCAGAATTCATAGAAGAAGGGAAGCATGAGGGTATAATGAGCATCGAAAGCGTAATTTCTGCGCCTGCACTGCTGATTCGAAACTTTGAGAAGAATGATTTGGAAGCTGTCACATCCTTGATGCGAGAACTGAATTATCCGACCACGCTCAACGTCATGCGTGAACGGATGGAGTCCATGAATGACAACCCGTTATACGGCAATCTGGTTGCCGAGGTTGATGGAACTGTCGTCGGCATGATCATGCTTCGTCAAGTCAAATCCTTCACTATGACCGAACCGGTCACTCAAATTACTTCGGTTATTGTAACCTCAAGCTACCGCGGCCAAGGAATTGGCAAACGACTGATTCGCGGTGCAGAGACATGGGGAAGACAGCATGGTAGCCACCTCTTGTTTCTCACAAGCGGCAACCGGGAAGAACTTGCTCCCGCACATGCATTTTATGAACATATTGGATTTGAAAAGGCTGGTTACCAGTTCAGCAAAAAGCTGTAGCCTGGGCCTTTTCATTAACCCACCCCGTTTTCGGGGTGGGTTTTTTCTTGTTATGACCTAGATTCCATGGAAGTTTAGAAGATTTTACCCGCTTATCAAAATACAAGGAAGTCATTCGATCAGGACCGGTATTGGTTTCTGGGGCCCTGAGCATAGAGTAGGAATTCAAGGACTCCTTTCCAACAATTGTAGGATTGCCGAAGGTATCAAATGTGTTACAATGTGTTCGTACCTGATTACAAAAATGTAACTAATGCCTGACCGTCCTACACCCATCCAGTTCAACATCTTAGAACGACGGTCAAGCAAACTCTACAACTATGAGCATAGGAGATGAGTATTCATGAACAACCATTGGATAAAGAAAATCGCAGGCGGCAGCATCGCGGCTGTATTGGCTGTCGGCATCATGCTGCCGACAACGGCTTCGGCTGCACCTGCTGAAAGCAATAATTATGTAAACTGGCAACAAAAGATCCAGAAATTCCTGGAGAGCCAAGGGTTGGAGTCACAGTTTAAATGGGTGGTCGTCCAACAACCGCAAACGGAAAAGCCTCAGGCGGACAAGCCTGCCGAGACGCCTCAAACAAGCAAGCCTGAGACCAGCAAACCAGAAGCAAGCAAACCAGAAGCAAGCAAACCAGAAGCAAGCAAACCAGAAGCAAGCAAGCCATCTACGACTCCGTCCCAGCCTTCCGAATCTGCGGGCACAACGGAGCAATCGAATTTTGCTTCCGAAGTTGTCAACTTGGTGAACCAAGAGCGTTCGAAAGCTGGCCTGAAGCCGCTCACGGTACATGCCAAGCTGACAACGGTAGCACTGGACAAAGCGAAGGACATGAGCAATAACAATTATTTCAGCCACACTTCGCCAACGTACGGCTCTCCATTCGACATGATGAAGGCTTACGGCATTTCTTACGGCTATGCCGGCGAGAATATCGCTAAAGGGCAGCGCACGCCGCAGGAAGTCATGAACTCCTGGATGAACAGCCAAGGTCACCGCGAAAATATCCTGTCTCCTAATTTCACCATGATCGGTGTGGGATATTACAACGGATACTGGGTTCAAGAATTCATCAGCCAATAAGCACGGTTCTTGTTTCACACGATGAGACTGCCCCGGGCGCGCAGATAACTGCGCCCGGGGCAGTCTTCTTTGCGTGTTTTGATTTGCAAATTTTTTATAGAAGTCTTAAGGTAATGTACATGAGGATTTTTGTAGGGGGAATGTCATGAAGTCATCTGCATGGATATGGCGTATCACGGCCTCCGTGTCGATTATCGTAACGATTGTGCTTATATTCGGTTTCGTGTATGCGTTTAAGGATATTAATGATCCTCAAGGGCAGCCCTTGCTCACCGGCGGTGATTCCGCCGCGCCAGGCCAAGAGACTGCGCCGACGAAGCCGGAACGGGCTCCGTCGGAAGCGGTGCTGCCAAATGATCTGAAAGTGACGGCGATCGGAGACTCGCTTGCCAAGGGAACGGGGGACAGCACCGGGGGCGGTTTTGTCCGCCGAAGCGTCGAACAATTGAACAGGGATGGACGAACAGCCAGCCTGCTGGCCAATCTGGCCATAAACGGAATAACCACCGAGGGACTTCTCCCTAAGCTGGACGACAAGGGAATACAGTATGCTTTGAAGGAAGCCAACGTCATTATGCTGTCTATCGGAGGCAATGATATCTTTCAAGGAAGCGGGCTGATGGAGGGGGCGGCGGATACAGGAGAGCTTGAACTCGATCCTGCCATGCTGATGGGCGCATTGCCGGAGGCCACCGAACGCTTGCAGACGATTCTTGAGAAGATTCGGGACATTAATCCGGATGCCCGAATTGTTTATATCGGCTTGTATCATCCCTTTTCCGATTTGGAAGAATTGTTGATACCCGGCAATGTCGTGGTCTCAGCCTGGAATCATGCGGTCATGGAGCTCGTTAACCGGGATCCGAATATGACACTTGTCCCTACATTCGATCTGTTTCAGCATAAGCTCGGCGAATATCTGTCCACGGACCATTTCCATCCGAACGGGGCAGGATATCAGGCCATCGCGGATCGAATTGTAGAAGGTATGCTGTAGCATGAAGAGGATGTCAGGTGGGGAGATGGAAATCGATGAATAAACAAGCGCAGGAAATCGTACTATCCGTCCAGCATGTAAAAAAGAAAATCGGTCGAAAATGGATTATACATGATGTGTCGTTCGATGTGCGCGCGGGCGAAATATTCGGGTTCCTGGGACCGAACGGGGCAGGAAAAACAACCACGATCCGAATGCTTGTGGATTTGATCAAGCCGTCATCCGGCAGGATCGAGGTCTGCGGTTACGATGTGAACCGCCAGCAGGAGCAGGCGCTGCGCTGTATTGGATCCATCGTGGAGAATCCGGAGATGTATTCGTATTTGACCGGCTGGGAAAATCTCGAGCATTTTGCAAGAATGCAGCCCGGCATTGACGATCAGCGGATACAGGAAGTTGTGGATACGGTCAGGCTTGATCGAAGAATCCATGACAAGGTAAGCACTTATTCACTTGGCATGCGGCAGCGTTTGGGGATTGCCCAGGCTTTGCTCGGCAGGCCGAAGCTGCTCATTCTGGACGAGCCGACGAACGGTCTTGACCCGAAGGGAATCAAAGAAATGCGGCAGTTCATCCATCAGTTGGCCGAGGAGGGCTTGGCTGTATTTGTTTCCAGCCATCTGCTGAGCGAAATCCAGCTGTTATGCGATCGGGTAGCCATCATCAGCAGCGGAAGGCTGCTTGCCGTCGGCGAGGTCGATGAATTGATTGCCGGCAGCAGCGATCATGTCATCTGGGATCTGAATCCCGCCGTGCAGGGCAAACGAATTCTGCAGAAGCTGGATTATTGCGAGATCGTGGACCGCCCGGAGGATGTGCTTGACGATAATGTACTGGCAGGCATGTCACCGGACGCCATTGTGACCCGAATGCATGCTGCACATACATCAAGGGCTGTGGAAAGGCTGGTTGGCGCCGGCGTGCAGGTCCGGGAGGTTCATCGGATCAATCCTACGCTGGAGCAGCTGTTCCTGCAGATGACGGAGGGTGAGAGCATTGAGTAATCTGTTGCCCCTGATCAAGAACGAATGCATCAAAATTATCAAGCGTAAGCGGTTTTATGTGGTTCTTCTGGTTCTCCTCGTCCTAGTGCCCATGTTTACATACGCCCAGATGAAGTCCGCGGAACGGAGCCGGGAGAAGTTTAACAGCGACTGGCGGCTTGAGCTTCAGCAGCGGATCACGGATAATGAGAATTCGCTTAGCAGTGACCGGGTGCCGGATGAATGGAAACGATATCGGCAAATCTTTATTCAGCAGATGCAGTATTATTTGCAGCATGATGTGAATCCTAATCAACCAAACGGGGTAACGTTCACGCGGGAATTTCTGAACAATGCGATATCCTTGTTTATCCCGCTGCTCATCATGGCCATTGCTTCGGATATCGTTTCCGGAGAGCGGACGACCGGCACCATTAAGATGCTCCTGACAAGGCCGGTAAAGCGCTGGAAAGTGCTGCTGAGCAAACTGGTTGCCTTGATCATGTTCACGTCGCTCATTGTCGTTTCCACCTTTGTCATCGCTTACCTGATCTCGGGTCTCGCTTTCGGCTACAAGGGGTTTGATATCCCGGTATTCACGGGTTTCCAAATTGTCGGGTCAGACGTGGATATGTCCGGCGTTCATGCGGTGCTCCAGTGGAAGTATTTGCTGATGCAGGGCGGTTTGGTCTGGTTTGTCGGCGTATGCGTCGGCATGCTGGCTTTTATGGTATCCGTCCTGGTTCGAAGCACGGCGGCCAGCATCGTCATTATGATGGCGGCATTGATCGCCGGAAATATTCTGACGAATATGGCGTCGGCATGGAGCAGCGCCAAATATTTGTTCATGGTAAACCTGAATTTGACCAGTTATTTAGCGGGCAATTTGCCGCCGATCGAGGGCATGACCTTGAATTTTTCCCTTGCCGTATTAGCCATCTGGGCGATTTGTGCGGTTATTGTTGCATTCAGTGTCTTTACGAGAAGGGATATCTTGAATTAAAATGGACAAAGCATGAAACATTTGTTTGCATTTTTTAGAGAACCGCGTTCTTCTAAAATATTGGAATGTAGAAATAGAAAACACGAGATACGTGAAATTGAAGGAGGAGCATGAATGGTCGAACAGATCGATATGTTTGCAGAGTCATCAAAGAACGGCGGTACTAACCGTTCAGGATACGATGCTGACGACATTCAAGTGCTCGAAGGCCTTGTTGCGGTACGCAAACGGCCAGGCATGTACATAGGGAGCACAAGCTCGTCGGGTCTGCACCATCTGGTATGGGAAATCGTGGACAACGCCGTAGACGAGCATTTGGCCAAGTACTGCTCGAGAATTGAAATTACTTTGCATAAAGACGGATCCGCGACGGTATACGATAACGGACGCGGTATTCCGACCGGGATGCACAAGACCGGCATTCCCACGCCGCAGGTGGTATTCACGATTTTGCATGCCGGCGGCAAATTCGGCGGTTCCGGATACAAGAAGTCCGGCGGGCTTCACGGCGTTGGCGCATCCGTAACCAATGCGTTGTCCGAGTGGCTGGAAGTGGAGATTTACCGCGAAGGTAAAATTCACCGCCAACGCTTCGAGTACTGGCAGGACAAAAAAGGAAAAGAGCATGTGGGAGAACCGGTAACCGGTCTCGAGGTGCTGGGCAATACGAACAAAACAGGGACGAAAATCACGTTTAAACCGGACGCTCGCGTGTTTACTTCGGGAACGCATCTGAACTACGACACGCTTGCAGAGCGCTTACAGGAGATTGCCTTCCTGAATTCAGGACTCCGGATCGTCTTGAAAGACGAGCGGAGCGGGAATGGGGAAGAATTTTTTTATGAAGGCGGCGCAAGCCAGTTCGTGCAGTTCTTGAATGAAGGCAAGGACGTGCTGCACGATGTGATCCATTTTTATGCCGAGAAGGATGACATCGAGGTCGAAATCGCCCTTCAATATAATGCAGGATATACCGAAACGCTGGCCTCGTTCGTTAACTCCATCCCGACGCGCGGGGGCGGTACGCATGAGACGGGCTTCAAGACGGCGTATACCCGCGTGATGAATGATTATGCACGGAAGAACAATCTTCTGAAGGAAAAGGACAAGAATCTGGAGGGGAATGACCTCCGGGAAGGCATGATGACCGTAATCAGCGTTAAGATGGCTGAGGTCGAATTCGTGGGCCAGACGAAGGACCAGCTGGGAAGCGCCTCTGCGCGGAGCGCGGTGGACAGCATCGTTACCGAGAAGATGCAAATTTTCCTAGAGGAAAATCCGCAGGTTGCCCAAACGCTGCTGAAGAAGGCCATTCAGGCCTCCAAAGCGCGCGAAGCGGCCCGGAAGGCAAGGGATGAGATGCGCAGCGGCAAGAAGCGCAGCGAGAGTTCCAATCTCGGCGGCAAGCTGACACCGGCTCAGTCCAAGGATTTTTCGCGAACCGAATTGTTCATTGTCGAAGGGGACTCCGCTGGCGGCTCGGCAAAGCAGGGGCGGGATTCTAAGATCCAGGCGATCCTGCCACTTAAAGGGAAGCCGATGAACCCGGAAAAATCCAAGCTGGCCGACATCCTGAAGAATGATGAATACCGTGCGATCGTATCCGCGATCGGCGCGGGGATCGGCACGGAGTTCACCTCCGGGGACAGCAATTATTCGAAAATCATCATCATGACCGATGCGGATACGGATGGAGCCCACATTCAGGTGCTGCTGCTCACGTTCTTCTACAGATACATGAAGCCCTTGATTGATGAAGGCCGCGTCTATCTTGCGCAGCCTCCGCTGTATAAAATCGCCAGCAAATCCGGCAAGCTGGAAACCGTGCGGTATGCCTGGACGGATGAACAGCTGGCTAATTATTTGAAGGAATTCAAAAATTTTGAGCTGCAGCGCTACAAGGGACTGGGCGAGATGAACCCGGAGCAGTTATGGGAAACGACGATGAACCCGGAAACGCGGACCTTGCTGCAGGTTCAAATCGAAGATGCCGCCAAAGCGGAGCGGCGCGTGTCTACGCTGATGGGAGATAAGGTAGATCCCCGCAAGCGGTGGATCGTAGAAAATGTCAACTTCGCGGAGTTTGAGGAATAGAAGGTGAATGAATGAGTTTATCGGAGCAATTTTTGCCGGCATTTCTGGAAGAGGTTGTAGGTGACCGATTTGGCCGGTATTCCAAGTATATAATTCAGGACCGGGCGATCCCGGACGTTCGTGACGGCCTGAAGCCCGTTCAGCGTCGGATTCTGTACGCCATGTACGATTCGGGTAACACACCGGATAAATCATACCGCAAATCAGCGAAAACCGTCGGGGATGTCATGGGTAACTACCATCCGCACGGGGACTCATCGATTTATGAAGGCATGGTACGGATGGCCCAGCCATGGAAAATGGGACATGTGCTTGTGGACGGTCACGGAAACTGGGGTTCCCAGGACGATGATCCGGCAGCAGCTATGCGTTATACCGAGGCCAGGCTGTCGCCGATTGCCATGGAGCTGCTGCGCGATATCGAGAAGCGAACCGTGCTGTTCAAGGACAATTTTGATAACACGGCGAAGGAGCCGGTTGTGCTGCCTTCGCGGTACCCGAATCTGCTTGTGAACGGAGCTAGCGGGATTTCCGCGGGCTTCGCCACCGAAATCCCGCCTCACAATCTGCGGGAAGTGATCGATGCGTGCATCGCCGTCATGCAGAAGCCGGAGATCGAGCTGGACGAGATCATGACGTTCATAAAAGGCCCGGACTTCCCGACCGGCGGTATCATCATGGGCGGCGAAGGTATTTTGGATGCCTATCGGACAGGCAAAGGCCGGGTCTATCTGCGATCCAAGACGGACATTGAATCGCTTCGTGGTGGTAAACAGCAGATCGTCATCACGGAAATTCCTTATCAGGTTGTTAAGTCCAGACTGGTTACGGCGATGGAAAACATTCGTCTTGAGAAAAAAGTCGAAGGCATCGCCGAGGTTCGGGACGAGAGCGGACGGGAAGGGCTTCGCATCGTCGTGGAGCTCAAGAAAGATGCCGACGCGAACGGGATTCTGGCTTATTTGTTCAAGAAAACCGACCTGCAGATTACGTACAATTTCAATATGGTTGCCATCGTGAACAAAACCCCTCAGCAGCTGGGGCTTAAAGCGATGCTGTCGGCCTATATCGACCATCAGCGTGAAGTCGTCACCCACCGGACGCAGTTCGAGCTGGAGAAAGCCGAGGATCGGGCTCATGTATTGGAAGGCCTCGTCAAGGCGCTCAACATACTGGACGAAGTGATTGCGGCTATTAAGGCTTCCAAGAATCGCCAGGATGCCCAGAACAATCTGCAATGGATGTTCGGTTTCACGGAGAGACAAGCCGACTCGATTCTGACGCTGCAATTATACCGTCTTACCAACCTTGAAATTCATTCCCTGCAAAAAGAGCTGGACGAGCTGACAAAGAAAATCGAGGGCTTGCGTGCGATTCTCGACAGCGATAAGAAGCTGATTGGCGTCATTCGCAAAGAGCTGATCGAAATTCGGGAGAAGTACGGCATCGACCGGCGTTCGGTTATCCAGGAAGAAGTGGAAGAGATCAAGGTGAATCTGGAAGTGCTTGTTAACGCCGAGGATGTGCTCGTAACCTTGTCGAATGAAGGCTATATCAAGCGTACCAGCATGTTATCCTTCACTCGCAGCGGCGGTGAGCTGGAAAGCTCAGGCGTCAAGGAAGGGGATTACATCACGCGGTTGTTTGAAGTCAATACCCTGGAGAATCTGCTGATCTTTACGAGCCGCGGGCAATATTTCTTATTGCCGGTGCATCAGGTTCCGGAGTACAAGTGGAAAGATGCCGGTACGGCTATCGTTAACGTGATCCAGGTACCGAAAGAGGACCATATCGTATCGGTCATCCCGGTTTCGAACTTTGACGAAGCGGGCAAATCGCTTGTTTTCGTGAGCCGCAAAGGACAAGTGAAGCGGACAGATCTCAAGGAGTACGTAACCAAACGGTCTGGCGCGGTTGCGGCAGCGAAGGTAGCTGCGGAAGACAGCATCATCCAGGTCGTTATGAGCGACAGCAATAAAGATATCGTGCTGATCTCGAAGGAAGGGATGAGCATCCGCTTCAATGAACAGGAAGTCAATGCCATGGGACGCGTTTCCGGCGGGGTTCGGGGAATCCAGCTTCGAGACGGGGACGAGGTCGTTGCGGCATTATGGGTGGAGAACGATGAAGGCGAGATTTTGACCATCACGGATCTAGGATACGGCAAACGAAGCTTGCTGTTGGATTATCCGGCCCAAAGCCGAGGCGGAAAAGGGATGGCCACGTTTGAGTTCAAGGAAGGCAAGCGGGTGAAGCCTAACGGCAGCGCCATTGTCGGCGCTTTCTATTGTCGCGAGCCGCTGCAGATTAACGCTTATAGCGAAGACGGGCAAGCTTTCCCGATTCACACGGAGAAGGTTCCGATTGCGGAGCGTAAATCGATTGGTAAACTACTGGCCGATGTCGGCAAGAACGGGCAGATTGTCGATTTGGTCAGTCTCCCGCATGCAGAGTTAGGCAAAGAAGGTTAGGCCAGAGCGAGCCTTTCCTTTAATTCGGATATAGATTGAATAGAGATGAATGGACGAAAGCACCTTCGATGAACGGTTGTCGGGGTGCTTTTGTTGTATTTAGCGTTGGATGACGCTTGTTTGATTTATACTATTTGACATATGTCTGGCGCTGTCGAAGTAAGGTGAATGTTGAGAAACGGCGTCACACAAGGCATGACGGGTTTTGTCGCTTGGTTGGAAATTATATTTTTTAACGAAAAAAGAAGGAAATTGGCTGGCGTCCAGCGAAAAGTTAATCCTATAAACTATTATGAAAATCATGACGCTGGCTCAAACGGAAGTTCATTCATCGGAGTACAGTGGGGCAAACTCAGATGGTATCAGGTTTGATCATGACAGACATAACGGAAGGGACGGGATAAACATGCATACTGCCGAATTCGCCAAGGTGTGGTCCAAGCTGGCCAAGGATTATAAACTCCATATGGAAGCCGGATTAGCCCCGACATTGACGGAGTCGCAACTCATGGTGCTGGAAGTGCTCGCTGAGCAGAAGCGGATGAAACCTTCCGATTTCATTCCTTACCTGGCTACAAGTCCGGCTGCCGTAACGATGCTATTGGACCGGATGGAGAAGAACGAATTGATCAAACGGGAACGGGACGAAAATGACAGACGGATTGTCTGGGTGACGATATCCTATAAAGGACGCGAGGAATATACGCGCGGATTACAGGTTAGGGAGGATTACCTTTCCCGGATTCTGAACCGCATATCCTCGCATAATCAACAGCTGCTTGTCTATCTATTGGGAAAGATCAGCACGGCTCCGCAGGAGGTTCTGGTCGAGGCGTAGGCATTTTTGATCAGGCATCCTACATGGAATGTACAGAAGCCCCCATGTCTCGCTGCCTGGCAGCTCCGACTTTGGGGGCGTTTCATAGTTTTGCTAATATTGCTTTCTAGTCACGTGCTCACTAACGAACCTTGGCATATTATGATGAAGTTAAGACTTAAGCAGCCATAAAGCCGGCACGTTAGCGGGTTCCCATCCAGGCAGGGACGTATGGGCTTGGCGGCACTCATAGGTTTTGCCTCCATACGTGACCAAAGCTCCCTGCTGGTATGAAGTATTCGGAGCCCAGGCCGGAGTTTCCGGTACAGAGCCGTCCGCCGTGGTGACTTGCAGCTCATTGCTGGCTGGGGATACGTTGCCTGCCGCATCGCGTGCTTTTACGGTAAAGCTATAGGTCGTGTTTGGCGATAATCCGCTAACTGTATAGGATAGCGTGCTGCCGGACACCGTCGTAACCAGCGCGGTGCCCCGATATACCTCATAGCCGCTTACTCCGACGTTATCCGTGGAATCGTTCCAGGCTAATGATACGCTTGTGGACGTCGATCCCGCAGATCGTAAATTGGCAGGAGCCGTCGGAGCTTGGGTGTCCGGAACGGGATTTGATGTGCTGGCGGTTAGCGGGCTGCTCGCCTGCGATACGTTGCCTGCTCCGTCACGGGCTTTTACCGTAAAGGTATAGGAGGTGCCTGCTTGCAGGCCGGTAACGGTGTGGCTCAGGGTGGATCCGGATACCGTTGCCACTAGATTGGAGCCTCGATAGATTTCATAGCCTGTGACTCCTACGTTATCCGTAGAGGCGTTCCAGGCGAGCGAAATGCTGCTGCTTGTAACCCCTGTGGTTCTCAGATTCGCCGGCACGGTCGGTGCCTGCGTGTCCTGATTGCCGCTGCCGTTATTCAGGTTCACGTCGATCACGTTATAGAAGGCATTGCCCGTATCGGCGATTTCCCATACGGCGAGGATGAGATAGTAGCCGGTGCGGTCGGTAGGTACGTTACAAGTATGGGTTACGGTGTTCGGCGGTTGTTTGCCGCCGTCATTGAAGGAGCAGAACAATTCGAGATCTGCGCGTGCGAGGGGTTTGCTGGAATCCCAGCCTTTTTTCGTAATATAATATTTCCAATCGGATGTAGCATGGGCTGCGGTCAACACCCACTTAAACGTGTTCGGCCCGCCGTTCATGTTCACTTTGCTCCAGCGGGTTGGCGTCTGTTCATACAGTTCGGTAAAGATTCCGGCACCGGTGATCTGGCCGTCCGCCGGTCCGCCGATCGGAAAGTTCCCTTTACCTTCCAGGGAATGCGGTTCATAAATGATTCTGCCGCAGTTGACGTTCTCGCCGAGCTTGCACTTATAACCACGACTGGCCGGTGATTCGATATAACCATGAGCGGAAACGCTGCTTGCCGTAATGATCATAATGGTGAAAAACAACAGTGTGCTTCCTAAAAAAATCCACAGCGGTTTCAAATGCAAGCGGTGATTTGTTTGACACGGAACCTGTTCCATAACAAATACCTCCTTGAATATTTAATTTGAAATTCAGCGGACTCCTGTTGCTGATCAAGCCTCCTTAAGCTGCGGGTTTACTTGCTCTGCACATAACACGAAGGACCGAACCGGCTAGCGGCTCCATTCATGAATATTCTTGATCATCCTCCTCCTAGGCAGCCGTGATCTATATAAACCCCAAGATGAGGCCTATACCATGATTATACAAATAAACTAAAAAATGTTAATCTATTCTGCTTACTATTCTTTGCCATTCTTTGTTAAAAGTAAAGGGATAATATATTACGATAGAGGGATAAAATATTACAATATTTGTAATTAGATACATAGTCATAGCATTAGGCGTAGACATGCAAAAAAAACGAAATCCAATGATGGATTTCGTTTTTTTACATTCATTGATAGGTTCGTTATGTCGATCCCAGCTGGTCCATATTGAAGATACTCCAGGGATAAACGGAAGGCGGCATGGAACGAATGGAGATGTCCTCTTTGGTAACAGGGTGAGGGAACCCGACCAACACGGACCATAAGGCAATCTGTTGGCCGGCCTTGTTCACCTTGCTTCCATACTTCTGATCGCCGAACAGCGGATGACCCGCATGGCTGAGCTGTACACGTATTTGGTGCGGTCTGCCCGTGTGCAGCTCGATCAGGACAAGACTTACGCCTTCCGCTGCTTGTAGCACCGTATAATCCAGAATGGCTTCCTTGGCTCCGTCCGTCCCTTTGGAGGCAACGTGGACGGTGTTGGTTTTCGCATCCTTGTACAGCATGTTCACGAGCCGGCCTGAAGTTTTCGCTGGAACACCGTGAACGACCGCTACATACTGCTTACGGAAGCTGCGGCTGCGGACGGCCTCCGATAATCGGGAGGCGGCTTTGGACGTCTTAGCGAATACCATCGCTCCGCCCACGGGACGGTCAAGGCGGTGCACCAATCCCAAAAAAACGTTCCCCGGCTTGTCATAACGCTCCTTGATGTCCTGTTTCAGTATGGTCAGCATGTCGGGATCGCCGGTAGCATCCTCCTGCGAGGGGATGTTGACCGGCTTGGTTACGCCCAACACATGATTATCCTCGAAAAGAATCGGCACGGCCGGATACGATGCTGGTCCCCGTCTGCTCATCGAATCAGGACTCCCATCGGCCCAGAATGCCGCATGGCAGGTTCATGCCGGAGCGGGTAATCGGCAATCCGATTTCGCCTGCACTGATCAATCCGCCATACTTCGGCTTCATGGTCATGGTGAGCATGTTGTTCAGAACGGTCGGGGAGATGCCGGTCGTGTAGGAGTTAATCAGCATGAACAGCGGGTTATCCGATACGATGCTCATGCAGCTTTCGAGAAATGGATACAGGCTGTGTTCCAGCTTCCACGTTTCTCCGCTTGGCCCGCGCCCATAAGAGGGAGGATCCATAATAATCGCATCGTATTTGTTTCCCCGGCGCTGTTCCCGCTGCACGAATTTAAACACGTCATCCGTAATATAACGGATTGGGCGGTCAGCCAGGCCGGACAATGCCGCGTTTTCCTTGGCCCATTGAACCATCCCTTTCGCAGCATCCACGTGGACGACCTGAGCACCGGCAGAGGCCGCAGCGACGGTAGCTCCGCCCGTATAGGCGAACAGGTTCAGCACGCTGATCGGACGACCGGCGGAAGCGATTTTGTCCATCATCCAGCGCCAGTTCGCAGCCTGCTCCGGGAACAAGCCGGTATGTTTAAAATTGGTCGGTCGAATATGAAATTTCAATTGGTCGTACGAGATGGTCCATCGATCCGGCAGCTGCTTTTTCATGTCCCATTGCCCGCCGCCGGACGAACTGCGGTGATAGTGCCCGTGTACATTGCGCCATTGTCCGTCTTCACGTTCAATCGGCCAGATGATCTGCGGATCCGGACGTCTTAGAATGACATCGCCCCAGCGCTCCAGCTTCTCACCGCCACCGGTGTCGATGACCTCGTAATCTTGCCAACCTTGAGCTACATACATGTTGAAAACCATCCTTCAAATAGTCATTTAGACTATATTGTACAACATATTGAAAGCTGAATGCCACCAAGGATTGCTTGCCTTAACCCAACCACCCGGATGATAAGGTCTAAGAAGTTCGGCTTACCCCAAATTTTCGAATGCGGGATGAAAACGGAATTCGCCACGAAGTTCATGAAGTGCGCCTTGCTGAAGCTCGGCGACCATGAACGCCTCATCGGAAACGGCAAATTGGGATACATCGATTCCATGGTTTCTGGCCTGGACAAAACCGTAACGCGGATAATACGAGGGATGGCCGAACAGAAACACAAGCGGATAGCCATGCGAGAGACACCGCCGTTTCCCCTCTTCAATCAGTTTTCCGCCGATCCCCTGCCGCTGATCGTTCGGAAGCACAGCCAGCGGCCCTAGCGCGGCTACCCGATGGGTATGATCGCCGTCAAGAAGGCTGGCCCGGCTGAACATAATATGCCCCTTGATGATCCCGTCCTCCTCGGCAACCATGGACAATTTCCTTTCAAAAGCTCCGTCTGCCCGCAATCGTTGTACCAGGATCGCTTCTTCCTGACCGGAAAAAACCTGGGTGAGCAGCCCGTTGACTTGTTCATAATCATTCTTGATTTCGGTACGTATGTTCATCGTTATCTCTCCTTCAACATATGGTTCATGGTTCTTCTTTTCATTATTCGTGTACGTACAATCGTTCCAAACTATCGATTCAGGCATCGCTACTCCGGCTTCTTTTCAATTTGCAATCCTTCAACATGCTTGCGCTTCATCAAATTGCGTTTCTTCCGGTTCTCTTTGCTTTCAAAGACGATATCCAGATCATAATCCTCTGGGTAGAGATCCTTAGCCGCAATGTAGGGCTTTAACCGTTTATGGTTGATTTTCAATCGCTCCTGTTGAATCATGACACCGATATGCCCTCTAGCGTCCATGGTTTCATAAACGGTGCCGCTTCGTTTCAAATAGGGCACATAGACCCGATCTCCAAGCTGATAAAGGGAAGAGGCAGGGGCTTCGTCTTCTTTATTCTTGTCGTCTAAGGGGTGATCCGGACCCTCGATTGGGAAAGAATCGCTTTCAACCGGGGTTGGTTCTCCGGCCCGTTCTTCGGTGTCCGAGCTATCCTCGTGACTGTAGGCCGCAATGCCTCTCCTCGTCCCCGCCTCCGTGATTTCCCGTGATCTGGCTATGATCGCTTCCGGAATCCCCAGCTTCGCAGCGATGACAAAAGCATAACTGTGTCCGGCTTCACCAATCCGCAGGCGGTAGAGCGGCTCGAGGGTGTCGGCATCAAATTCCATGCGGGCATTCTCAAAGCCTGCCGTGCGATCGGCAAAATTTTTGATTTCGGTAAAGTGGGTCGTGACCACGACCGTTGCTTGACGTTGGAACAGCTCTTCCAGAATGGCGATGGACAACCCGACGCCTTCACCCGGGTCTGTTCCGGAAGCCATTTCATCGAGCAATACCAGCGTGGACCTGCCGGCCGTCTGCAAAATATCGCGGATGTTGCGGATATGCGCCGAGAATGTGCTCAGGGCATGCTCCAAACTCTGCCCGTCCCCGATGTCGACGGACACCTCGTCAAAGACGGCGCAATGGCTGCCTTCCGCTACGGGAACCAGCAAACCGGACTGAACCATTGTGGTGATCAGCCCAACCGTCTTCAGTGCAGAAGTTTTGCCGCCGGTATTCGGACCCGTGATAATTAAGGTTTTATATCGTTTCCCGATGGTGAAGTCCAGCGGTACCATGGAGGAGCCGATTAAAGGGTGAACCGCGGATTTCAGATGGATGAATCCTTCCTGGTTCAGATCCACATTCCGCCCTCCGATGGAAATCGCGTATTTGCCTCTGGCTATGATGTAGTCGTAGATTCCGACGGTATCGGCGTTGGTTCTCAGCTCGTATTGATACTGCTCGACGAGTGCCGTCAAATCGCTCAGCACTTTGGTTTCTTCCCGGACCTCATCGGCTTGCAGGTGGTTCAGTTCCATCTGAAGCCCCTGCATATCGGCGGGTTCGATGAATACCGTCTGCCCGCTGGCCGATTCATCCAGAATCGAGCCGCTCACGGCTTTTCGGTGCTCCTTCTTGATAGGCAGTACGAAACGTCCTCCGCGTTTGCTGACGACATGCTCTTGCATGATCCCTTTGTAACGGCTCATCAGGCTGTCGAGTTTACGCTTGATCCGTTCCTCGGTTACGATGATTTTTTTGCGGATTTTCGCCAGATCTTTGCTGGCGCCATCCACAACGCGGCCGGCATGAATGCTGCGTTCGATTTCGGACAGGAGCGGGCGCAGTTCATGCATGGAGGAGGCGTAGGAACTGATCGTCGGAGCAATGCTGCTCTTGGCGGCCATATATTGAATGAGCTGACGGCAGCTTCTGAGATACTGGACCAAATGGCCGAAATCGCGCTCGGACAGGACATATCCGGTGCCGAGCAAATCCAGGATCAATTCAACGCCCTCCAGTGAGGGAATAGGCACGCTAGCCCCGCTTTGCAGCAGGGTTTTAGCTTCTTCCGTTTCATTGAGCTTATTACGGATGGCCTTCAACTGGGTGAGGGGGGCCATCTTTTGAATGTGCGCAATGCCCAGATACGATACGGCAAAGCGTTCGAGTTCAGTGCGTATTTTCTCATATTCTAATTTGTTTAATGCCAATGGCTTCATGGGTTACATTCTCCTTTAGACTAAAATGGTGGAAGGTACTACAACGCAAAAAAGGGCGGAAAGCGAACTACTCAGGTTCGCTTTCCGCCCAAAGACCGTTATTCCGCTGGATATGGCGTGGGACAGCTCCAAATAACCCCGCTGAGTGAAGAGGGGAGACCCAAAAAATCCGTGCTGAACTCAGCACGGATGACCATATCCTATCGAAATAAACCCTAAAGGGGCTTCAATTGATATCCGCAGTTCTTAACTAATTCAACGGACGAAATGAGAATCCATCAAAAAATAAACATATCCCCAAACAGGGAATGTCCAGAATTTTACATTTCGATCCATATGAAATTGGGTTAGTTAAGAACGACCACCGACATCAAAATCTCTCCTTTAGATAAGAGTATGGGTTAACTATATCCATAAACAAGGTCGGAAGTCAAGATTTAAATGAGGATGCGTTTCCCGTAAAAAACTGTGATAAGATGGAAGGGTGACGCTGCTGCTAATCCTTAAGCCGTGCAGCAGCCAGTGATCGCTTAAGACAGGAGAGGAGCTGTATCCATGGGGAAATTGCTGACACGAAGTGAGGTTCCAATCGAGGCTACCTGGAATCTGGATGATTTGTTTGTCTCGCAAGAAGATTTTGAAGCGGGTCTCAAAGCGCTTGAATCGCAAGCTGCTCGATTGACGCGTTATAAGGGCAGGCTAGGCGATGGTGCATCTGTACTTCTCGAATGCTTGAATGAACAGGAAGCGTTGATGGAGAGCATCGGCCGAGTCGGGGCGTATGCCAGACTGCGTCAGTCGGAAGACGGAACCAACCCGTCCAACCTGGCGAATTCGGCCAAGACGGGCGATGTGTTGTCCCGCATCCAGTCCTCCTTAACTTTTATTGAAGCGGAGCTGTTGGATCTCCAGGACGGAACCATCGAGCATTACATAACGAAGGAAGAAGGGCTGGCACCTTATGCCCGAAGCTTGATGCTGCTGCTGGAGTCCAAGCCTCACCGCTTGAGTCCTGAGACGGAGAGCGTGCTTGCATCGCTGGGCGAGGTGCTCGGTTCCCCTTACCGCATCTATTTGCGCAGCAAGCTGTCGGATATGACCTTTGATGACATTCAAGTGAATGATGAAACCAAGCCGGTCTCGTTCCGTCTGTACGAGAATTCCTACGAAATGTCCGAGGATACGGAGCTTCGTCGCGAAGCCTATGCGTCTTTTACGAAGTCGCTGCAGGGGGCCCGTCACACTTTTGCCGAGGCGTATGCCACGGAAGTGAAGAAGCAGGTGGTGCTGTCCCGGCTTCGCGGGTATGACTCCGTTACGGACATGCTGCTCAAGCCCCAGCAAGTGACAATGGATATGTACACTCATATCCACGATACGATTCTGAAGGAGCTTGCTCCGCATATGCGCAGGCTGATGAAGCTGAAGAAACGCGAGCTTGGTCTGGATCAGATGCTGTTCTGCGATTTGAAAGCGCCGATGGATCCGGATTTCAATCCGAGCGTAACCTATGAAGAAGCTTGTGCCACCATTTCCAGCGCCTTGTCGGTTCTTGGTCCCGAATACGGCGAGATCGTTGAATCTGCGTTCTCCAAGCGCTGGGTGGACTATGCCGATAATATCGGCAAATCTACCGGAGCGTTCTGTTCCTCGGTTTATGGTGTGCATTCCTATATCCTGATGGCATGGGCAGACAATATGCGCAATGCCTTCACGTTAGCACACGAGGTAGGGCATGCGGGCCATTTGATGCTCGCTGCACGCTATCAGCGCATCACCAATGCCCGTCCGTCCATGTATTTTATCGAAGCACCGTCAACGATGAACGAGCTTCTCTTGGCGGATCACTTGCTGAGTCAATCCGCGGATAAGCGGATGCGGCGCTGGATCATTCTCCAGCTGCTGAGCACCTATTACCACAACTTCGTGACGCACCTTCTGGAAGCGGAAATGCAGAGAAGGGTATACCGCCATGCGATGGCCGATGAACCGATTACGGCAGACAAGCTGTCCGAGCTTAAAGGCGCAGTGCTTTCCGATTTCTGGGGAGACGCCGTGGAACTGGACGAAGGCGCGAAGCTTACCTGGATGCGGCAACCGCATTACTATATGGGACTTTACCCATACACCTATGCGGCAGGTTTGACCGCTTCAACAGCTGCGGCGCAGCTGATCCGCGAGGAGGGCCAACCGGCCGTGGACCGCTGGCTTCAAGTGCTTAAGGCCGGCGGCAGCAAGAACCCGCTGGAATTGATGGCCATGGCGGGCGTCGATATGTCCACGTCGGAGCCGATCTCCAAAGCGGTGGCTTACGTAGGCAGGCTGGTAGACGAACTGGAGTCCCTGTACCAATAGAACGAAACCGACACGCAGTGCGAAAACGAGAAGAAAAGGTGGTCCCCAGCATAAGAAGCTGTGGACCACCTTTTTTTGACGCAGATCAATTGAGAACGAAAAGTGGACCGAATGTCACGGGTCCGTGTGATCATCCTGCAGCGTATGGGTCGGAATCGTAAAATAGAAGGAAGAACCGGCATTTTCACGGCTCTCGACGCCAATGACGCCGCCCATCAGCTCAACCAGCTTTTTACTGATCGCTAGCCCTAATCCGGTACCGCCATATTTACGGTTCAAGGATGGATGCAATTGCGAGAAGGAAGTGAACAGCTGATGCTGGAGCTCAGGCGCTATGCCGATTCCCGTATCCTTTACTTGAAAAGCAATCGTGAACTCCTCGGTGCCCGTCCTGCGAAGTCCTTCCACGCTCAACGTTATGCTGCCCTCATGCGTGAACTTGATGGCATTGCTGATGAGATTCACAAGCACCTGCCGCAGCCTTAGGGCATCGCCGATAATGACGTCGGGGACATTGGCGCTGTTGATGTTAAACGATAAGGATAACCCTTTTTCCTTGGCTTTAGCCGAGAATAAATCAACAACGAGTTCGAGCAAGGAGCGCAAATCAATCGGTTCATGATTAAGGGTCATATTGCCGGTCTCGATTTTACTGAAATCGAGAATCTCGTTCAGGATATGCAGCAGCGAGCCGCTGCTCTCCATGAGAATATGGATGTAATTCTGTTGGTCCTCGTCGAGCTCTGTCGTGCTTAACAGCTCGATCATTCCGATAATGCCGTTCATCGGAGTCCGGAGCTCGTGGCTCATCATGGTGAGAAACTCCGTCTTTGCTTGATCCGCCCGTTCGGCGTTCTCCTTGGCGCGAATGATCTCTTTCTCGTCCGTAATATCGCGGAATACCATGACGGCGCCTTTGTGCTCTCCTTGATCCCAAATCGGATTAACCTGGTAATCGGCCAAAAAGCTGGTACCGTCTCCACGCCAGAGTACGATTTCGGCTCTGGACAGGGGTATGCCTTGTTTGACTGCCCGAACGAGAGGAGAATCTTCCCCGCGAAAGAAAGTGCCATCATGGCGGATTTCTTTGATGATCTGGTCGCAAGGTCTTCCAATGGTCGTTGCGGGTTCGTAATCCAGCATGGCTGCCCCGGCCGGATTGATGAAAGCGACTTGCCCGTGAATGTCCAGACCGATAATGCCCTCGGATACCGTGTTCAGCAACAGGGAGAGCTCCCGGCTGAGCTTCTTGATCTCTTCCATCGTCCGGATGCGTTCGGTGATGTCCCGGGTAATGCCGTATACGCCGACGACTTCGTCATCCACAAAAATCGGAATGTTGATGGTATTGATTTCGATGGGACGCCCATCCTTATGAATGATAGTTAGATCATAGCTTTGAGGTATGCCTTCCTTCGCCTGATTAAAATGAAACAGTGTTCGGGCCATGTCCTTTTCTGCTACAATCGGCCCGAAATACATCCCGATGAGCTCATCTAACGTATATCCCGTCAGTTCCTGCAGATTCTGGTTGGCCGTTATATAATCACCGTCCAAATTCATGGAGTATACGGCGGATGGATTGTACTCGAACAGGGAACGGTAGCGCTGCTCGCTTTCCTTCAGCTTAAATTCCATTAATTTTCGCTCGGAGATGTCGCGCGCAATCGAAATAATTTCATTCTTCTGTCCGTCCTTGGTGCTGATGTACTTGCAATTGACCTCAAACCAGATGTGCCTGCCATCCTTATGTATATATCGGAAGGTGATCGGCGCGAGCATTTTGCCTTCCAGGCAATTCTCTAAATACTCCTGCAGCGGCGCAATATCTTCAGCGTAAACGTAGTCAAAAGTACTAGTGCCGAGCATCTCCTCGGGGCGATACCCGAGCAGTGCGTAGCAGGAAGGCGAGCAGTAAAGAAACGTAAAGCAGTCGATGGTGCTTCGCGATATGAAATCGAGCGAATTTTCGGTGATGAGCTTGTACTTATTCTCATTCTCCAGCGACTGCTGCTCGATCATCACCTGTTCGGTAATATCCTGTGCCATGCCGACCATCTCCATGGGCCTTCCTTCGTTCGTAACGGAGACTTCCCACTGGGCCCTGATGGTACGGATTTGTCCGTCTTTAAGCAAGATCCGGTATATGATTTCGTCTGCTTTGCCCTGTATGGCCGTTCGCACAACCTGTTCAAGCCGCTCGCGATCCTCCGGAATGACTAGGGACATCAGTGTGTCATGATTTGGCTCGGTGGCATTGATCTGATATCCGTAAATTCGCCTCATTTCATCGCTATAGGTAAGCGTATGCGTGATCAGGTCCCAGCGCCAGGAACCGATCTTGGCAATCCGCTGCGCATGGGCCAGCGTATCCTCATCCGTTTTTCGTTTGGTTATGTTTCGTCCTATGGCCAGTACCTTGTCAACTTCACCTTGAGATCCCAGAATGAGCTGAAACGACGTTTCAAACCACAAATAATGTCCTTCTTTGTGGCGAATGCGTCGAACGAAACTATCTTTCTCCGAATATAGTTTGCCTGGTTCCTTCATTTGCTCGGAATCGACTTGATGGTAATATTTACTGCGATGTTGACCGATCATTTCCTCTTGGGTGTACCCCAGTATGTCAGTGGCAGAAGGTGAGATGTATTCGATAATGCCGTCAGCGCTGCTGATGGATATGAGGTCTTGTCCGCTTTTTGAAATCAGTGCCAGCAGCTCGTCATTCTTGATGATCGGCGGCAAAGTCGACTCCACCTGCACGGTCCCGGATTCCAGGCAGAACATGATCCACGGCGTCCTGTCTTGGGTGGGGGGGCTCCAGCAGGGAGATACTCAAGGTGACATGTACTCGGCGTCCGTCATGGCGGATAAAATATGAATCTCTCGAGAGAGTGGACGTTGGGTCATATATGAATGATTCTAAAGTTTGTTGAATAGGTAGGTTGGATAGAACTTGGATTTCGGAAGGTTTGAGCTGAAGAAGGTCAGAACGATTGGTTTCCGTTATTTCGCAGAATCGGTCGTTCACCATCGCAACAGGCACGTCAACCGCAGAAATCAGGATCGCCCCAAAAGGCAATTTGTCAAACATCTGTTCCCAGACCCAATTCTCCGTTGTTTGCATCATGTTCATAATTGCCTCCCTAAACTAAGCTATACCATTTGATCATAGAGGATAGGATTGCTCTGTCGCAATAGAAAATACCAAAGTTAAGTATTGACTGGAAATCCGGGCGCGTGAAAGCCAACCGATAAGGGGAGTATTCTTATGGCTGGCCGAGTTTAAGCTAACAGATGCTTCATTTTTGCATGCATGTTTGCGATTGTTGTTTAGCAGCATATTTACTTGTGCAGAAGTACGCGATCGTCGAGATTTTTATCAAAATAATGCCCGGCATAGGAGCAAGCGGGGATGATTTTCAAGTTTTCTTCCCTGGCGTAGCCGATCACTTTTCGTACGAGCTCATCGGCAATGCCTTGCCCCCGAAGCCCGGGAGAAATATAGGTATGATCGATGCTGATCACTCCGTTCCCTTGTGGGGAGTAGGAAATTTCGGCTACTTTTTTACCGTTGTCTTCAATATAAAAGCTGTTTGACTCCGATTGTATATTTCGTTTGTCCATGATGTTTAACCTCCTTCATCTGGTTGTACTATACCCGTATCGGCGGTGCATTAAACGGATTTTCGGATAGGCGAACACCCTTGAGAGGGCATTTGCATACAATGCGGGTAGAAGAGAATGAAGGAGGAGCAAAATGAACCATTATTCAACTCAACCGCAAATGCTGTTTCAATGCGATCACCAGTTGGTACATTCCATGAAGAAACATAGAGAAAGCGCCCATTCGGCCATGAAAAACGTGGTGAATCGCAAGGTAAGAGTGCATACGATGGATGATGAAGCCATTGAAGGTGTCGTCATCAATGTCGATGCAAAGAATGTGTACATTCTTGTAGAACAAGGCAACAGAGGTTTTTACCCGGGATTCTCTCCATTTGTGCCATACGGCCCCAATCCTAATGTCGTATTGCCGTTAGCCTTGTTCAATCTATTGGCAGTCAGCTTGTTGTGGTAGCAAAAAAAGAACCTGCGGTCCGCAGGTTCTTTTTTTATGATAATTATATGCCCAATGCTCCCTGTGCGGACGATGCGTGGTTCGGGGCATGCTTGAATGGCTGTCGACCAAAAAAAACATTTACATACATACTGTATGTATGTTAAATTGGGATCATTCCATATACAAGGAGATGTTTTCCATATGAAACTACAAGGATTTTATCCCGTCATCATGACAGAACAGATTGCCGAAAGCGCAGACTTTTACACACGGTTGTTTGGTTTTGAGGTTGTTTTTGAAGCGGATTGGTATGTAAGCTTGAAGAAGGGAATCGAGGGACCCAACGCTTACGAGCTGGCGATCCTGTCCAAAGATCACCCGACGGTTCCCTCTGCCTATCAGCAGCGTGTACAGGGGTTGATTCTCAATTTTGAGGTGGAGGATGTGGACGCCGAGTACGAAAGGCTGGTCATCCAGGAAAAGCTGCCGCTTCATCTGGACATTCGTGATGAAGAGTTCGGCCAGCGGCATTTTATTATCAGTGACCCGAATGGGGTGTTGATCGATATGATTAAGATCATTCCACCTTCCCAAGCCTTTATGGAGCAGTATAATGAAGAGGTGTGGTCCACGAAGGATGACGGCGCCGGCGAATGAGTACATGCTCCACGCAGAAGGATTACTTTGGTAAGAGAGCTTGCGGAATTTCTGTCTCATCGAGGCAAGCCGCATGCACCAGAGCTTCCTCGGGGGCATTTATTAAAAGCCGCAAGCCGCTGACTTTTACATTCGGAATCGTCTGATTATACGGTCCATGGGTCCGTCAGCATTCGCTAAGGTTCATGGTGAAGGGTGTAAGACCAGGAAGTGCTGGGGCTTCCGTCGTCCTTGAGAACTGCATCCGAATGATGCATAGGAGAGAATAACGCAATTATGAGAAGAACCAAAAGCGAAGCGAACGAAACCATACAGCTGCTGCTAAAGGTGGCGAGGGCACAGTTTACGGAAAAAGGCTATGCCCATGCGGCTTTAGAAGAGATTGCCGACGAAGCTCATGTTACCCGCGGCGCGCTGTATCATCATTTTAAGAATAAACAAGGGCTGTTTCTCGCCGTGCTCGAACTAGTGCAGACGGAAATTGGGCAGCGCGTGGAGGCGGAAGCGGACCGTTACGTGGATCCTTGGGATCAGCTGTTGTTTGGATGTCGGGCTTTTATTTCGACCGTGGTCGAACCGCAGAATAAGCGCATTATGCTTGTTGACGGCCCGAGTGTCGCAGGCTGGGAGTCATGGCGCGAGATGGACGAGCAGAATTCAATGAGTCACCTGAGGGAACAGTTAGTCTCAATGCAGCTTCAGGGAATGATGAAGACCACTCCGGTGGATGCTTTGACGCGTGCCCTGTCCGGAGCCTTAAACGAATGCTCGCTGTGGGTGGCACAAATGCCGGAAACGGATAAGGGGATCGAGGAAACCATGCATGTGATTGCCGGCATGCTGCAGGGATTCAGGGTTTAAAGCATATGAGAAAGTTAACCCCTAATATGAGCCGGAATACCAGCAAATCTTACAATTTGCATGAATGTTGTAAGCTGGAGAGGTACATCCAAAAATCCATGAAATGGAAAGGGGTTAAATATGAATTCATTGAAACCACTGCAAGCATTTTTGGAAGCACAACAGGACAACCCAATCGAAGCTATCGGAGACTATATTTCCGAACACATTGAACAGAACTGGGAAAAGGTGCTTACCGATAACCGGGAAAAACTGCTAAGAGCATACAACGAGGGTGGGGATATGGCGTACGGGACGTATTTAAACCTGTTGTTCTTGCCGGTACACAGGCAGTTCAAGGAAATGGGAATACGTCCCGCACCGAAATTCCCGGGCGACTTTGACATTTCAAGGGAATGGGGAAGCGAGGAAGGAACCGACCAGCAGCGCTGGATGTGGAGCACCGTTCTGTCGCTGGAGGAAGAGCCGCTAGGTACCATTGTCACGATCGTATATCACGATCATACCCAGTTTCGCGTCCCAAGGCAGCCGCGTATTCTAGCCTTGCATGAGACATGCAAGGAAGACGTCGTTGCGGTCCTATCACTGAAGTCGGCGGACTTTAGCGAGGCGCTCGAATTTACGGCAGAATATGAAGAATATCTGCGGAGTTTGCAGGAGTAGGGGGGAACCTGGGAACCACGGATTCATCTATCTGATTACAGAGTCGGTTTCCATGCCTGAGTTGATGAAGTTAAAAAGAAAATAGAAGACGCCTTGAGCCGGATGACGTTATCCTGGCTCAAGGCGTTTTAATCGTTTGGAATCAAGATCTTTGATCAATCGTCAGGTCTAACCAGTCTAATTCTTCCTTAGTTAGGCGGATGTTCGAACCCTCGTCGCAGGATTTCAATTCCTCGGCCGATTGCGCGCCGATCAGCGCGCAAGTAGGGAAGGGCTGGTTCAGTACGTAAGCGAGCGCGATCTGTATGGCAGTCACATTCGTCGAAGCAGCCAGCTGTTTGGCACGCTCTAACCGCTCCCAGTTCGCATCGCTGTAAAATACCCGCACAAGATCCGCGTTGTCCCGAATTTCCGGAGTGAATCGACCAGTGAAGAATCCTCGCGCTTGGGAAGACCAGGAGAGCAGTGGAAACTGCTCGGCTTCGTGCCAGGCCATCGTCTCCGCATCGGCTGAGACGCAGCCTTTCCAGAAAGGTTCGTTCGGTTTGGCCAGGCTGAGGTTCGGACTGCTGAAGGAAAAGCCGACCAAGCCGTTTGCGTCGGCATAGGCATTGGCATCCCGAATGCGTTCCCAGGTCCAATTGGATACCCCGATGGCGCCTACACTGCCGTCCGCAATGTATTCATTCAGAGCCTCGATGACTTCCCCCGCCGGAACCTCAGGGTCGTCACGATGCAATGCGTACAAATCGATGAAATCCGTCTGGAGTCTTTCGAAGCTTATCGTGATATCGTGTTTGATGTCCTTTTTGCTGACGCGAGGGCCGTTTTGGTCATGATGGGCACCCTTTGTCAGAATAACGAGCTGATCCCGGTTCCCCCTTTCCTGCATGTACCTGCCGATGACTTCTTCGCTCTGACCGCCGCAGTAGATATGAGCGGTATCAACGGAATTGCCGCCGATCGCAAGGTAAGCATCCATATTGGCGGCAGCTTTCTCGTACGAATCATGATAGAAATAGTCCGTTCCTTTCATGAGTGCAGAAACGGGTTTGTTTAATCCCTTAATTGATATATATTTCATGTACATCTCCTCCTTGAGTGAATTACAGCACGATTCTCGTACGTTCGTGGGCAGATTGCAGGCAGGCATCGATGACTCTCATGTTGCGAACCGCATCCTCCGTCGAGTAACGGAGAGACTTGCCGTACAGAACGGCTTCTGCTATCCGGTCGCCTTGCTCGCTGTATGCGTTTGCATGAGGAACCTCGATTTCTTTGCGTCCATCGCCGGTCGTTAAGAAGAAGTTTGCGCCGTTCTCAGGCAGGCTGTAGGCGTATGGGACTTCAATCAGGCCATCCGTGCCAACAATTTCAAGGGGATTCCGATTAGCCGCCCACATGCCGCAATCAAAGGTCAGGGAAACATTGCCATCAAATTCGATCAAGCCGGAGGCCATCATGTCGACATGATCATGCTCAGGCGAGAAGAAGGCTTGCACGGTAACCGCTTCCGGTTCTTTATCCAGCAGGATGCGGGCGGCATTGATCGGATAACAGCCGACATCATAAATCGAACCGCCGCCCCAATCTTTGCGAAACCGGACATTTCCATGATTAGCCGAGCTGTTAAAAGTAAACGCGCTGCGAATGCCCCGAATTTCCCCAATGGCCCCGGAGTCGATCATTTCCTTCAGGACATCGTATCGCGGATGATAGCGGTACATAAAGGCTTCGGCGAGAATCACGCCCGCTGTCGCGGCCGCGTCAGCCATTTCGGCCGCTTCTGCTTCCGTCAGCGCCAGCGGTTTTTCGCACAGTATATGTTTGCCTGCTTTCGCTGCACGGATGCTCCATTCTTTATGTAGATGGTTAGGCAGCGGGATATAGACAGCATCTATGGAAGAATCCTCAAGCAAGGACTCATAACTGCCGTATGCAGTCGGAATCTTCAGTTCCTCGGCGGTTTCCTCTGCTTTTGCCTGGTCACGGCTGGCAATGGCAACGACCTCATTGAAACGGGATTGCTGCAGACCGGGTATGACCGAACGTTTGGCAATGCTGGCGCATCCAAGTATCCCCCAACGAAGTTTTTGAGTCATGTTCATCAGCTCCTATACAACTTATTAAGATTATATTGCGATTATAAAAGACAAGAAATAAAATTGATATAATATTATTTTGTAGTGTAATACAACAATATTGTCATTTTAGGGGGATGGAGATGAAACGACAAAGCCATCTGCTGACACTTCCGCAAATGCCGTTCTTCTGTCTGCCGGAATCGGTAGGGATCTATCGGGATGAGCCGGATCACACGGTGACACGGGCAGCCGGTTCTTTAAACAATTTCAATATTCACTATGTTGCTTCCGGGAAAGGGCATGTTGAAATCGACAATGTCGTTCATACGCTCGGCCCAGGGGAAGCCGTGCTGTATTTTCCCATGCAAGCTCAGCATTATTACAGCAGCGAGGACGATCCTTGGGATGTCCGCTGGTTCCATTTTTATGGCAGCGGCCTGCAGAATTATTTCATCGAGCGCGGTTTTCATAAAAGCCAGCTTTGGAGCATTCGGCAGCCAGCCGTCTTTGAGGAAGCGCATGAAGCGCTCCTGATTGAGGCGGAAACCCATCGCATGCTGAAGCCTGCGCAATTGTCCACCTTGACGTATTCCTTGTTAGCCGTATTCGTGGAACAGGCGTCCTCCTTATCGGACAATAAATCCAACAATTCGGCGAACCGCATTCACGAGCTGCTGCCCATCATGCAGCAGGAAGCTGCACAACCGTTTATTTTGGAAGAGTGGGCGGCTAGGTTAGGCGTATCCACGTACTATTTTTGTAAATTATTCCGCAACGTCATGGAGATGACGCCGATGGATTTTGTGACGCGCTGCCGTCTTCAGATGGCTAAGCAATGGCTGCTCGATCATAAAGATAAAACGATCGGACAAATTGCAGTGGAAGCAGGTTACCCGAGCGTCAGTTACTTTAACAAGCGATTTATGGAGCACGAAGGCATGACGCCATCTTCCTATCGTCGCTTGTATGGGGTATAGTTATATGGATTACGTCGTCAGGTCAGGTAAGAACTCGACTTAGGTCCAGGTCCTAATCACACCTATAGTCGGTTATGGAAACGGCTTGCCTCAACTACAATGAAATTAACGAAGGATTTGACGAAATCCGGATTCTATGAATAGTTCATCAATGTATGTGGGGGAAAGCCAAATGTCCGATAACAAAAATATATATGTTCTACTGACTGATACGGGAACGATGTTTACGAAATTGATCAAACGAATCACTGCCGCGCCTTATAATCATGCTTCGCTGGCGCTCGACGAGAACTTGAATGAAGTGTTCAGCTTCGGACGAAAGTGCGCCAACAATCCTTGGGTCGGAGGATTCGTGGAAGAGGATGTGTATGAAGGAACTTTTCGCCACTTCCCAGGTACGCGTTGTGCTCTGCTTCGTCTCGAGGTTACTCCTCAGCAATATGAGGCGGCAAGACGCGTGATCCGGCATTACCAGGATGAAGAGGAAGCCTATGGCTATAATCTCATCGGTATGTTCGGCGTGCTGATGAGACTCGATATTACGAGGGAACGATCCTATTTCTGTTCGCAATTCGTCGCGGAAGCGATAAAGCAAAGCAGAATCCATTTATGGGATCGGCCTTCCTCGGCAGTAACGCCGAATGATTTTTTTCAGCATCCGGCGTTTGAGGTTATCTATGAAGGGATGTTATATGATTATCCGCTGCTCGATCAATCCAGATTGGCCGGATGCCAATACCCTCTCCAAACAGTTGCTCGATGAGTTATAAAATGCGAATCATTATTTAAAACATGCCCCCTTCTACCCATGGTGGAAGGGGGTTCTTATATCATCGGATTGCCGAAATGTTTCTATATGCTAGGATGAACCCGGTAAAACGTTACCTTAATTGTGCATTAGCGCGCGCGATGACGGACTCGATTTTTTGTTCGTAAGTATAGATGCTTTTCTTTTTGGTCAGGATCTGCCCTGAGAGCGTCAGCAGCCTGGACAGGGTATCGCTGGTTCTTGCGGATTCATTGGCCTTTACGGCCGCTTTGAAATTTTTCCACTCGGTTGTCATTAATTTATTGGGCGTAGTAATAGCGCTTTTATCGCCTTTGATCTTGCTTTTGTACGGATCGATTTCGGACAGGAGGGAACGGATTTTAGCCGCTTTGGAAGTTCTCTCTTTCTTGGCCGCCGTAAGCGCCGCCTGCTTGTTTCGTATTTCCTCACGTCCCAAGGCAACCAGGATCTGCATGCCGCCGGCCTGCGACTGAAGCATTTTGGATAGCGATTTGTCCTTCAGTTTTTTGGCTGCGGCGATCTGTTTATTGAGCGCGGAATAGGCATCAAACAGCGGCTGGTATTTGGATTTGGCTGCTTGGAGCTGATCCTCCAGCCTGCGGATTTTGTCCTTGTCGATTTCGCTGATTCGTTTGCGAGTTTCCGAAGCTTTGGCTTCATTCGCGTAACGAAGGGTAGAAATTCGATCGTCCCATTCCATGACCTGTTTCCGTTCCGATTTAAAATCATCGTACTGCTTCTTCAGTTTCGAACGAACGGTTCCGCCGGCCCGGTCTGCTGTGGCATTCAATTGAGCTTGAACCGAATCGGTGAACTCAATGGCTGCAGCATTCGCGAAAGGAATGGGGGTAAGGGTGAGCAGCAGTACCATCGCAAGGATAGAAAACCATAATCTTTTCAACATCATAATCGCTCCTTCTCTTATTATCATTCCAGCCCAGAAGATCAAGCTGGGGAACCTCCGCCAACGACAAAAAACACCCGTTAGAAAGGCGTAATAAACGCCAGACTTACGGGTGCTTCCTTCGTAAGGGTTACTGATATGCTTTTTTGTAAATATACGGGAAAAACCTGGTTTTGTCAAACGTTTATTCCCCTTTCGTGAGCGAAAACCCACCAAGAAGGCTCTTCCACGCATCCGAATTCCCTTCCCAGGTCGCCCCCTTCGGGATTTGTATGATAAGCACCCGATCCGAGAACGAGGGAAGATTTACGATTTGTTCACGGTTGCCAAGCAGGACAAATAACAGGGTTACGTTCGGGTTGGCGTATGTTTCGCGAATAACCTGGTCTATCGTTTCGGCATCCTTTATATGCGGGATGATGCGTACGAGAAGCGTCTTCCGATCCGAATTCAAGCAGCGGTTAAAACGCCCGATTCTTCGATCCAGCCGTTCGCGGAAAGCAGGGTAGTCATATAGCGGCTGCTCCTTCGGGTCGTTCCGGAAGTCGTGGAAGGATAAACAAGAGGATCGTTTGTCGCGTACATAATAACAGTTGACGGATTTACCGTAGATATCCAGGTTTTCCCGGAGCATGAATTCGCTGAATCGATGATGGATGACTTTGCAAAATTCTCGGGTTGAAGCGAAGTTGAACCAGTCCCATGGACCTGCCATGCGACGCAGGTTGTTTCTTCTAAGCTGAGCGGCAACCTGACAGTTGTGCCCCAGGCTGAAAAAGGCATCGAACTCCATTTGGGTTGTCATGCTACCAGACCTCCTCCAATCTATCATTTGATATCATATGCAGCTTGATAGAGTTGGTATGGAGTAGTGACCAAGGGAAGGCTTAGGGACCGCCAAATCAGCATTGATGTAAGCCGAGGAGCGGAACACCGCACCCAAAAAACGAAGCGAAAGATGGATGCGCCTCGTTTTTTTCATATATTCATATTTTTCCGCGAAAGATGTCTTTTGCATCAAAGAGTCCCGGGTTCAAACCATCATATAAAGGGTTATCACCTGCAGGCTCGCATGAAGCTCCATATATCAGCGGTTTACGGTCATTTCCTGTGCCTTGCATTCGTTGACAGAACCCGGGTCTGGTGATATCCTCCAATCAAAGACGGGGTTTATCCGGGATCAAATGAATCCATCCGTATCGGTCCCCCTTGGCGAGGGAGTGAGCTCTCCCAAGCGACGGTTACGGCAGCCATTTCTAAATACCGTAAGCCTGAAGCTCTTCGCATGAAGAGTTTTTTCTTTTATATTACAACGAAAAGAATGTGATGACAGATGTTGGTTCGATTACGAATCCGAATGAACGGTTTGCTCAGCAATCATTTATCCGGAGAGTCGATGGACTACCGGCAGATCTTCGCTTTATTTTTCCCGATTTTGATCGACCAGGCGTTTATTATCGGTTTGAACCTGGTCAACACAGCCATGATCAGCTCGTCGGGCGTATCGGCGGTCAGCGCCGTGAACATGGTGGACTCCTTAAACATCTTCTTGATTAATGTGTTTGTGGCAGTGGCAACCGGGGGCACCGTCGTTGTGGCGCAGTACAAGGGAAGCGGCAACGCGATGATGGTATCCCGGGCATCCGCCGCCACGGTAACTTCGGTGGCGATGATCGCTTTAGCGATCGCGCTGCTGATCATCGGGCTTCACCAGCCGGTGCTGAATCTGCTGTTCGGCTCAGCGTCGCCCGAAGTGCTGGAGAGTGCGCGGATTTATCTGATCGGAAGCAGCACTTCCTTTCTCGGGATTGCGATTGTGCAGGCGGTCTGCGGCGCGCTGAGGGGGATCGGCAAGACCCGCGCATCACTGGCATTGTCGCTGATCATGAATCTGCTCTACGTTCTGCTGAACATCGTGTTCATCACGCTGCTGAATATGGGCGTTATGGGCATGACGCTGGCCATCAACATCGCCCGTTTTGCCGGAGCGGCCTGCGCGCTTTATTATCTGTTTAAAGTAGACGCGACGCTGCATATCCGCCTGCGGGACCTGTTTCACTTTCCGATATCGATGCTGCGCAAAATTATGTTTATCGGGCTTCCGTTCGCAGCCGAGCAGATGTTCTTTAACGGAGGAAAGCTGTTAACCCAAGTGTTTATCGTCAGCCTGGGCACTTACGCCATTGCAACGAACGCGATCGGGTCATCGCTTGCGGCCGTCTTTCAGATTCCGGCCAGCGCGTTGTCCTTAACGGTCGTGACCGTCGTCGGTCAATGCATCGGCCGCGGTAATATAGCGGATGCCCGGAAGTTCATCAAATCTTTTTTGTGGTTTGGCGCTATCTCGCTGGCCTTGATGGGTTTGATTTTGATGCCGCTCTACCGCCCGCTGGTCGGGTTGTTCAACCCGCCGCCGGAAATCGTGAACGATCTGTTCGTGGTGCTGTTGATCAACACGCTTGTGCAGGTTCCGCTGTGGTCGATCAGCTTTATTCTGCCATCGGCCTTGCGTGCGGCAGGTGACTCGCGTTTTACGTCGATCACCTCGATGCTGACCATGTGGCTATTCCGGGTGATTCTCGGTTATATTATGGGGATCGTTCTGGGCTGGAGCATTCTTGGCGTATGGCTGGCCATGAACTGCGAATGGGGCGTGCGGGGAGCGATCTTCCTATGGCGCTTCCGCGGCAAGAAATGGTATGCGCATAAACTGATTTAGCCATTATCTATTTCAAATAAAGAAAAAAAGCCCCGTTTTGATGGGGCTTTTTTGCATGGTGTTTTGAATGGCAATCCGTTTGTCCATCGATTCAAGGCAGTTTCAGTTGGGATCGATTAGGACAGCTTATACGCGGTGGAGTACGTTTTCCAGCCGCCGTCCAGATTCTTAACCCGGAAGCCATGCCCGGCCAAAATACGCGCCGCCAAGTATCCGCGCAGCCCAACCTGGCAAGTTACGTACAGCGTTTCATTCTCCGGCAGTACCTTCAATCGGCTGCGCAGATCGTTAAGCGGAAAGTTGACGGAACCTTGGATATATCCTGCTTCCCTTTCCTTAGGTTCGCGGACGTCGATTAAGGTTGCACCGTTTTCAACCAGTTCGTCGATTTCATGCCATTGGACCGTTTCAACCAAGCCATCCAAGATGTTGGCGGCAACATATCCGGCATAGTTAACCGGGTCTTTGGCGGAGGAATAAGGGGGCGCGTAGGACAGCTCCAGCTCCGTCAAGTCCCATACATTGAGGTTTCCCTTGATTGCTGTAGCAATGACATCGATTCGCTTGTCCACGCCATCTGCTCCAATCGCTTGCGCCCCATAGATTTGACCTGTTTCCGGATGGAATAACAGCTTGAAGGAGATGGGATACACCCCGGGGTAGTACCCGGCATGCGACGAAGGGTGGATATGGATGGCTTGATAAGGTAGGTTCATCTGCTTCAGGCGCTTTTCGTTAACACCTGTCGCAGCAACGGTTAGATCAAAAACCTTAGCAATCGACGAACCGAGCGTGCCATTGTAACGATTGGTTTTACCATAGATATGATCCGCAACCAAGCGTCCCTGCCGATTGGCAGGACCGGCGAGCGGGATAAAGGCCTGGGTCTGAAGGACATAATCCTTTCCCTCAATCGCATCGCCGATGGCATAAATGCTCGGGTCGGCGGTCTGCATATATTCGTTAACTTGAATTCCGCCGCGATCATTGACGGGAAGTCCGGCAGCTGACGCCAGCATGCTCTCTGGCCGAACGCCTATCGAAAGCAACGTCATCTCGGTTGATATTCGTTTGCCGCTGGAAAGCTCAATTTGTTGGCCGCCGTCATGAAAAGCTTCTACGCCACCCTCAAGAATCAGACGAACTCCTTTTTCTTTAAGGTGCGACTGAACGATCGCGGCCATTTCGTAATCCAGCGGAGCCATCACCTGGTTGGCCATTTCGACGACCGTCACTTGAACGCCGCGATACGCCAGATTCTCGGCCATTTCCAGCCCGATAAACCCGCCCCCGACAATAACGGCTTCCTTCGGCTGGACTTCATCCACGTACCGCTTGATTCGATCCGTGTCCGGGATATTCCGCAACGTGAATACGTTACGAGCTTCGGACAAGCCGGGAATATCCGGCACCACGGGCTTCGCGCCGGGTGACAGAATCAGATAATCATAGCTCTCGGTGTAGGTTTCGCCGGTAGCAAGGTTTTTAATCGCAACCATTTTTTTATCACGCAGAATGGACGTAACTTCGCTGAGATTCCGAATATCCAGCTCGTAGCGGCGGCTAAGGCCGGGTACGGTCTGCACCATAAGCTTATTGCGGTCGGTTATAGTTTCTCCTATATAGTAGGGCAGCCCGCAGTTGGCAAACGAAATATATTCCCCGCGTTCCACTAAAACAATGGCAGAACTCTCATCCAATCTCCGCAGTCTGGCAGTTGCCGAGGCGCCGCCTGCTACGCCGCCGACAATGACGATTTTTTTGCCCATCGAATATTCCTCCCTGAGTTGGTGTAAATTACGTATGGATTAATGCATACCCTATGGGGTATCATAGCATGGAGCAGCATAGAAAAGGTGTGACAAATATCAGACATGTCTGTTAAGCGGCAAGTTAGACTCATCTCAATGAAGCTGCGACAGCCGAAACTTGACAATATACCCATAGGGGTATATATTAAGGACATGCAAAGCCTATATGATTTAAATCATGCTTCCTAATAATAGTGCACAGACAGGAGGGAATCGGGATGGATTACAATGATCAGATGAAGAATCGGGTGAAACGCATCGAAGGTCAATTGCGCGGCATTCTGAAAATGATGGAGGAGAACCAGGATTGCAAGGAAGTGATCACCCAGCTGTCTGCGACGCGGACGGCGATCGATCGGACGATCGGCGTTGTTGTCAGCTCAAATCTTGTGGAATGCGTGCAGCAGGCCGCAGAGACCGGGCAGGATACGGAGAAGCTTGTGGTTGAAGCGGTAAATCTGCTAGTTAAGAGCAGATAATGGGGAAGTGTCCCTCATTTTAATATCAGGATCCACAATTAAGATTGACAGGACCTTCAATACCATTTAGTATACCCACGTGGGTATTATTTCGACCATATACTCATTCATTTTAAGGAGGAATCATGATGAACGCGGATAAACTATTGGACGTTAAAGGCTTGGCCTGTCCCATGCCGATCGTGAAAACAAAGAAACAGATGAAAGAAATGGAACAAGGTCAAGTGCTTGAGATTCATGCAACGGATCAAGGCTCAAAGAGCGATTTGACGGCTTGGGCCAAATCGACGGGCAACGAGATGCTGGAACATCAAGAGGATGGCGGCGTGCTGAAGTTTTGGATTAGGAAGGGATAATTTTTTTTTGAGTGCTTTAATACCCGTAGGGGTATGAGAGGCTTTGCTATTGGACCTATTAAACGCATTACAGGGGGAGATCATGACGTGACAGAAACAAAAAAGACAACGATCGTATTATTCAGCGGCGATTATGACAAAGCAATGGCTGCCTATATTATCGCCAACGGTGCGGCCGCATACGACCATGAGGTGACGATTTTCCACACCTTCTGGGGGCTGAACGCATTGCGGAAGGATGAGGATGTCCTGCTGCCCAAGAAAAAAAGCTTCATCGAGAAGATGTTCGGAAAAATGATGCCGCGCGGATCCAACCACATGGGACTTTCCAAAATGAATTTTGCCGGGATGGGTCCCAAAATGATCAAGGACGTCATCAAGAAACACAACGCCGTTCCGCTTCCGCAATTGATCGAGATGGCACAGGAGCAGGACGTGAAGCTGGTTGCATGCACGATGACGATGGATCTGCTTGGGCTGCAGCAAGAAGAACTGCTGGACGGCATCGAGTATGCGGGCGTTGCGGCGTATTTGGGCGACGCTCAGGATGGCAATGTTAACTTGTTCATTTAAGGAAAACAGCATCGAAGGCTGCTGTTATAAAGAGAGGGAATAAAGATGGATATTCTCAATTTATTGTTCATTGCACTTCTCATTCTGTTTGTCGTTTGGAGAATTCTCCCGGCCAAAGGAGTCAGGCAGATTACCGCGGCACAGCTAAACCATGAGCTGAAGGATGCCAATGCGAACAAGCAGTTCATCGATGTTCGGACGCCGGGAGAATTCAAGGGAAATCACATCCGAGGTTTCCGCAATATTCCGCTGGATCGGCTCTTGTTGAGCAGCGAGTCGCTCTCCAAAGAGAGGGAAGTGGTATTGATCTGCCAAAGCGGTATGCGAAGCAACAAAGCGAGCAAAACATTAAAGAAATCAGGCTTTGAGAAGGTAACGAATGTGAAAGGCGGCATGAATGCCTGGTCGTAAACTTAAAAGTAAAAATTAAAAGGAGTGCTGATCAATCATGAGAGAAATTTCTCCGAAAGAAGTTGAGCGGATGTTGAGTGACGGGACAGCCGTGAATATCATTGATGTGCGAGAAGTGGAAGAAGTCGCGGAAGGTAAAATTCCGGGCGCCGTTAATATTCCCCTCGGTCTGATTGAATTCCGCAAGCAGGATCTTGATCGGTCGAAAGAATATATCATGGTATGCCGTTCCGGTGGACGCAGCGGCCATGCAGCCGATTATTTGGAAGGCCAAGGCTATCAAGTCATCAATATGACGGGCGGTATGCTCGCATGGGAGGGCGAAACAGAGTAACCGTGTCTTTTGAAAAGAATGGGTGTGTTCGTCACCCTTTTTTTGAAACGAAATATACCCCTTAGGGTATAAAGGATCTGACAAACAAAACAATGGAGGTTCGATGTGATATGGCAGCAATTGAATCGAATATGAAGTTGGACGCTAAGGGGCTGGCATGCCCGATGCCCATCGTCCGCACGAAAAAAGCGATGAAGGATCTTGAAGCCGGCTATGTGCTGGAGGTAGAGGCGACCGACAAAGGTTCCAAGGCCGACATGCAGGCATGGGCGGAAAGCACGGGCCATCAATATCTCGGAACGGTTGAAGAGGGGGATGTGCTGAAACACTACCTCCGTAAATCGTCAGGGGAAGAAACGGCAGAACGAAGCTATCCACATGTAGCGTCTAATGATCAGCTGGAGGAGAAACTTGCGTCCGGAGCGCCAATCATCGTCCTGGATGTGAGGGAAGCGGCGGAGTTTGCTTTCAGGCATATTCGCAATGCCGTTTCGATTCCGCTTGGCGAACTGGATGAACGTATGGCTGAGCTGAACAAAGAGGATGAAATCTATGTCATCTGCCGTACCGGGACGCGGAGTGACCTCGCTGCGCAAAAGCTCTCAGCTAAAGGCTATGCAAACATTATAAACGTGGTGCCGGGCATGAGCGGCTGGAGAGGAGAAACGTTAGGCTTGAATGATGGCGCAGATTCTTAAGATGGCTGTCCAATAAGCATGCTTAGCACTTCGTATTTGCAATAGGCAGCCGGAAGGAATGTGCAATTTATCAGATCCAATGACTGAATTTAAGAGGAGGAAGAGCACCATGACAATGAGAGAAATGAAAGCGCAAGAAGTGGCCATGAAGGTGATTCGCAAAGAGAGCCTGTTTCTATTGGACGTGCGGAACCCTTCGGATTTTGAGGATTGGAAGATTGAGGGCGAAGGAGTTCGGCATTTGAATATCCCTTATTTTGATTTGATTGACGGCGTGGAAGAAATATTGGATCAAATCCCGGAGGATCAAGAAGTGCTGGTTGTATGCGCCAAGGAAGGGTCGTCGGTCATGGTGGCCGAGATGCTGGCCGAGCAAGGACGGAATGTCGCGTACCTAAAAGGGGGAATGAAAGCCTGGAGCGAACATCTTGTCCCGCTGAAGATCGGCAGCTTGGCGGATGGCGGCGCGCTTTATCAGTTTGTTCGTATCGGCAAAGGCTGTTTGTCTTATATGGCGGTATCGAACGGCGAAGCGGCATTGTTTGACGCAACCCGCATGACGGAGGTGTATCTTGAATTTGCCGAAAGCGTGGATGCCCAAATCAAGCATGTGTTTGATACCCATCTCCATGCGGACCATATTTCCGGCGGTCGAATGATTGCTGAGCAGACAGGTGCCGTATACTGGCTTCCGCCAGAGGATGCCAGCGAGGTCGTGTTTAAATACGAGCCATTGAAGAACGGCGATCAAGTGGCGATTGGCGGGAGCACCATCCGCATCGATGCGCTCCATTCTCCGGGCCATACCATCGGGTCCACTTCGTTTGTCATTGATGATCAATACCTGCTGACAGGCGATATTCTGTTTATCGATTCCATCGGCCGTCCGGATCTGGCGGGGCTGGCAGACGATTGGGTCGGCGATTTGCGGGAGACGCTCTATGCCCGCTACACCCATCTATCGGATGATCTGACCGTACTGCCGGCGCATTTCATGATCATGGACGAATTGAACGAGGATGGGACGGTGGCGAAGAAATTGGGAGAGCTGTACCGGGAAAACCATGGCCTCAACATCGCCGACGAGACGGAATTTCGAACATTGGTAACGCAAAATCTGCCGCCGCAGCCTAACAGCTATCAGGAAATCCGTCAAACCAACATGGGGAAAATGAACCCTGACATCGAGCGGCAGCGTGAGATGGAGATTGGGCCGAACCGCTGTGCCGTACGTTAATTTTGACAAGGACGTCTGATGTTAAGAGGCAGGATTATTCATAATTATGAGTCATAGCAAGGGTCGATAACAAGATCGGCCATCGATATAAACGGATGAAACAAGATATAAAGAGATCCAAGGGAACCGGACAGGTTCCCTTCTTTTCTAAAGAGAAATAAGGGGGCAGCACGATGGAACTAAGTATATCCTTCATCATTACGATATTTTTAATCGGATTTATTGGCTCATATATATCAGGAATGGTTGGCATTGGCGGCTCGATCATCAAATACCCGATGCTGCTGTATATCCCGCCGTTATTCGGCCTTGCGGCTTTCACCACGCATGAAGTATCGGGCATAAGCGCCGTACAGGTATTCTTTGCCACGATTGGGGGCGTGTGGGCATACCGCAAGGGCGGATATCTGAACAAAACGCTCATTATCTATATGGGTTCGGCCATATTGCTCGGCAGCTTCATCGGCGGTTTCGGCTCCAAGATGATGAGCGAAGGCGGCATCAATCTCATCTATGGCATATTGGCGCTGATTGCGGCCGTGATGATGTTCATCCCGAACAAAGGGGTGGACGATATTCCCCTGGATCAGGTCAAGTTCAATAAATGGCTGGCCGCTTTGCTGGCTCTTGTGGTCGGAATCGGAGCTGGCATCGTCGGAGCGGCTGGTGCGTTCCTGCTCGTTCCGATCATGCTGGTTGTATTGAAAATACCGACGAGGATGACCATTGCCACCTCGCTTGCGATTACCTTCATCTCATCCATCGGTTCGACGGTTGGCAAGCTGACAACGGGGCAAGTGGATTATATCCCGGCCCTTATTATGGTTGTTGCCAGCTTGATCGCTTCTCCACTCGGTGCGGCCGCGGGCAAGAAAATGAACACAAAGATTCTGCAGATCATTTTGGCCGTTTTGATCCTGGCAACGGCTATCAAAATATGGCTGGACATTCTATGATGGTTCTATCGTTTAAGTAAGACGTGATGCTGCAGAGGATGAAACAGGCATGGTAATATGGTGATATGCCCAATGTTATCCAAGTAACTGATGATCAATAGGGGGATCCAATAATGAATCCATGGAATGAACGGTTTCAGGGCGAAGACTATGTCTTCGGAACCGAGCCCAATGTATTTATAGCCGACATGCATAAGAGGTTGGCATTAACGGGTAATGCGCTTGCGATCGCGGAGGGCGAAGGACGAAATGCGGTGTTTCTGGCTCGCGAAGGCATGAACGTAACCGTGTGGGATTATGCGGAGTCCGGCCTGAACAAAGCCAATAAGCTGGCCGAAGCCAGCGGCGTTGAGATTCGCACCGAGCTTGTGGACCTTAGGGAAGCGCAGTGGACGAAGGAGCAATGGGATGAGATCATTTGCGTGTTCGGACATTTTCCCAAAGAATTGAGAACAAGGACGCTGGAAGGCGTAAAAACCGCGGTGAAGCCGGGAGGATATTTTCTCACCGAGGTGTATTCCCCGTACCAGATTCCTTATCGCAGCGGGGGGCCGCAAGATCCTCTGTTTTTATACGCGCCCGGCGATTTCCTTGAAGCTTTTGCGGATTGGCGAATCGTCCATTTTTTCATGGGTGAGGTCGTTCGGCAGGAAGGACAGGGGCATCAGGGCTTGTCCCATGTCATTCAGTTTGCGGGGCAAAAGCCGTCCATCAAATGAATATTTGCGAATAAGCATTAGGTGAACAGCTTGGATACATCGGACCGATCGCCCTGTTTCACATAGTCGGAGGGTGACAGACCGGTGTATTTTTTAAACATGCGATAAAAATAGGACGTATCATAATAACCCAGATAGTGGGCGATATGAGCGATTGTCATGTCGGAATGAAGCAGCAGGCCGCACGCTTCCAGCACGCGCAGCTGGTGCATGTACCGAATCGGGGAATGACCGTACACCTCCTTGAAGAGGGCGGTGGCATAATTGGGGGAACGATGGATTAACTTTGCGAGTTTTTCGATTTCGATCGGTTCGCGGTAATGGTCCAACAGATACGATTTGATGGTATCCGCATAATTTCTTTTGCTTGGCGGCAGCTCGGTCTTCTCGAGTTCCCGGGCCAGCATGCCGAGCAGCTCCTGCATGATGCCCTGACAGATCATGGAGCGGTAGCTTTTGCCGCCGCGCATTTCCTCGAATAATCGCTCGCAGCGGCGGTAGGCATACTGAATATGCGCAAGGTTGAATTTGCGGAATTGCCCTCCATCCAGAAACGGAATGCCTGTGGTTACCTGAGGATCCATCGTAAAGAGAATAGTGTATTTCCGATGGGGGATATCATTCCAGTTGCCGCCGCTCCGTTTCGTCGATTGCGGGATGAAGAGCACGTCTTCCTCTTCCGCAATGATCTCTTCCCCGTTGATTTCATACCTCACTTTACCTTCTCTTACCACAACGAGCACGTTGTAACGGAGCGTCTCAAGCTGAGTCCGCCAGTTCGGGATATGATCATCAAAATTCACGCTCATTAATTGGATCACAGACAAGCACCTCGTAGTGATTTTATACCTATAGCCTAGCATATCCATGCTGCCAATGAGTAGCTGTTTGTTGGTATTTACAGGTCTGCTAACCAAAATCGAAGGAGAATCGTACAACAAATTAACGAAATGTACATCGACTCAACAGGAAGCATTGGCCTATAATTTCTGTCAAAAGCAGTCATTTTGTAAACGCTGACATGTAAGGGTAAGAGAAAAGGGATGAGGAAGGAAGCGATGCGTGAATGAGAGTATTATTGCTGGATTTGGACTCGACCAGACCGGATCATTTAGGGTGTTATGGATACCATCGGAATACGTCGCCCAACATTGACCGGATAGCGGCGGAAGGCGTACGCTTCGACAATTACTATACCTCCGACGCTCCATGTTTTCCTTCTAGAACCGCGCTGATGACCGGCAGGTTCGGCATTCATAACGGGGTCGTGGGCCATGGAGGCTCGGCAGCGGACGTGCGGCATGAAGGCATTACGCGGGATTTCCGCGACAAGCTGGCTTCGGAGAGCTTTCCCGCCATTTTCCGCCGGGCCGGCATGAAAACCGCGTTGATCAGTCCGTTCGGAGAGCGCCATTCCGCCTGGACCTTCTATGCGGGCTTCAATGAAATGTATAATACAGGCAAAGGCGGCTTGGAGTCGGCTGAAGAAGTGTCTCCGGTGGTCCTGGACTGGCTGGATCGCAACGCCGATGAAGATAATTGGATGCTCTATGTGAACTTCTGGGATCCGCATACGCCGTATCGTGCACCTCAGTCGCTGGGCAATCCGTTCGAGCATGATCCTCTTCCGGAGTGGTTATCCGAAGACGTGCTTCAGGAGCATCAGAAGAAGGTCGGCCCGCATGGTGTAAACGAAATTAACATGTATAATAGTGATGTATCCCCCGATTACCCGCGTCATCCCGGAGAGATTCGGACGATGGAGGATTTGCGGACGATGGTGGACGGCTATGATTGCGGCATTCGGCATATGGACAAGCATATCGGGGCCATCTTCGAGCTGCTGGAATCCAAGGGCGTTATGGATGACTTGATCGTAATCATAACGGCGGATCATGGCGAGAACATGGGGGAGCTTGGGATTTATGGCGAACATGGCACAGCGGATCAGGGAACCTGCCGCATTCCGATGATTATCCGAGGGCCCGGCATCATGCAAGGGATATCGGATCGCAATCTGCACTATCATCTGGATCTTCTGCCTACGATGGCGGAATATATGAACGTGGCACCGGCAAGAAGCTGGGATGGAATCAGTTATGCCGAGACCCTGCGAAGCGGACGCGAGAGCGGCAGGGAGTATCTGGTGGTATCCCAATGTGCACACGTCTGCCAGCGAAGCGTGCGGTTTGGAGATTGGCTGTACATTCGAACCTATCATGACGGCTTTCATCTGTTCGACAAAGAAATGCTGTTCCATATCACCGAGGACGTTTATGAACAGCACAACCAGGCGTCTCAAAGACCGGATCTTTGCCGGGAGGCCGTCTACCTGCTGAATGAGTGGCATGATCATATGATGTCGACGATGCCGTTTGACGTGGATCCCTTGTGGACGGTCATGAAAGAGGGGGGACCATACCATGCCAAAGGCCATTTGCCCCGGTATATCGAGCGTTTGAAGAACACGGGCCGGGGAGAAGCGGTGCCGGAGCTGATGCGCCGCCATCCTCGGGAGTTCGTGTAATCGCAATAGCAAGGTTGGAGCAGGATAACCGCTTTGAAAGCGGTTGTCCTGTTCTCCGTATCAAGGATTGGAGGAACAAATAACATGGGAGAATTATATTCCTGCTGCGCAGGCTCCAGAGCGCACGTGCAGTTGGCGGGATCCGGCCAGAAGGATCTTCTTGGCACTACGAGAGATGATAAGTATGATGAACATTCTCATCCTGATCTTCATACTGATAGGATCACGCTGCCTGGAGGGACGTTTACGATGGGCACGAATTCGAATGAAGGTTTCCCTCGTGACGGCGAAGGGCCGGCTCGCAGCGTAACCGTCTCCGGATTCGAGATCTCGCCCTATGCCGTAACGAATGAGGAATATCAACGGTTTGTGGAAGCCACCGGTTATGTGACGGAAGCGGAACGGTTCGGCTGGTCGTTTGTATTTGAACTGCTGGCTTCGGAGGAAACGAAGGCAGCAGTAGCCCAGGTGCCGCAAGAGGTGCCTTGGTGGCTGGTGGTCGAAGGGGCTTACTGGGCAGCACCTGAGGGGGCGGATTCCAGCATCGAAGATCGGATGGACCATCCGGTCGTACATATATCCTGGAACGATGCCGCAGCTTACTGTCAATGGGCCGGCGTGCGGCTTCCGACGGAAGCGGAATGGGAATATGCGGCTCGCGGCGGTTTGGAGGGCAGGACCTATCCGTGGGGAGATCTGCTGAAACAGGACGGAGAGCATCAATGCAACATATGGCAGGGCAAATTTCCGGTCAAAAATAACGCCAGCGACGGGTACATCGGAACCGCGCCGGTGGATGCCTACAAACCGAACGGTTACGGATTGTACAACATGTCCGGCAACGTATGGGAATGGTGCGGCGATTGGTTCAGCCCGTCGTATCATCAACAGACCTCGGCGAACAATCCGTTCTATGGGGAGCCTACCGGCAGAAGGTCGATGCGCGGGGGCTCGTACCTGTGCCACAGATCCTACTGCAACCGGTATCGAGTCGCGGCGCGGAGCGGGAATACACCCGACAGCTCGACGGGCAACTGCGGTTTCCGGGTGGTGAGGGATG
>Ga0209784_100088_pt1 | contig 120858 bp, 109 predicted proteins | sample AraplaCvi_mLB_r2_2_FD_184284 | JGI IMG/M metagenome (GOLD analysis project Ga0209784, IMG submission 184284) | Arabidopsis root microbial communities from North Carolina, USA - plate scrape CL_Cvi_mLB_r2 (SPAdes) (version 2) | ecosystem: Host-associated > Plants > Roots > Endosphere | place...
GAAGAGTCAAGAGATTATTCATTCGAACATTCTTCTTTTTCTCTTCCCGTCCGGGCGACTTGTCAGTCGTTGTTCCCGGTCAGTGGAGGCGCATTATAGGGAGTTCTCAGAAGGCCGCAACCCCTAAAATACAAATAATTTACCGACCGCTGAATCTTTCATCAAATGATGTTTAAAGCGGCAATTCCTGGATACTTCTGAAGCCATATGCCTGTAAAACAGGCAGCAAACTTTGCGCCTCTGCAGTCATCGCCATGCAGTAGGCGACACACTCGATTTCCACATCGGCTTTTCTTTCAGGAATTGGCACATGAGAAGTTTCAATTAACCAATGCGCACGCCTCGCAATCGCAGAACCCGAGTCGATCATACGCGTACCATCAGGCAAAACCTGTGACAGCTCTTGCGAAAGCAACGGGAAATGCGTGCAACCTAAGACCACCGTGTCTGGCGGTTCACGTAAACGCAACCAAGGATGCAGGATTTTCTTCAACGCCGCTAACGAAACCTCTTCACCATGCAGCTTCGCTTCCGCAAGTTCTACCAGTTCCGCCGAACCCAGCATCAGAATCTGACAATCCGTCGCAAAGCGTGCGACCAGATCATGCGTATAAGGACGCTGAACTGTCGCACGGGTCGCCAGCAATCCGACCACACCATTACGCGTTAATTTAGCTGCAGGTTTGATTGCCGGGACAACCCCGACAACAGGACAACTGAATTTGGCGCGTAATGCGGGGAGAGAAACGGTGCTCGCAGTGTTGCAGGCGATGACAATAATAGAAAGGGGATGGCGTTTCGCAACAGCGGTGACAATCTCCACCACGCGCTCAACGATAAACTCTTCGGATTTCTCGCCGTAGGGGAAAGCCACATTATCGAAGGCATATATATAGTGCAGGTCCGGCAACATCTGCCGGACCTCATCATAAACCGACAACCCGCCGACGCCAGAATCGAAAACCAGCACCGTCGGGCGGTCAGGAACTTGTGTTGTATCAGAAGGTATAGCTTCCAGTAAGGTTGTACTCACGTCCTGGTGTTTCGTAGCCATAAACCGTCTCGTAATCTTTATCAAAGAGGTTGGCAATTCTACCACGAACCGTCAGATGTGACGTTACCGGATATGACACAGCAAGATCCCAAAGACTCACACCACCCAGGCGTACATTTTCATTGGTGTTGTAATTCTTATCGTATCGTTCACCCAAATACTGATAATTGAGCGACCAGTCAAAATCAGCCACAGTCCAGTCGAGCTGATATTTCGCCTGTTGTTTAGCACGGCGTAATAAAATCTCGTTGGTCTCAGCATTGCGGGGATCCAAATATTCCAATGTGACCTGATGCCTCAACGGACCCGTATCGAAAGACCCGGTCCATTCAACACCCTTAATTGTTGCCTTATCGATATTGTAATAACCGAATTGCTGATTGTCGTAACTGATCATCTGATCGATGTCATTACGATAAGCAGACAAACGCCAGTTCAATGGTCCGGTCAGGCCTTCCAGCCCACCTTCCCATTCTTTACTTTCTTCAGGCTTAAGATCGGCATTACCGCCAAAACTGCCATATAACTGTCCCAGATTAGGCGCTTTAAACGCTGTTCCGTAAGACGCAATCAAACGGTAGCCGTCAATAAACTCCCAGGCAGCACTACTTTGCCAGGTGCCATGCGAACCAAACTGTGAATTATCGTCATTACGCACTGCGCCTTCAAAAGTGAAATCGCTCACTTTTTGCTGAGCTGTCGCGTACACACCCGTGTTTCGTTGGGTATAGCCATCGGTAATATAGTTTGTGCCTGGCTGAGTACTGAGTTTCTGCCAGTCAGCGCCAGCGCTGAGGGTTCCCTGCCCTACCTGGAAAGTGTTTCCCCATTGCAAATTGTATTGATCTGAATCGTCCAGCGTTGCAGAAGCGGAATAAGGACCGTATTTCGGGTCATAATTGTAGTCTTTAGTATTACTATAGCTTCCGCTGATTTGCGTCGAATAGATCCCTTGCTGGAAGCGCAACCCGGTATCGTAAGTCCGGCTGTACAACTGGCGTGTGTCAGGCAGCGCATCACTGTGTGCCGGATCTGCGTAACTGTATGTTCCGTCATAGGCCGTGCGGTTATCAAAACCGTATGCGCGGGCAAAACCGCTGAACTGGTCGTTGAACTGATGCTCAAGACCTGCCCAGAGCGTCTTACTCATGAAGCCATCACGATCGGGTTGACGCGGATCACCGTAATTATCCGGCAGATTCGCCACCACATCGGTACCTTTTGTATAGGTATAGTTCCCAGCTACCGTCAGAACAGTATTCTCACCGAGTTTCTGCTGCGTTGAGCCGTCATAAGCCTGATAGCCGTTTGAACCGATACCGGCTGTCAATGTCGTGCCTAATTTATCACGCGTGGTAATGATGTTAACCACACCCCCAATGGCATCGGAGCCATAAACTGCCGAGCGTGGGCCACGAATAAACTCAATACGCTGAACCAGAGAAATGGGAATCTGGCTGATATCCACCGCGCCGGAAATACCTGCCTGGTTAAGACGCACACCATCCATCAGCACCAATGTGTGGCTGGCATTCGTTCCGCGAACAAATAATGAGGTCTGCTGGCCCATTCCACCGTTCTGGGCAATATCCACGCCCGGTAAACGACGCAAAACATCAGCCACAGATTTTGACTGCCACCGGTCGATATCTGCGCGCGTGACGATATCCGTCGGCGCGAGTACTGAGGAAACGGGCTGTGGAAAACGGTTCGCGGTAACAACCAGATCATCACCACTGTTTGTGGAAGTGCTGTCTTGCGCCCACCCTGAAAAAGCCGTGACAGATAATGCCGTCAGCAGCACATGCTTTTTAATTGTCATGAATCGAGCATCCAAACTTAATTGGCGGATGCCGCAGAGGATCACCGACGGTATTTCGCGACGACGATGATTAATGCGACGTAACATCGGCAGGTCTTCGGACTTAGGATTTGCAGGCTAATTAATTACGTCGTAATTAATTAAAAAATACCCGCACCGGGCGATGACTTCCCATCTCCTCTTCTCTCTTGTCTTTATATAAAGAGGGAAAGAGAAAGAAGAAACAGTGTCTGCATAATAAAGAATGCTATCGCCGTGATTTCCCCATACCGCTGCGCGCCAGTTCCGGATTCACACCGGATTCCCTTTTAACTCAGTCAATGAGGCCGAAGCGCAATCCTACGATCAACCCATTTGGAAATCCAGACATCCGTAACGTCAGGTATGTTTTACCGGAAGAAATGCAACAAAGGTGGACATAGGAGTGACTTTCCCTACAATCCCCCGCAAAGTTTGTTCATTTACTTCCTGTTAGACGAGATAACCGATGACGCCTGAAAACCTGCCCATTGAACACTATGACGACCAGCTGGCGGAAAAGACCGCACGTCTCACGGCGATGATGTCGCCTTATAATGCGCCGCAGCCTGACGTTTTCCGTTCTCCTGTCAGCCATTATCGTATGCGCGCCGAATTCCGTGTCTGGCACGATGAAGGCGACCTGTACTACATCATGTTTGATCAGCAGACCAAAGCCCGTGTGCGTGTGGACCAGTTCCCGACCGCCAGCGAACTGATTAACCGCCTGATGCCTAAGCTTATTGCGGCCATCAAACAAGATCCGGCATTGCGCCGCAAGATCTTCCAGGTCGACTATCTGTCGACCCGCAGTGGCAAAATCATTGCCTCGCTGCTTTACCATCGTAAGCTTGATGACGAATGGCAGCAGGCTGCTACCGCCTTGCGCGACCAGTTGCGCGCTGACGGGTTTGACATCCAGCTGATTGGCCGTGCAGCCAAAACTAAAATCATGCTCGATCAGGATTATGTCGACGAAGTCCTTCCGGTGGCGGGCCGCGATATGATTTACCGTCAGGTGGAAAACAGTTTCACCCAGCCAAACGCTGAGATGAACATTCAGATGCTGGAATGGGCGCTGAAGGCCACGGAAAACTCGACCGGCGATTTGCTGGAACTTTACTGTGGTAACGGCAACTTCTCGCTGGCTCTGGCACGCAACTTTCGCCGCGTTCTGGCGACAGAAATCGCCAAACCTTCCGTCGCAGCCGCGCAATTCAACATTGCGGCGAACCATATTGATAACGTGCAGATTATCCGCATGGCGGCCGAAGATTTCACACAGGCGCTGAATGGCGTACGCGAATTCCGCCGTTTGCAGGATATTGATTTAAGCGGGTATGAATGCAACACCATTTTTGTCGACCCGCCGCGCAGCGGACTGGATGACGAAACAGTGAAGATGGTGGCAGGCTACGACCGTATTCTTTATATCTCCTGCAATCCGGAAACACTGTGCGCGAATCTGGAAACACTGAGCAAGACGCACCGCGTGACACGTCTGGCGTTGTTTGATCAGTTCCCGTATACGCACCATATGGAATCTGGCGTGCTGCTGGAAAAAATCTGACAGCGGATGAAAAAACAAAAACGGGCACCTTTTGAGTGCCCGTTTTTACTTCAGTCCGTTATCCGCAATACTACAGATAAACCCGCAGATATTCTGACAGACACAGGATCGCCATTGCCTGTCCGTAAGGCATTGAGGTCAGCGCGATTTCACGATAGAAATCGAGATCATTCCCCATCGCCGTTCCGAATGATGTTTGCGTCAGTTCCCCTGCCGGGTTGATGTGTTTGATCACCCCCTGAATGGCTTTCTCCGCCACCGGCGCATAAGACGCATCGATATAACGTTTACGCACGGCTTTCAGAATGCCATAGGCGAAACCGGCGGTCGCTGAGCTCTCAAGATAAGATTGCGGGTCATCAAGCAGCGTATGCCATAAACCGCTGTCATCCTGACATTTCGCCAGCGCACTGACCTGACTTTCCAGCACCTGCAATAAATAGCGACGGGTGGCGTTATTTTCCGGTAAATCCACCAGTTCGAGGAATTCCGGGATCGCGATGGTCAGCCAGCTGTTGCCACGCGCCCAGCGGGCCTGCGCAAAGTTATGATGTCCGTCGAACGTCCAGCCGTGGAACCACAGACCGGTCTCGCGATCCATCAGATACTGCACGTGCATCAGGAACTGATACGTCGCTTCTTCGACAAACTCCGGACGGTCCAGCAATTTGCCGATTTTCGCCAGCGGCAGCACGCTCATCATCAGTGTGTCGTCCCACATTTGCTGATGATTTTCGTTGTTATAAACGATGTGCTGCATCGCACCTTTATCAGTGCGCGGCATTTCATACATTACCCATTCCGCCCAGCGCTCCAGATAAGGGCGCCATGCCGCATTGCCGGTTTCCTCATAACGATAAGCCAGCGTCAGGAACGGGCTCATGGTATTGACGTTTTTGGTCGGCGTGCCTTCCGCCAGACGCGCGGTAAACCAGTCGTCGATCACCGCACGCATTTTTTCGTCACCAGTCTGCTGATAATACTGATAAATCCCGTAAAGTCCGATACCGTGCGTCCACTCCCAGCCTGCCCAGCCTTTGGTATCAATCACGCGGCCATCGTCCAACCGCAGCAGGAATTCACCGGTTTTATCTTCGATATTCACCAGATTGTTGGTCACGTTGTGGATCAGCGATTTCAGTTCCCCGCGAGAAATGAAATGTTCCGGCTGTCGCAGCAAGGCACTGTGTTTAACTTCAAAAACTTTCATGGCGTTCTCCTGTGAATTCAAAATTTATAAACGTCCCTGGACCGGCATTTCAGCGGTATTTTCACGGGTCAGCTTTTCGGGAGGCGGGTTATTGCGATGCAGATAACCGATGTTGTTATTGCCCCACAGAGATTCGTATTTCATTCCTGTCAGCATTTCGACCGTAGCCCGGTCTTCCGGCGTAATTTGCTCCGGTACGATACGGTTAGCATCACGCATTTTCTGCGTTTCGCGGGTCAGCACACCGTGCGTTTTCTGATTAAGACGGAAGAACAGGGAGATGGTGAAACCGATACTGAGCATCAGCAATGACCCGATCACCAGTACACCAAGAATGGTATGACCGACTGCCGGAACCTGCTGACTTTGCCCGGAAACGAACCCGGCAAGTTGCAAGATAATCCCTACCAGCATCACCGCACCGGCCTGTGATGCTTTGCGGGTCAGCGTCATCACGCCGGCGAAAATCCCTTCGCGGCGCTGACCGGTAATGGTTTCATCAACGTCAGCGATATAGGTGTAGATATTCCACGGCACGTAGTTGATCCCGCCACGGCCAAGACCGGCCAGCGCGGAAATCAGCAGCAGTAATGACATCGAATCATTCATACCGGTGTAATACAGCACGCCGTACGAGATAGCGGCCAGCCCGAACAGGGAAACAGCCAGACGATAAGATGGTGCAGGACCAAAGCGGATACACAGCGGGATCATGCCAATTACCGCCACGAATTGCAGGATGGCCATCATGCCCATCAGGTTGGAGGCAATTGCAGCACTTTGCATCAGCACGAACACGACGTAATAGGTGAAGACGGCATTAAACACGTCCTGCGCGATATACCCGCCAAGGTATAACCCCAGATGTTGACGGAAAATCTTGATGCGCAGCGTCGAGGATAATTCCACTTTCAGACGTTTCAGGCTTTGCGCCAGCGTCAGTTGCTGACGTTCGCGCTCAATTTTCTTCGTGGCTTCAGATTTGAGCTCTTCCGGTCTTTCCCAGGTAAAGAAATACACCAGTGTCAGAACGAATGCGCAAATTACCGCAAAGACCAGGCTCGAATAGAAGAAGGAAATGGCATTATCTTTGCCGAAATGCTGCAACAGAATCCCCGGCAGGAAGGCCGCCAGAATCGCTGACAACTGTGCCAGAGCGATACGGGCGCCGGAAAATTTAGTTTTCTGTTTGAAATCATCGGTCATTTCCGGCACCAGTGTTTCATACGGCACCAGAATCATGGTGTAGACGATATCGAACAGCAGATAGGTCAGCAGATAATAGACATATCCCATGTCTCCCACCCACATGAAGCTGTAGCTGAACACACAAGGAATACCGAGCAGGATGAAGAACTTGCGGCGGCCAAAACGCTTGCCGAGCCAGGTGTTGCCGAAATTATCAGTGAGATACCCCATCAGCGGGCTCAGCACCGCATCGGCTACGCGCGCGGTGGCAAAAATAAAGGTCGCTTCAATGGGCGAAAGACCGCAAAACGTGGTGTAAAAATAGAGTAGCCACGCCGCAGTCAGAGCTGTCGTACCCGCCCCGAGAAAATCGCCTGACCCGTAAGCGATGTAATTAAAGAATCCGATTTTACGTGTTTTCATTGCCGTGTTGCCTCTGTTAAATCACCTATAGGCGTAGGCTGAATGCGAACGAAAATACTTCGTCCGGCCATGATTCAAATTAACGAGGAGCAGGAATGAAAACCTTTTGGTTTTTGCCACTCAAACGGACTTTATGGCAAAGAAATGAAGAAGTGGGCGATCAATCTCTAAATATTGAACATAGGTTTGATATTAATGAAATGACAGTTCATTAAATGGACTGGATATAAAAAAAGGCAATCCGCAGATTGCCTCGTTGGCTTATGAGGAAGGACTACTGAGCGGAAGACTTACGTTTTTTCAGCTTCAGACCTATCCAGAAGATCAGTGCCACACAAATCAGCGACGGCAGGAAGTTTGAGCCCAGTTCAGGGTATTCTGCGCGCACGATGGTGCTGTACAGTAACAGACCCAGCAGGAAGCAGGCTGCGGCCAGAACCGGTAACCCTTTCGGCATTTCACCGCGGTGGTAACGAACGTGCAGGCAATACACCGCTAACACCAGAGAAATGATCGGGAAGATCGAAAACGTTACGACAGAACTGAATAACGCATCGAAAGTGCCATTAATTGACAGCCCGGCAATCAAAGCCAAAACCAGAGTGCCATTATCCTGGTTCGGTTGTTCGGTCATCTTCTTTACCTCGGGTCATATTAGTTAGGGGGGTCACAGCCGTCCGTTCCTGCTGACGGCGATACCAGTAATATGCGCCTTTGGAAATCATCCGCAGCTGCAACACCAGGCGTTCCTCCAGCTGGCGGCGCTGTGCAATATCCACATCCAGCGCTTCCGCCCCGGCGTTGAAAACGATGATCACCATGGCTTCAGCCTGCGCTTCAGTAAAACTGCGCGGCATATGGTTTTCGAGTTGCAGATAGTCGGCAAGTTCCGCAATAAAATGCTGAATTTCACGGGCGACGGCGGCACGAAACGCCGATGACGTACCGGAGCGTTCACGTAACAACAGGCGGAATGCGTTGGGATTGTTACCGATGAATTCCATAAACGTGGAGACGGATGTGCGGATCACGCTGCCCCCTTTCGCAATGCGCTGGCGTGCCTGGCGCATCAGCTGACGCAGCATCAGACCACTTTCATCAACCATTGTCAGACCCAGTTCATCCACATCGCGAAAGTGCCGGTAAAAGGAGGTTGGCGCAATGCCTGCCTCGCGGGAAACCTCACGCAGACTCAGACTGGCAAAGCTACGCTCGGCACTAAGCTGGCTAAAAGCCGCCTCAATCAGTGAGCGGCGCGTGCGCTCTTTTTGTTGTGCTCTTACGCCCATAACCTTCATCCGGATAGTATTCTTCTTTTTGATTATTCGCCCGATATCGCTTCACTATACCAAAAATTTTAACGGCCGGAGCCAAAGATACAACAGCATAAAGTGGGTCAGAATGTTGCTGCATTACCATTAAATGACAACTGCATGTGGGGTAAATAGGTGTAATATGTTACTTTCTCGTTGTGATTTTGTATAAAAATAGGTTTCGAACCATGCCACAGCACTCACATTTTGATGCCATCATCATTGGCTCAGGCCCTGGCGGAGAAGGCGCCGCGATGGGACTGGTTAAACAAGGCGCCCGGGTTGCTGTCATCGAACGCTATAACAACGTCGGTGGCGGATGTACTCACTGGGGAACTATCCCTTCCAAAGCATTACGCCACGCCGTCAGCAGAATCATCGAATTTAACCAAAACCCGCTCTACAGTGATAACTCCCGCACTATGAGTTCGAGTTTCCCGGACATCCTGCGTCACGCCGATTCGGTTATTAATCAGCAAACACGTATGCGCCAGGGTTTCTATGAGAGAAACCAATGCCAGCTGTTTTCCGGAGATGCCAGTTTTGTGGATGCCAACACCATCAGCATCCGCTATGCCGATAACACACACGAACAAATTACCGCTGATAACATCGTGATTGCCTGCGGCTCCCGTCCTTACCGGCCAGCCAATGTCGATTTTGGCCATCCGCGGATTTACGACAGCGATCTCATTCTTGAACTGAGCCATGAGCCACGCCACGTGATTATCTACGGAGCGGGTGTAATCGGTTGCGAATATGCGTCGATCTTCCGTGGTCTGAACGTCAAAGTGGACTTAATCAACACCCGTGACCGCTTGCTGTCTTTCCTCGATCAGGAAATGTCAGACGCCCTGTCCTATCACTTCTGGAATAACGGTGTGGTTATCCGCCACAACGAAGAGTTCGAGATGATCGAAGGCGTGGAAGACGGTGTGATCATGCATCTTAAATCCGGTAAAAAAGTGAAAGCTGATGCACTGCTGTATGCCAACGGGCGCACAGGTAACACCGATAAACTGGGTCTGGAGAACATTGGTCTGGAAGCTGACAGCCGCGGGCTGCTGAAAGTGAACAGCATGTATCAGACTGCGCTGTCGCATATTTATGCGGTCGGTGACGTCATTGGCTATCCAAGCCTGGCATCAGCGGCTTACGATCAGGGACGTATCGCCGCGCAGGCCATGATTCAGGGCGAAGCGAAAGTCCACCTTATAGAAAACATTCCGACGGGTATTTACACCATTCCTGAAATCAGTTCCGTGGGTAAAACCGAACAGGAACTGACAGCGATGAAAGTGCCCTACGAAGTGGGCCGCGCACAGTTTAAACATCTGGCACGCGCACAAATTGCAGGCATGAACGTGGGTAGTCTGAAGCTCCTGTTCCACCGTGAGACCAAAGAAATTCTGGGAATTCACTGCTTTGGTGAACGCGCCGCCGAGATTATTCACATCGGTCAGGCCATCATGGAACAGAAAGGTGAAGGGAATACTATCGAGTATTTCGTTAATACCACCTTCAACTATCCGACCATGGCAGAGGCCTATCGCGTTGCGGCACTGAACGGCTTAAACCGCCTGTTTTAAGACTGCAGTTCGGTCCATGTAAGGCTGCATGTGCTCTTTGATGGCTTCCGCCAGCTGCTCGTAACGCCCGCGCAGTGGCGAACCGGGACGATATACCAGCGCGATGGTGCGTCGTGGTTCCGGTTTGTCACACATCAGATACGTCACGCCGTCACGGCTGCGCTCATTGGGCACAGCCAGTGATGGCAGCAACGTAATCCCGCTTCCCGCCGCCACCATATTACGCAGCGTTTCCAGACTGGTTGCCCGGAAATGGGTATCTTCATCCGCGCCTGCCTGGAAGCAGAAACCGAGCGCCTGATCACGCAGGCAGTGCCCGTCTTCCAGCATCAGCAGTTTTTCACCGGCCAGATCGGCCATCGCCACACGATCGCGAGATGCCCATGGATGATCGTCGTAGATCGCCAGCCTCATCGGCTCATCAAACAGCGGCACTTCAATAAACGCTTCGCTCTCTTTCACCAGCGCCAGAATGGCACAGTCGAGTTTTCCGCTGTCCAGCTGAGCCAGTAACTGATGGGTTTGCGCTTCGTGCAGATACATTTCCAGCTTCGGGAAGGTTTTGTGCAGCGAAGGAATAATCTGGGGCAGCAAATAAGGCCCGACGGTCGGGATCAGCCCGATATGCATCGGCCCGGACATCGCTTCACCCTGTTGGCTTGCCATCTCTTTCAGAACTTTCACTTCACGTAACACCGTGCGCGCCTGATCCACCAGCAACAAACCGGCTTGTGTAAACAACACTTTGCGGCTGGTTCTTTCAAGCAACATAACGCCAAGTTCATCTTCCAGTTTACGAATCTGACCGCTTAACGTCGGCTGACTGACATGGCATGAATCTGCTGCGCGGCGAAAGTGACGGAACTCCGCCAGCGCCACCAGATACTCTAGATCGCGAATGTTCATTTTTCCTCCAGTCCCTAAAAGGCAATGAGATAGCTGTTAACGATAGATAAGATAGCAATCAACGATTATATCTATCAACCATTATTGTGAATAATGCCTCCCAGCGAAACGGCAATGCCGAAAATATTTTGTATTTTATTGATTAATTAAGAGGTTATTCATGTTTGCAAGCCAGGAAGGGAAACACGTACCGCACGTTACTTTTCACACCCGACAGGGCGACCAGTGGGTAGATCTCAGCAGCGAGCAGCTGTTTAAAAATAAAACAGTGATTGTGTTTTCATTACCGGGAGCCTTCACCCCGACCTGCTCTTCAAGCCATCTTCCACGTTACAACGAACTGGCTCCGGTCTTTAAAAACCACGGCGTCGACAGCATTCTGTGCGTTTCCGTGAATGACACCTTCGTGATGAACGCCTGGAAAGCCGAACAAAACGCGTCCAACATCACTTTCATTCCGGACGGTAACGGTGAATTCACCAAAGGCATGGACATGCTGGTTGAGAAAGCGGATTTAGGCTTCGGCCCGCGTTCATGGCGTTATTCCATGCTGGTGCGCAATGGTGTAGTCGAGAAAATGTTCGTTGAGCCAAACAAACCGGGTGACCCGTTTGAAGTGTCTGATGCAGACACCATGCTCAAATATCTGGCACCAGAATTTAAAGTACAAGAATCCGTGTCCGTATTCACCAAACCGGGCTGTCCGTTCTGTGCGAAAGCCAAACAAATGTTGCAGGAACGCGGCATTCAGTACGAAGAAATTGTATTAGGTAAAGACGCGACCACCGTCAGTCTGCGCGCCGTGACAGGGCGGGCGACAGTGCCGCAAGTCTTTATCGGTGGACGCCACATTGGGGGAAGTGACGACCTGGAGGTTTACCTCCATTCAGAAACAGAAGCGTTGTGCGAAGTCGCACAATAAGCGTCGGGAAACCAAACAGTAAAATCAGGCGGACTTCGGTCCGCCTTTTTTATTTTACGCTAAACGCGCTTTCGCATCGGCAATCGCCTGCGCGACCTGCTGCGGAGAAACGCCACCTTTGGCGGCACGTTTGTCGAGACAGGATTGCAGTTCAAGGATCGCGTAAACGTCATCGCCAATCACATTGCTGAATTTCTGCAAATCAGCCAGCGGCAATTCTTCCAGCGCCTTCCCCTGATTAATCGCTTCGACCACCGCTTCACCCACAATATGGTGTGCTTCGCGGAACGGCACGCCTTTGGCAACCAGATAGTCTGCCAGTTCGGTGGAATTAGCGTAGCCTTGCTGTGCAGCTTCTTTCGCACGCGGGCGTTTCACCTGAATGCCGTCCAGCACCAGCGACGCCATATTCAGGCAATCCATCCAGGTGTCGAGCGCATCGAACAGCCCTTCTTTGTCTTCCTGCATGTCTTTGTTGTACGCCAGCGGCAGGCCCTTCATGGTCATCATCATGCCAGTCAGTGCGCCTTGTACGCGGCCACATTTGCCGCGGATCAGCTCCAGCGCATCCGGGTTTTTCTTCTGCGGCATCAGGGAGGAACCTGACGTTACGCGATCGGACAAATCAATAAACGCCGCTTCGCCGGTGTTAAAGAAGATCAGGTCTTCGGCAAAACGGGAAAGGTGAACCATACTGATGGCCGCGTTGGACAGCAGTTCAAGAACATGGTCACGGTCAGAAACGCTGTCGAGGCTGTTACGGGTCGCAGAAGCAAAACCTAACCAGCCCGCCAGCTGTTCGCGATCCATCGGATATGCCGTACCGGCCAGTGCGCCACAGCCCAGCGGGCTGACGTCCAGACGGGTCAGGGTATCTTTCAGACGGCTTTCGTCACGCGCCAGCATTTCAACATACGCCATGCACCAGTGCGCAAAGGTCACAGGCTGAGCGCGTTGCAGATGGGTGTAACCCGGCATCACCGCGTCCTGATTGGCTTCGGCGGTGGCAACCAGCGCCTGCTGTAAATGATGCAATGCATCGCCCAGTTCAACCACCTGCGCTTTACACCACAGTTTGATGTCGGTCGCGACCTGATCGTTACGGCTGCGGCCGGTATGCAGTTTCTTGCCAAGATTACCGACTTTGTCGATCAGTTTACCTTCGACCCAGCTATGAATATCTTCGGCGTCGCTGGCTAAAATAGCGCGGGGATTGGCACGGACTTCTTCCAGCAGCACGGTCAGCGCCTCTTCCAGCTGGATTTGCTCGTCAGCGGTTAATACGTTGACGGTCACCAGCGCTTTGGACCAGGCTACTGAGCCCACGATGTCCTGCTCTGCCAGCCGGTAATCGAAACGCAGTGAGTCATTGAGTTCTTTAAACCGCTGATCCGCTGCCTGAGTAAAACGTCCGCCCCAAAGTGCCATTTTCCTGCTCCTGAATTTTTTATGCAAAAGGGCGCACTATGCTGCGCCCTTGAAAAGGGTATACCGAATGCGCCGCCGGTGCGTTACGCCAGAATACGTGTGCCGATGGCGACGCCGTTAAACAGTGCCGGTAATTGTTCGGCATGACGCCAGCTGGCAATATCAACCGGACGTCCCAGAGAACGGGCGGCGTCCAGCGCAGCGTGAACTTTGACGATCATGCCATCGGTGATAATACCCTGCGCGATAAGCTGCTCGGCTTTCTCTGCGCTCATTTCCGGGATACGCTGACCTTTGCCGTCAAGAATGCCACTGACATCAGACAGCAGGATCAGATCCGCGCCCAGCGTGGCCGCCAGTGCGGTCGCAGCCTGATCAGCGTTAACGTTCATCAGCTCGCCGTTTGCGGTGATGCCGATAGAACTGACAATCGGCAGGTAGCCTGCGCCGTGCAGCGTGTTAATCAGCGCCGGGTTACCCGCTTCGGCTTTACCGACGAAGCCCAGTGATTCATCCAGTTGTGTAACGCTGACAGTACCGCCGTCTGCCAGAGACAGGCCAACGGCGTTGATATGATTTTTAACCGCCCACGCCAGCAGGGTTTTGTTAGCGCTGCCAGCAAGTGCGCCGGTGATAATGTCAATCTGATCAGCCGGAGTCACACGCAGACCGGCTTTTTTCACCACCGGCAGATTCAGCTTTTTCATCAGCTCGTCAACCAGGCAGCCGCCACCGTGAACAATAACCAGCGGGCGGTGATATTCCTGACGATAAGCCACTACCGCCATGAACAGGCGCTCGAGCGCTTCTTCATTGTCCAGCAACACACCACCTAATTTTATGACTAACGGATTCATAGCTGTTCGCGCCCCGACCGGTTGAGAATGTTAATTAATAACAATACATTTAATTTAATCTAACACCCCTGCACGTCTGAATAAACGCTCAGGGGCGGTTGTTTTTTGTTTGCTGACAATCTGACGAAGTATTAAAGCAGTGATTGTGTTTCCGGGAAGCCGAAACGGATATTCATGCACTGAACCGCCTGCGCGGACGCGCCTTTAAGCACATTATCCTCCGTCGCCACCACAATCAGATGTTCGCCTTTCACCGCAAAACCGATATCGCAAAACGGCAGGCCAACCACGTCTTTCAGCGCCGGAACGCCTTTGGTGTACAAACGCACCAGCGGTTTATCGTGATAAGCATTATGGAAGGCTTCCGCCACGTCCTGCTCCGTGACACCCGCGTTCAGACGGCAGGTGATGGTCGCCAGAATACCGCGCGGGAAGTTGCCCAGATGCGGTGTGAAAATCACCGGCACGCCAAGGTGCTCGGCAATTTCCGGATGATGACGGTGGCTGAAAAGTTTGTATGGCTGAAGGCTGACTTCGCAGAAGCTGTTGCCGAGCGTGGCTTTACGGCCTGCGCCGCTGACACCGCTGGTGGCGTTGATCACCGGCCACTGGCTGTCATTGAGCAAACCATTTTCGATAAGGGGTTTAAGCGCCAGCTGCGAAGCGGTCGGGTAACAGCCCGGAACGGCGATCAGCTGTGCATCTTTTAATTTGTCAGCCTGCCATTCGGCCAGGCCATACACAGCTTGGTCGAGCAGGTCGAGATGCTGATGCTCAAAACCGTAGAATTCGGTATAAAACTCAGGTTTGCTGACGCGAAAAGCACCGGATAGATCAAACACTACGCAGCCCGCCGCCAGAAACTGTGGCGCTAAATCGTGGCTGACTTCATGCGCGGTCGCCAGAAATACCACATCGACACCTTTCGCGGCTTCCGCCACGTCAGTCAGTGGCGAAACAGGCAAATCGACGATGCCTTTTAATTGAGGATGCAAATCAGAAAGTAATTTTCCTGCATCTGCACTTTGCGCTGAAACCGTTAAACCGGTTATGTTCATATGTGGGTGGCGATTCAGGTAAGCAGCGAGTTCGGCTCCGGCATAACCTGTGGCACCAACAATCAGCGTATTTAACATAGGGCTTGTTCACCTTCTCAATTTTTGGGTAGGGGCCGGATGAATTTTTTTCCGGTTTCCTTACGCGCTGGCTTATTGTATTTTTATTCACAATTATTGCATGAATATGAATACTACCCTAACTAAAGGCTGTCAACAGTGAAGATGAAATTACCTCCTTTTATTGAGCTCTACCGGGCGTTAATCGCCACCCCTTCCATCAGCGCCACAGACGCTGCACTGGACCAGAGCAATGAGACGTTAATCAATCTACTGGCAGGCTGGTTCGGTGATTTAGGCTTCAAAGTCGAAGTGCAACCCGTGCCAGGAACACGCCATAAATTCAACATGTTAGCCAGTACCGGTGAAGGTGCAGGCGGGTTGCTGCTGGCGGGTCATACCGATACCGTTCCGTTCGATGACGGCCGCTGGACACGTGATCCTTTCACCCTGACCGAGCATGAAAATAAGCTCTATGGTTTAGGGACTGCCGATATGAAAGGTTTCTTCGCGTTCATCCTCGATTCATTGCGTGATGTCGATCTGACCAAACTGACTAAACCGCTGTATATTTTGGCGACCGCCGATGAAGAAACCACCATGGCCGGTGCCAGCTATTTCTCTAAAAATGCCAAAATTCGCCCTGACTGCGCGATCATCGGTGAACCCACGTCGCTCAAGCCGGTTCGTGCGCATAAGGGGCATCTGTCGAATGCAATCCGCATCACCGGTCAGTCCGGCCATTCCAGTGATCCGTCCCGCGGCGTGAACGCTATTGAACTGATGCACGAATCGATTACCCATTTAATGACGCTGCGCAATACGCTGAAAAGCCGTTACAACCACAGTGGTTTCGTGATCCCGTACCCGACCATGAACTTTGGTTATATCAACGGCGGCGACGCACCAAACCGTATTTGTGCCTGTTGTGAAATGCACATGGATATCCGCCCGCTGCCGGGTCTGACGCTGACCGACATTGATGGTCTGTTGAACGAGGCACTGGCCCCCGTCAGCGAACGCTGGCCGGGACGTATTGTGATTGAAGAACTGCATCCACCGATCCCGGGCTATGAATGTCCGCCGGATCACCCGCTGGTGCAGGTGGTCGAGAAATTACTGGGCGTGGAGACGGAAATCGTTAACTACTGCACCGAAGCGCCGTTTATTCAGGAACTGTGCCCGACGCTGGTGCTCGGACCAGGTTCTATCGATCAGGCACATCAGCCAGATGAATATATTGATACTGCGTTCATTAAACCGACTCGTGAGCTGATTTCTCAGGTTGTTCATCATTTCTGTTATCACTGATACTGAATGAAGGATTGATGAAGAAACAATCAGGGCGCTCACGGGCGCCCTTTGATACTGTACAAAAGGTGGATTAGCCAAACTGATATCGCCGCTGTTGTAATTAAATTTCAGCGACATCGCCAAAAAGACCATTTTTCACGTGAGTGTTCAGGGGTTTTTGGGTTAAAACATGTGCTGCATTTAAAAAGTATGGCCAGGTTGGCAGGGTGAACGGGGCAAGAATGCCTGACGGGTGAAAGTTATTTACAGAATATAAAAATTAAACGAGAGAACGGGTCAGAGGTAATATGAACGAACAATATTCCGCAATGCGAAGTAATGTCAGTACTTTAGGTAAATTGCTGGGCGACACGATCAAAGATACGTTGGGAGAGCATATCCTGGATCGTGTTGAGAAAATCCGTAAGCTGTCGAAATCCTCCCGTGCCGGAAATGACGCGGATCGACAGGAGTTACTGTCAACGTTGCAAAACCTCTCAAACGATGAGCTGTTGCCTGTTGCCCGTGCTTTTAGCCAGTTTCTGAATTTAGCCAACGTGGCTGAACAATATCACAGCATTTCGCCGCACGGCGAAGCGGCCAGCAATCCTGAAGCGCTGGCGCAATTGTTCGATCGTCTGAAATCCAAAAACCTCTCTGAGCAGCAGTTACGGGATGCCGTTGACCAGCTTTCTATCGAACTGGTGCTGACCGCACACCCGACAGAAATCGCCCGTCGTACGTTGATCCACAAACTGGTGGAAGTGAATAACTGCCTCAAGCAGCTCGACCATAACGATCTGGCCGATTACGAGCGCAAACAAATCATGCGCCGCCTGCGTCAGTTAATCGCGCAATCATGGCACACCGATGAAATCCGCAAAAACCGCCCTTCTCCGGTGGATGAAGCCAAATGGGGTTTTGCGGTAGTCGAAAACAGCCTGTGGGAAGGCGTGCCGGCTTTTCTGCGCGAACTGAACGAACAGCTGGAAACCTCACTGGATTACAAAATGCCAGTGGAAGCCGTGCCGGTTCGCTTCACCTCCTGGATGGGGGGCGACCGCGACGGTAACCCGAACGTAACCGCCGATATTACCCGTCATGTGTTGTTGCTGAGCCGCTGGAAAGCGACTGATCTGTTCCTGCGTGATATCGCGGTGCTGGTGTCAGAACTGTCGATGACCGAATGCACACCGGAACTGCGTGAGCTGGCCGGCGGTGCGGACATCATCGAACCTTACCGCGAAATCATGAAACAGCTCCGTTCGCAGCTGACCAATACTCAGGTGTATCTGGAAGCCCGTCTGAAAGGCGAGCGTGTTGCACGTCCTCATGATTTGCTGGTGAAAAATGACCAACTGTGGGCGCCGCTTTACGCCTGCTACCAGTCATTGCAGGCCTGCAACATGGGCATTATTGCCAACGGCCAGTTGCTGGATACCCTGCGCCGCGTGCGCTGCTTCGGCGTGCCGCTGGTGCGTATCGACGTGCGTCAGGAAAGCACCCGCCACACCGACGCTATCGCAGAAATTACCCGTTATCTGGGTCTTGGCGATTACGAAAGCTGGTCAGAATCCGACAAACAGGCTTTCCTGATCCGCGAACTGAACTCAAAACGTCCGCTGGTGCCACGTCACTGGGAACCGAGCGCCAACACCAAAGAAGTGCTCGATACCTGTCAGGTGATTGCCGAAGCGCCGGAAGGCTCGATTGCAGCGTATGTCATCTCGATGGCGCGCACGCCGTCTGATGTGCTGGCCGTACACCTGCTGCTCAAAGAAGCCGGTTGTCCGTTCCCGATGCCCGTTGCGCCGCTGTTCGAAACGCTCGACGACCTGAACAATGCCGACGATGTCATGAAGCAATTGCTGAGCATCGACTGGTATCGCGGTTTCATTCAGGGCAAACAGATGGTGATGATTGGCTATTCCGACTCCGCAAAAGACGCGGGCGTGATGGCCGCATCGTGGGCGCAATATCGTGCGCAGGATGCTCTGATCAAAACCTGCGAGAAAGCCGGAATTGCCCTGACTCTGTTCCACGGACGTGGCGGTTCTATCGGCCGTGGCGGCGCACCGGCACAGGCAGCGTTATTGTCTCAGCCTCCGGGCAGCCTGAAAGGTGGCCTGCGCGTTACCGAACAGGGCGAGATGATCCGCTTCAAATTCGGTCTGCCGGAAGTCACCATCAGCAGTCTGGCGCTGTACACCTCTGCAATTCTGGAAGCCAACCTGTTGCCACCGCCTGAGCCGAAACAAGCCTGGGTGGATATCATGGAACAACTGTCTGACGTGTCCTGCAAAATGTACCGTGGCTACGTTCGCGAAAATAAAGACTTCGTGCCTTACTTCCGCGCCGCAACGCCGGAACAGGAACTGGCCAAACTGCCTCTGGGTTCACGCCCGGCGAAACGTAAAGCCAGTGGTGGCGTCGAAAGCCTTCGTGCCATCCCGTGGATTTTCGCCTGGACGCAAAACCGCCTGATGCTGCCAGCCTGGCTGGGTGCCGGTGCCGGTTTGCAGGCTGTGGTTGATGACGGAAAACGCGACGAGCTGGAAACCATGTGCCGCGACTGGCCGTTCTTCTCCACGCGAATCGGTATGCTGGAGATGGTGTTTGCGAAAGCTGACCTGTGGCTGGCGGAATACTACGATCATCGTCTGGTTGGGAAAGAATTGTGGCCGCTCGGTCAGCAGTTGCGCGATCAGCTGGCAAGCGACATCAAAGTCATTCTGGCGATTTCTAACGACGATCATCTGATGGAAGATTTGCCGTGGATTGCAGAATCCATCGCACTGCGAAACGTCTACACTGACCCGCTGAACGTCTTGCAGGCTGAATTGCTGCACCGTTCCCGCGAGCTGGAAAAAGACGGCAAGCAGGATGCCAACGTCGAACAGGCGCTGATGGTGACGATTGCCGGTGTGGCAGCGGGTATGCGTAATACCGGCTAGTTTTCGCTGACATCAGCCCAAGAAAAACCCGCGAATTCGCGGGTTTTTTGTATTCAGTGTCGGGCAAAAAGATTAAGCGCGAACCGGCACAGCGATGTCTGGACGCACACCCAGCGTGTGGCAAATCGCGTAACTCATTTCTGCACGGTTCAGGGTGTAGAAATGGAAGTCCTTCACGCCTTCGCGGCTGAGGATTTTCACCATGTCCATCGCGATATTGGCACCGACCATTTTGCGGGTTTCGGCGTCGTCATCCAGCCCTTCAAACTGGCTGTTCATCCAGTGCGGTACACGCACATTGGTCATCGTCGCAAAGCGGGTCAGCTGTTTGAAGTTAGACACCGGCAGGATGCCAGGCACGATTTCCACGTCAATCCCCTGACCGGCGCAGCGGTCGCGGAAACGCAGGTAACTTTCCACATCAAAGAAGAACTGCGTGATGGCGCGGTTCGCACCGGCATCGATTTTACGTTTCAGGTTAATCAGATCTGACTGCGCGCTTTTGGCCTCAGGATGCACTTCCGGATAGGCCGCGACGGAAATATCAAAGTCGCCCACTTCTTTCAGCAGATGCACCAGATCGGTGGCGTACATTTCCGGCTTGCCGCCGCCTGCCGGCAAATCGCCACGCAGAGCCACAATGTGGCGGATGCCACTGTCCCAGTAATCCCGTGCGATCTGACGCAGTTCATCGCGGCTGGCATCGATACAGGTCAGGTGAGGTGCCGCTTCCAGACCGGTACGTTCTTTAATGCCTTTGATGATGCTGTGCGTACGATCACGCTCGCCGGAGTTCGCACCGTAAGTCACAGAGACAAACTTAGGCTTGAGGCTGCTGAGACGATCAATAGAGCTCCACAACGTATCTTCCATCTCGCTGGTACGAGGCGGGAAAAATTCGAAAGAAACGTTAATCTGACCCTGTAATTCAGCCAGATTCTGGTTCAGCGCTTCGCGCTGGTTTGCGTGGAAAAAGCTCATAAACACTACCTCATGGATCACTGCGTTTTGATTATGGTTCGTTATAATGGACGTTTGGACGTCTAAACGTATAGATAGAAAATGACGGAAAGAGAACAAAGTGTCAACGTTAAAATGATGGCAGGGGATGATTAATCTTCACGCAAACTGAAAGAATTTCACGTTGCGAAAATGAGGCTGAGGGGAAGCTGAGGAAAGTTAGAGGTTTTTTACGCCTTCCCCTCATGAGAGGGGAAGGCGTAAGGAATTACAGAAGTTGCGTCAGACGATTAAGATCAGATTGCAACGCACCTGCGGTCACGTCACGCCCTGCACCCGGCCCGCGGATCACCAGCGGATTATCGCGATACCAGCGACTTTCGATAGCGAACACGTTATCGCACGGCAGTAATGCGGCCAGAGGATGGTCGTCACGCACCGCTTCAACACCCACACGGGCTTTGCCATTGGCATCGAAACGGGCCACGTAGCGCAGCACCAGGCCCATTTCACGGGCGGCTTCCAGACGTTGCAGCATTTGCTGGTTCAGCGCCTCACCGTCTTCAAAAAACTGATCTACGGAACCGTTCGCGCAACTTTCCGGCACCAGAGATTCCACGCGAACCTGCGTCGGTTCGATGTCATACCCCGCTTCGCGCGCCAGGATCACCAGCTTGCGCATGACGTCCTGACCGGATAAATCATCGCGCGGATCCGGCTCAGTCAGCCCCTGCTGCCAGGCTAAATCCACCAGTTCGGTGAACGGCAGCGTGCCGTCAAATTGCAGGAACAGCCAGGACAATGTTCCCGAGAAAATGCCGCTGATGGCCAGAATGCTGTCGCCGCTTTCGCGTAAATCACGCACCGTATGGTTAACCGGCAAACCAGCGCCGACAGTGGCGTTATACAACCAGTGGCTGCCGGTTTTTGAAAACGCGTCGCGGATCTGACGGTATTTATTCGTGTCCGACGCGCCTGCCTGTTTGTTGGCACTGATGACATGGAAACCGTAGCTGGCGAAATCCAGATACTGATCGGCCAGTTCAGCGCTGGCGGTGACATCCAGAACCACTAAATCGTCATAAGGATGCGCGCGCATCCACAGGAACAGCGATTCTTCGTCATGCGCCTGCGATTCATCATCAAAGAAGGCCAGCGCACGGCTGGCGTCCAGCCCTTCATAATTGAGCAGACTGCGCTTGCTGTCGACCACACCGGCCAGCACAAACTCGAAACCGCTGCGGGCAGAAATATTCTTTTGTTCACGGGCGAACAGTTCCAGCCAGCGTGAACCGATATTGCCTTTACCAAACAGCATCAGACCGATTTGCTTTTCAGCACGGAACAACGTTTTGTGCAGCCCCTGAATCAGGTGCGCGGTCGGGCCGATACGCAGTACAGCCACCAGACTGATACCGTCTTCGGCCTGCCAGATAAACTCCACTGGCTGATCTTTCATTTCCTGATAAAAACGGTGGCTGTGCAGCGGATTCTTGCACACGCCCGCCCCGACCAGCGCCACCAGCGCCAGCCCTTCACGCAGGGTCAGACGCGCCGGAAGGGCTGCCTCTTCGAGAACCTGCAACGCGCTACCCGCCACTTCAGAGGTGTAGCAAAGTTGCAGCAGATTACGGTCAGGATGAATGCCGGTACACAGCGGTTTGATCTGCGCACGTTTAAGCAGCAGCTCAACATCTTTTTGTGCCAGACCAAAATCGTGGCCGGAAGGAATGACCATTTCGATCAGACAAATATCATCATGGCTGGTGACAATTTTCGCGCCGGTACCGGAAGCCAGCACGCGTTCAATACGCGTTGAGCCCTGCTCCGGCTGGTAACTGCAACGCAGTTGCAAATCAATATCGCTGCCGGAAACCGGCTGAAGGGTACGGGTGTGCAGAACCGGTGCCGCCAGACGCGCAAGTTCACTGGCTTCATCGAGACGCAATAACGGCAGCAGGCAGGCATCTTTCACTTTGCGCGGGTCGGCGCTGTAGACACCGGCCACATCACTCCAGATGGTCACACGGCTGGCATTAGCCAGTGCGCCAATCTGGGTGGCGGAATAGTCACTGCCGTTACGGCCAAGCAGTACGGTTTCACCCGCGTCACTGCGGGCGATAAAGCCGGTCACCACCAGATATTGCTGAGGATGCTGCGCGAGAAGTTGTTGCAGCAGCGGATACGAACGGCCTTCATCAACCTGAGGTTGCGCAGCGCGTTCAGCCCGCAGGAATTCACGGGCATCCAGCCAGGCGGCCGGTAATTCCAGCTTACACAGCACTGCAGACATCAGGCGTGCAGACCAGACTTCGCCGTGCCCGACGACTTCAGCATAAATTGCATCGGTCATTTTGCCGTCAAGCAAAACAGCCAGACGTTCGAGATCATGAATAAAAGAAGCAATAAGCGGTTCGGCCATTTCCGGCGGCAACAGACCAGTTATCAAATCACTCTGATAACGGCGCAAAGCCTGCTGAACCTGATGCGCAGAAATTCTGTCTGTCTGGCTGAGCTTCAGCCAGCTGATCAGCTGGTTGGTTGTGCTGCCAGCCGCCGACACCACCATCATGTCACCCGGCTTCGCATACTCGGCCATAATGCCAGCGACACGCAGATAACACTTCACGTCGGCCAGACTGCTACCACCAAATTTGTGCAACTGACGACTTCCCGCCGGCGCTGCAACCGCTATTGCATTCATACTTACCTCGTTGCCACTGACTGGAATGCATTTTCCAGATCAGCAATCAAATCTTCGCTGTCTTCAAGACCTACAGAAATACGGAGCAAGCTGTCAGAAATCCCGGCGGCTTTGCGCGCTTCCGGCGCCATGCCAGCATGTGTCATGGTCGCGGTATGAGAAATCAGGCTTTCGACGCCTCCCAGTGATTCTGCGAGGGTAAATAACTTCAATTCTTTCAGGAAATGGCGCAACTGAGCTTCATCTCCGTTAAATTCAAAACTGATCATGGCACCAAAGCCACGTTGCTGGCGGCAGGCAATTTCATGTCCCTGGTTTTCCGGCAGCGACGGATGATACAGCTTTTTGACCTGCAATTGTTTTTGTAAATAAGCAACAATTGCCAGTGCATTTTCCTGTTGCTGTTTCACGCGAACCGTTAACGTGCGCAAACCGCGCAATAACAGATAGCTGTCAAAGGCCGCAGCGGTAACGCCAATGTTGTTCGCCCACCAGGCGAGTTCTGTCGCATGTTCTGCGGTCTTAGATATTACCGTACCGGCGACCACATCAGAATGCCCGTTCAGATATTTAGTACATGAATGGACGACTAAATCCGCACCAAGCTGCAATGGATTTTGCAACGCCGGACTCAGGAAGGTGTTGTCCACCACTGTCAGGGCACCGGCGGCGCGGGACGCGTCGCAAATCGCCTGAATATCCACCACACGCAGCAAAGGATTGCTCGGCGTTTCAATCAGCACCAGCTTCGGTTTTTCTTTCAGCGCATCGGCCAACGCCTGTGGATCACCCTGATCCACAAACAGCACGCGATACGCGCCACGTTTGCTCAGGCTGTCGAACAAACGGTAACTGCCGCCGTAGCAGTCGTGCGGCGCAACCAGTAAATCGCCAGGTTTCAGAAAGACCGTACACACCAGATGAATGGCTGACATACCGCTGCTGGTCAGAACCGCACCGGCGCCGCCTTCCAGATCAGCCAGCGCACGCTGGACAACATCCCGTGACGGATTGCCGCGACGTGAATAGTCATGGGCTCTTGGCTGGTTGAAATCTTCAAAGTTATAGGTACTGGAAAGGTAGATTGGCGGAACTACACAACCATATTGCTGATCATTGTTCAGGCCACTGCCCACGGCAATGGTGGCTTGCTTGTGCGTCATAATCGTTTCTTCCTGACGAATTGCGAAGGATGAGGATATAAAGAGTAACGTCCGGATTTATAGACGTCAATACATCTGGACATCTAAACTTCTTTGCGTATAGATTGAGCAACAGCGCAATACCCGCTAAAATTATGGCGTTAATGAAGATGTCAGGCAGATCTGTCGTGCCGGGAGACGTAAGCTCAAGGTAACAAAATGAACAGTGCCGCAGGGAAAAACGTGAAATGTCCCTGTTAAATTCCGACATTTACTTAGTGAGAACAGTGAAAATCGGGCATAATCACGCGGTTTTCAGAATTTTATTTTTTGATAAATTTAAGGTGTCCCATGGCTGAGTGGAACGGCGAATATGTCAGCCCTTACGCTGAACACGGTAAGAAAAGCGAACAAGTTAAGAAAATCACGGTATCCATTCCGCTGAAAGTCCTCAAAATTCTCACCGATGAACGCACCCGTCGCCAGGTAAACAACCTGCGTCACGCGACCAACAGTGAATTATTGTGTGAGGCTTTTCTGCACGCCTTCACCGGTCAGCCTTTGCCGAATGACGAAGACCTGCGTAAAGAACGCAGTGACGAAATACCGGAAGCGGCGAAGATCCTGATGCGTGAACTGGGTGTGGATCCTGATACCTGGGAATACTGATCGCAACATCGCAAAGATGTGCTGAAAGACCGTGCGGCTCCCGTCGCGCGTTTTTTCAGTATCTGCGCGAAGAAAGAGAGTGCGGGAACGGGCATTTTATCTGGCGGGACGTCAAACGACAGGTAACAAAAAAGGCGCCAAAGGCGCCTTTTTTTGCTCTCAAGCGAAGCTTATTTGCTGCCTGGAACGCTGAAACGCTTGTTGAAGCGGTCAACGCGGCCACCGGTAGCCACTTCACGTTGCTTACCAGTGTAGAACGGGTGGCATTCGCCACAAACGTCCAGGTTCAGATCGTGACCCACAGTTGAGTGAGTTTTGATAACGTTACCGCATGAGCAAGTTGCAGTAACTTCTACATATTTAGGGTGAATACCTTGTTTCATGGAAAACCTCTTCTTAAGGCCGCGTCGCTATCCAACCCTGTTCTGTCAGACACCACGCGTAGTGGATGATAGGCTTTGAGTACGAAATGCACCAAAGGCGGCGAATCATACAGAATCTCTGACAACCGCGCAATCATGTTCATGCATTTCGAAGGACACAGTGTACACTATCTCGTCATTTTTTTATAGTCTGGACCCCCAATGCCTGTTGCCCACGTTGCTTTACCCGTCCCGCTCGCCCGTACTTTCGACTATCTGTTGCCGCCTGATATGCAGGTTTCAAAGGGTTGCCGGGTCAGTGTGCCTTTCGGAAAACGCGACGCCATTGGCATCGTCACTCAGGTCAGCGACTTCAGCGAATTTGGCCTGGAGAAACTGAAACCGGTGCGGGAAGTCCTCGACAGCTCCAGTCTGTTTACCCCTGATCTGTGGCGCATCTTGTTTTGGGCCGCCGACTATTACCATTACCCGATCGGCGAAGTGCTGTTCCATGCGCTGCCGGTATTGTTACGTCAGGGGAAAGCCGCTGAGCTTACACCGCTGTGGCAATGGTTCGCCACCGAGGAGGGGCGCGCGACGCCGCTCGACAGTCTCAAACGTGCGCCAAAACAACAGCAGGCGATGGCAGCACTGATGCAAAAACCGTTGTATCGTCATCAGGTTGCCGATCTTGATCTTACCGATACGGCCCTGCAGGCATTACGAGCCAAAGGGCTGACGGATTTACGCAGTATTGCGCCCGCCACGCACGACTGGCGCCAGGATTTCTCGGTGATCGGCGAACGTTTACGACTCAATACCGAGCAGGCCACCGCCGTCGGCGCGATCCGCAGTGAAGATCAGCAATTTTCCGCCTGGTTGCTGGCCGGTGTAACCGGCTCAGGTAAAACCGAAGTGTATCTGAGCGTGCTGGAAAACATTCTGGCGCAGGGTCGGCAGGCGCTGGTGATGGTGCCGGAAATCGGCCTGACGCCGCAAACCATCGCACGTTTTCGCGAACGTTTCAGTGCGCCGGTGGATGTGCTGCACTCCGGCCTGAACGACAGCGAACGCCTCGCCGTCTGGCTGCGGGCGCGCAATGGCGAAGCGGGCATCGTCATTGGCACCCGTTCATCGCTGTTTACACCGTTTGCGCGCCTCGGCGTCATTATCATTGATGAAGAACACGACAGTTCTTATAAGCAGCAGGAAGGCTGGCGCTATCACGCCCGTGATCTGGCGGTGTACCGCGCTCACGCTGAAAATATCCCGATTATTATGGGCTCGGCAACCCCGGCGCTGGAAACGCTGCACAATGTTGAACTGGGGAAATATCGTCAGCTCAAACTGACCAAACGTGCCGGAAATGCCAAACTCGCCCGTCAGAATTTGCTGGATTTAAAAGGGTTGCAGCTGAAAGTCGGGCTGTCTCAACCGCTGATCCAGAAAATGCAGGAGCATCTGAAAGCCGATAATCAGGTCATGCTGTTCCTCAACCGCCGCGGCTATGCGCCTGCCCTGCTTTGCCATGAGTGTGGCTGGATAGCCGAATGTCAGCGCTGTGATCACTATTACACTCTGCACCAGAATCAGCGTCAGTTACGCTGCCACCATTGTGACAGTCAGCGCGCCGTGCCGCATCAGTGTCCGCATTGCGGCTCAACACAACTGGTCTCGGTCGGCGTCGGTACAGAACAGCTGGAAAACGAACTGGCGCCGTTGTTCCCGGATACGCCAATCACGCGCATTGACCGCGATACCACCAGCCGGAAAGGTTCGCTGGAACAACACCTGAATGAAGTCCATCGTGGCGGCGCACGTATTCTTATCGGCACCCAAATGCTGGCAAAAGGGCACCACTTCCCTGATGTTACGCTGGTGTCATTGCTGGATGTCGACGGCGCGCTGTTCTCGGCAGATTTCCGTTCTGCCGAGCGCTTTGCCCAGCTTTATACGCAGGTTTCAGGCCGTGCCGGACGTGCAGGCAAACAGGGTGAAGTCGTATTGCAAACTCACCATCCCGAACATCCGCTGTTACAGGTGCTGTTGCAGCAGGGCTACGACGAGTTCGCCAGACAGACCCTGGCGGAGCGCAAAAGCGTCTTCCTTCCTCCTTATACCAGCCACATTATGATCCGCTCGGAAGACCACGATAATCAGCAATCTGCGCTGTTCCTTCAGCAGTTACGTAATCTGCTCGAATCCAGTCCGCTGAAAGATGATTCGCTGTGGATCCTGGGGCCGGTTCCTGCCTTACAAGCCAAACGCAGCGGACGTTTCCGCTGGCAGCTTTTATTGCAGCATCCTTCACGGCGCGTTTTGCAGCATCTGATCAAAAGCTCTCAGCCGCTGATTTCAAGTCTGCCGCAAGCCAAAAAAGTGAAATGGACACTGGATGTCGATCCGATTGACAGCTGATTCCAAAAGCGAATTTGCGTGAATAGTCAGGTTTTTTGCGTGATGCATCGAAAAAAGCATCTGGGTCACACTTTTAATGCAAATTAGGTAACAAATCCTACTCACATTCTGTTTAGAATGTGATGAGCTACACATCATGCGTAGCCAGGTGAGGAATGTTGATGTTGTTGTCTCAGTTTGATGCTGTTGCAAGGAGAGAGACGTTGGAGCACAAGAAAGAATTACCCGCCGCAACAATGAAAGATGTGGCTGAACAGGCAGGCGTTTCAACAGCAACCGTATCCCGTGCATTAATGAATCCGGAGAAAGTCTCCGCCGCGACTCGCCAGAAAGTTGATCAGGCCGTCATGGCCGTCGGTTATTCTCCTCATGCCCTGGCCCGCAACCTGAAGCGTAATGAATCACGCACTATTTTGGTGATCGTCCCCGACATCTGCGATCCGTTTTTCGCCGATCTGATCCAGGGGATCGAGCGCACGGCCGCCGAAAGCGGTTATCTGGTGTTGATCGGTGATTGTGCTCAGCAAAATCAGCAAGAGAAAACCTTTATCAATCTGATCATTACCAAGCAAATTGACGGAATGCTGCTGCTCGGCTCTGATTTACCTTTCGATGCCAGCAAAGAAGAACAACGCAATCTGCCGCCGATGGTGATGGCGAATGAATTTGCGCCGGAACTTGAACTGCCGACGGTCCACATTGATAACCTGACGGCCGCGTTCGAAGCTGTGCATTATCTTCTCAAGCTGGGGCATCAGCGTATTGCCTGCATCGCCGGGCCAAAGCATATGCCATTGTGCCAGTACCGTTCACAAGGTTATGTGCAGGCGCTGCGCCGCAACGGACTGAGCGTCGAGAGCAAGCTGACCATTCATGGTGATTTCAGCTATGAATCGGGGGCGCAAGCCGTCACCGAGTTGATGGCCCTGCCCGTGCCGCCGACGGCGATTTTCTGCCACAACGATGTGATGGCGATTGGTGCCATGTTCCAGGCGAAAAAAATGGGTCTGCGCATTCCGCAGGATTTGTCGGTTGTCGGTTTCGATGACATCAAGGCCAGCCAGTATACCGATCCTCCGCTGACGACCGTTGCGCAGCCGAGATTCCAGCTTGGCCGTCAGGCCATGTTATTATTACTTGAGCAGTTACAGGGAAATCCGGTACAAAACGGTTCGCTGCTGCTTGATAGCGAGCTGGTGGTGCGGGAAAGCACTGCGGCCCCAAAAGCGTGAGTCCGATTTTATGCTGTTCAACAGTTTTAATTTCAGTAAATGTTCAGGGTTGAGTAACATGACGCACTTCTTCATTCATCACGACACAGCGAAACGATAGTGGCACAAAGAGACTATGTAAGCCGTGGGCGCTCAGGAGCGCGGCGGAAAAGTACCAGCCGGAGTAAAAAACGCAGTTCCACAACGATCTCCAAAACCATGGTGGTGTTAGCCGTTGCGGTACTGGTGGTGTTTGTCGGTGGCCTCTATTTTATTGCGCACAATAAACATGAAGAAGCGACAGTGTTGCCGACGCACGCTGTCCGTCCGGGTAATGGATTGCCACCTAAGCCAGAAGAACGCTGGCGCTACATTAAAGAACTGGAAAACCGCCAGATGGGCGTCACCACGCCGACAGAACCGACGGCGGGCGGACAGGTCGAATCCAAAACACAACTGACGCCTGAACAGCGCCAGCTTCTCGAACAGATGCAGGCCGATATGCGCCAGACACCAACACAGTTGTCTGAAGTGCCGTATAACGACCCGAATCAGGCCACGCAGGCACCAGCGCATACTCAGCGTCAGGTTCAGCAACAGCAGCCGACGTACGCGCAGCAGCAGCCGGTAACTCAGCCGCGTCAGGTTCAGCCACAGCCAACGTATACGCCGCAAACGCAGCCGGTACGTGCGCCTCAGGCCCAGGTGCAAACGCAACCCGTTCAGCCAAAACCGAAGCCGCAAGTGAAAGAGCCGGTGAAAGAAGCACCGAAACCGCAACAGCCAGCCACCATTACCCAGGCTGAGCCGGAAAAACCGAAAGCACAGGAAAAAACCCAGCGCTTTGTGGTTCAGTGCGGTTCGTTCAAAGGATCTGAGCAGGCGGAATCCCAGCGCGCCAAGCTGGCATTCGAAGGTTTTGAAGGCCGGATCACCACCGGCGGTGGCTGGAGTCGCGTCGTCATCGGCCCGTACAACAGCCGTTCTGGTGCTGACAGCACACTATCGCGCCTCAAAGGCGCTGGCATCTCCGGTTGCATTCCCGTCGCAACCGGGGGTTGAAAACCCGTAATCCTTCCCCAATCTATACTTTCAATATGCCCCGTAAGTTTGTGAGACACGTTCAGTGTCCCGCAAACCTGCGGGGATCTTTTCCGTCTGCAACGAGGAACCGCTCGTGACAACAATTGTAAGTGTACGCCGCAACGGCAAGGTCGTTATCGGTGGTGATGGCCAGGCCACATTGGGAAATACCGTCATGAAGGGCAACGTCAAAAAAGTACGTCGCCTGTATAACGACAAAGTGATCGCGGGCTTTGCTGGCGGCACGGCTGATGCCTTCACGCTGTTTGAGCTGTTCGAACGCAAACTGGAAATGCACCAGGGTCATCTGGTGAAAGCCGCCGTTGAACTGGCAAAAGACTGGCGTACCGACCGTATGTTACGCCGTCTGGAAGCCCTTCTGGCCGTGGCCGATGAAAACGCCTCGCTTATCATCAGCGGTAACGGTGACGTTATCCAGCCTGAAAACGATCTGATTGCCATTGGTTCCGGTGGCCCGTATGCCCAGGCTGCTGCACGCGCGTTGCTGGAAAACTCCGAGCTTGAAGCGCGCGACATCGTCGAAAAATCGCTGAGCATCGCCGGTGACATCTGCATCTACACCAACCAATTCCACACTATCGAAGAATTGTCTTCTAAAGCGTAAGGATCGAAAATTATGTCTGAGATGACCCCGCGCGAGATCGTCAGCGAGTTAGACAGTTACATCATTGGCCAGGATAAAGCGAAACGCGCCGTGGCTATTGCTTTGCGTAACCGCTGGCGCCGGATGCAGCTTGATGAAGCGCTGCGCCACGAAGTCACCCCGAAAAATATTCTGATGATCGGTCCGACCGGTGTCGGTAAAACCGAAATTGCCCGCCGTCTGGCGAAGCTGGCTAACGCGCCGTTCATCAAAGTAGAAGCGACTAAATTCACGGAAGTCGGTTACGTCGGTAAAGAAGTGGATTCCATTATCCGCGACCTGACCGATTCCGCCGTAAAAATGGTGCGCCTGCAATCTATTGAGAAAAACCGTTATCGTGCTGAAGAACTGGCCGAAGAACGTATTCTGGATGTGCTGATCCCGCCAGCGAAAAACAACTGGGGACAACCTGACGAAGCGCAGGAACCTTCTGCTGCACGCCAGAACTTCCGCAAAAAACTACGTGAAGGCCAGCTCGACGACAAAGAGATTGAAATCAGCCTGGCATCCGGCCCGATGGGCGTGGAAATCATGTCCCCTCCGGGTATGGAAGAAATGACCAATCAGTTGCAGTCGATGTTCCAGAGCATGGGTGCTCAGAAACAGAAACCGCGCAAACTGAAAATCAAAGAAGCGCTGAAGCTGCTGATCGAAGAAGAAGCCGCGAAACTGGTGAACCCGGAAGATCTGAAAGAACAGGCAATCGAGGCCGTTGAGCAACACGGCATCGTGTTTATCGATGAGATCGACAAAATCTGTAAACGTGGCGGCCAGAGTTCAGGTCCAGACGTCTCCCGCGAAGGTGTTCAGCGTGACCTGCTGCCTCTGGTGGAAGGCTGTACGGTGTCTACCAAGCACGGCATGGTGAAAACCGATCACATTCTGTTTATCGCTTCCGGCGCATTCCAGACGGCCAGCCCGTCAGACCTGATCCCTGAGTTGCAGGGTCGTCTGCCTATTCGTGTGGAACTGCAGGCGCTGTCGACTGAAGACTTCGAACGCATACTGACCGAGCCAAGTGCTTCGCTGACTCATCAGTACAAAGCATTGATGGCGACCGAAGGCGTAACCATTGATTTCACCGCTGACGGTATCCGCCGTATTGCGGAAGCCGCATGGCAGGTGAACGAAACCACCGAGAACATAGGTGCGCGTCGTCTGCATACCGTTCTGGAGCGTCTGATGGAAGATATCTCTTACGATGCCAGCGAAAGCAACGGTATCTCCATAAACATTGATGCAGATTATGTTAGAAGCCACCTTGACCAGCTGGTAGCTGATGAAGATCTGAGCCGTTTTATCTTATAATTTGCTCATACGTTCCGAAAGTGATCTTCAGGGAGGCGTTTGCCTCCCTGATTTTTTTAGATTTCGGACTGATTCTTCACCTGAGAAATCACCTATGAGCACAATCACGCCTTTCACTCCGACAACCCCCGCCCGCGCCTGGCTCGAAAGCCTGCGCCCGAAAACCTTGCCACTGGCGTTTGCTTCTATCGTTATGGGTTCTGCCATTGCCAGCCTGCAAGGCGTTTTCCATCCGCTCATTGCACTACTGGCGCTGCTGACTGCGGGCTGTTTGCAAATTTTGTCAAATCTGGCGAATGACTATGGCGATGCCGAGAAAGGCAGTGACACGCCGGAACGCGTCGGGCCCTTACGCGGCATGCAAAAGGGCCTGATTACCGCCGGGCAGATGAAGCGCGCGATTATCCTGACCATCGCGCTGACCCTTATCTGCGGTACTGCGCTTATTGCCGTGGCCTGTCATAAGCCTAGTGACGTGGTCGGGTTTCTGATCCTCGGCTTGCTGTCGATTGGCGCCGCCATTACCTATACCGTCGGCACACGACCTTATGGCTACATGGGACTTGGCGATATTTCCGTGCTGATCTTCTTCGGCTGGATCAGTGTCGCAGGGACGTTTTATTTACAGGCAGGCTATTTCGACTGGATCGTAATGCTTCCGGCGACGGCGACAGGTTTGCTGTCCACTGCGGTACTCAATATCAATAATTTGCGCGATATCGAAACCGACAGCGCCAACGGCAAGAATACCCTGGCGGTTCGCCTCGGGCCGGTTAACGCACGACGCTATCACGCCATCATTCTGACCGCCGCCGTGCTGTGTCTGGTGATTTTCTCCGCCCTGCACCTGCCTCACTGGACCGGCTGGCTGTTTATCCTGGCGATCCCAATGCTGGCAAAACATCTGATACGGGTGATGAAATCGACAACATCCACTGAAGTCCGCCCGTTGCTGGAACATATGGTAAAAACCGCGTTGCTGACTAACGTCTTGTTTGCAGTGGGTCTGTTGCTCAATTGAGTAAAGTTGGCCTGATGTGCGTTTATCAGGTCGCTTTTCACATTTAACAATTGATGATTTTGCCAACATCCGCCGGAAAGGGATATACTGAACACTCATGCAGCAACCAGATGAAATCCTATGAAATACGATACTTCCGAACTTTGCGACATCTACCATGAAGAAGTGAATGTCGTTGAACCCTTGTTCTCCAACTTTGGCGGCCGTACTTCATTTGGCGGGCAAATCACCACCGTGAAATGCTTCGAAGATAATGGCTTGCTTTATGACCTGCTGGAAGAAAATGGCCGTGGCCGTGTATTAGTGATCGATGGTGGCGGTTCTGTTCGTCGCGCACTGCTGGATGCCGGACTGGCACGCCTTGCATTGCAAAACGAATGGGAAGGCATCGTGATTTACGGTGCAGTCCGTCAGGTTGATGATCTCGAAGAGCTGGATCTGGGTATCCAGGCGATGGCGGCTATCCCGGCTGGCGCAGGCAGTGAAGGGATTGGCGAAAGCGACATTCGTGTCAATTTCGGCGGCGTCACCTTCTTCTCCGGCGACCATCTTTATGCCGATAATACCGGTATCGTGCTGTCCGAAGACCCGCTCGATATTGAGTGATTTCCTTCTGAGCACAACAAAAAAGGACGCCAAGGCGTCCTTTTTTATTTGGAATATGAAGTAATTAAACTTCTTCCATTTTTCCCAACAATGCACGCAGACGATCCTGCCATACGTGTTGTTCTTCTTTCAGCTGCGCATTTTCACGCACCAGAGACTCATGGTTGCCGCTGGCTTGCTGAACTTCCTGAGACAGGGTGTTGTTCTGCTCTTTCAGTTCTTCGATTTCCATCTGCAACAGAGTAATGGTATCAATCGCTTGCTGAACTTTAGCTTCTAATTTCTCAAATACTTCAAATGACATTTTTCGGTCCCCTTATGTTCGCAAGGCGCACATCTTATGTTCTGCCGCATCGTCCGGACACGGCTCAAAAATTCCTGCACTCCGTCGATTTTTATAACGAATTCATCAGAGAATTGCGCAAAACCAGCGTGTGTCTTAACGGGTGATTGTATGTAGCCAGCTTTGTTCTGTCTACCCGCAACCCCTTTATCCACGCAGTCTGTTGCAATTTAACAGCGCCGGGTATCAGGAAATGCTTAAAAAGCAGCGTCACACACCAGAAATACTGTTTAATGCCGAATAACCTTAGCCGCTGCGCGGGAAGGCATGTTGATGTTCGTTTGTCACAAATGGCGGCTGAAAATGTTAAATCATGGACTTTTTGCGCTGCATCAAGTTCCAACAATACGCGAAATCGCTCATTTTTATGACGCGACACACAAAATTTGATTTCGCTATTTCTCGTTTATGCTCGTTAACGATAAATTCACATTACGTTCTCATTTAATGATGAACGCCAAAATCCGATTACGTTGACAAACGACATAACAGAAAAATTATAACTAACCATTAACATCATCCTTAGCAGGATCAAACTATGAGCCAAACCATGAGTTCCACATTAAAAGGTCAGTGCATCGCTGAGTTTCTGGGTACCGGGCTTATCATTTTCTTTGGTGCGGGCTGTGTCGCAGCAATGAAACTTGCCGGGGCAACCTTTGGCCAGTGGGAAATCAGTATTATCTGGGGTCTGGGTGTGGCAATGGCCATCTACCTGACTGCCGCCATCTCCGGCGCACACCTGAATCCGGCGGTGACCGTCGCACTTTGTTTGTTTGCAAACTTTGAAGGACGCAAAGTTCTGCCTTACATCATTGCGCAAGTCGCGGGAGCTTTCTGCGCCGCCGCACTGGTCTACGGCCTTTACTACAACCTGTTCTTCGATTTTGAGCAAAGCCACAACATGGTGCGCGGCAGCGTCGAAAGTCTGGATCTGGCCGGTATTTTCTCTACCTATCCAAACCCGCACATCAGCGTATTGCAGGCGTTTCTGGTAGAAACGGTGATTACGGCCATTCTGATGGCGCTGATCCTCGGCCTGACCGATGACGGCAACGGCATTCCACGTGGTCCGCTGGCGCCATTGCTGATCGGTATCCTGATCGCGGTTATCGGTGCCTCCATGGGGCCACTGACCGGATTCGCCCTGAACCCGGCACGTGACTTTGGTCCGAAAGTCTTCGCCTACTTCGCTGGCTGGGGCAAGGTTGCCTTCACCGGCGCGCGCGATATTCCTTATTTCCTGGTGCCGATTTTTGGCCCGCTGCTCGGTGCTTCTCTGGGTGCCATCGCGTATAAAGCGCTGATCGGCCGCCATTTGCCAAATCAGATTAATGAGCCGGCAGAAGAAAAAGCACCTCAGCCATCCAAACAGCGTAAGGCCTGATCGGCTAAACTGTTCCATAGCTTACTCATTCGCAGGATGAATATTATGTCAGCAGATACGACTCACGAAAAAAAATACATTGTTGCACTCGACCAGGGTACAACCAGTTCACGCGCGGTAGTGCTGGATCACGATGCCAATATCGTCAGCGTGTCACAACGCGAATTCACCCAGATCTACCCTAAGTCAGGCTGGGTTGAGCACGACCCGATGGAAATCTGGTCATCGCAAAGCTCGGTGCTGGTGGAAGTGCTGGCGAAAGCCGACATTAACTCCGATCAGATTGCCGGTATCGGTATCACCAACCAGCGCGAAACCACCATCGTGTGGGAAAAAGAAACTGGCAAGCCAATCTATAACGCGATTGTCTGGCAATGTCGCCGAACTGCTGACATCTGCGAAAAACTGAAAAAAGACGGTCTGGAAGAATACATTCGCCATAACACCGGCCTGGTTATCGACCCTTACTTCTCCGGCACCAAACTGAAGTGGATCCTCGACAACGTTGAAGGCTCTCGCGAACGCGCTAAACGCGGCGAACTGCTGTTCGGCACCGTCGACACCTGGTTGGTCTGGAAAATGACGCAGGGACGTGTTCACGTGACGGATTACACCAACGCTTCGCGTACCATGCTGTTCAACATCCATGATCTGCAATGGGATGAGCGCATGCTGGAAGTGCTGGATATTCCACGTGAAATGCTGCCGGAAGTTCGCTCTTCTTCTGAGATTTACGGCCAGACCAACATTGGTGGTAAAGGCGGTACGCGTATTCCTATCGCTGGCATCGCAGGTGACCAGCAGGCGGCGCTCTATGGTCAGCTGTGTGTACAACCGGGTATGGCGAAAAACACCTACGGCACTGGCTGCTTCCTGCTGATGAATACCGGTACTGAAGCGGTCGCCTCTAAAAATGGCCTGCTGACTACCATCGCCTGCGGCCCGCGCGGCGAAGTCAACTACGCGCTGGAAGGGGCTGTGTTTGTCGGCGGTGCGTCCATTCAGTGGCTGCGTGATGAACTGAAGCTGATCAGCGACGCAACTGACTCCGAATATTTCGCCATGAAAGTGAAAGACACGAACGGCGTTTACGTAGTGCCTGCCTTTACCGGCCTCGGCGCCCCTTACTGGGATCCGTATGCCCGCGGCGCAATCTTCGGTCTGAGCCGTGGTGCGAACAGCAACCACATCATCCGCGCGACGCTGGAATCTATCGCTTACCAGACCCGCGACGTACTGGATGCCATGCAGGCAGACTCGGGCGCTCGTCTGCAGGCACTGCGTGTGGACGGCGGTGCGGTGGCCAACAACTTCCTGATGCAATTCCAGTCAGACATTCTTGGCACCCGCGTTGAGCGCCCTGAAGTGCTGGAAGTCACCGCGCTGGGTTCTGCTTTCCTGGCAGGTCTGGCCGTCGGCTTCTGGAACGACCTGGAAGAAGTGCGCAGCAAAGCGACCATCGAACGTGAATTCCGCCCAAGCATTGAAACGACGGAACGTAATGTCCGCTATAAAGGCTGGCAAAAAGCGGTGGCACGCGTTCGTTCGTGGGAAGATCACGACGAGTAATCGCCAGATATTATCACCAACACCCCTTTCTGAAACTCCCCATCCGGGGAGTTTTTTTATGCACCTTTCCCGTTGTGCTAAAATCTGCGCCACAGATGAGCCTCGCCTCACCGACCTCTTTTTTTCTTTCTACAGGCTTTCCAATGAAACGTGAATTAGCAATCGAGTTCTCCCGCGTGACCGAAGCTGCCGCGCTCGCCGGTTACAAATGGCTGGGTCGTGGCGATAAAAACCTTGCCGATAACGCTGCCGTTCAGTCCATGCGCATCATGCTCAATAAAGTCGATATCGACGGCACTATCGTGATTGGCGAAGGGGAGATTGATGAAGCGCCGATGCTGTATATCGGTGAAAAAGTCGGTACCGGCAACGGCGACGCGGTGGATATCGCGGTCGATCCTATTGAAGGTACACGCATGACCGCCATGGGCCAGTCCAATGCGCTGGCTGTGCTGGCAGTTGGCGACAAAGGTTCGTTCCTCAATGCACCCGACATGTACATGGAAAAGATCGCCGTCGGGCCGGGTGCCAAAGGCGCGATTAATCTCGAACTGACGCTGGCAGAGAATCTGGCCAATATTGCTAAAGCGCTGGATAAACCGCTGACCGAACTGACCGTCGCTGTTCTGGCAAAACCCCGTCACGACGACGCCATCCGCGAAATGCTGGCGTCAGGCGTGCGTGTGTTCGCATTCCCGGACGGCGATGTGGCGGCGACAATCCTGACCTGCATGCCGGAAAGTGAAGTGGATGTGCTGTATGGCATCGGCGGTGCGCCGGAAGGCGTGATTTCCGCTGCGGTGATCCGTGCGCTGGATGGCGATATGCAGGGCCGTTTGCTGGCGCGTCATGATGTGAAAGGCGATACACCGGAAAACCGTCGTATCGGCGAAGAAGAGCTGGCGCGCTGTAAAGCGATGGGGATCGAGGCCGGTAAAGTGCTGCTGCTGGATGATATGGCGCGTAACGATAACGTGATTTTCTCCGCGACCGGTATTACCAAAGGCGACCTGCTGGAAGGCATCAGCCGTCAGGGAAACATGGCGACCACCGAGACGCTGCTGATCCGCGGAAAATCCCGCACCATCCGCCGTATCCGCTCGACCCATTACCTCGACCGAAAAGACGCTGCGCTGCACGAATTTATTATCTGATCAACTTCCTTCCGGTCATCAAAAAGCAGGGCCATCAGCGCCCTGCTTTTGCACCATCAGGCAGTATGTCCTTCATGCTGGCTACGGTTCGACATCGGCCACCAGCACAGTAAAATCAGCAATGCCATCGTAAACATCAGTAACCCGAGGCTGAACTGACCGGTTTGCGGCAACATCGCCGACATCCATGCTACCAGCCCTGACCCCATATTCTGCAATCCGCCAACCAGCGCACCGGCCGCGCCCGCCAGATACGGGAAAGGCTCCATTGCACCGGTGGTCGCCAGCGGGAACAACATGCCAGCGCCAAAGAAAAACAGCGAAGCCGGCACCACCAGCGTCCAGATATTCATGATACCCAGCCAGCCAGGGATCCACATCGCCAGACCGGCCAGCAGACAACTGATGACCGAATGCCACATCAGTTGCTGGAAACTTTTCTCCGCCCGCCCGGCATACCAGGCACCAAAGAAGGCAGCAGGGATCGGCAGGATAAACAGTACGCTGACCATCACACCGCTCAGCCCGAGGACACCGCCCATCAGCACACCGCAACTGGCTTCAAACACCGCCACACCGGCCAGTGCACCGACCAGCATCACCAGATAGCGGCTGAAATTGGCGTCGGCCAGCAATAAACGCAGGCTGCCCAGCATGTTGCGCGGCGGATGGTCGGCAGTGAATTCCGGACGAGTTTCCGGCAACCAGCGGTACATCGAAAACGCCACACCGGCGCACAGAATCAGCAGGAAACCAAAACTGGCCCGCCAGCCTAACCACGCTGACAGTGCGCCACCAATCACCGGCGCCAGCAGCGGGCTGATCAGAATGCCCATGTTCAGCAGGCTGTTGGCATGGCGCAACGCGCCGCCACTGTAGAGATCACGCGGCATGGTTCTCGCCATTACGCCCGCCACACCGGTGCCCAACCCCTGAATGGCTGCAAAGGCGATCAGCATATTCAGGCTCGTTGACATCATCGCGCCCGCCGCACCAATCAGGAAAATCATCAGGCCGGTCAGGATCACCGGTTTACGGCCAATATTATCGGAAAGCGGGCCGTAAACCAGTTGCGAGCCGCCGTATGTCAGCAGATAGGCTGCCATCACCCGCTGTACCGCGCCCGGTTTCACGGCCAGACTGGTGGCCATGTCCGCGATATTCGGCACATAAATGGTTTGTGCCATTTGCCCGACAGCCACCAGCAAAATGAGCATGATAAGCAGGTGGATATTTTCCAGATTTTTCATTTTTCAGTTCATTATCAAATAAGATTGGAAAAGTGCAGAACAAATAACCAGTAAATTCAGCCAGACTACAGCGGCGCATAAGTTAACAAATTAATATGAATAAGCGAGTGTTGTAGGAAACTCTTCTCAACCTGTACTGGCAGCAGCGGGAACCACATGTGTAACGCAGGGTGTACGAAAATCGATATTGGCTAACGGGTGATGAACAGGCTGATAACATTTAACCGATACGGGATTCGGAAAATTTGAAATAAAATCAGGACATAATTTTGCAATTCATATTTCTCACTACATGAAGAAATCAGAAACCACGGGAGTTTTTTATGGCTGATTGGGTGACAGGAAAAGTCAAAAAAGTTGAGCACTGGACAGACAATTTGTTCAGCATCACGGTCAATGCGCCCATCGATCCTTTTACCGCTGGCCAGTTCGCCAAACTTTCGCTGGATATTGACGGCGAGCGGGTGCAGCGCGCCTATTCCTATGTAAACCCACCCTCCAGCGGCGAACTGGAGTTTTATCTGGTGAATGTGCCGGAAGGAAAACTCAGCCCGCGGCTTCACGTGATGCAGCCCGGTGACGAAATCAACATCACCAAAGAAGCCGCCGGATTTTTCGTGGTTGAAGAAGTGCCTGAATGCGCGACCCTGTGGATGCTGGCAACCGGTACCGCTATCGGGCCGTATCTGTCTATTTTGCAGGAAGGTATCGGACTGGAGCGGTTCAAGAATATTGTTCTGGTTCACGCGGCACGCTTTGCAGCAGATCTCAGCTATCTGCCATTAATGCAGCAACTGCAACGCCGTTATGAGGGCAAACTCCATATCCAGACCGTGGTCAGTCGCGAGGAGATTTCCGGTTCGCTGACCGGTCGCGTGCCTGCGTTGATTGAAAGCGGCGCACTGGAAGCGGCTGTCGGCCTTAAGATGCTGGCAGAGGACAGCCACGTGATGTTGTGCGGCAATCCACAGATGGTTCGCGATACCCAGCAAGTACTGAAAGACACGCGGGGTATGCGCAAACATCTCAAACGCAAGCCGGGCCATATGACCAGCGAGCATTACTGGTAAATCTGTTAGCGCAAAACTAGCGGAATTTAACGTCGTCCGGTTCCGGGCCAAAGCGATTTGCGCCCGGTGTGCCGGTAAAAGCGCCGCAGTCGATCAGCAACATAATGAAAATCACCGATGGCGCGAGCCGGCCCAGAACCCAGCTCCACGTCTGCGGCATCGCCGCTGCCCAGTTACCCGCCACCAGCATCCACGCCAGCACAAACAGCAGCGCCCACCAGGCCGATTTATTGCGGTCATGCAATCTTTTCACCAACACTGCGGCAGTCGGCCACAGTAAAACCACCAGCGCGAATCCGGCGGACTGATAGGTAATCCATTCCTGTGCGGCAAAAAAGAAATCAACCACCATCAGAATCAACCAGCTAACCATCCAGAGCCAGAAATCGCGGCGGCCCAGGCGGCCGTTAAAAGAAAACAGTGCATGCTGTAACGTCATTGGCAGTCCGTTCCGTAAAGTACAAGAGGAGTAAAATATTAAAACAGGCGGAGTGTAACTCACGGGCAGCGATGACGAGAATCTTTACGCACTCCTTTTGACATTACCCCCCGTTCCCCGCTTTAATCGGACTGTTGAAACAAAATAAGAAACGCCCTATGACTGTTGCTCAATCCTTATTACGACTGGCGCTGCCCGCGCTGCTTATGCTCGCTTGCCAGAATAGTGCACTCGCCGATCCGCCGGTCGATCACTCTGGCGCAGAGGAGATGCCAAAAGCCCCTTACCTGCTTGCTGGCGCACCCACCTTTGAAACGACGCTGATCAATTTTCGCGCCAAATACAATGAAGCCAATCCGACCCAGCAGATTGGCGAGTTCCGGTCGATCAGTGATAAATCTCCAAACAGTTCCCTGACCCGCGCTGCCAGCAAGATTAATGAAAACCTGTATGCCTCGACCGCACTGGAAAAAGGCACCGGTAAAATCAAAACGCTGCAAATCACCTATCTGCCGATTCAGGGGGCTGAAGAAAAGGCCGCACGCACGCTGGCGATAAGCTATATGGCTAACCTGATGCGTCAGTTCGACGCCACATTATCCACCGAGCAAAGCGTGGCAAGAGTCGCTTCTCTGATCGAAAAAGGAAAAGGTCAGCAGTTTTATAAGCAGGAGGTAGGCGCGGTGCGTTTTGTCATTTCAGACAATGGCGAAAAAGGACTGACATTCGCCGTTGAGCCGGTCAAGCTGGCGCTTGCTGAGCCGTGAGATGACGGTTTTTAATGACAAAAAGCAAAGCCTTTATGACCAATGATCTCTATACTGTTGCACAGGTAATCTGCTTATTTGGCAGAAATTTTAATCGACACTCGCGTCCCCTTTTGGAGGAAAAAACATGCGACATCCATTAGTGATGGGTAACTGGAAGCTTAACGGCAGCACCCACATGGTTAACGAACTGATTGCTGCTCTGCGTACTGAACTGAGCACAGTTGTAGGTTGTGGCGTTGCAATTGCTCCACCAGAAGTTTACCTGTCACAGGCTAAACACGCTCTGGCTGGCAGCCGTATTACGCTGGGTGCTCAGAACGTTGATGCTAACCTGTCTGGCGCATTCACCGGTGAAATCTCTGCCGACATGCTGAAAGACATCGGTGCGCAATACATCATCATCGGTCACTCAGAACGCCGTACTTACCACAAAGAAAGTGATGAGTTCATCGCGAAAAAATTCGGCGTGCTGAAAGAAGCGGGCCTGACTCCTGTTCTGTGCATCGGTGAAACCGAAGCAGAAAACGAAGCAGGCAAAACTGAAGCCGTTTGCGCTAAACAACTGGACGCGGTTCTGAGCACTCTGGGTGCGAAAGCATTCGAAGGCGCAGTCATCGCTTACGAACCTGTTTGGGCGATCGGTACCGGCAAATCTGCCACCCCGGCTCAGGCTCAGGCTGTTCACAAATTCATCCGTGACCACATCGCGAAACAAGATGCTGCGGTTGCTGAACAAGTTATCATCCAGTACGGCGGTTCTGTTAACGCTGCAAATGCTGCTGAACTGTTCACCCAGCCAGACATCGATGGCGCACTGGTTGGCGGCGCATCACTGAAAGCAGACGCTTTCGCTGTGATCGTGAAAGCCGCTGCTGAAGCTAAACAAGCGTAAGCCTGTTTCTTCTGCGCATAAAAAAAACCCCGGCATGCCGGGGTTTTTTTATTGCCTGTAACATGGCGATTAACGCCTCGAGATTTGGTCGAAAATTCCGTCTGTCGCAAAATGGTCTTTCTGCGCCTCAGCCCAGGTACCTGCAACCTGATCAATGGTGAACAGTTTCAGTTTCGGGAATTCAGCCGCGAATTTCTTCTCCACTTCCGGATCACGCGGACGGTAATAATTTTCTGCCGCGATAGTCTGGCCTTCCGGCGAGTACAGGTATTTCAGGTAAGCATCCGCCACTGTACGGGTATCACGCTTATCCACGACTTTATCAACCACAGAAACCGTTGGCTCCGCCAGAATCGATTCGCTTGGCGTGACGATTTCGAACTTATCTTTGCCGACTTCTTTTGTTGCCAGCAACGCTTCGTTTTCCCAGGCAATCAGCACATCACCGATACCACGTTCAACGAAAGTATTCGTTGCGCCACGTGCACCGGAGTCCAGCACTTCGACGTTTTTATACAATGCTTTCACGAAATCCTGAGCCTTCGCTTTGTCATTGTTGTTGTGATGCAACGCGTAACCCCAGGCTGCCAGATAGTTCCAGCGTGCGCCGCCAGACGTTTTAGGGTTCGGCGTAATCACCGATACACCCGGTTTGATCAAATCATTCCAGTCATGAATTTGTTTCGGGTTGCCTTTGCGCACCAGGAACACAATGGTGGACGTGTAAGGCGCAGAGTTGTCCGGCAGGCGGGTGATCCAGTTTTTATCGATACGGCCGCGTTCTGCAATAGCATCAACGTCATAAGCCAGCGCCAGTGTTACCACATCCGCTTCAATGCCATTAATTACTGACGTAGCCTGTTTGCCTGAGCCACCATGCGACTGGCGTACGGTGACGGTATCACCGGTTTTGCCCTGCCAGTATTTACTGAATGCCTTGTTATATTGTTCATAGAATTCGCGGGTTGGATCGTATGACACGTTCAGAATCTGAATATCTTTGGCAATTGCTCCGGTTGCCACCAACAGCAATCCCAAACCTGCAGCCCATTTACGCATCGTACTCTCCCGAAATAGTTTCTATGGATTTCATTTATTTGTTCGTTAAAGAGAGCGTGCCAGATAAAAACGAAACACATAAAGAATAAAAGGTTTTTTTCTATTACTTTATGGAATAAACAAAAAGAGTGGCGAAAAAAAACCTCCCGCAAAGGAGGTTCTTTTAAACACGCAATAAGCTGAATCAGAAAAGTTTTTTCGCCGTGTCGTACCAGTCTTCTTTAAATTTGCTTTTCTTGTTCTCTGGCGCGATACAAATCGAGATGAGTTCGTGAACCATTTTCTCGTTTTCAACACCCACGCAGAAACCGCCCTGAGAATAGTCACGATCTTCTTCCAACAACAGGTCAACAGCATACGCACCCATGCGGGAAGCCAGGATACGGTCATAAGCGACAGGTGCGCCGCCACGCTGAATATGACCTAATACCGTGCCACGCGTTTCACGACAGGTTTCTTTCTCGATGTATTTAGCCAGTTCTTCAATGTCATCTAACTTCTCGGTGATGGCAACGATGGCATGTTTTTTGCCTTTCGCGATACCGGCTTTGATTTCAGCAACCAGATCATCACGTTTGAATTCAACTTCAGGGATAGCGATAAATTCGCAACCCCCGGCAATCGCTGCTGCTAAGGTCAAATCACCGCAATAACGGCCCATCACCTCAACAATAGAGATACGCTGGTGTGAAGAGGAGGTATCACGTAAACGGTCAATGGCTTCAACCACTGTGCCCAGCGCCGTGAAGAAACCGATAGTGTAGTCAGTGCCCGCAACGTCGTTATCGATTGTGCCTGGCAGGCCGATGCAACGGATGCCACCTTCTTTGGTCAGCAGGTCTGCACCGGCATATGAACCGTCACCGCCGATAACCACAAGGCCATCGATACCACGGTCTTTCATATTCTGCAGCGCAACTTTACGCATTTCTGGATCACGGAATTCCGGGAAACGTGCTGAACCCAGGAAAGTACCGCCACGGTTGATCATATCGGAGACGCTGTAGCGATCCAGTTTGCGCATGCGGTTTTCATACATGCCGAGGTAGCCATCTTCAATACCGTAGACTTCCAAATCTGCAGATAAAGCGGCGCGGACAACGCCACGGATCGCAGCATTCATGCCTGGGGCATCGCCACCACTTGTCAGTACACCAATTTTTTTGATCATGACTACCTCTGAACTTGTAGATGCAATTTCTTAAGAATCTTGAGCCAGCCTGTTGGGCGAATTTTTTTTATGCAGCCAAAAGGGCTTATTAGCGTTTGAGCCTATAGTATAACAAAACACCGGTGCTGAATTGATTCAAGTCAGCAAGAATACGCATACACCGCTCGGTACATCGCAATTTACTGATTCATACGGCTTTTACAAGATATTTCCAGTTCGTTACGATCACATTTCCACCTTGTTAATTTCCTGTTCTGCAAATCCAACCCAAATTGAGGACAAAAAAAACCCCACCTTTCGATGGGGGAAGACAGGGATGGTGTCTATGGCAAGGAAAAACAGGGATCTTACTCGGTCGTGCTGGTACTACTCGTCTTCTGGGCAGAAGAGGGCTGTAATCCAGATAACTGCATTTGCATCTGTTTCATGCGCTGCTCATGTTTCTGGTTCAATACATCTTTTTGCTCAGGGGTCAGCAGATTAAACATCTGGTTGCGGATGCGGGCCATTTCGACCTGACGATCCACCTGCTCCTGAGCCATTAATTCAGCTTGTGCTCGCACGGCGGCCTGATCAAACTTTTCGGCGGTAACCAGCCTGTGCATCGTTTCTATCTGTTCTACATTTACATGGGGTAGATCTTTACGAGCCTGGTGCATCAGGTCACGCATTTGCTGGCGCTGTTGCTCAGTAAGATTTACACCATCAAACATGGTGTTGCGTTCCTGAGGCTTATCCAACATCGTGCTATCATGTTCTGCTGGCATCGCCGACACTGGTTTCGCACCATCTGCTAAAACGACACCTGAACTCAGCGTCAGAAGCGTGGCCAAACCGAATGAAGCTGCCTTAAACATCACATACTCCTAAAGTCTTTATCGCTTCATCGCGAATCATTGAAAAGCAGTCTAAACCTGCTGCTGCAAACAAGCGTCAGTGCTTGTAAAAGTACGTAAAGTCATGGAATAGCGGCAATTGATGACGTATTTTGCGTCTAGAGGTAAATACAATGAATAAAATTTTGTTAGTTGATGACGACCGTGAACTGACTTCACTTTTGAAAGAATTGCTCGAAATGGAAGGCTTTAATGTTGTAGTGGCTTACGACGGTGAGCAGGCATTAGAGAAAATCGATAATACCATCGATCTTCTGTTACTTGACGTGATGATGCCGAAGAAAAACGGCATTGAAACCCTTAAAGAATTACGCCAGCGCCATCAGACGCCAGTGATTATGTTAACTGCTCGTGGCAGTGAATTAGACCGTGTCCTCGGCCTCGAACTGGGTGCCGATGACTATCTGCCAAAACCGTTTAACGACCGTGAGCTTGTGGCACGTATCCGGGCCATGTTGCGGCGTTCTAACTGGAGCGAACAGCAGCAAACCAATGAGAACAACGGTTCACCGACGCTTGAAGTCGATGGCTTACAACTGAACCCCGGCCGTCAGGAAGCCAGCTTTAACGGTGAAGCGCTGGATTTAACCGGCACTGAATTCACCCTGTTGTACTTACTGGCAAAACATCTCGGACAGGTCGTTTCCCGCGAACATCTGAGTCAGGAAGTGCTGGGTAAACGTCTGACGCCGTTTGACCGTGCTATTGATATGCACATCTCCAATTTACGCCGTAAATTACCCGATCGTCAGGACGGACATCCATGGTTTAAAACCCTGCGTGGACGCGGTTATCTGATGGTTTCTGCTTCATGATAAACAGTCTTACGGCACGTATTTTTGCCATTTTCTGGTTCACATTAGCCTTAGTGCTGATGCTGGTATTAATGGTGCCGAAACTCGATTCACGCCAGATTACGCCGTTGCTTGATAACGAGCAGCGGCAAGGCCTGATGATTGAACAACACGTTGAAGCTGAACTGGCGACCGATCCTGCCAATGACCTGATGTGGTGGCGCCGGTTGTTCCGTGCCATCGACAAATGGGCACCGCCGGGTCAACGCTTGTTGCTGGTGACCAGCGAAGGGCGCGTTATTGGCGCTCAGCGCAATGAAATGCAGATCGTACGTAACTTTATCGGCCAGTCGGATAACTCAGATCGTCCAAAGAAGAAAAAATATGGTCGCGTCGAAATGGTGGGGCCTTTCTCCGTTCGTGATGGCGAAGACAACTACCAGCTTTACCTGATGCGCCCCGCCAGCAGTTCTCAGTCTGATTTTATCAACCTGATGTTCGACCGTCCGCTATTGCTGCTAATCGTCACCATGCTGATCAGCGCCCCGCTGTTGCTCTGGCTGGCGTGGAGCCTGGCAAAACCTGCACGTAAGCTGAAAAACGCCGCAGACGACGTTGCACGCGGCAATCTCAAGCAGCATCCGGAACTCGAAGCCGGACCGCAGGAATTCCTTGCGACAGGTGCCAGTTTCAACCAGATGGTCAGCGCACTCGAACGAATGGTAACAGCACAGCAACGGCTGATTTCGGATATCTCACACGAGCTACGTACCCCACTGACGCGCCTGCAACTGGCCACCGCGTTGATGAGACGTCGTCATGGTGAGGGTAAAGAGCTGCAACGTATCGAAAATGAGGCTCAGCGCCTTGATGGCATGATCAATGACCTGCTGGTGTTATCACGCAGCCAGCATAAAAATGAATTATCGCGCGAAACCCTGAAGGCCAGCGAATTGTGGGCGGGTGTGATTGATGATGCACAGTTTGAAGCCGAACAGATGGGTAAAAACCTTGAGGTCACGTCGCCACCTGGCCCGTGGAAACTGATCGGTAATGCTGCGGCTCTCGACAGTGCGCTGGAAAACATCATCCGTAACGCCCTGCGTTATTCGCATCATCACATTGTCCTGAACTTCGCCCACGACAGTGAAGGGATCACTATCACCGTTGATGACGATGGCCCTGGTGTGAGTGAAGAAGATCGTGAACAGATTTTCCGTCCGTTCTACCGCACTGATGAAGCGCGTGATCGGGAATCCGGCGGCACCGGCCTTGGGCTGGCGATCGTGGATACCGCGGTTCAGCAGCACAGAGGCAAGGTAAAAGCCGAAGACAGCCCGCTGGGCGGCCTTCGTTTGATTATCTGGCTGCCGCTGCACCAGCGTTAAGATTCTGCTATTCTGCGTCCCTCTATCAGGGGGACGCATGCTTAACATTGTTTTATTTGAACCAGAAATCCCGCCCAACACCGGCAACATTATCCGCCTGTGTGCCAACACCGGATGTCAGCTTCACCTCATCGAACCTTTGGGCTTTGGCTGGGACGATAAACGTCTGCGCCGTGCCGGGCTCGATTACCATGAATTCGCCCATATAAAGCATCACGCTAATTATGACGCTTTCCTCAGCAGCGAAAATCCACAACGTCTTTTTGCCCTGACAACCAAAGGCACGCCAGCGCATAGCGCCGTGAGCTATCAGGATAATGATTTCCTGCTGTTTGGCCCTGAAACTCGCGGCTTACCGGCGTCTATTCTGGATAATCTGCCCGCACAGCAGAAAATTCGCATTCCTATGCGCGCAGAAAGTCGCAGCATGAACTTGTCGAATGCTGTTTCTGTGGTGGTTTATGAAGCCTGGCGTCAACTGGGATATCCGGGCGCATTGCTGAAAGAATAGCGGAATGGAAGTGAAGAAGATGGCATGCAAATTCATGCCATCTGAAAGCCCGTCAGATACCGTCGCCGAATTCAAAACCCTGCGCAATACCGTTGAAATGCTGATCCATATCCATGGAAGGACGCTCGCTTTCCGGACGCCCGACAATTCGCGCCGGAACGCCTGCAGCCGTGGTGTGCGGAGGAACTGATTGCAACACGACTGAGCCCGCACCGATTTTCGCACCAGCACCCACTTCAATATTGCCGAGGATTTTCGCACCGGCACCAATCATGACGCCTTCACGGATTTTAGGGTGGCGGTCACCGCAGGTTTTTCCTGTACCACCAAGCGTCACAGATTGCAGAATCGATACGTCATTCTCAACCACGGCCGTTTCACCGATGACAATCCCGGTGGCGTGGTCAAACATGATGCCGCAGCCAATACGCGCCGCCGGGTGAATATCTACGCCGAATGACACTGAAATCTGATTTTGGAAATAAATCGCCAGCGCTTTACGATCCTGCTTCCACAGCCAGTTACCGATACGGTATGCCTGCAGCGCGTGGAATCCTTTCAGATAGAGTAACGGGGTGGAATATTTGTCGACTGCCGCATCACGCTGATGCACAGCCAGAATGTCACGGGCAGCAGAGAGGATCATTTGTTCGTCGTTGCGATAGGCTTCTTCGACAACTTCACGGATCGCCATCGCAGGCATAATCGGATTGCCCAACTTGTTGGCCAGAATGTAGCTCAACGCGCCGCCCAGCGTTTCATGTTTTAGCAACGTCGCATGGAAAAAACTGGCCAGCATCGGTTCACACTCAGCCAGCGCTCTCGCCTCTGATTTAATGTTATTCCAGACCAGTTCTAATTCTTCTAGCGACATCACTTTTCCTTACGACTTTGCAAGTTCGGGTAATAAAAAGCCGCCCTGTCGGGAATACCAGCAAGGTGGCTATTCTGCAGATGCCTTTCAGTGGCTGTGTTTTTCATCCTTGCTCGCACGGGCAAGCAAACTGATCGCCGCTTCACGCGCATCTTTACCGCAGTACAAGACCTGGTAAATCTGTTCAGTGATTGGCATTTCAACGTTATTACGCTGCGCCAGAGCCCGTACTTCTTTCGTATTGCGATAGCCTTCAACAACCTGACCGATGGTGTCCTGAGCAGTCTGAACATCCTTGCCTTGCCCTAGCATAATGCCAAAGCGACGGTTACGGGACTGGTTATCTGTGCAGGTTAACACCAAATCACCCAAGCCTGCCATGCCCATAAATGTGGCCGGATCAGCGCCTAAAGCGGAACCCAAGCGGGTCATTTCAGCCAGACCACGGGTAATCAGCGCGGTTCTTGCATTAGCCCCAAAGCCGATACCATCGGACATTCCGGCACCAATCGCGATAACGTTTTTAATCGCACCGCCCAACTGAACCCCGATAAAATCGGGATTGCTGTAAACACGGAAGCTTTTGCCACAGTGCAGCAATTGCTGCAGATCTTCGGCAAAACTGGCATCAGTGGCGGCCAGTGAGATTGCCGTTGGCATACCTGCCGCCAGTTCTTTGGCGAATGTCGGCCCGGAAACCACCGCTAACGGAATGGCATCACCGAGTTCTTCGCGCGCGACATCCTGCAACAGACGGCCGGTTTCTGCTTCCAGCCCTTTCGTCGCCCATACCACGCGCGCATCAGGGCGCAAATGGGGTTTCAGCTGACGCAAAACGTCACCAAATACATGGCTGGGTACCACAACCAGCACATTACGGCTGGCCGCTAACGCGACAGACAGATTGGTTTCGAGCAACAGATTATCGGGGAACGGAACATCAGGAAGGAATTCCTGATTACAACGGGCACGTTGTAATGCGTTGATGTGGTCGGGATTATGTCCCCACAGCACAACGGGATGGCCATTTCTGGCAAGAGTAATCGCTAAAGCGGTGCCGTACGAGCCGGCACCGATCACTGTCATTGACGCATTGACGGTTTTCATCAGGCATCCTGATGCGGTTCAGCACCTTCGCCTTCAGCTTGCTGTTGCAGATAGTTCATGAACAGAGCGTCAAAGTTAACAGGTGCAAGGTTCAGTTGCGGGAAGGTACCGCGGGAAACCAGGCTGGTGATGCACTCACGGGCATACGGGAACAGAATGTTCGGGCAATATGCACCCAGGCAATGCGCCATCTGGTTGCCATCAATACCGGAGATAGTGAAGATACCACCCTGCTGAACTTCGCACAGGAACGCAGTTTCGTCGCCCAGTGAAGAAGTTACCGTCACACGCAAGACGACTTCATATACGCCTTCAGCCAGCTGGCTGGAAGCGGTATCAAGATCCAGTTTAACTTCTGGCTGCCAGTCTTGCTGGAAAACCTGAGGCGCATTTGGCGCTTCAAAAGAGATGTCTTTGGTGTAGATACGTTGGATCTGGAAAGCCATCTCGGTGTTATTTTGTTCTGACATGTGAGTAGTACCCTCGGGTTAATAGTCCTTTTAAACACTTAATGAAAAACAGCCGCCGCCTTTATTAACCCAGCATTGGGTCAAGGCCACCGCGTGCATCAAGTGCATGTAAATCATCACAACCGCCGACATGCTGCCCATCGATAAAAATCTGAGGAACGGTTGAACGACCGCTGCGGGCGATCATTTTTTCACGTTTATCTGCATCGCCGTCGATAGCGATTTCATCGAATGAAGCTCCTTTGCTATTAAGCAGAGCTTTCGCACGATGGCAATAAGGGCAGGTTGCCTTGGTGTAGATTTCAATTTTTGCCATGGGTTCCACCTCAGAGTCGTAAAATTGAGTGCCGTAGCAGTTGGCTTAATGTCTTATTTACCGCGCACTAAAGGCAGGTTTTCACTGCTCCAGCCGCTGATACCTTCTTTGAGTGTAAACACGCGCTCAAAACCAGCAGCAATAAGGCCTTCAGCCGCAGTGCGGGAAGTTTGTCCTGTGGCACAAACCACGATAACAGGCTGTGCTTTATGTTTGGTCAGCTCACCCAGGTTGTTGTTCTTGATGTCAGCAGACAAAACATTCTGTGATTCAGCGATGTGGCCTTTGCGGAATTCTTCACGCGCGCGAACATCGACAACGATGGCATCTTCTTTGTTAATCAGGCGGGTTGCTTCGCCACGGGTGATCTCTTTAACTTTAGAAAAACGTGTTTTAAAGGTGGTCACAATTACTGCAATCAGTAACGCAACCCACGCCAGGCTGAGAACCGGATGCGCACTGATGAATGGCATAATATCTTGCATGGGGTGTAGCAACTCCCGTCAGTTGGGGGAAAATTCAAGGCTTCAGAGTATACCTGCGCGTCGGAGCAAATACAGCCAGTAAGCGCGGGTGAATGCCACAATCTGCGGCACATCCTGGAAAATTAACACGGCTTTATGCCGAAAGTTAACCCTCACCCCGCCTCATCTTTGATCTCCTCGGGCTATTCACACACGGCGCTGGGGTAAAATCAGCCCGCCTGAGTGCATTTAGCCGCGCCTGTTCATGCCGTTGCAACTGGCGAGCCTATTGAGCATTTCATCTTTTAAACTGAGGTCAATTGACATGTCGAGCAACAAAAAACCGATGGTTCTGGTGATTCTGGATGGCTACGGGCATCGTGAAGAACAACAAGATAACGCAATTCTGAATGCCAAAACCCCCGTCATGGATAATCTGTGGGCCACTCACCCGCATACCCTTATCGCCGCATCCGGGCTGGACGTCGGTCTGCCTGATGGTCAGATGGGAAACTCCGAAGTAGGCCATGTCAATTTAGGTGCCGGCCGCATCGTGTATCAGGATCTCACCCGTCTGGACAAAGAAATTAAAGAAGGCGACTTCTTTAATAATAGCGTACTGACTGGCGCTGTTGATCGCGCAATCGCCGCAGGCAAAGCGGTTCACATTATGGGACTGTTGTCTGCGGGCGGCGTTCACAGCCACGAAGACCACATCATGGCGATGGTCGAACTGGCGCAACGCCGTGGCGCGAAAGCCATTTATCTGCATGCCTTCCTGGATGGTCGCGATACACCACCACGCAGCGCTGAAGCGGCGCTGAAACGCTTCTCAGAGAAATTCGCACAAATCGGTACGGGTCGTATTGCGTCAATCGTGGGCCGTTATTACGCCATGGATCGCGATAACCGCTGGGATCGCGTGCAACTGGCCTATGATTTGATGTCACAGGCAAAAGGCGCATTTACTGCCGATAATGCGCTGGCTGGTCTGCAGGCCGCTTATGCCCGTGATGAAAATGATGAATTCGTGAAGCCAACCGTATTGCAGGCAGCTGGTGAAGAATCCGCGGCCATCAATGACGGCGATGCACTGGTCTTCATGAACTTCCGCGCAGACCGGGCCCGCGAAATCACCCGCGCCTTTATCAGTCCGGATTTCGATGGTTTTGCCCGCGAAAAAGTCATCAACTTCGGCGATTTCATCATGCTGACCGAATATGCTGCAGACATCAACGCAGCCTGCGCCTATCCACCGGCATCACTGAAAAACACGCTGGGTGAATGGCTGATGGCGCACGGCAAAACGCAGTTGCGTATTTCCGAAACTGAGAAATATGCCCATGTCACCTTCTTCTTTAACGGGGGCATGGAAGATTCGTTTGAAGGCGAAGACCGTATTCTGGTGAAATCACCAAACGTGGCGACTTATGACCTGCAACCGGAAATGAGCTCTGCTGAACTGACGGAAAAGCTGCTCGGCGCAATCAGCAGTGGTAAGTACGACACCATCATTTGTAACTATCCGAATGGCGACATGGTCGGTCATACCGGCGTTTACGACGCAGCAGTGAGTGCCGTTGAAGCACTCGATAAATGTGTTGCTCAGGTTGTGGACGCAGTGAAAGCCGTGGGTGGTCAGTTGCTGATTACCGCCGACCACGGTAATGCAGAACAAATGCGTGACCCGGCGACCGGTCAGGCACACACTGCACACACCAGCCTGCCGGTTCCGCTGATTTATATCGGCGGGAATGCACAAGCGGTTGAAGGCGGTAAATTATCTGATATCGCGCCAACCATGCTTTCACTGATGGGCATGGAAATTCCGCCGGAAATGAGCGGCAAGCCGCTGTTTATCGCGCGTTAATTTCTGTTAAAAACCGTCAAAAAAGGCGTACTGACACCCGTTGGTACGCCTTTTTTGTTTGTGCATCAGCGGGTTGATTAGTGTTACGATACGAAAAGGGACAGCCATATTGTCTATCATCCACGGTCGACAAGCGGAAAAAAGTTTGAGCAAATTCAATCATTTCAGCCTGATGAGAACCCGCCTTTCCGCTCAGGACAAGGCCGTATCTGCCTTCCCATCTCCAGCCTTACTACTTTGCGTTTCCCTGCTGTCTCTTTCTGTGAGTGTGCATGCTGACGACAATAAAGATCAGCTCAAAACCATTCAGCAAAACATCGCGGAAAAAGAGAAAAGCGTAAAACAGCAGAAACAGCAACGCGGCACGTTATTGCAGCAATTGCAGGCGCAGGAAAAAACCATCGCCTCAGCCAGCAGTCAGTTACGCAGCACTCAGTCAACCCTCGCCACGTTGGGAAAAGACATTTCCGGGCTGAATGCGTCCATTGATAAATTGCAAAAACAGCAAAAGACGCAGGAAGCTATTCTGGCAAAGCAGCTCGATGCCGCATTCCGGATCGGGCAGCATAAAGGCCTGCAATTACTGCTGAGCAGCGAAGAGAGCGCACGCAGCGAGAGGATCCTGGCTTATTTTGGTTATCTGAATGAAGCGCGACAGAAAACCATTGAGGATCTGAAACAGACCCGAGCCACGCTGGCTGAACAGCGTGTTTCTTTGCAATCGAAACAAACCCAGCAAAAAAGCCTGCTGAGTGAACAACAAACCCAGCAGCAGAAACTCGAACAGGCTCGTGCCGCCCGTAAGCAAACGCTCACGGCACTGGAGTCTTCATTGCAAAAAGATGAACAGAGCCTGACCGAACTGCGCGCTAACGAATCCAGCCTGCAAAACAAAATTGCCGCTGCCGAACGTGCTGCCAAAGCACGCGCAGAAAAAGAAGCGCGTGAAGCTGCGGCAGTCAGAGCGAAAGAACAGCAGGCGAAGAAATCCGGTTCCACCTACAAACCGACCCAAAGCGAGCAATCTCTGATGGCCCGTACCGGCGGTCTGGGCAGACCATCAGGTCAAAATATGTGGCCTGTTAATGGTTCGTTGATACATCGCTTCGGCGAACAGCTGCAGGGTGAACTACGCTGGAAAGGGATTGTTATCTCAGCAAGAGAAGGCAGTGATGTCCGGGCGATTGCTGACGGACGCGTCATTCTGGCGGACTGGTTACAGGGATACGGTTTGGTTGTGGTTATCGATCACGGCAAAGGCGATATGAGCCTGTACGGTTACAACCAGGATGCACTGGTCAGCGTAGGCGACCAGGTCAGAACGGGCCAGGCCATTGCTAAAGTTGGGAACAGCGGCGGACAAGGCCAGCCATCGCTGTATTTTGAAATTCGTCGTCAGGGCCAGGCCGTTAATCCACAGCCGTGGTTGGGAAGATAGCATTGCGATATAACAAGTCCGTTTTAGCTGCCCTTTGTGGTACTGCGTTTTTTGCTTGTCAGGTTCAGGCAGCGAAATTATCCATCCTGATCGATGACTTTGGTTATCGCCAGCATGAGGAAAACCAGGTACTTCAGATGCCAAAAGCGGTATCGGTCGCGATTTTTCCCAACGCACCCGATTCGCAGATGATGATGAACAAGGCTCACCAGCAGGGGCGTGAAATTCTGATCCATCTGCCGATGGCGCCACTTAGTAAGCAACCGCTGGAAAAAGACACGCTGACACCCTCCATGAGCGCCGCAGAAGTGAAACGTATTGTCGATCAGGCGATCATCAATATCCCTTACGCGATTGGCATCAATAACCATATGGGTAGTGCTATGACCTCCAGCCTGACCGGGATGGAAAATGTCATGCAGGCAATGAATGCCCACAACCTGTTTTTCCTCGACAGCATGACCATTGGTAACACTCAGTCAGTCAAAGCGGCTCAGGGCACCCGGGTGAAAGTCATTAAGCGCAATGTCTTTTTAGATGATGTGCAGAATGAAGCGGAAATCCGCCGTCAGTTTGAACGCGCAATTCAGCTCGCACGCAAGAATGGATATGCCATCGCGATAGGACACCCGCATCCGACGACAGTGAAAGTGCTGCAGCAAATGTTGCCGAATCTACCTTCCGATATCGTTCTGGTCAGGCCAAGTGATCTGCTGAACGAACCCCAGCGCAGCATACCCGCCGGTAAGGTCACGATTGCGCTCGTAAAATCATCACGTAAAGGCATCAGCGTCTGCCACCTCAGGCAACCTCTCCCGCAGATTTATGCCGACAGCATGTTTAAAATTCTCGGGGAAAGCCTGAAATCTTCACCCGCTGCGGCATTTGTTGAACGGCAGTATTCTGTGATAACAACTTTTACTAAAAAGTAGAAATCGCACTCATTGGCGGTTTCCTGATTATATTGGTGGTACGCATATATTTGGCATCACCAACTAACTTATTGATATCAATTGATTTCATAGCCAAACTAAAAAGTAGAGCTTCTGGGTTTTGCCTCATATAATGGGCGCTGTATATTTTTTTGACCGGACTGAGCAAGGGCGCTAACCGATGGGACAAGATCGATCTAAAATTCTGCTACTGGATAGTGGCAAGGAATGGGGAGGCGGGACTAACAGCATGTTAGAACTGCTGAAAAGAATCGATCGTGAAAAATTTGAAATCAGCTGCTGCTTTTACAACGATTACGCCCGGGACAACGGCGAAACTATCAGTCAGATTTTAAACTCACTGAATGTACCGGTATTTTTTATTCCGCAGGTTAAGCAACCTGCCTGGGCGAAAATAGCTAAAGAAGTATTAAGAACGCTGTTTTTCTTTAGCAGTAATTTGCGTCAGAAAGCCATTTACTCTATCGACAAAATCTGGCGTATTAATCCCAATATCCGCAAAATTCACTCCCTGCTTGAACTCGGTCAGTTTGACATTCTCTATATGAATAATCAGCCCAGCTCTAACGTCGAAGGCTATTATTCTACTGCCGGTTTACCCACAGAAATCGTACAGCATTGTCGCATTGAACCGGTGCTCAACCGGGAGGTTGTGCGCATCGTTAACCGGTTCTGCCACAGCATTATCTCTGTTTCTCAAGGCGTTCAGGAACAACTGCTCAAACGTGGTGTACGCAAAGAGTTATGTTTTACCGTTTTTAATGGCATTGATATCCATCAGCCATTGCCCGAAGGCACAAAAATCCGGGAAGAATTAGCAGCCGACAACGACACGTTCATCTTTGGCAGTATAGGTTCTCTGATTAACCGCAAAGCTCATCACTTCACATTACTGGCACTAGACAAATTTAATCGCGCATTTCCGGAAGCCAAATGGAAAATGGTGTTTGTGGGTGAAGGCCCGAATTTACGCCGTCTCATTCAGCAAACTTCGGCTCTGAATATGATGGATAAAGTGGTATTTACAGGCTTCCAGAGCAATGCGCTGGAATATCTGTCCGCGTTTGATGCCTTTATATTAGGCTCAAAAAGTGAAGGGCTTCCGCGGGTCGTGTTGGAATCCATGCTGCTGAAAACGCCGGTGATTGGTTCGAATGTCACCGGTACAGCCGAACTGATTAAAAATGCAGAAACCGGCATGTTATTTGAGTATGGCGATATTGATATGCTCTTTAATCATATGAAAACACTGTATCTCAATGCCCATCTGAGAAATGAAATTGCAGAGCAGGCAAATCTGACTGTTCGCGAAAAATTTGCAATTGAAAAATATGTCTCAGGCGTTGAAACCGTTTTAAGCAGTGTGAAAAAGAAACAAGGCTGAATATGTTCAAATTTCTAAATCCAAAATATCGTCACATTCTTTCACGCCATAATTTGCCGTATGACGGGACCGTCATGGCAGGAAAACCAAAGAACAGCGTGACGTCTGTGGTGATCCCTTCCGCGGGGGCTGACTATATTGAAGAAGCTTGTCTGTGTGCAGAGTTTGCCGATAAATTTGCGACCGCATTACAGGAAATCGTGATTGTTACCGATCAGGCTGCCAGCCAGTTTCGCCCGTTACCGGAGAAAGTCCGGATCGTCACGCTTCACCCTGAAACCAAATCCGGTGATTATCGTTATAAACAAATTTATCTCAGCCGCCTGATCAAACTGATGGCGCCTTTGCAGGCCAGAACTGACGGTATTTTGATGATCGATTCCGATCTTAATTTGCTTAAAATGCCGGAAATTCAGTTACATGAAAATCATATTTATTCAAGTTTCCGTCAGGGCAAGATGATTGCCAAACTGGACGGTTGTGATCCTGAGATCATCCCGGCGTATTACAAAAACAGCGTGCGTCCTTATATTGTCGATCACGTGAACGGCGCTTTTTTAGCCGCCACGCGTAAAACCTGGGAGCGTTTGTGCCCGCTGTGGATTATGTTTTTCATCGATACATGGAACATTCTGCCAGACAACCAGCCCCCGACAGATCAACTGCCTCTGGCGGCCATGCTGGATACGCTGGACATCAAAAGCGTCAATCTGGGCGACTGGATGAACTGGCCGGTATCGAAAAAAATTGGCGGCACACCGTCGGTTATCCCTAAAGAAGTGATCGGCGCTCATGGCGGCTTCCCGCTGACAGAATGGCAAAAGTATCTGGCTTCACCGGATAATGAACTGTTATTCAAAGGTCAGGATTACACCCGTAAAGTGCGTTATCTGACGGATGACGAGAAACAAATGGCCGGTCCTGCGGCGTAAAGACTGCGCCCGCTATCAGCAAAAGCCCGCTATTTTCAGCGGACTTTTGCATTTTCAGAGCGCCAGATTACCAGTTAAGTATCACTTTGCCGGAATGCCCGGAGCGCATCGCATCAAACCCTTTCTGGAATTCATCAATCGGAAAATGGTGCGTAATCAGAGGTGTAAGATCTAATCCTGACTGGATCAGGGCGGCCATTTTGTACCAGGTTTCGAACATTTCCCTTCCGTAAATCCCTTTAATAAACAGTCCTTTGAAAATCACCTGATTCCAGTCGATTGCCATCTCGGTCGATGGAATGCCCAGCATCGCAATCCGGCCGCCATGATTCATGGCGTTAAGCATGCTGCGAAATGCCGCAGGTGCACCTGACATTTCCAGCCCGACGTCAAACCCTTCCGTCATGCCCAGCTCATCCATCACATTCTGCAAGCTTTGCTGGCTGACATTCACCGCCCGCGTCACACCCATTTTGCGCGCGAGTTCCAGACGGTATTCGTTCATATCCGTGATCACCACATGGCGGGCACCGACATGTTTGCAAATGGCTGCCGCCATGATGCCAATCGGCCCGGCACCGCTGATCAGAACATCCTCGCCGACCAGATCAAACGACAATGCGGTATGCACAGCATTACCAAAGGGATCAAAAATGGCAGCCAGATCATCAGAAATATTGTCCGGGATTTTAAACGCATTAAAAGCAGGCAATACCAGATACTCCGCAAAAGCGCCCGGACGGTTTACCCCCACGCCCTGTGCGTTGCGGCACAAATGCGTACGTCCTCCCCGGCAATTACGGCAGTGTCCGCAGGTAATATGCCCCTCGCCCGACACCCGGTCACCGATACTGAAACCTTTAACTTCCTGCCCGATGCCCACCACTTCGCCGACATATTCGTGTCCGACCACCATTGGTACGGGAATGGTTTTTTGTGACCATTCGTCCCAGTTGTAGATGTGCACATCGGTTCCGCAAATGGCGGTTTTACGGATTTTGATCAGCAAATCGTTGTGCCCTAATTCCGGCACGGCCACATCCGTCATCCAGATGCCTTCTTCACGTTTGAGTTTTGCTAAAGCTTTCATCGACATTCCTCAGGCGATCACGCCAAGTTTTTTGCCAATACGGGTGAAGGCTTCAACGGCCTTTTCGATTTGTTCCGTGCTGTGCGCTGCTGACATTTGAGTACGGATGCGCGCCTGCCCCTGAGGCACCACCGGGTAAAAGAAACCGGTGACGTAAATCCCTTCCTGCTGCAAAAGCGACGCAAACTCCTGAGCCAGACGAGCCTCGCCAAGCATCACCGGGATAATGGCGTGATCAGCCCCCGCCAGCGTGAAACCCGCGGCGGTCATTTTCTCGCGGAACAATTTTGAATTGCTGAGCAAACGCTCACGCAGTTCGCTGCCTTCTTCGAGCATGGAAAGCACTTTCAGGGAGGCAGAAACAATCGACGGTGCCAGGGAATTAGAGAAGAGATAGGGCCGCGAACGCTGACGCAACCAGTCGATCACTTCCTGACGCGCAGCGGTATAACCGCCGGAAGCCCCGCCCAGCGCTTTGCCAAGCGTGCCAGTGATGATGTCCACGCGCCCCATCACATCGCAATATTCGTGCGTTCCCCGCCCTTCGGCACCGACAAAACCTACCGCATGGGAATCATCGACCATCACCAGCGCGTCGAACCGTTCGGCCAGGTCGCACACGCCCTTCAGGTTGGCTATCACGCCATCCATTGAAAATACGCCGTCAGTTGCCACCAGAATATGACGGGCACCCTCATCTTTTGCCTGCTGCAAACGGGTTTCCAGTTCAGACATATCGTTGTTGGCATACCGATAGCGTTTCGCTTTGCATAAGCGAACACCATCGATTATTGAGGCATGATTCAGCGCATCCGAAATGATGGCGTCTTCTTCACCCAGCAGTGTTTCAAATAACCCACCGTTGGCATCAAAGCAGGAGGAATAGAGGATCGCATCGTCCATACCGAGAAAGTCAGCCAGACGGTGTTCAAGTTCTTTGTGCGTATCTTGTGTGCCGCAGATAAAGCGGACCGAAGCCATGCCGAAACCGTGGCTGTCGAGACCGGCTTTTGCAGCACGGATCAGTTCGGGATGATTCGCCAGGCCAAGGTAGTTGTTGGCGCAAAAATTGATCACCGGACGGCCGCCAGCGACGGAGACTTCAGCCTGCTGGGGCGTGGTGAGAATGCGTTCTTCTTTAAACAGCCCTTCAACCCGGGCCTGCTCCAGCTGATCTTCCAGCTGGCGATAAAACGAAACAGACATACAGTATTCTCCTGAAATGACTCATTCACGGAATACCTTACTAATCTGCATATAAAATAACGATGGAAGTGCTCACAATATCTTTGTTTTGCAGCATAGTTCACGCCTTACGCTCTGAAACATAAGAATCCCTGTTATCGGACACCTTCCCAATGTGAGCTTCATAATGAAGTGTTATGATATTACCCAATATACAGGCTGTGCATGGTGCGCAGTTCTTCAAATGATTAAAGGTGAATCCCATGATAATCGTCACTGGCGGCGCTGGTTTTATCGGCAGCAATATTATTAAATCGCTCAATGATATGGGATACCGCGATATTCTGGTGGTGGATAATCTGAAAGATGGCACCAAGTTCGTCAATCTGGTGGATCTGGATATTGCGGATTATTGCGACAAAGAAGATTTTATCGCCAGCATCGTGGCCGGCGACGATCTGGGTGATATCGACGCCATTTTCCACGAAGGCGCATGCTCTTCCACTACCGAGTGGGACGGCAAGTACATGATGGATAACAACTATCAGTACTCTAAAGATGTCCTGCATTATTGTTTAGATCGCAGCATTCCCTTCCTTTATGCGTCTTCCGCAGCCACTTATGGTAGCCAGAGCACCAGCTTTGTTGAAGAGCGTAAATACGAGCAACCGCTGAACGTCTATGGTTACTCTAAGTTCCTGTTTGACCAGTATGTTCGCGAAATTCTGCCGCACGCTGAATCTCAAATTTGTGGTTTCCGTTATTTCAACGTTTACGGACCGCGTGAAGGCCATAAAGGCAGCATGGCGAGCGTAGCGTTCCATCTGAATAATCAGATCAAGGCCGGGGAGAACCCAAAACTGTTCTCGGGCAGCGAAGGCTTCAAACGCGATTTTATCTACGTGGGTGATGTGGCAGCCGTGAACCTGTGGTTCTGGCAAAACGGTGTTTCGGGCATTTTTAACTGCGGTACCGGACGTTCGGAATCCTTCCAGGCCGTGGCAGATGCTGTCGTGGCATACCACAAGTCTGGCGATATCGAATACATTCCATTCCCGGAAAAACTCAAAGGCCGTTACCAGTCCTTCACACAGGCCGACATGACGGCCCTGCGTAACGCCGGTTACGACAAACCGTTCAAAACGGTTGCCGAAGGTGTTACGGAATACATGAGCTGGCTTAACCGCACAGTTTAAGCCCTGCACATTGAGGAATGGATTAACGGTATGAAAATACTGGTAATTGGGCCGTCATGGGTCGGTGACATGATGATGTCACAAAGTCTTTATCGCACCCTGAAAGCTGCGCACCCCGACGCTCAGATTGACGTGATGGCACCTGCATGGTGCCGTCCTTTACTTGATCGCATGCCGGAAGTACATCAGGCGCTGGCCATGCCGCTGGGCCACGGTGCGCTGGAATTGGGCGAACGTCGTCGTCTGGGTATTTCATTGCGCAATGAGAAATATCAGCGTGCATTCGTTCTGCCTAACTCGTTTAAATCGGCGCTGGTTCCTTTCTTTGCCCGTATTCCGCAACGCACCGGCTGGCGTGGCGAAATGCGCTATGGTCTGCTCAATGATTTGCGGGTGCTGGATAAACCCGCTTTTCCACTGATGGTTCAGCGTTATGCTGCTCTGGGCTACGATGCCCGGCAAATCAAAACTGCCGCTGATCTTCCACAACCCATTCTCTGGCCTAAATTAGAGGTCGGCGACGCTGAAGTCACCGCGGTTAAAACCTCATTCTCTGTGGATAACACCCGGCCGCTGATTGGTTTCTGCCCTGGCGCAGAGTTTGGTCCGGCAAAGCGCTGGCCTCATTATCACTACGCGGTGTTGGCTGAAAAACTGATCAGCGAAGGCTATCAGGTGGTGCTCTTTGGCTCTGCAAAAGATAACGCAGCAGGTGAACAAATCCGCCTGGCACTGACAGAAAACGCGCAACCTTTCTGTCTCAATCTGGCGGGGAAAACCTCATTGGATCAGGCGGTGGTGATGATTGCCGCCTGTCATGCGGTCGTCAGTAATGATTCAGGCCTGATGCATGTTGCCGCCGCGCTGGATAAACCGCTGATAGCACTTTACGGGCCCAGCAGCCCGGACTTCACACCGCCCCTCAGCCATCAGGCAAAAGTTATACGTCTGATCACTGGCTATCATAAAGTCCGTAAAGGCGATGCTGAAGAAGGCTATCACCAAAGTTTAATTGATATTCAACCCGGACAAGTTTATCAGGAACTCACCCAGTTGCTGAGCGCAAGGAAGGAGCTTTAATGCGGGTTCTCATCGTCAAAACGTCGTCCATGGGCGACGTTCTGCATACCCTTCCGGCGTTGACGGATGCTATGCAGGCCATTGCCGGGATCCGCTTTGACTGGGTCGTGGAAGAAGGATTTAGCCAGATCCCCGGCTGGCATCCTGCCGTTGATCGCGTGATACCTGTCGCCATCCGCCGCTGGCGTAAAAACTGGTTCGGCTCTGAAACCCGTCAGCAACGCTGTGATTTCAAACGCGAAGTTCAGTCTCAAACCTATGATGCGATCATTGATGCTCAGGGTCTGATTAAAAGCGCGGCACTGATCACCCGTGTCGCCAAAGGTGAAAAACACGGTCAGGATTGTAAAAGTGCCCGTGAACCATTCGCCAGCTGGTTCTACAATCAGCGTCATGAAATCGATAAAAAGCAGCACGCGGTAGAGCGTACCCGGGAATTGTTTGCGAAAAGCCTGGGCTATGAAAAGCCATCAGGCCAGGGAGATTATGCTATTGCAGCACGTTTCCTCTCCCATCTTCCTGCCGACGCGGGCCGGTATCTGGTGTTTCTTCATGCCACCACCCGCGCCGATAAACATTGGCCGGAAGAACACTGGCGTGAGCTGATCAGCATGTTCGGCGGGCAAGATATCCGCATCAAACTTCCGTGGGGGGCAGACCATGAACATCAGCGCGCATTGCGTCTGGCGGAAGGTTTCCCTTATGTCGAGGTGTTGCCCAAGTTGAGTCTGGAAAAAGTTGCTGAGGTTTTAGCCGGTGCGAAAGCGGTCATTTCTGTTGATACGGGGCTGAGCCATCTGACTGCCGCGCTGGATCGTCCAAATATCACGCTTTACGGACCGACCGATCCGGGATTGATTGGCGGGTATGGAAAGAATCAGTTTATCCTCAAAGCCGGGAACAATTCACTGGAAAACTTACCAGCCAAAACCGTCTTTGAGCGTCTGAGTGATCTGACCGCTGCGAAAGAGGAAGTGAACTGACCATGAGCTACGTGATTATTTTCATCTTGCTGTGGCCGTTCAAAATGCTGATGAAGCCTTTTCATCAGGGCAAAGGACGAAATCTGGTCATACAAACCGCCAAAATTGGTGATTTCGTCAATATCACGCCTTTACTGAAGCATTTAAAAAAATCAGATGTCTTGATCAGTAAAACGGTTTTGCCTTTGGCTGCACACGATTCGACGATCGATTCTATTTATCTCATTGAAGATTACAAAAAATCTTTAGTCAGTAAAATTGGTCTCGCCTTTCGCCTGCTCAACCGCTACGACAATATTTATCTGCTGCAACCTAACAGCGTTAACGGCTTCTATGCCGCCTTCTGTAATGCGAAGCATAAAGCCTTTCTGATCGCTTATACCCGCAAGTGGTATCACGGAATTTTTTATCAGACGGCCGACGTTGTTCGTTTGCATCAGAAAACCGATTTTACGCTGGAAAGTTATCTTAAGCTGGCAGACCCCAGCCTCAGTGCAGAAAGCTATACTAAACATGCCACCCTTCCCTTGTGGATACCTGAAAAAACCTTGCCGGAGCTGGCGGCAAGCAAGCAGGTCAAAATTGGTATCAGCATTTCGGCAGGCAATAAAGCTAAAACAATTCCGACAGCGGTATGGATTAAAATCCTTAATACCCTGGCTGGCCTTCCTTGTCAGTTTTATGTTTTTGGCCCGGAGAATGAGCAGAAATACCTTGATCAGTTGCTGGAAAAACTCAGTGCTCGCGAAAACATCATTAACCTGATCGGTAAGCTAAAATTGCATGAAGTCCCACATGCCATTTCTCAGATGGATATGTATATCGCCTCAGATTCTGGCAACGTGTATATCGCAGATGCGGTGAATATCCCAGTGGTATGTTTAGCGGGTCCTTGTGACTTAACCGAGCAGCATCCAACCTATGCGCCACTCATCCTGACGCCTGAAGATAAAAAACTCGCGCCTGAATCTTTTATTTTCTCAGCACCTTATCAATTCCGGCACAGTGCTGAAGAACTTTTTTCACTCAGTGATGCTCAACTGGAGAAAATACGTTCATTTGTTATAAGCAAAACAAGTCAGGTACAACATTATGTCTGACCATAAATATATGAGCTATCTCGAGCATAAAGAAGAGCTCGTGAATAATTTAGGGGATTCATCACTCCCTGTGGTCCATATCGCATTCGGAATAAATAATGCCTATGCCCGTGGTATGGGGGTCACTGTCTTTTCTGTTCTGAAAAACAATCCTGACTTAGCTTTTCATATTCATATATTTGGCAGTGCGCTCGATGAAATATCAAAATCCCGGCTGCTTGAGCTGGCGGCAAATCATCCGCTGGCCATCACCTGTTACGTTTTTAAAGAATCTGCGTTCACTGCTTTACCGCTGATGGGGCGCTATCCTCAGGCTATTTATTATCGGTTATTCACTCCCTACATCCTTTCTGGCGTCACATCAAAATTACTCTACCTTGACGCGGACACATTATGTTTAGGCAGTTATAAAGAACTGAGCGAGATGGATATCAGCCCTTATACGCTGGCAGCCGTCAATGATACGCAACGGGCAAGAAATAAACTTTGTTCACAGTTAAATCTGACAAAGGGAAATTATTTCAACTCAGGATTCTTATACATCAATATCCCTCAATGGCTTGAGAAAAATACAACTGAGCGGATCATCCGGACACTTAGCCTTCAGGAAAGTGAATTTAAATTCCCTGATCAGGACGCACTTAATATTGTCCTGGAACAGGAAGTTCTGCTGCTTCCTAAAAGATATAATTTTGTGTGTGACATCATTTTAAATAAAGTGGGAAAGAGAGTTGATATCCCGAAAGATACCATCCTGATTCATTATACGGGTAAATGTAAACCCTGGCACCTTTGGGGAATGGGAGAACTGGCCGATATTTATGATCAATATTATGCGCAATCCCCATGGCACGCAGTCCCACATGACGTGCCGGTTTCCTATAAAGAGATGAAACGCTATGCCCAGGCACTCTGGCATAAGGGTCGCTACCTGACCAGCTTGCGCTGGATGACCAAATATATGAATAATAAGATTTTCAGGAAAAGCTCTTTATGAAAAGTAATCTGATGGCACAGATAAAAAAATCGTCTTTTGACGATAAACTTGCATCTTTACTATTCTTATTGATTACCATTTCCATTTCTTTCTTTATGTACTCTGGTGAAATAACCCGGAATTTCTTTTATATCGCAACGTATATTGCTGTCCTGTATTTCATCTACGTCACCCTGCGTGTTGATAAGAAAATTAAATTCTACCCGGTTGCCTGCACAATTCTACTTCTGGGTATCAGCAAGTTGCTTTGGGTTATGCTCACCGTAAACCATCAATATCCGCTCATTGCCTATCATTACCAAATTAGCGGTAAGAGACTCATATTAGCTTCATTTATTCTGTATGCCATTGAACATAACATTCACAAATGGAAAATCCCTGCACTGACAGTGCGCACGGGGATAGCTATTATGACGATTCTTTTTATCGTTATATCCGTCATACGAATCATTGTTTATTTAAAGACAGGCGAAAGAATGAAAATAAATTCTGACGCTCCGACTTCCGGCGCCTATACATTTACTATTTTTTCTTTGCTGGTGATGTACAGTCTTAAATATCATGCGTTAAAGCATTACAGGCTCATTTGTCTGATTGTGATGACGCTAACTTTTGCGGTTCTCGCTGCCACAGAAACCCGCTCTGCAATAATACTCTTTATACTTATTAGTGCAGGCAGCATTATTTACGATTTTACCAAAAGCTCGCATACGTCTAAAATTATCTACGGTTTTGCCATTGCGGTCTTAATTATTGCCGCAGTGACTTCTGGTCATCCTTATTACAATAAAGTCCTCACCCGCTTCGATAATCTCCAAAACGAGGTTACCTCTTACAATGACGGGGAGCGTAATACTTCAGTCGGTGCGCGTTTCTCAATGTGGCGAGCCGGAGTGGATGCTTTCAAACATCACCCGTTTGGTCAGTCCGCCGACAGCCGCAATGCACTTGCCACCACGTTCATCGATGAGCATGAAGGCGGAAACCCGGAAGCTTTACGCAATCTTCAGTTTCATTTGCACAATGATATTATCGATACAATGTCATTACAGGGAATTTTCGGTGCATTGATTATGGTACTTTTCTTCACCGTATTATTGCTCTATCCCTTCAGGCTGGTACCCAAAGGTTACGAATTTTTATTACTGTCGGTCCCGGTAATTTACTTCAGCATGGGTGATACCCAGTTTTACAATCGCGAATCACCGTATTTTATTGTGCTGGTATTTGCCTACCTGATGATGCTCAGGATGAGGCCACATCCCGCGATAGAAAAACAATGATTTTTTCCGGGCTGTGAAACTTACACCGGCCCGGTTGATTGCCCTCCTTATCAGTGGAAATTGTGTGATATGCCCCTTACAACGACATCCGACAACATTAAGCTCAGCGCGATTATCCCTCTGTATAACGCAGGGGAAATGTTCCGAAACTTTATGGATTCGCTCGTCGCCCAGACGCTGACAAACTTCGAGATCATTATCGTCAATGATGGTTCGACAGACGGTTCCGAGTGCGTTGCGCAAGAATATGCTGAGAAATACCCGCATATTCGCGTCATTCATCAGGCTAACGGCGGCGTATCGCGTGCGCGTAATGCTGGCCTGGATATCGCCAAAGGTCAGTACGTCACTTTTCCGGATGCCGATGACATACTCTATCCGAACATGTACCAAACGCTGATTGAACTGTGTGAACAGGATGATCTGGATGTCGCACAATGCAATGGTGAACGTTATTTTGTCGGCTCAGAAAAAGTTAAACCCATCATCCCCACCGATCGTTTAACGTCGACTGCCGTGCTGGATGGCCCGCACTGGCTTAAAATGGCGCTGGCAACAAACCGTTATTTGCACGTAGTGTGGTTAGGTGTCTATCGTCTGGAACTTATTAAAAAGCATCATCTGTATTTTGAACCCGGCCTGCATCATCAGGATATTCCCTGGACAACCGAATTCATGTTCAACGCACGCCGCGTGAAATACACCCAAGAGGTGCTTTATCGCTATTACATTCATGGTCAGTCAATCAGTAACCAAAAAAGAACCGGAATGAAAAACGTTGAATATCAACGGCATTACCTGAAAATCGCCAAAATGCTTGATGAATTAAATAAGCGATATAAAGACCGGGTAAAAATCTATGCGGAGTTTCCGAGACAGGTCACCCGGGAAGCCCTGACGGTTTGTCATTCTGTTCGCCGCGAGCCTGTTCAGGCCGCTCAGAAAGCCATGATCGACGATATTTACACCTCCGGCACACGCAGGATAATGCTGCGTAACGCACGCGGACCGAAACAATGGTGGCAACTGTTACTGTGGCTGTATCGTCTCCATAACCTGCGTAAAAAACTCGGTTAAGTTGTTTCAGAAAGAGACGATTCCTTTATTCGTTTAAGTGGAATCTAACTATTTCATAAATGAAGTTATTTATCTTTCTATATCAGGAAGATAAATAACTTCACAGCATACGATTCTTCACCTAAAATCAACTCACTATATTCTACTATCAGATAATAGAATGCCTAATTCAGAAGCCAAATACGCAGCGTTCAGACCCCAAAGAATTCTTCTGGTGAAACTCCGTCATCATGGAGATATGGTGCTGACCACGCCGGTGATAAACAGGCTACGCGAGCATTACCCCGATGCTGAAATTGATGTGCTTCTGTATAAAGAAACTCGCCCTATTCTCAGTGAACATCCAGCGCTATCTCATATCCATGTCATTGACAGAACATGGAAAAAACAAGGTGTCCGCTATCAGTTACAACAGGAATATCAGTTACTCAAAGCTGTTCGCGACCGACATTATGATCTGGTGATTAATCTTGCCGATCAATGGCGCAGTGCTTTGATTTCCCGATTTAGTGGCGCGAAAGTTCGTTTAGGATTCGACTATAAAAAACGACGTTCTGCTTTCTGGCGGGCAGGTCATACGCAGTTAGTGACGACCGAAAATCACAGCATTTTGCATACTGTCGAACAGAATATGTCGATTTTGTCACCGCTTGGTATTTCCACCGATAACGCTCTGACATCAATGCATTATTCAGAAAGTGACAAGTCATTTTGTCAGCAATTACTTCTGAAAAATCAGGTGTCCGGCGAATATATTGTGATTCAGCCAACGTCCCGCTGGACGTTCAAATGCTGGGATGATGACAAATTCGCCAATGTGATTGATGGACTTGCTGAAACCGGCCTGACGATCGTGATGACCTCCGGCCCGGATAAGAAAGAGCTGGATATGGTGAGCAAAATCCAGGATCTCACGCACAATCCGCAGGTGATCTCTGTCGCCGGTCAGTTATCATTGACCCAACTGGCTGCAATGATTGACGGTGCAAAACTCTTTATTGGGGTGGATTCTGCGCCGATGCATATGGCCGCCGCGCTTAATACGCCTTGCGTCGCCTTATTCGGCCCGACGAAAATGCAACACTGGCGTCCATGGGGCAAAAATAATACCACTCTCTGGGCGGGGGACTACGCGCCGCTACCCGCACCCGATTCGATCGATACGAAAACTCAACAACGTTATCTGCATGCAATCCCTGTCAGTGATGTGATTGATGCAGCCAGGAGTTATCTGCATGACTAATGCCGCCAGTGGGAAAAACATCCGTTTAGCGATTGTCAGACAAAAATATCGCCCGGATGGCGGCGCGGAACGTTTTATTTCCCGCGCCCTGGAGGCACTGGATGACCAAAATATTGATCTGAATATTATTACCCGCCAGTGGGAAGGCAAGCCAAATCCGCAATGGAAAATTCACCTGTGTAATCCGGCAAAGTATGGCCGTGTTTCACGTGAGAAGGGTTTTGCCGCTGCTGCGCAACAATGTTGGAAACAGGAACATTTCGACATAGTGCAAAGCCACGAACGTATTCCGGGTTGCGACATTTTCCGGGCCGGCGATGGTGCACATCGTGTCTGGCTGGAACAACGGGCGCGTGTCATTTCCCCTCTTCAGCGTTTTCTTACAAAAATCAGCCCCTACCACCGCTATGTCCTGCAAGCCGAAGAAGAGATGTTCCACTCCCCGGCATTGAAAAAAATCATCTGCAATTCTGAGATGGTAAAACGGGATATCATCCGCTGTTACGGAGTTGATGAGAGCCGTTTTGAAGTGATCTATAACGCCATTGATTCCCAAAAATTCGTACCGGCGACAGATGCACAGCGCCTTGCTGCGCGTGAAATGCTTTCAATTCCTGCGCAGGCCGTGGCACTGATTTACGTAGGTTCAGGTTTTGAACGCAAAGGGCTGAAGCCTGCCATTGAAGCGATCGCTTGTGGCGATCGCTACCTCATTGTCGTCGGACAAGATAAAGACCAGAAAAAATATGCGTCGCTGGCTCAGCAATCAGGGTGCGCCGACCGGGTCCGCTTTGTCGGGGTACAAAACAATGTACTCCCTTATTACCATGCGGCTGATGGCATGATTCTGCCGACATTATACGACCCGTTCCCGAACGTGATTCTTGAAGCCATGGCCTGCGGATTGCCCGTTATCACCAGCGAAACCTGTGGTGGCGCAGAGTTTATTCTGCAGGGGCGCGAAGGCTTCGTTTGCGATGCCCTGGATGTGATAAGACTTAGCGAATACGTCAATAAAATTCCTTCCCGTCAGGAAAATGACCAGATGGGAAATGCGGCAAGAGAGCGGATTTTACCTTACAGCCCTAAAAACCTTTCAAAACAGTTGGTTACACTTTATCACTCGTTACTGGTCTGAGGACGCAGGCGCTGACATGATGAGTCGATCACACTTATCTGATAACATGTGCCCATCTATCCGCCGGGACTATTTTCGCTCTATGAAATTGACTTTCCCTTATGCAACGCCTGATAAAAGATGAATATTTTTTATAATATAATCATATATTTAATTCAGCCATTGATTTGGATCCGTTTACTTTTGCGCAGCCGCAAGTCGCCCGCCTATCGTAAACGCTGGGCTGAACGTTATGGCTTCTGCAAAGGAAAGGTTGTCTCCGGCGGCATTATGCTGCATTCCGTTTCCGTTGGAGAAACGCTGGCAGCGATCCCTTTAGTCCGCGCATTACGTCATCGTTATCCTTCCTTGCCAATTACCGTCACCACCATGACACCGACAGGCTCAGAGCGTGTTCAGTCCGCTTTTGGCAAGGGTGTGCACCACGTCTATCTGCCTTATGATCTGGCCGGATCCGTAAATCGTTTCCTGGATGAGGTTAACCCCAAGCTGGTAATCATTATGGAAACCGAGCTTTGGCCGAACCTTATCAGTGCATTGCATCGTCGCAAAATTCCACTGGTTATCGCCAATGCCCGTCTTTCTGCCCGCTCAGCGAAGGGATACCAGAAGCTAGGCAAATTCATCCGTACCATTTTGCAACGCATTACACTGATCGCCGCACAGAATCAGGAAGATGGTGAACGCTTCTTATCTTTAGGACTCAAACGCAACCAGCTTGCGGTGACCGGTAGCCTGAAATTCGATATCTCGGTCACCCCCGAGCTCGCGGCAAAAGCCATTGCACTGCGCAGCCAGTGGGCATCACGCCGTCAGGTGTGGATCGCTACCAGTACGCATGAAGGCGAAGAAACTTTACTGCTGGAGGCGCACAAAGAGCTGCTGAAAGCGCATCCGAACTTGCTGCTTATTCTGGTGCCGCGCCATCCTGAACGTTTCCCGGTAGCTTGTGAGCTGACGCGCAAAGCTGGCCTCTCTTTCATTCAGCGCAGCTCAGGGGAAGTCCCTTCTTCGGCCACTCAGGTCGTGATAGGCGATACGATGGGCGAATTAATGTTGCTGTATGGCATTGCTGACCTGGCGTTTGTCGGCGGCAGCCTGGTCGATCGCGGAGGCCATAATCCCCTGGAAGCGGCAGCCCACGCAATTCCGGTGCTGATGGGACCCCATACCTTCAATTTCAAAGACATCTGCGCCAAGCTGGCTCAGGACGACGGTCTGATCACGGTCACTGATACTGCATCGCTGGTGAAAGAAATTTCTACACTGTTGACCGATGAAGACTACCGTTTGTATTACGGTCGCCATGCCGTTGAAGTTCTGCATCAAAATCAGGGGGCGTTACAGCGCCTGCTGCATTTACTGGAGCCTTATCTGCCCATCCGGAGTCATTAATGGCTGATAAAAAACGTTTATCCGTCGTGCTGATTGCCCGTAATGAGGCGGATTTATTGCCGGAATGCCTTAAGTCAGTAGACTGGGCAGATGAAATAATTCTGCTCGATTCCGGCAGCAACGATGCGACGCAGGATGTTGCCCGCCACTTCGGCGCTAAAGTATTCCAGAACACAGAGTGGCCGGGTTTTGGCAAACAGCGCCAGCTGGCGCAAAGTCATGCCACCGGTGACTACATTTTGATGATCGATGCCGACGAGCGTGTCACCCCTGAATTACGACAGTCGATTGAAACCGTGCTGAATTGCCCGCAGGAAAATACCGTTTATAGCCTCGGACGCAGTAATCTGTTCCTCGGAAAATTCATGCGCCACAGCGGCTGGTATCCTGATCGGGTCAACCGCCTGTACCCTGCTACATTCTGCTACAACGACGATCTGGTGCATGAATCACTGAACACAGGCAATGCGACTGTCGTTGCTTTGCAAGGTGACCTGCTGCATCTCACCTGTCGCGACCTTTTCGCCTTCCAGCGTAAACAACTCAGCTATGCGCAGGCATGGGCAGAGCAACGTAATCAGCAAGGCCGCCGTTGCAGTTTTTCCTCAATTCTTTCGCATACGCTGGGCGCATTCGTCAAAACCTGGATCCTGCGGGCCGGTTTTATGGATGGAAAGCAGGGGTTGATCCTGGCAGGCGTCAATGCACAATATACGTTCAATAAATATGCCGCCCTGTGGGCACTCAGCCACCAACTGCAAAAGTGAGCCGTCATGAGCACTAAGGCAATTTATCCCGGCACTTTCGACCCGATGACCAACGGGCATCTCGATATCGTCACCCGTGCGGCGCTGATGTTCGACCAGGTCATTCTTGCGATTGCGGCCAGCCCGAGCAAAAAACCGATGTTTTCGCTGGATGAACGCGTGGCACTGGCGACCCAGGTCACATCCCATCTGGATAATGTTGAAGTCATTGGTTTCAGCGATTTGATGGCGAATTTCGCCAAAAATCAGGGCGCAAACGTGCTGGTACGGGGATTACGTGCGGTGTCTGATTTTGAATATGAGATGCAACTGGCGAACATGAACCGACATTTGCTGCCAACGCTGGAAAGCGTGTTCATGATGCCCTCAAAAGAATGGTCGTTTATTTCTTCTTCGCTGGTCAAAGAAGTCGCCCGCCACGGTGGGGATATCACGCCTTTCCTGCCGCAAATCATTACTCAGGCACTGATGGAAAAAATCAGCGCCTGAATCATGCGTTAGCGCTGACAGCGCGGGCAGAAAAACGTGGTGCGCTGAGCGTGTTTCTTACTCTCAATGGGCGTACCACATGCGCGGCAAGGCTCGCCCGTTCTGCCGTATACCTGCAGTTCCTGTGCAAAATATCCTGGCTTCCCATCTGACTGTAGAAAGTCTTTCAGCGTCGTCCCGCCCTGTTCAATAGAGCGCAGCAATACCGCTTTGATGGTTCTCACCAGCAATTCCGTCTCATCACGTTTGAGCGAATGTGCAGGTCTGTCAGGTGAAATACCGGCAACAAACAGGGATTCGCTGGCATAGATATTCCCGACGCCGACCACCAGTTTGTTATCCATCAGCCAGGGTTTGATTGGCGATTTCTTCGTACGGGATTTCTCAAACAGATAATCTGCGTTGAAATCCTCGCTCAGCGGTTCCGGCCCCAGATGGGCTAAGACATTACTGGCCGCCAGATCAGAAGACCATAACCAGGCACCAAAACGTCGCGGATCGGTATAACGCAGCACATGGCCGCTATCCATCACCAGATCAACGTGGTCATGCTTACCTGCTTCAGTTTCTTCCGGCAATACCCGCAAACTGCCGGACATGCCCAGATGAATGATAATCCATCCGGTTCGCAGCTCAACCAGCAGATATTTTGCCCGACGCTGCACACTCAGAACCGGCTGATCGCTTAACGCTAAGATCTCCGCCGAGACAGGCCAGCGCAGGCGCGGATTACGCACAATGGCATGCAGTATCGTGTGACCTTTCAGATAGGGTTCAATCCCTCTGCGGCTGGTTTCAACCTCAGGTAATTCCGGCATAATTTCCCCTTGAGCAAAATCGTGTTCAGAGTGTGTCGCAGACACCGACATCAGGCAAATAAAAGTCGCACTAAATGGAAATCACGAAATTCAGGCAATAAAAAACCCGGCCGGAGCCGGGTTTTAGCAATCCACTAAAATTATTTAATTTTAGCTTCTTTATAGATCACGTGTTGACGGACAACTGGATCGAATTTCTTCAGTTCCAATTTTTCCGGCTTAGTACGCTTGTTCTTCGTGGTGGTATAGAAGTGACCAGTACCAGCAGAAGAAACCAGCTTGATCTTCTCGCGAACACCTTTAGCCATGATGCAGTTCCTTAATACTTCTCACCGCGGGCACGCAGATCGGCCAAGACCGTCTCAATACCCTTCTTATCAATAACACGCATACCTTTAGCAGATACACGCAGAGTTACAAAGCGCTTCTCAGCCTCAACCCAAAAACGGTGGGAGTGCAGGTTCGGCAGAAAACGGCGTTTGGTCGCGTTCATTGCGTGGGAACGGTTGTTACCGCTCACCGGGCGCTTGCCAGTAACTTGGCAGACTCGGGACATGTCTATTCTCCAAAAATCAAATCAGCTCGAGCTTCGTATAGGGTATGGCCGCCTCGTCAGGCTTTTAGAGCCCATCTCAGCAAACTCCACTGAGAACCGACTCACTGTCGTCGGGTAAAAAACCAATTCATCAGGTCAGAAACCTGCTGAGATAGGCTCTTAACGCCAAACCCAAGATTCTCAAAGGTGGCGTAGTATACGCTCTGTAGCGTAAGTGCTCAAGTCCCGAACAGCTAAAGATCCCTAAGGATCTTCAAAAAACGAAGTTAAATCCAGCCGCGTTCGGCAAAAGATACCGTTTCTCCGTGGCCTACAACCAAATGGTCAAGGACACGAATTTCCAGCAACTGGCACGCTCGAATAATCTGTTCAGTCACTTTTCTGTCCATCAGACTGGGCTCAGCCCGACCGGATGGGTGATTATGCGCCAGAATTAGGGCTGCCGCATTAACCTTCATCGCACCACGAACAATTTCGCGGGGATACACTTCTACGTGCCCAATAGTACCAGCAAACATCTCCTCATGGCGAATAACGCGATGCTGGTTGTCGAGAAAAAGTACCAGGAACACCTCTCTTTCCCGAAAAACGAGTAAATTCTGCAAATATTCACGGATAACTTTGGGGCTGAGCATCGCATTTTCGGCACTCAGGTGGCGCAGATAAGCGCGGCGGGATAATTCGGACACCGCCACAAGTTGCGAAAACTTGGCAACCCCCATTCCTTTCGTGCGCGCCATGGCGTCAAAATCCGCCATCAGTAACTGATGCAATGAACCGAACTCTTCCAGCAGATTCTTTGCCAGGTCCATCACATGCAATCCCCGGCATCCTGTACGCAGGTAAATCGCCAGCAATTCCTGATCCGTCAGCTCTTTTGCCCCTTGCTGCAATAATTTTTCGCGCGGTGGCATCACTCCCGGCCACTGGTTTTGCTGTTTCGTCATCCTGACTCCTTTTTTGCGGCGATTGTGTCACAGCATTCTCCCTGTCATAACGTCCGGTATGTCAGCTTGCGAGATGTTACGCAGAATTTTTATTCCTCAACTTTCGACGCATCGCCAATAGCTGTCATCATTCCCCGTTATGCTAAAATGTCGCTTCTTTCAGCTTTCAACCAATCGGACAATGATGATGACGGGACTTTCCGGCAAACATATTGTGCTCGGTATCAGCGGTGGTATCGCTGCCTATAAAGCACCAGAACTGGTACGTCGCTTACGTGAAAGAGGCGCTGAAGTTCGCGTCGTCATGACAGAAGCGGCGAAATCTTTCGTGACTCCGCTGAGCCTGCAGGCTGTTTCTGGCTATCCGGTTTCTGACGACCTGCTTGATCCGGCGGCCGAAGCGGCAATGGGACATATCGAGTTAGGGAAATGGGCAGATTTAGTCATTATCGCGCCTGCCACAGCGGATTTGCTGGCTCGCATGAATGCTGGCATGGCAAATGATCTGTTGACGACGGTGTGTCTGGCGACAGCGGCACCGGTCGCGGTACTTCCTGCGATGAACCAGCAAATGTATCGTGCGGCCATCACGCAAGAAAACCTGCAAAGCCTGGCAGCACGGGGCACATTGTTGTGGGGGCCGGACAGCGGCAGTCAGGCCTGCGGCGATGTTGGCCCGGGACGTATGCTGGACCCGCTGGTGATTGTGGATATGGCCAATGCGCATTTCTCTTCGCGCAAGGATCTGGCGCATCTGAATATTATGGTGACCGCAGGCCCCACCCGTGAGCCGCTGGATCCTGTCCGCTTCATCAGTAATCACAGTTCCGGCAAAATGGGTTTTGCCATTGCCAAAGCCGCCGCTGAACGTGGTGCCAAAGTAACGCTGATCGCCGGGCCGGTGACGCAACCGACGCCTGCCCGTGTTCATCGTATTGATGTGGAAAGTGCGCTGGAAATGGAGCAAGCCGTCCAGCTTTCGGCAACTTCTCAGCATATTTTTATTTCCTGCGCTGCCGTGGCGGATTATCGCGCAGAACGTATTGCTGATGAGAAGATCAAAAAGCAAGGCGATGAAATCACTGTAAAAATGATTAAAAACCCTGACATCGTCGCTGGCGTCGCGGCCATGACAGAAAACCGGCCTTACGTCGTGGGGTTTGCCGCTGAAACCCAGAATGTGGAAGAATACGCGCGGCAAAAAAGGATCCGTAAGAATCTGGATCTGATCTGCGCCAACGATGTTTCACTTGCCGGGCAAGGTTTCAACAGCGATTCCAATGCCTTGCATCTTTTTTGGCAGGACGGGGATAAAATCTTACCACTCAGCGATAAGTCCCTGCTTGGCCAACGTTTATTAGAAGAGATTGTCAGCCGTTATGATGAAAAAAATCGACATTAAAATTCTCGACCCGCGCATCGGTTCGACTTTCCCTTTACCGGCTTACGCGACACCGGGGTCTGCGGGTCTGGATTTACGCGCCTGTCTGGATGCTTCTGTAGAACTGAAACCGGGCGAAACCACACTGCTGCCAACAGGTCTGGCTATCCATATTGGTGATGCTAATCTGGCGGCGGTGATTTTGCCACGTTCCGGTCTGGGTCATAAACACGGCGTTGTACTGGGCAATCTGGTTGGCCTTATCGATTCAGATTATCAGGGCCAACTTATGGTGTCCGTCTGGAACCGTGGTCAGACAACATTTGTTATCGAACCGGGCGAGCGCATTGCTCAGATGGTGTTTGTGCCTGTCGTTCAGGCAGAATTCAATCTGGTGGAAGATTTTGACGCCAGTGAACGCGGCGAAGGGGGCTTTGGCCACTCAGGTCGCCAATAAGAACCTGTTCAGCACCGCTGATTTTGACGCGATATTGAACAGATCCTTATCACTATCAGACCGTAACAACGCGAAGGGAACGAAATAAGCCGCAGGATCACAGCGATTCATGCGGCAGTTGTGCGGTTTCTCCATGATTTTAGCCGTTTTTTAGCAAGGGTCTATTCAGACATGGCAGAGAAAGAAACGACAAAAAGGAACAGGCGCGAAGAGATTTTGCAGGCATTAGCGCAAATGCTTCAGTCCAGCGACGGCAGCCAGCGGATCACGACTGCAAAGCTCGCCGCCAGCGTGGGGGTTTCAGAAGCAGCTCTTTATCGTCATTTTCCCAGTAAAACGCGGATGTTTGACAGCTTAATTGAGTTTATCGAAGACAGTCTGATCACCCGTATCAATCTCATCCTGCAGGATGAAAAGGATACGCTAAACAGAATACGTCTGATTTTGCTGCTGATTTTAGGGTTTGCCGAGCGTAATCCGGGATTGACCCGTATTATGACCGGCCATGCCCTGATGTTTGAACAGGACCGTTTGCAGGGCCGCATCAACCAACTTTTCGAGCGGATTGAAGCGCAACTGCGTCAGGTACTGCGGGAAAAGAAAATGCGTGAAGGCAGCGGATTCATCAGCGATGAAACTCTACTCGCCAGCCAGTTACTGGCATTTTGCGAAGGGATGCTGTCACGTTTTGTACGCTCTGAATTCAAGTACAAACCGACTCAGGACTTCGATACCCGCTGGCCACTTATCTCTGCTCAGCTGCAATAAACGCGCAGGGACAAACGTCAAATCTAAAAAGGGCCGAAAGGCCCTTTTTTCATATTATGGCTGAATCATTTTCCCATTTTCATCCAGCATCGCGGTCAGTAACGCTGTGCCGTCATCACCTACCCGAAATGCACCATAACGTGCACGGGCGAAACGTTCACCTTGTCCTTCCTGGAAAAAATACGCATTAGTTCCCACCATCAGCGTTCCGGCATTCATATGATAGTTAACCCGTAATTCATTGGGCTTCAGCAGGTCACCACTATCAAACCGCGCCTGAGTGACCTGCCGGTGTTCATTAACTGCCACAATAATTTTGCCACTAACAGGAAAACAAGGCGCCTGTGGAAGAGAATTACAACCCTGACGTTGCTGGTATAACTCCTCTTGCAAAGATCGCGTGATGGCATAATTGAGAGCCATGTAATCCCCCTGCATCAAAGAACGCGGATCAACCGGCGCAAGCTGCAATATCATTACCGCACCCTGTTTAAGCACCTGCTCTTTTTGCCAGATACCCGCATTCACTGCGATCAGTGCCAGCAGTATCACTACTCCTGACAGCCATTTCCTCAGATTACGGGTTTGCATAAGCTTCCTCCTTACGCACGGGGATCAGTTTTTTGGCTGCAAAGGCCAGCGCCAGCAACACCACGCCTGTGACAAACATCAGAAGGGATTTCTGCAATAAGCTGACGCCGAGGAAGTAATACCAGTCGATAACATACAGCGCGAGGAAACAGCCGCTCGCGGCTAAAACCCCCTGATTTCCCTGATAACGCGCCATCAGTAATAGCCACAGCCCCAGGCCAATTCCCGGCGCATAAAAGGCTGCGACGCCACACACAACCGCCGCCACCAGATACAGCATTGCTGATGGCGTCTTTTTCACCACAGTCTGATACAAACACACCAGTACTAAACCTGCGGCAATGCCTGCGCCAGTTCCTCCCGAAAGAGGAAAATACCCCGCTGGCCGCCAGAAAACATCGAAGAGAAGCGAGGTGTTAATGGCGGAAAAACACTGCAATATCAGGCCGGAAGGAATACCCCAGAGGAGGGGGAAAACAGCCTCAGCCCATGATGTGGCTTTTAAGTTAATTTGTTCTCTGATAATCCACAGCCAGAAAATCACAATGACAGTAACCAGCGCGGAAACCGCCCAAAAACGGGTGACCGGCGGTAAATACATCCCTGTCAGCAAATTGCCGGAAAGGATCAGCAAAAATGTCAGCGCCGTTATCGCCATAAAGCGGAAAGTACGATCGCGCATTGCCAGCGCCATCAACGTAAGCACCGGTAATGAACAGAGCGAGCCCACCAGGAAGGACATTTCCCAGTCGGGTTCAAAGAGAAGATAGAAACCAAAACAGAGGCCGCAGGTCGCGGCTATCGCCCATGCCAGCCCGATATGATGCTTACTCACGCCCTGCATGCGCAAAAGCCCACCCGCGACAATTGCAAGGAGCAGAGAAGGGATAATCACCGTGGCTGCATTGGGGTCATTGAGCAGGTCGACAACATACAGCACCAGAATCAGCAGAAATAAAATAATCATCGCGGCGACCCAGCCACCGATACCCAGTGTCAGTCGCAGGTACCAGGGAAGATGAGAGGAGTGATCGTATTGCTGAATCTCTTCAATTTGCACCTGACTAAGCAAATCATTTCGGCGTAGTTGTTCCGTCAGCACTGCCATTTCCGTGGAAGAAACCTCGACCGGCTGGCTCTCATAGAGTTTACGCCGCCAGTAGAGCATCAGGGCGCCACATCCCGCCAGCCATAAAGCCATCAGGCAGCCCAGCATAAACAGGCCGCCAATATCGTAAGAACTGTCGAACATCTGCACGATCAGCACACATCCCACTGCCGCTGCGCTGGCGGTTCCCAGAGTCAGCATGCAGAGATCAGGATAGCGATAACGATAAAAGAAGTAACTCACCACTAAGACTGCCAGCCATAAAGCGGTGACGAAGGGGTGAGGGGTATCGTATCCCCAACCGGATATATTTTCGGCAACAATGCAAGTCAGCACTAATAGCAGGAAGCCAGCCATCACCCGGGAAAACCAGCGGCTGGCAAGCCAGGCGTGGGGATTGTGCTTAATGACCCGTATGGCCAGAACTTCGCGAATAATCAGGCACAACGTCTGCGCAATCAGATAGCTGTAGAGCGCAGTTGTGGGGAAATAGTCGAGACCGTCGAATACGGCGCTGTCCATCAGGGACATAGACACCGTGGCGTAATAGAGCTGAAACGTCAGATTGGCAAGTAACCAGGAGCAGAACCACAGACTGTTCTGTCGGGCGATTAAGGCTAAAGGCAGGAAAACAAACAGCCAGGCCCTGAACAGCTCCCAGCTGTCGGCCCCCGTCTGATAAATCTGGCCATAAAGGGCAAACAGAGCACCAAAGCCGAGACCCGCAGCCAGCAAGGCACTGCGTGCAATCCCGTCATACCAGCGCCACCAGACGACGACGGCAAGCGCAACGATCAGTAACTCGGCCAGCGCAAATTTTGCCATCTTTGGCATATCAGCCCAGTTCCAGGCTACAAAGAATACGGCACCGGCCACCAGTGATAACAGACCCAGCAGGGAGAGTAAGGGAACCAGAAATTTCTGCCATTCGGGATAACCCGGCCGGACGCCACAAAAGTCATAAATACGCTGACATGCGGCCGGCGTCAGGCTACCGCTTTTGACCAGACGCTCCGTCTGGCGACAGAGAAACTCTGCCGCCCGCGAAGGCATCCATTCTTTGCTGCCGGCTTCATTTTGTGTCATGACATCCCTGCCTTTGAGGTTTTACCCGATATTAAACACCATACTCCTGCCGGTAAGCCCGCACAGCAGCCAGATGGTCAGCCATTTCCGCCTTTTCTTCCAGATACTCAATCAGGTCGGCCAGCGTAATAATTGAAATCACTTTGCAATGATAGTCGCGCTCAACCTCCTGAATAGCGGAGATATCTGCGCGTCCACGTTCCTGACGGTCCAGAGAAATCAATACGCCAGCCAGAGTGGCTTTGTTCGCGTTGATGATTTCCATCGATTCACGGATGGCAGTACCGGCGGTGATCACATCATCGACCAGCATGACACGCCCCTGCAAAGGGCTGCCGACCAGCAAGCCGCCTTCACCATGGTCTTTGGCTTCTTTGCGGTTAAAGCAGTATGGCACATCGCGCTCATGATGCTCAGCCAGTGCAACCGCGGTGGTCGTCGCGATTGGAATACCTTTGTAAGCCGGGCCAAACACTAAATCGAAATCAATTTTGGAATCCACCAATGCTTCGGCATAAAAACGTCCCAGTAACGCCAGATCACGGCCAGTATTAAATAGACCAGCATTGAAGAAGTAAGGGCTGATGCGCCCGGACTTCAGGGTAAATTCACCGAATTTCAAAACCTGTTTGTTCAGTGCGAACTCAATAAACTGGCGCTGATAGGCTTTCATTGATGGTCTCCTCTATAACGTCTTATTTCTTATTGTCAGCCCGCAGGCCATAAAAAAGGCGACTTCTCAGTCGCCTTAAAAAATTATTCCGCCAGCGCCGCTTTCTGCGCCTGGAAGATAGTGTCGATGCCCCCTCTGGCGAGAGCAAGTAAACCGAGTAACTCTTCGTGGCTGAATGGCTCACCTTCTGCGGTGCCCTGCACCTCAATCATGCGGCCATCTTCCATCATCACCACGTTCATGTCGGTTTCTGCCGCTGAGTCTTCGACATACTCGAGATCACACAGCGCTTCGCCTTTCACGATGCCTACGGAAACCGCTGCAACCATGCCTTTCATCGGATTAGCTTTCAGTTTACCTGCAGCTACCAGCGCATTCAGTGCATCCGCCAGAGCAACGCAAGCACCAGAAATGGACGCAGTGCGCGTGCCGCCGTCCGCCTGCAACACATCACAGTCGAGCGTAATGGTGAATTCACCCAGCTTTTTCAGATCCACCGCAGCACGCAGGGAACGGGCAATCAGACGCTGAATTTCCAGAGTACGACCGCCTTGCTTGCCTTTTGCGGCTTCACGCGCATTACGCGTATGGGTAGAACGCGGCAACATGCCGTACTCTGCGGTTATCCAACCTTGTCCCTGACCTTTCAGAAAACGCGGAACACCTTCCTCCACCGTCGCGGTACATAGCACTTTAGTATCACCAAACTCCACCAGCACGGAACCTTCAGCGTGTTTAGTGTAATGGCGGGTCAGTGTTACGGGGCGCACTTGTTGTGCATTTCGGCCTGCTGGACGCATGGATACTTCTCCGGGTCACGAATCATGTTTGGCTGCGCATTATACCCAAAAACATTCAGGTTGCATCAAGGCGGCAAGTGAATGAACTCCGCGAGCTTACTCACGTAAGCGACCGGAATGAGTAAACGACGCCAACGCAGAGGCAGCCTGAAGGGTGACGGGGATACGGACTTCAGGAGGTTATACCTATCATGACTGGCATGGCACGGCTATAATCGCTGCATCTTTACATTAACAGGTACGCATACATGATCAGAAGTATGACCGCTTATGCCCGACGCGAAATTAAGGGTGACTGGGGCAGCGCAGCGTGGGAACTCCGCTCGGTAAACCAACGTTATCTCGAAACCTACATCCGTCTGCCCGAGCAATTCCGCAGCCTGGAGCCGGTTGTCCGTGAGCGCATTCGCGCCCGGCTTACCCGCGGTAAAGTCGAATGTAATCTGCGTTTTGATCTCGATCCGGGCGCACAAAGCACGTTGCAGCTCAATGAAAAACTGGCGAAACAGCTGGTTGAAGCCGCGCAATGGGTGAAAATGCAAAGTGATGAAGGCGAAATTAATCCGCTGGAAGTCCTGCGCTGGCCGGGCGTGATGCTGGCTGAAGAACAGGATCTGGATGCCATCAGCACCGAGTTGCTGCTGGCGCTGGAAACAGCACTGGACGATTTTATCAGCGCACGCGAAAGCGAAGGTGCCGCACTGAAAACGATGATCGAACAGCGTCTCGACGGTGTGAGTGCAGAAGTGGTAAAAGTCCGCGCCCAGATGCCAAATATTCTGCAATGGCAGCGCGAGCGCCTGGTCAGCAAACTGGAAGATGCGCAGGTTCAGCTGGAAAATACCCGTCTGGAGCAGGAACTGGTTCTAATGGCGCAGCGTGTCGATGTAGCTGAAGAGCTGGACCGACTTGAAGCGCACGTCAAAGAAACACATAAAATCATGAAGAAAGAAGAAGCCGTGGGCCGTCGTCTTGATTTTATGATGCAGGAATTTAACCGCGAATCGAACACACTGGCATCTAAATCTATCAATGCTGATGTCACGACGTCAGCCATCGAGTTGAAAGTGTTGATCGAACAAATGCGCGAGCAGATCCAGAACATCGAGTAAATCCTCTCTCCCCCGCATAATAAAAAACGCCTCCGGTCATAAAACCCGAGGCGTTTTTTTATGCGTCAGCGAAGAAAGAAATTAGTCTTCCCAGCGTTTCAACAATACACAGGCATTAACGCCACCGAAGCCGAAACCGTTTGATAAGGCATAGGTGATGTCATGTTTCTGCGCAGTATTACCGACGATGTTCAGACCGGCAGCCGCTTCGTCTTTGTTTTCCAGATTCAGCGTCGGAGGAACGATTTGGTCACGTACGGCAAGAATGGTGAAGATCGTCTCCAGCCCGCCAGCCGCACCCAGCAAGTGTCCGGTCGCAGATTTGGTAGACGTAACAGCCAGTTTGCCGTCAGTGCCAAACAGGGTTTTAATCGCATTGATTTCACCCAGATCACCCACCGGCGTAGACGTAGCGTGAGCATTCAGATGTTGCACGTCTGATGGCTGAATACCCGCCTGACGCAGGGCGATTTTCATCGCGCGGCCCGCACCGTTGCCATCTTCCGCACCGGACGTCATGTGGTAGGCGTCACCGCTGGTGCCGTAACCGACAATCTCAGCCAGAATTTTGGCGCCACGTGCCTTCGCATGTTCCAGCTCTTCGATCACCAACATGCCTGCGCCTTCGCCCATGATGAAACCATCACGCGCGCTGTCAAACGGACGGGAGGCTTTTTCCGGATGATCTTCATGACCGGTAGACATGGCCTTCGCTGCAGCAAAACCGCCCAGGCTCACGGTATCAATCGCCGCTTCTGCGCCGCCACAAAGCGCAACATCGGCTTCGTCATTGCGAATCAAACGCACTGCATCACCAATCGCCTGAACACCTGCCGCGCAAGCCGTTACCGGTGCGCCAATCGGGCCTTTGAACTGATGTTTAATCGAAACCTGGCCAGACGCCAGATTCACCAGGAATGAAGGTATAGTGAAAGGCGACAAACGCTTAGCGCCACGGCTGTCATTGGTGCGCACGGCATGGGCAATAGCAGGGAAGCCGCCGATACCAGAACCGATGATTGTTGCGGTACGTTCCTGCTGTTCCTGCGTTTCTGCTTTCCAGCCGGCATCAGCAATAGCCATATCCGCAGCAGCCATCGCAAACAGAATGAAACGGTCCATTTTTTTCTGGTCTTTCGGTACCACGAACATATCCGGATCGAATCCTGACTCAGGGTCCTGTTCTTTAGTTTGTACCTGACCACCAATTTTCACAGTCAACGTTTCAACAATCTCTTCCGGCAAAACTCGGATACCAGACTGACCGGCCAGCAGACGCTTCCAGATAGTTTCGATATCACAGCCCAGAGGACTCACAGCCCCCATGCCGGTAATAACCACTCGACGATGAGTCATAAAACATTCCTCTCTGTCTGTATAAGACGTAAGTTTCTGCAGGCGATTACATGAACCGGCCAGAAACGGGTTTCTGGATAATAAAGCCTGACAGTATGTGACGAATTACGTTTTTGTAAACCCGTAACCCAAAATTTTATTGTGCCTACTTTGCGAGGCTACGCAACACCAGGCTGGTGATTGCCTGAACGCGTTCTTCCAGTTGTTCAGGTGTTTTTTGTTCCAGCAATAACGGATGCGAGAAGGGGGTTGTCACCGTGGTGATCGCCATACAAACCTCATCCAGCGGCGTTTTACGCTCAAATTCACCGGATTCCCGGCCGTCAGCAACCACTTTCTCAACAATGCTGTATATCATAGCACGATGATTTAATGTGGATTTCCATCGCTGAGCTGAGGCTATCGCGGCCAGATCATGTAATTTCCTGTCCAGGAAAAAGAGATCCAGACTACGTGTCAGCAGCGTTTTAAAAATAGATCTCAGGCGCAGAGTCGCACTTTGGTCACTTTGCGCAATCACCATGAGCGCTTCATCTATCTGCCCCACCCGCTGCGAGCAAATGGCTTCGCCAATAGCTTGTTTAGACTCAAAAAACTTATAAATATAAGCACTTGAAACGCCAATCGACTTGGCAAGATCCGCCACCGACGTTTTGGCATAGCCATAAAGACGAAAGTGCTCGAATGCCGCATCTATAATTTGTTCACGCCGTTCGTGCTCGGCAGGTCCACGCTGTGTTAACGCAACCGGAATATCGGGCTTCATACACTCCTCCGGGCAGATTAAACAATTAAGCCGTGCGTCAATGAGTGACGATTTTAATTAATCGTAACCTATAAGCGAAGAAAATTCACCTCTGATAAAAAACGGCGTCATGGATAAATGGAAAAGCACCGTCAAAACAAACGAGTAATCACCAATTTTCTAATCTAAAATAATACAACATTTTCTCTTACCCTTTAGTAATGGCTGACACGAGAGAAATCATCATTAGATAAAGTAATGTTAAAAGCCATGTAAAAGAAAAACTCAGTCGCCAGCTAATGGGAAACTCATTACTCTACGCGGCTACCGTTTCCTCACCGACTGATTTGTCTGGCGCACATCCATGTTACTCACCGTTCTTTATATTATTGGGATCACCGCAGAAGCCATGACCGGTGCTCTGGCTGCCGGACGTCGGAAAATGGACTCCTTTGGCGTCATTATTATTGCTGCAGCGACGGCCATTGGCGGCGGTTCTGTTCGCGACATGCTTTTAGGGCATTACCCATTGGGATGGGTTAAGCATCCGGAGTACATCGTGATTGTGGCTGTGGCCGCGCTAATGACCACCTGGCTGGCTCCTTTAATGCAACATCTGCGAAAGCTCTTTTTAGTGCTTGATGCCGTGGGGCTGGTGGTGTTTTCCATTATCGGGACACAAGTGGCCCTCGATATGGGACATGGCGCTATCATTGCTTCGGTTTGTGCGGTCATTACCGGTGTTTTTGGCGGCGTGCTGCGGGACATGATGTGTAATCAGATCCCGCTGGTCTTTCAGAAAGAAATTTATGCCGGCGTGTCATTTGCCTCAGCCTGGGTTTACATCGGGCTACAATATTTCTCACTGCCCCACAATCTGGTGGTTATTATCACGTTACTGATCGGCTTTACCGCGCGTCTTATTGCGCTGCGTTTTCGCCTTGGATTGCCTGTGTTTAATTACCCGCATTCGGACCACTAATGCGTCCTTCCTGTAGCCCGTTAGCGGAATGCAGGCAATTGCGCCTGCCTCAGAGCTTCGGTCAAAATCTCAACGTCCGGATGATGAATAAAATCAAAAACCTGAGCGGCCCGCTTTCTCCCGATCCCCTCAGTCATTTCCCAGTCGCGAGACGTCAGCTGTTTCAACCTGTTCCAGCTTTGCTGACGTTCTGCAAATCCCAGGGCAAAAGAAGGAAATCCTATTGCTGACAGCCAGCGCCGGAAGCTCTTTTCGCGTGCAAGATGAATTTGCGCCATCAGTTTTTGCGCCTGTTTAACACCGATCCCCGGAACCGCAGCCAGCTCTTTCTCGTTAAAGCTTAACCAACTGATCAGAGAATCCGCCGGGGAAGCATCCAGTAACTTTTGCCATGTGGCCCCGCCGAACCCCGCCATATCTAACGCTTCCGGCCCGCTAAGCCAGATCAGACGTGAGAGAAACTGCTGCATACAGCCCGGTTCAGGCGTAAAGCAGGAAAGTGCGTTATAGCGCGTTGGTTCAGGCAAAGGCATTTCCGTACGCTTACTTACCCGCCATGTCACTTCATCAAGGCGCGGGATCCCCTGTCCGGCCAGCGCGACAGCGACCTGATCGCCAGGAAGAACATCCCATTGTCTGAACCGGCTAACCGATCCCACACTCACCTTACTGACTAACTTATCGTCCAGCCTCAGGGGCTTCAGGTTGAGGATAACGGTCACTTTCCCGCTTCGTCCTGTGGTGGTGGTGATACCCGTGACATCGGTGAGCTCTCTGGCGGGCGGATATTTCCAGGCAACCGCCCAGACTGCGGGTTTATTTTGCCAGTATTTCCCGGCAGGCTCTTCTTGCTGACGAACAACCACACCATCCGTCGCAAAAGGCAGAGGCTGGTGAAACCAGTCTTCACGCCACTTTTCCACATCTTCGACAGCGCTCACCGCATGCGTGAACTGAGCCACAACCGGAAAACCGAACTGGCTCAGCTTCTCCAGGTGGTCAGCCATAAGCGTGGGTCCATCCGGCCATGACCAGATAAAAATACCCGTTTGCTTCAACAGGTCTGAAGCAGAAGCACGCATCATTGCACCCGCAACTTTTGATCTTGCATTCATCCCGCCATCAGCACTTTGTTGATGACCGGTCATCAACAGATAAAGCTCGCCCTGTAATATCAACTCAGGGCTCATGTCCGGGATATGCAGCGGGATCGCCGGAATTGACGCGGCTTTTACCGTCCAGTTTTGTCCTTTCTCACCATCGCCACGGCTAACCAGTGCGGCCAACTGCCCATAACGGTAAATCAGCGACACCGCCACGCCATCGATTTTGGGCTGCACCCACAGATTCTTTCGCCCTTGCATCCAGTTTGCGACAGCATGTTTATCTTTCATTTTATGCAGGCCGGTATGAGCCACCGGATGCGTAAATTCAGCATCATCACTCGCTGGCACTGTTAGTTCAGGCACCGGCTGGCTGGCACACTGTAGCCAGAGACGTTGTTTCTGACGCAAATGATCATAGACCGAATCTTCTATCGGGCTGCTGCCAGACTGATGGTAGGCTGCATCCCACTGGGTCAGCTGAGCGGTGAGATGGTGGGTTTCCTGTGTCAGGCGTTCTGATGGCCAGACAGGGCAGTCTGGCGACGGCATATTCTTACCGTAAGCAGAGAAAGCAAAAGGGAACAGGCAGATGAGAAAAATAAACTGGCGCATTGGCACCTCCTTGTGAAGGCAAGTAAACGCCGGTGTAATTTTTCCTGCCAGTGGCATAACCCCTTCTTGCGAGATACCTTCCTGGTTATTTCATCTGTTGCTGCAACGAAGGAAAAATTTGGAATGCGGCACGTAAATCTGTCAGGAAAGGCTATTTTCTCTGGCAAAGTTGCGATGAAATACGTCTGGGCGCTGCACCGAATGCAGCGAGCGTGTATACTGTGCGAGAGATCACTCTTCGCATACTTCCTATCAACCCATTCAGTTGAAACGTCATCATGGTTCAAGGCACGCTATATATTGTCTCCGCCCCTAGTGGAGCAGGCAAATCAAGTCTGATTCAGGCTTTACTTAAAACACAACCGCTCTACGACACACAGGTTTCTATTTCTCATACGACCCGAGCTATACGTCCGGGCGAGAAAGATGGCGAGCATTACTTCTTTGTCGACAAAGAAGCGTTTCGCGAGATGATTGAACGTGATGCCTTTTTAGAACACGCAGAAGTTTTTGGTAACTATTACGGGACTTCGCGTGAAACCATTGAGCAGGTTTTAGCGTCGGGTGTGGATGTTTTTCTGGATATCGACTGGCAAGGCGCGCAGCAAATTCGGAAAAAAATGCCGCAGGCACGCAGTATTTTTGTCTTACCGCCATCGAAAGATGAGCTAGACCGTCGCCTGCGTGGCCGCGGGCAAGACAGCGAAGCCGTTATCGCAAAACGTATGGCACAAGCCGTAGCTGAAATGACACACTTTGCCGAATACGACTATTTAATTGTGAATGATGATTTTGATCTGGCTTTATCGGATTTAAAAACCATTATTCGCGCTGAACGTCTGCGTCTGAGCCGTCAGCGGCTCCGTCATGACGGATTAATCACCAAACTATTGGCAGACTGAAGTCACTTTCAGTATTATGCCCAGTCTTTCGTCACCCTGTGGAGTAGCACATATATGGCACGCGTAACTGTTCAAGACGCTGTTGAAAAAATTGGTAACCGTTTTGACCTGGTGTTGGTGGCTGCTCGTCGCGCACGCCAGCTGCAATCTGGTGGTAAAGATCCACTGGTCGCTGAAGAAAACGATAAAGTCACTGTAATTGCCCTGCGCGAAATCGAAGAAGGCCTGATCACCAATCAGATCCTCGACGTTCGTGACCGTCAGGAGCAACAGGAGCAGGAAGCCGCAGAGATTCAGGCAGTGACTGCCATCGCTGAAGGCCGTCGTTAATTAACGAAACGGATCTCACTTGTATATCTTTGAAAGCCTGAATCAACTGATTCAAAAATACCTGCCGGAGGAGCAAATTAAGCGCCTCGTGCAGGCTTACCTCGTGGCGCGGGACGCGCACGAGGGGCAAACACGTTCCAGCGGTGAGCCGTATATTACTCACCCGGTGGCCGTGGCATGTATTTTGGCTGAAATGAGGCTCGATCATGAGACTCTGATGGCGGCGTTATTACACGACGTTATCGAAGACACGCCTGCAACTTACCAGGACATGGAACAACTGTTTGGCAAAAGCGTTGCTGAGCTGGTTGAAGGCGTTTCAAAGTTAGACAAGCTGAAATTCCGTGATAAGAAAGAAGCGCAGGCGGAAAACTTCCGCAAAATGGTCATGGCGATGGTGCAAGATATCCGCGTCATTTTGATCAAACTCGCTGACCGTACTCATAACATGCGCACGCTGGGCTCTTTACGCCCGGACAAACGTCGCCGCATTGCCCGTGAAACGCTGGAAATTTACAGCCCGCTGGCACACCGTTTGGGTATTCATCACCTGAAAACCGAGCTCGAAGAGCTGGGCTTCGAAGCCCTTTATCCAAACCGTTATCGCGTCATCAAAGAAGTGGTGAAAGCTGCGCGTGGTAACCGTAAAGAGATGATCCAGAAAATCCTCTCTGAGATTGAAGGCCGTTTAACCGAAGCCGGCATTCAGTGCCGTGTCAGTGGTCGCGAAAAACACCTGTATTCTATCTATTGCAAAATGCACCTGAAGGAACAGCGTTTCCATTCTATTATGGATATCTACGCCTTCCGGGTGATCGTTAAAGAACTCGATACCTGTTATCGCGTGTTAGGACAGGCACATAGCCTGTACAAACCGCGTCCGGGTCGGGTTAAAGATTACATCGCCATCCCCAAAGCCAACGGCTATCAATCTTTGCATACATCACTAATCGGTCCGCATGGTGTGCCGGTTGAAGTACAGATCCGTACGGAAGATATGGATCAGATGGCGGAGATGGGGGTTGCGGCTCACTGGGCTTATAAAGAGAACAGTGAAACCAGCACCACCGCACAGATCCGTGCTCAGCGTTGGTTACAGAGTCTGCTTGAGCTGCAACAAAGTGCAGGCAACTCCTTTGAATTTATTGAGAGCGTGAAATCGGATCTGTTCCCGGACGAGATTTACGTCTTTACGCCGGAAGGTCGTATCGTCGAATTGCCTGCGGGCGCGACACCGGTCGACTTTGCTTATGCTGTGCATACCGATATCGGCCATGCCTGCGTTGGCGCGCGCGTTGACCGCCAGCCGTATCCGCTCTCGCAACCGCTGACCAGCGGACAAACTATCGAAATCATTACCGCACCGGGCGCCCGCCCGAATGCTGCCTGGCTGAACTTTGTCGTCAGCTCACGTGCACGCGCCAAAATCCGCCAGATGCTGAAGAACCTGAAACGTGATGATTCGGTTTCACTTGGCCGTCGCCTGCTGAATCATGCGCTGGGTGCCGGTAAAAAACTGTCAGATATTCCGCCGGAAAACATCAAAAACGAGCTGGATCGTATGAAGCTCGCCGCGATGGATGACCTGCTGGCGGAAATCGGTCTCGGCAATGCCATGAGCGTTGTGGTTGCCAAAAACCTGATGGGTGACCAGTCTTCAATGGCATCGTCAGGTACCCGTAATCTGCCGATTAAAGGCGCAGATGGCGTGCTGATCACCTTCGCGAAATGTTGCCGTCCGATTCCGGGTGACCCGATTATTGCCCACGTCAGTCCGGGCAAAGGGCTGGTGATCCATCATGAATCCTGCCGTAATATTCGCGGTTATCAGAAAGAACCTGAGAAATTCATGGCCGTTGACTGGGATAACCACCAGGAAACTGATCAGGAATTTATCGCTGAAATCAAAGTTGATATGTTCAACCATCAGGGCGCACTGGCGAACCTGACCGCTGCAATTAATGCCGCGCAGTCGAACATTCAGAATCTGAGCACCGAAGAAAAAGACGGTCGCGTCTACAGCGCCTTTATCCGCCTGACGACCCGCGATCGCGTTCATCTGGCGAATATCATGCGTAAAATCCGTATCATGCCGGACGTCATCAAAGTTACCCGCAACCGAAACTGATTGTTATGACCCCAGAACGTTATGCCCGCATCCGCGAAATGCTTGCGGCCCGACAGCCAGACCTGACGGTCTGTATGGAACAGGTGCATAAACCACATAACGTTTCTGCCGTCATCCGTACGGCAGACGCCGTCGGCGTTCACGAAATCCACGCTGTCTGGCCTACAACCAGAATGAAGACACTGGTCTCTTCGGCGGCAGGCAGCAACAGCTGGGTTCAGGTCAAAACACACAAAACCATTCAGGATGCCGTCGCCAAAATGAAGGCGAAGGGCATGCAAATCCTGGCAACCAACTTGTCAGAGAAAGCCGTCGACTTCCGCGCGATTGATTACACCCGCCCGACCTGCATTTTGCTGGGTCAGGAGAAAACCGGTATCACACCTGAAGCGTTAGCGCTGGCTGACAGCGATATCATCATTCCGATGATCGGTATGGTGCAATCTCTGAACGTCTCCGTTGCCTCGGCGCTTATCCTGTACGAAGCCCAGCGCCAGCGCGAAAACGCCGGTATGTATCGCCGCGACAGCAGTCTGCTGAGCGAGAAGGAACAGCAGCGACTGCTGTTTGAAGGCGGCTATCCCGTTCTGTCCAATGTGGCGAAGCGAAAGAAGCTTCCCCGCCCTTTCATTGACGATCACGGGCAAATCATTGCCGATGATGAATGGTGGTCGGCGATGCAAATGACGGTCAAAAAAAGATGAAAGGCCGCCTGCTCGACGCCATCCCGCTGACGTCGCTTTCCGGCGTCGGAGCCAGTCAGGCAGACAAGCTCGCCAAACTCGGCCTTGAAACTATTCAGGATTTACTGCTTCATCTTCCTTTACGCTATGAAGATCGTACCCGCCTTTACACCATCAATGATTTACAGCCCGGCATTTTCGCCACCATAGAAGGCGAAGTGTTGCGTAGTGATATCAGTTTTGGCCGCCGCAGAATGCTGACCTGTCAGATAAGTGACGGCACTGGCATGGCGACGTTGCGCTTCTTCAACTTTAACGCCGCGATGAAAAACAGCCTGGCAACAGGTCGCCGTGTTACCGCTTATGGTGAAATCAAACGCGGCACGATCGGTGCTGAAATCATTCATCCGGAATACCGCATTCAGGGTGAAAACAGCGAAGTCGTTCTGCAGGAATCACTGACGCCGGTTTATCCGACAACGGAAGGTATCCGCCAGGCGACCTTGCGTAAACTGACGGATCAGGCACTTGAACTGCTCGACACCGTACCTGTCGCCGAACTGTTGCCAGAGGAACTGAGTCGTTCGCTGATCCCGCTTCCTCAGGCGCTGCATTTGCTGCACCGCCCGCCGCCAGATATCCAGCTTGCAGACCTTGAAAAAGGTCATCATCCGGCTCAACGCCGCCTGATTATGGAAGAACTTCTGGCACATAATCTCAGTATGCTGGCTGTCCGCGCCGGTACGCAGAGTTATAAAGCGCTGCCGTTGCATCATGACGACCGCCTGAAAAATCAGTTCCTCGCGTCGCTTCCTTTCAGCCCGACCGGTGCGCAAGCACGGGTTGTGGCAGAAATTGAACAGGACCTGGCAAAAAGTTATCCCATGATGCGTCTGGTGCAGGGCGACGTGGGATCAGGTAAAACGCTGGTAGCCGCCCTCGCCGCACTTTGCGCTATTGCTCAGGGCCAACAGGTCGGATTAATGGCGCCGACAGAATTGCTGGCCGAACAGCATGCCAATAATTTCCGTCAGTGGTTTGAGCCACTGGGTATTCAGGTCGGCTGGCTGGCGGGCAAACAAAAGGGTAAAGCCCGGCAGGCACAGCAGGATGCGATCGCCAGCGGACAGGTGTCGATGGTGGTGGGAACGCACGCTATCTTCCAGGAACAGGTTTTGTTCTCGTCACTGTCGCTGGTCATTATCGATGAACAGCACCGTTTCGGTGTGCATCAGCGTCTGGCGTTGTGGGAAAAAGGTCTGCAACAGGGCTTCCATCCACATCAGTTGATCATGACCGCCACGCCGATCCCACGCACACTGGCAATGACGGCTTACGCTGATCTTGATACCTCTGTGATCGACGAACTCCCGCCAGGCCGCACGCCGGTGACTACTGTCGCCATTCCGGACACCCGCCGCAGTGATATTATCAGCCGCGTCAAAAGTGCCTGCGAGCAGGAAAATCGTCAGGCTTATTGGGTGTGTACGCTGATTGAAGAATCGGAAATGCTGGAAGCGCAGGCCGCTGAAGCCACATGGGAAGGCCTGAAGGAGGCACTCCCGGCGCTGAATATTGGACTGGTTCACGGTCGTATGAAAGCCCAGGAAAAGCAGGCCGTTATGCAGGCATTCAAACAGGGTGAAGTGCAGCTTCTGGTGGCAACGACTGTCATTGAAGTCGGCGTTGACGTACCGAATGCCAGCCTGATGATTATCGAAAACCCGGAGCGTTTAGGGCTGGCGCAGTTGCACCAGTTACGTGGGCGCGTTGGACGTGGTGCCGTTGCTTCTCACTGTGTACTGCTCTACAAAACGCCGCTCAGCAAAACAGCGCAGAAACGTTTGCAGGTTTTACGCGACAGCAACGATGGCTTTGTTATCGCACAGCAGGATTTGGAAATCCGCGGGCCGGGTGAACTACTGGGCACGCGCCAGACCGGCAGCGCTGAATTTAAAGTCGCTGATTTATTACGTGATCAGGCGATGATCCCGGATGTACAGCGCATTGCGCGTTATCTGCAGCAACAATTCCCTGATCATGCCAAAGCCCTGATTGAGCGCTGGCTGCCAGAAAGAGTCCGTTACACCAACGCCTGATCTCTCTTTTCGCTCATTCACTTCATCAAATCATTATTAAAAATGATGTTTTGTTTCCAACATATTCTCTTCTCTTTTCCCTATTGTGCCCCCAAAACCACTCTCCGCACTGGTTATTTGATAACCTTCACAGAGTGGGGAAAAGCCGGTAACCGGTTTCACATCCCGTCACTACACTGATGATAATTAAGGCAACCCTGTCTGATGTCCTCAACATAAGGCCAAATCATCATGAGTATCAGCCAATCCCTCTTCACTTTTATAGAACAGAAAATCAGCCCCTTCGCCGCACGATTATCCTCACAGCGACATGTCATGGCAGTGCGTGATGGCTTCATCTCAGCAATGCCCTTTATGATTGTTGGTTCGTTTTTACTGGTTTTTGTTCACCCGCCATTTTCGCCCGAATCTTCATGGGGCTTCGCCAGAAGCTGGCTGGCGCTCTCGGCAAAATATGAAGTGCAGATCCTGACGCCGTTCAATATGACGATGGGCATTATGTCCATCTACATCTCGGCATCGATTGCCTACAATCTGGCAAGAAGTTACAAGCTAGACCCGTTCATGACCGCAATGCTGGCGCTGATGTCTTTCCTGCTGGTCGCCGCACCGCAGATTGATGAAAAGATGTCGACGACGGCGCTGGGCGGCGTGGGGATCTTTACGGCTATTCTGGTGGCGATTTATGTCACCGAACTGACGCGGTTATTGAAAAAATACAATATCGGTATCCGTTTACCCGAACAGGTACCTTCAAACATTAAGCATTCGTTTGATTTACTGATCCCGATTGTGGCCGTGGTGATTACACTTTTCCCGCTGAGCTTACTGGTCCAGTCAGGGTTTGATATGTTGCTGCCACAGGCGATTATGGCGCTGTTCGAACCCCTGATTTCTGCCGCAGACTCACTGCCTGCTGTACTTCTCGCCGTGCTGATTTGCCACCTGTTGTGGTTCGCCGGCATTCATGGCTCGGCCATTGTATCTGGCATGTTGCAGGCTTTTTGGTTAACCAATCTCGGCCTGAATCAGACAGATCTCGCTGCCGGTTTACCCATGACGCACATCATGACCGAGGCATTCTGGAATTTCCTGATCGTGATTGGCGGGTCCGGCGCGACAATGGGACTGGTGCTGCTGTTTTGTCGCAGTAAGTCAGCGCATCTGCGCACCATGGGGAAACTCAGTCTGGTGCCAAGCTGTTTCAATATCAATGAGCCGGTGATTTTTGGCACACCTATCGTCATGAATCCGGTATTTTTCATCCCCTTCCTGCTGGCACCGATGGTCAATGCCGTTATCGCCTATCTGGCCGTATCGACGGATCTGCTCCCGCATATGATTTCACTGGTCCCCTGGACATCGCCGGCACCGATCGGGGCGGCCTGGGCGATGGGCTGGGATTTCAAAGTGTCGGTTCTGGTTATCCTGCTGATGGCACTGTCGATGGTAATTTATTATCCATTCTTCAAAGTCTACGAGAAGCAGTTACTGACGCAGGAAAAAGCCGCTGAGGCCGAACAGGTGTTCACTGAGAAGGCGGACGCGGCACAATAAACCCGACGGGAAGGAATCGTCAGGCACAGAAGCGATGTTTCTGTGCCTGTTTTTTTAGCTTATAGCCGGGAATACAGGCAGCATCAGGTAGAGTTTAATCACAATCGCATTGGCGATATCGATGAAGAATGCGCCCACCATCGGCACCACCAGAAACGCCAGATGCGAAGGGCCAAACTGGTTGGTGATCGCCTGCATATTGGCAATGGCCGTCGGGGTGGCACCCAGCCCGAAACCACAGTGTCCTGCCGCCAACACCGCCGCATCGTAGTTTTTCCCCATCACGCGATAAGTCACGAAAATCGCATAAAGTGCCATTGCGAGGGCTTGAACGATAAGAATTGCCATCATCGGCAAGGCGAGTGCCGCCATCTCCCACAACTTAAGGCTCATCAATGCCATGGCAAGGAACAGTGACAAACTGACGTTACCCAGCACGGATACCGCACGGTCGAAGACACGATAAAAACCGAGCCATGCCAGCATATTACTCAGGATCACACCAACGAAGAGCACGCAGACAAAGGTTGGGATTTCAAATGCCGAGCCTTGCAACAGACTGGCGGCATATGTCCCTGCCATCAGGCAAATCGCGATCAGGGCAATGGTTTCAACCATCACCAGTGGTGTAATCATCCTGCCAATCGACGGTTTCTCAAATGCGCTCGGATCGACCATATCCTCGGGGTTTCCGTTGGGGGTGGAAGAATGGCTGACCAGATAGCGCGCTACCGGCCCCCCAATAATACCGCCGAGCACCAGACCAAAAGTTGCGCAAGCCATCGCGACTTCCGTCGCATTTTCAAAGCCATAACGCTCGATAAACAGCTTGCTCCATGCCGCGCCGGTGCCGTGGCCACCTGAAAGGGTAATCGACCCCGCCAGCAACCCCATCAGCGGATCCAGCCCGAGCATTTTCGCCATTCCGATACCGATGGCATTTTGCAAAAGCAGTAAGCCCACGACGACAAACACCAGCAGAAACAGCGATTTACCGCCTGCCCGCAGACTTGCCAGATTGGCGTTAAGACCGATCGTGGCAAAAAATGCCAGCATCAGTGGCTCTTTTAAAGACATGTCGAAACCGACTTCCCAGCCGAATATCTGGTTGGCGATCAGTAACAATAAAGCGACCAGCAAACCACCGGCAACGGGTTCAGGAATGGTGTATTTTTTGAGGAATTTGACCGACTGGACGCATTTCCGTCCTAAAAGGAGCACCAACGTGGCGGCAACCAGGGTGCCGTAGGTATCGAGTTGAATCATTGACGAACTCCATTTTAAAATAAATCCAATAAAATTATCGAGTTATAAAAACTTCACTGACATGTTTTTTCCCAGAAGCTGAATTAGAAGTCATTCAAGCTGCGTCAGGCAAGAAAAACAGGCCATAAATCCCGTCCAATCCAAAACCAGTCGAGGAATATTGCCATTAGCAAACGATTGCTTTTGTCGTTAATTTCAATAAAAATGCCCGCTTTGCCGCTTATTGGAATGCCACAGCATGAGTTCGCAAACCGCAGAACAAGAAACACAGCAACCCGATCTTTCCCGCCAGCAAAAAAGTGAACTGATTTACCGGCTCGAGGACCGCCCGCCATTACCTCAAACGTTATTCGCCGCCTGTCAGCATTTGCTGGCGATGTTTGTTGCGGTAATCACACCAGCACTACTGATTTGCCAGGCGCTGGGTTTGCCTGCGCAGGACACGCAGCACATCATCAGCATGTCGCTGTTCGCCTCCGGCCTGGCTTCTATTTTGCAGATTAAAACCTGGGGACCGGTCGGCTCGGGTTTACTGTCGATTCAGGGCACCAGCTTTAACTTTGTTGCGCCGCTGATCATGGGCGGAATGGCGCTGAAAAATGGCGGTGCGGATGTGCCGACCATGATGGCGGCGCTGTTCGGCACCCTGATGCTGGCTTCCTGCACTGAAATCATTCTTTCCCGTTTCCTGCATCTCGCACGCCGCATCATTACGCCGCTGGTTTCCGGCATCGTGGTGATGATTATCGGGCTGTCGCTGATTCAGGTCGGTCTGACGTCTATCGGCGGGGGTTATGCGGCCATGAGCGATCACACATTCGGGGCACCGAAAAATCTGCTGCTGGCTGCCGTCGTGCTGGTAGTGATTGTTCTGCTGAACCGTCAACGTAACCCTTACCTGCGTGTCGCCTCTCTGGTTATCGCCATGGCGGTGGGTTATCTGGTGGCCTGGATGACGGGCATGTTGCCAACCGTTGCGCCAGCCGCGCAAAGCAACTGGATAACATTACCAACGCCGCTGTATTACGGACTGGGTTTTGACTGGAATTTGCTGATCCCGCTGATGCTGATTTTCATGGTGACATCGCTGGAAACCATCGGTGATATTACCGCAACCTCGGACGTTTCTGAGCAACCGGTCAGCGGCCCGCTGTACATGAAGCGCATCAAAGGCGGCGTTCTGGCCAATGGCCTGAACTCGATGCTTTCTGCTGTATTTAACACCTTCCCGAATTCCTGCTTCGGGCAGAACAACGGCGTCATTCAACTGACCGGCGTTGCCAGCCGCTATGTCGGTTTTGTGGTCGCGCTGATGCTGATCATCCTCGGGCTGTTCCCGGCTGTTGCGGGATTTGTGCAGCATATTCCTGAACCGGTACTGGGCGGCGCGACCATCGTGATGTTCGGTACCATTGCCGCTTCGGGTGTGCGCATTGTTTCCCGCGAGCGTCTGAATCGCCGCGCGATTATGATCATGGCGCTTTCTCTCGCCGTCGGTATGGGTGTTTCTCAGCAGCCGCTGATCCTGCAATTCGCACCGGACTGGCTGAAAACCTTTCTCTCTTCTGGCATTGCAGCGGGCGGCATTACTGCGATTGTTCTGAATCTGGTTTTCCCTCACGAGAAGTAAAAGCAGGATGTAATCCGCGTGCAACAGCGGCAGAGGGTCTGGAACCTCTGCCGCTTTTTATTGCCTCCATTTGGCTAACCTGTTGAGAAAATTCGCTGTTTGCGGCATAAACAAAGAATCTTTTTCCATTTTCCCGTTACAGGGCTCCAGACGATGAGATTTATCGGTAAAATTTTGCTGACGTTCGCCTTACTTCTGGTGCTGGCGATCGTGCTGGTGTACGTCCTATTACAAACCCGCTGGGCTGCTGGCTGGGTCAGCCGCTGGGTCAGCAATAACAGCGAGTACCGTCTCTCCGTGGAGAAACTCGACCATAACTGGTCGTCGCCGGGTCGGGTGACGTTAACCAATGTCATCTTCGGGCAGAAGAATCAGCCGGAAGTGCTGAATGCCGGTGAAGTTGATCTGGATTTAAGCTGGCGTCAGATCACCGAGCCACGCTTTTTCGATCGCGTCGTGCTGGTCAGCGGACGCCTCAATGTCAGTCCTTCGTCAATGAATTTGCCATTGCAGGCCAATACCCTGCAACTGAGTAAAATGGCGCTCACCGGCAATACCGCTGGCTTAGACATTCAGGGTCAGCAGATTAACGCCGGTATTTCGCCGTGGCAGCCAAAACCCAATCAGCTTTTAGGCGATAAGGCAGACTTCCAGCTGAGCGCCGCCAGCCTGACGGTCAACGGACTGCCGGCCGAAAATGTGCTGATTCAGGGCAACATCAATAATAAGAATCTGACGCTGAGTAATTTTGGCGGCGATCTGGCTCGCGGTCAGTTAACGGGTAAAGCGACGCAGGCCGCCGATGGCAGCTGGAACATAGAAAACCTGCGGCTGAGCAATGTGCGTCTGCAAACCTCCAAACCGCTTTCTGCTTTCTTCGACGACTTCCAGACCCTGCCAAAAGTGACTATTCAGCGACTTGATCTGATCGACGCGCGTTTGCAGGGAACAGACTGGGCATTCAGCGACGTTGATTTGTCCGTGCAGGATCTGACGCTCGAAAAAGGCGACTGGCAAAGTGATGACGGCGAAATCACCCTGAATGCGACGGATATGATTGATGGAAACCTGCATATTCAGGATCCGATCATCAGCCTCGACCTTTCGCCGCAGGGCATTGCGATCAAACAAGCTACGGCGCGCTGGGAGCGCAGTTTATTGCGCACGACCGGCAACTGGCTGCGCGCCAACAAACGCCTTCAGCTTGATGAAGTGTCTGTTGCGGGGCTGGAATACACCTTGCCGGAAAACTGGAAACAACTCTGGAATCAGGCACTGCCGGATTCGCTGTCTGAAGTCTTTATCAGCCGGTTCATTGCTAACCGGAACCTGATTATTGATATCAATCCGCAGTTCCCCTTCCAGCTGACTGCACTTGATGGCCTCGGCAATAACCTGTTGCTGGCGCGTAATCATCAGTGGGGGATCTGGAGCGGTAAGCTGAATCTGAATGCAAGTGAAGCCACATTTAACCGCAATGACGTGCGCCGTCCTTCCATCACCCTGGAGGCGAACGACCGTCAGGTGAGTATTTCTGAGCTGAGCGCCTTTACCAAAGAAGGATTGCTGGAAGCCAGTGCGACGGTTGATCAGCAGCCGCAGCGTCATTTCTCTGTGAAGATGACCGCCCGCTCAGTACCGGCGAATCAGCTGGAAAACTGGGGATGGCCACATGTGGCGCTGGAAGGTAACGCTAATATGCAGCTGAATCTGCAAGGACAGATGCCGGCAAACGTGGATTACAAACCCACGCTCAGCGGGACATTGCAGATAAACGGCAGCCAGACAATTGACCAGAGAATGGTAAACGGGTTGGTTTCCGGTACGCCAGCATCTGCTACTCCTTAATCCAGGCATCACCAAAAATGCAAAAGGCACCGCAATGGCGGTGCCTTTTATTTTGGGTAGAAACCAATCAGTTAATTTCAGGCTCCAGCGGTGCGCCGGGCGCGGCGGGCAATACCAGATAGGTGCCTTCAAACACCGCGCCGTCTGTCTCATCGCCGTATAAATTCACTTCGAGTTGCACGCGTGCTTTCCGCCCGCGAGCCAGACGGTCGAGATCACCGCGGACAGAGCCCAGGTCGGCAACGGCACGCGGCCTGCCGGTCACCGGCATGCTGTAACGGATATGCGCATCCGCCAGCACAATGGTGCCGCCCAGATGGCGCTCACGCAGCAGCAGCCAGATCAGCCCCCAGCCGGTCAGCGTTGCCAGCGAAAACAAACTGCCAGCGAACAATGTATGGTGCGGATTCTGGTTGCCCGTTTCCGGCATCGTGGTGACAAATCGCTGGCCGGTGTACTGACTGATACGTACGCCCATTTTTTCGCTGAGCGGGATGTGGTCATACCAGGCCTGCTGAAGCTGACCGCACCAGTCAGGGCGATGCAGAATATCATCCAGCGTTTCGATGGGTTTTATCATCAGGAAGTGGCGAACCGGCGTTGTTTGCGGCGTGGTGATTTCGCCCTGATTCACAAAGCCCAGTTTGGCAAAGAAATCCACGGCATCTTCGCGGGCGCTACAGACCACTCGTTTCACCCCTTCCTGACGCGCCACAGACTCCAGGGTCATCGCGACCAGCGTTCCCAGCCCTTTGTCTTGTACATTTGGATCAACCGCCAGAAAGCGGATAGAGGCTTCATTATCGGCATTGATATATAAACGGCCAACCGCCACCGGTTCGCCCTCCTCATCAACCACCATCTGGTGATGTGCGATGGAATCGTAGGCATCACGCTCTGAACCCTCCGGCTGATGCAACGGTTTACGCAGCATTTCCCAACGGAATCGGTAATAGGCGGCCAGTTCTTTTTCGGTCGTTGGTACTCTCAGATGATACATAGATGCTTTCTCTCCGGCGTTATGCCTTATAGATCAGACTTGTAGCCAGAAGGTCACCGGCCCGTCGTTCACCAGTGCCACTTTCATATCCGCTGCAAAGCGTCCGGTTTCGGTAGCAATGCCCTTTTCCCGGCACTGCCCGCAAAAATACTGATATAACCGCTCCGCTTCCTGTGGCTCAGCCCCGCGCGAGAACCCAGGACGCATGCCTTTTTGTGTGTCCGCCGCCAGCGTGAACTGCGACACCACCAGCAGGCTGCCACCGGCCTGCTGCACGTTCAGATTCATCTTGTCATTTTCGTCACCGAAGATTCGGTACCCGATCACCCGTTCACAAAGGCGTTTGGCTTTTTGTTCGTCATCGCCCTGTTCAACGCCCAGTAAAACCAGTAACCCCGGTCCTATCTGGCCACAGATTTCGCCATCGATCGTAACGCTGGCATTCAATACCCGCTGAATTAACGCAATCATACAAATCCTTCGGACTGATTATTCTTCTGCCCTATGTTGAGCAGACTGCAATTTTCTTAGAGAACGGTACTCGCCCAGCGTGACGGTAATTTCCGCCCCAAGAAGAACGATACACCAGCTGACATAGACCCAGAGAAATAAAATGGGGATCACCGCCAGTACACCGTAAATCAACTGATATGACGGGAAAAGCTGAATGTATAAGGTGAAGATTTTTTTACTCAACTCGAATAATACGCCGGAGACCAGTGCGCCGATCAGGGCATCTTTTGCCGGCACTCTGACCGTCGGGACTACCTGATAGAGCAGCCAGAATGTCACCCAGGAGATCAGCAAGGGCAGAATGCGCAGCGCGTGGTCGATCACCGAATGCACACCGCTGATGTTCAGCCAGTTCAGGGAGAGCAGATATGAGCTGACAGCCACGCTGGCCACCAGCAGAATTGGCCCGAGCGTTAACACCATCCAGTACACAGCGAAAGAAAACACAATCGGACGCGTGGTTTTGCTGTCCCAGATTTTGTTCAGCACGCTGTCTACCGAGGCTATCAGAAGTAGCGCGGTGACAATTAATCCACAGGTGCCCACGGCCGTCATTTTGCTGGAGTTGGCAACAAACTGTTCCAGATAGCGCTGGATAGTATTACCGGTCGCGGGCATGAAGTTGGAAAAGATGAATGTTTTCAGCTGCATGCTGATTTCTGAAAAAACAGGGAATAATGCAAAAAGTGAAAATACCACGGCGATCAGCGGCACGAGCGATAGCAAAGAGACATAGGCCAGATGGCCCGCCAGAAGCGTCAGGCCATCTTTATCCGAACGCTTTAAAAGCAGGCGCGTAAATTTCCACAACGATTTTAGGTAGTGGCTCAGTGCCCTTTTCTGCATCCTTACATCCTTCAGGAAAAGTATTTCGGTACCGTCTGGTTATCTTCTACCCATACAGCCTCAATGCCAGCATTCCGGGCGGCTTCGATATTTTCAGCAACATCATCAAAGAACACGGCCTGATCGGCGGTGAATCCTTCTTTCTCCAGAACATGCCGGAAAATTTCGGGCTCCGGTTTGCGCATACCCAAATTTTGCGAGAGGTACATCGCGTCGGTATTGGCTTCGATTTCAGGATAATGATGAGGCCAGAAATCCAGATGTAAGCGGTTGGTATTAGAAAGCACGACGACACGATGACCTTCTTCGCGCAGTTTCTGAAACAGGGCAATGACCTCAGGACGCAGACCAACAAACACCGCATGCCAGCCCGCACTGAATTGTTCAAAGCTTAGTGCGATACCCATTTCATGACATAAATCGGCAGCAAACTGTTCGTCGCTGATTTCACCACGCTCGTGTTTCTGGAACACCTCGCCCATTGAAAACCGCTCGGTCAGCGTCGCCAGCGGGGTGCCACTCAGATGGCTCCACACCCCCAGCACTCGTTTGAAATCAATATCAATAATGACGTTTCCCATATCAAAAATGTACAGCATTGCACGCTCCTGATTTCAAAGATGACAGTTAACTTTAGCGGTAAAACGTACAAGTGAACAGGGGCAACGCGACGGGGCGTAACGAACGGAGGAGAAAAAAACATAAAAAAAACAGGGTACCCGAAGGCACCCTGTTTCTGTGTAACGGCAAACGTTAAAGAAGATTAACCTTCTTTAGGACCACGCATTGCACGTTTACGATCGTTCTCGGTCAGGTGACGTTTACGGATACGCACAGACAGAGGAGTCACTTCGACCAGTTCGTCATCATCGATGAATTCCAGAGCTTGCTCCAGAGACATTTTGATAGCAGGAACCAGAGTCGTTGCTTCGTCAGTACCGGACGCACGCATGTTAGTCAGTTTCTTACCGGTCAGGCAGTTCACGGTCAGGTCGTTAGAACGTGAGTGAATACCGATGATCTGGCCTTCATACACTTCTGCGCCGTGGCCCAGGAACAATTTACCGCGGTCTTGCAGGCTGAACAGTGCGAACGCAACAGCTTTACCCTGACCGTTGGAGATCAGCACGCCGTTCTGACGCTGGCCGATTTCGCCCGGACGAACGTCATCGTAGTGGCTGAACGTGGAGTACAGCAGACCGGTACCGGAAGTCATGGTCATGAATTCGGTACGGAAGCCGATCAGGCCACGTGCTGGGATCAGGTAATCAAGACGGATACGACCTTTACCGTCTGGGATCATGTCTTTGACATCGCCTTTACGCTCACCCATGGCCTGCATAACAGAACCCTGGTGTTGCTCTTCGATATCCAGTGTCACGTTCTCGAATGGCTCTTGCATGCGGCCATCGATTTTACGGTTGATTACTTTAGGACGGGAAACCGCCAGCTCGAAACCTTCACGACGCATATTTTCGATCAGAACCGACAGGTGAAGTTCACCACGGCCTGAAACACGGAATGCATCAGCATCTTCAGTTTCTTCAACACGCAATGCAACGTTGTGCACCAGCTCTTTGTTCAGACGGTCAAGGATCTGACGTGAAGTCACATACTTACCTTCTTTACCACAGAACGGAGAGGTGTTTACGTTGAAGTACATGGTTACTGTTGGTTCATCAACGCTCAGCGCAGGCAGAGCTTCAACATTCGCCGGATCACAGATTGTGTCGGAAATGTTCAGTTCGCCCAGGCCGGTGATTGCGATGATGTCGCCCGCTTCAGCAACGGTGGCTTCGATACGCTCAAGACCCATGTGGGTCAGAACTTTACCGACTTTACCGTTGCGGGTTTTGCCTTCGCTGTCGATGACAGTGATTTGCTGGTTAGGCTTAACGGTACCGCGTTTGATGCGGCCGATGCCGATGACGCCAACATAGTTGTTGTAGTCCAGCTGAGAGATTTGCATCTGGAACGGTGCTTCCATCTCAACTTGTGGCGGAGATACGTGGTCAACGATCGCCTGGTACAGCGGGGTCATGTCTTCGGCCATATCGTTATGGTCGTTACCCGCGATACCCATCAGTGCTGATGCATAGATGATTGGGAAATCGAGTTGTTCGTCGGTTGCGTCCAGGTTTACAAACAGGTCGAAGACCTGATCGACAACCCAGTCAGGACGCGCGCCAGGGCGGTCAACCTTGTTGATTACCACGATCGGTTTCAGACCATTAGCGAAGGCTTTTTTGGTCACGAAACGGGTTTGCGGCATTGGGCCATCCATTGCATCCACAACCAGCAGCACCGAGTCGACCATTGACATCACACGCTCTACCTCACCGCCGAAGTCGGCGTGTCCTGGGGTATCCACGATGTTGATGCGGTAGTCTTTCCAATTAATGGCGGTGTTTTTTGCGAGGATGGTAATCCCACGCTCTTTCTCCAAATCGTTGGAGTCCATTACGCGTTCAGTGGCTTCTACACGCTCTCCGAAAGTACCGGATTGTTGCAGCAGCTTGTCGACCAGGGTGGTTTTACCATGGTCAACGTGGGCAATAATGGCGATGTTACGCAAATTTTCGATCACAGCTTTGCCTCAGGCATTAGAAATAGCGCGCTATTGTACACGTATTAAGCGAGGTTCTAAACAAGATCACAAGGATCTTGTTGAAACAACTTATGGATGGCTACTTTGTGATCCCTTTCACGGTGCAAAAAGACCACTGAACCATTATGACGCACCATTATAGTGCTTTCACTCTCACAGTTAGCACCATTTTAGTGCGAGAATTCCGTTATGGTGCATACTTGTCGAGTGCAAAAGCCCTGTAAAATGGCGTTGTTTGCATTTTCTCAAAGTTGGCACAGTTTTCGCTAATAGTTTTTAGAGTAAAAGTTTTTTAGGGTAAAAAATTTTTTACAGGGTGAAGAGCCTGACCAGACAAATAATAGCGCTGTTCAGTCTACACGCCAGTTCCAGTAAGGCTGTTATTTCCAACTAAAGACCAAAAATGGTTATTCGTTCCACGACGATAATGAGAAATTCGGGAGAACTAGTATGTCCGCTGAACACGTTTTGACGATGCTGAATGAGCATGAAGTGAAATTCGTAGATTTACGCTTCACTGATACCAAAGGCAAAGAACAGCACGTCACCATTCCTGCGCACCAGGTTAGCGCTGACTTCTTCGAAGAAGGCAAAATGTTTGACGGCTCTTCAATCGGTGGCTGGAAAGGCATTAACGAATCTGACATGGTCTTGATGCCAGATGCGAGCACTGCTGTTCTTGACCCATTCTACGAAGAAACTACCCTGATCATTCGTTGCGACATCCTTGAGCCAACCACGCTGCAAGGTTATGACCGCGATCCACGTTCTACCGCAAAACGTGCAGAAGATTTCCTGCGCTCTTCCGGTATTGCGGACACCGTTCTGTTCGGGCCAGAGCCAGAATTCTTCCTGTTTGATGATGTGCGCTTCGGCAGCAGCATCTCCGGTTCTCACGTCGCTATCGATGATATCGAAGGCGCATGGAACTCAAGCACCAAATACGAAGGCGGCAACAAAGGCCACCGTCCTGCAGTAAAAGGCGGTTACTTCCCGGTTCCTCCGGTCGACTCCTCTCAGGATCTGCGTTCTACCATGTGTCTGACCATGGAAGAAATGGGTCTGGTTGTTGAAGCTCACCACCACGAAGTGGCAACCGCTGGTCAGAACGAAGTGGCAACCCGCTTCAACACCCTGACTAAAAAAGCTGACGAAATCCAAATCTACAAATACGTGGTTCACAACGTGGCTCACGCATTTGGCAAAACTGCGACCTTCATGCCAAAACCAATGTTTGGCGATAACGGTTCAGGTATGCACTGCCACATGTCTCTGTCCAAGAACGGTAACAACCTGTTCGCTGGCGACAAATACGGCGGCCTGTCTGAAATGGCACTGTTCTACATCGGCGGTATCATTAAGCACGCTAAAGCAATCAACGCCTACGCTAACCCGACCACCAACTCCTACAAGCGTCTGGTCCCGGGCTACGAAGCGCCAGTAATGCTGGCTTACTCTGCGCGTAACCGTTCTGCATCCATCCGTATTCCACACGTATCAACGCCTAAAGCGATGCGTATCGAAGCACGTTTCCCTGATCCAGCGGCTAACCCATACCTGGCGTTTGCTGCACTGATGATGGCTGGCCTGGACGGTATCATCAACAAGATCCACCCTGGCGATGCGATGGACAAAAACCTGTATGACCTGCCACCGGAAGAAGAAGCAGAAATTCCAAAAGTTGCAGGTTCACTGGAAGAAGCCCTGAACGCACTGAACGAAGACCGCGAGTTCCTGACCCGTGGTGGCGTGTTCACTGACGACGCTATCGATGCTTATATCGGTCTGCGTAAAGAAGAAATGGACCGCGTGCGCATGACTCCGCATCCGGTTGAGTTCGAACTGTACTACAGCGTTTAATTTTTCGATTAAACCGGACTCAGCGCTCGTCTTCGGGCTGGCGCTGAGGGTAATACCCGACTGAAGGCCTGTGTTCACAAACCCTTCAGCGTCAAAATTAAGTAAGACGATTTATATTTGTTGCCGTGGAAACTTTCAGCCCATCTCCGGATGGGCTTTTTTCTCCACACTCTTTCCTGCTCAACCCCTCTGACCCGTGATTTCACCGGGTAGCGAGATAAAATGCACCAATCAGGTGCGGGAGACTGCGGTATGGCAACTGGCAAACTGCCCGATGCTGGGCAGATCCTGAATTCCTTAATCAACAGCGTTCTGCTGTTAGACGACGAATTGGCTGTGCATTATGCCAATCCGGCAGCTCAGCAGTTACTGGCGCAAAGTTCCCGAAAGCTTTTTGGCACCCCTTTGCCAGAACTGGTGGGATATTTTTCGCTGAACATCGAATTAATGCGTGAAAGTCTGACAGCCGGACAAGGCTTTACAGACAGTGAAGTGACGCTGGTCGTAGACGGCCGCGCGCATGTGTTGTCGCTGACCGCACAGATGCTGCCAGAAGGTTTCATTCTGGTGGAACTGGCGCCGATGGATAATCAGCGCCGCCTGAGCCAGGAACAATTACAGCACGCTCAACAGGTTGCTGCGCGTGATTTGATCCGCGGTCTGGCACATGAAATCAAGAATCCGCTCGGCGGGTTGCGTGGCGCAGCACAATTATTATCCAGAGCGCTGCCCGATCCGGCCTTGCTGGAATATACGAAAGTCATTATTGAGCAGGCTGACCGTCTGCGTAATCTGGTCGACAGATTGCTGGGCCCGCAACGTCCGAGCCAGCATGTGACACAAAGTATTCACCAGGTTGCGGAACGGGTTTGCCAACTGGTCTCGATGGAGAAGCCGGATAACGTTCAGCTGGTGCGGGACTATGATCCGAGCCTGCCTGAACTGGCGCACGACCCCGATCAGATAGAACAGATTTTGTTAAACATCACCCGCAACGCATTACAGGCGCTGGGGGAGGAAGGCGGCACAATTACATTACGCACGCGTACTGCTTTCCAGATTACGTTACACGGCGTGCGTTATCGTCTGGTGGCCCGTATCGATATTGAAGATGATGGCCCCGGCGTACCGGCGCATTTGCAGGACACCCTTTTTTACCCCATGGTCAGTGGCCGCGAAGGGGGCACCGGTTTGGGCCTGTCCATCGCGCGCAGTTTGATTGATCAGCATTCGGGTAAAGTTGAATTTAACAGTTGGCCAGGACATACCGAATTCTCGGTATTCCTGCCTATTCGCCAGTGAGGTTCTTATGCAACGAGGGATAGTCTGGATCGTCGATGACGATAGCTCCATCCGCTGGGTACTTGAACGTGCGCTCACTGGAGCCGGTTTAACGTGCACCACGTTTGACAGCGGCAATGAAGTGCTTGATGCCATTGCGACTCAAACCCCTGACGTTTTGTTATCAGATATCCGTATGCCCGGGATGGACGGTTTAGCGCTGTTAAAGCAGATTAAACAACGTCACCCGATGCTTCCGGTCATCATAATGACAGCACACTCCGATCTGGATGCTGCAGTCAGCGCCTATCAGCAAGGTGCGTTTGATTATCTGCCAAAACCGTTCGACATTGATGAAGCCGTGGCACTGGTTGAACGAGCCATCAGTCATTATCAGGAACAACAGCAACCGGCACGCAGCCAGCCTGCGAGTGGCCCGACCGCAGACATTATCGGTGAAGCGCCCGCTATGCAGGACGTATTTCGCATCATCGGCCGTTTGTCCCGTTCTTCAATCAGCGTGCTGATTAATGGGGAATCCGGTACCGGTAAAGAGCTGGTCGCTCACGCCTTACACCGCCACAGCCCGCGCGCCAAAGCGCCCTTTATCGCGCTGAATATGGCTGCTATCCCGAAAGACCTGATTGAGTCCGAATTATTCGGCCACGAGAAAGGGGCGTTTACCGGCGCCAACACCGTCCGTCAGGGACGTTTTGAACAAGCCGATAACGGCACGCTGTTCCTCGATGAAATCGGGGATATGCCGCTTGATGTGCAAACCCGTCTGCTTCGCGTGCTGGCAGATGGCCAGTTCTATCGTGTTGGCGGTTATGCGCCGGTGAAAGTGGACGTGCGTATTATCGCTGCGACTCACCAGAATCTGGAGCTACGGGTTCAGGAAGGGAAATTCCGCGAGGATTTATTCCACCGCCTGAACGTTATCCGCGTCCATCTGCCGCCGCTGCGTGAACGTCGTGAAGACATCCCGCGTCTGGCGCGTTACTTCCTGCAAGTCGCGGCTAAAGAGCTGGGTGTGGAAGCAAAAAACCTGCATCCGGAAACAGAAACGGCACTGACGCGATTGCCATGGCAGGGCAATGTGCGCCAGCTGGAAAACACCTGCCGCTGGCTCACCGTCATGGCGGCGGGTCAGGAAGTGCTGATTCAGGATTTACCCAGCGAACTGTTTGAGACCTCGGCCCCTGAAACCGGTGGTCAGAGTCTGCCAGACAGTTGGGCGACATTGCTGGCACAATGGGCAGACCGTGCGCTGCGTTCCGGTCATCAAAACCTGCTGTCAGAAGCGCAACCTGAAATGGAACGTACATTACTGACCACGGCGCTGCGCCATACACAGGGACATAAACAGGAAGCGGCACGGTTGCTGGGCTGGGGGCGAAATACCCTGACCCGCAAACTGAAAGAACTGGGCATGGAATAAAAGTCCTCGCACCAGACAGCAAAACAGCCGCTTATGCGGCTGTTTTTATTTGCAGAGCAGACTGTCAGATAACGCGGGAGAATTGTTGCTGGCGCACCTGACGTCGCAGATAAATATCAAAGCACATACAGATATTACGGATCAGCAAACGCCCGCGCGGTGTCACCTGAATATGTGTGCCACTCACCTCAACCAGCCCGTCTTCAGCCAGCGGCTGCAGCAGTGCCAGATCATCAGCAAAATAATCGGTAAAACGAATATCGTAACGCTGTTCGATATCAGCAAAATTCAACTCAAAATGGCAGATCAGAGATTTAATGACATCACGACGAAGGCAGTCATCATTCGTCATTTCCAGACCCCGCCATAAGGCATGTCCCTGCTCTTCCACATGAGCGTAATAGGTTTTGATATCTTTTTCGTTCTGCGCGTAGGTATCGCCGAGCATGCTGATGGCCGAAACGCCCATTCCCAGCAAATCACTGTCGCCCTGTGTGGTGTAGCCCTGGAAATTGCGGTGCAATTTGCCTTCGCGCTGGGCAATCGCCAGTTCGTCTTCAGGGCGAGCAAAGTGATCCATCCCGATAAAGCGATAGCCGAAACCGGTCAGTGAAGCGATGGTTTCCTGCAAAATTTTCAATTTCTCTTCCGCGCCAGGCAAATCAGCATCTTTGATTTTGCGCTGAGCGGCGAACAATTTTGGCATGTGCGCATAATTGAACACACTCAGACGATCAGGGTTGAGCTCTGCCACACGCTGCAGCGTGTAAGCAAAACTTTCTGCCGTCTGTTTCGGCAGACCGTAAATCAGATCGATATTAGTCGAGTTGAAACCCAGCGCCCGGGCGCGTGCAATGAGGGCAAAGATGAAATCTTCATCCTGCTCACGGTTAACCAGAAGCTGCACTTCTTTGTTGAAATCCTGGACCCCCATACTCAGGCGGTTAAAGCCTTCGCTGCGCAGATGGTCAAGCACATCAAGCTCAATTTCACGTGGATCTACCTCCAGTGACATTTCTGCGTCGGGCAGGATATCAAAGTGTGCCCGCAGAAGGCCCATCAGACGGCTTATCTGCGCTTTATCGAGGTAAGTCGGAGTACCACCGCCCCAATGCAGCTGACTGACCTGACGACCTTTAAAGAGCGGTGCACGGTGACTGATCTCTTTTTCAAGCACGTTGAGATATTCTTCGGCTTTATGCTGCTGGCGGGTCACCAGTTTATTGCAGCCGCAGAAGTAGCAGAGCTTATGGCAGAAAGGAATGTGCACGTACAATGAGAGCGAGCGTGCCGGATAACGGGCAGCCGCATTTTCGAAAGCGGTATTATCGTAGCGTTCACTGAACTCAAGTGCTGTTGGATAGGATGTGTATCGCGGACCCGAATAATTGTATTTCTGGATCAGCGCTAAATCCCAGACGGTAGTCTGTTCTGACATGGGGTACTCACTCCTTCCGGCGTCGGATGCGACCGGTTCGCTTTACAGGCAGGCTTTGAGCCTGCCGTGCAAAGGTCGCTCTGCGCAGACGTGCTTTGGTTTTCGATAACCGGCGTAGTTTACCGAATAACCAAAGCAGATAACATGCAAAGAGTAAGGCTATTGCCGGGATGACCCAGCGCATAGCTTAGAAACCTTCTTTTGGATTTCCGCGCTTGAGCAACTGCATCATGTCTTCGTTTTTCTCTTCTTCTTCGTCATCTTCATCTTCGCCGAGTTCGATGCCGAGGATTTCCATCAGAACGTCGATGCGATCAAGTGTCTGATCAACATAAGCCTGATCTTCTGCGCTTAATGCTTTGCCATCGTCGATGAGATCCAACAAAGAATCCAGACGCTCATCATTTTCGAGTAACGTCAGTTCTTCTTCCGGTGTCATCTTAGGTTTTGCATCTTGCTTCGGCTGTGCGGCTTTTTTAGCTTTCGCTGCATTGTTCGTAACGGTCTCAACGATCAAAGGCACGGCTTTTTTGCTACCGATACGCGGATCGGCTTTTTTCGTGCCCGCGCCGCTTTGGTTCTGGGCCGCATCCGGATTGGCGCGTGAGCCTGCTTTATGGCCACGGCGCTTGTTGTCACGCTTGCGTTCGCGCGCTTCGATATCAAGCTCGACACGACTTTTCTTCTTCGTTTTAGCTGTCGCGGTATTGGCGCGCGGTGCTTTCGCTGGCTGTTTCATGGCATCTGCTCTTAGGTGTGTACATTTAGTATAGATTTGCGCCGGAATCTAGCAGAAAGCGGGCAAAGAAAAAAGGCAGCAAGGTAACCTTGCTGCCTTTTTCTTTCCTTCCTCAGAAGGATATTCATCAAATACTTTCCCTGTATAGCATCAACGTCCCGGTTTTTCCTTTGCCTTTCAGAGCCTCCGGCTCCGTTCATCCTTAAATCGCGATGCATTTCCCGTGATCCGTGAATGCAATTTTCGTCCCTGTTTCCGTTCTCGCCTTCACCGCGTAAGAAATACTTTACCCGACTGGCACAAAGGCTCAAGATACCCGCCAGCCGTCTTGTCGATTTCATAACGACATCAATTTTATCTTATTGAAATTGAATAACATTAAAAAATTCGGCGACAAAACAAGCGAAATAACCCGCATCATGAATAGCAAATGTCTTACATCATGAAGGCAATTTCCCCCGCCTTCATCTCTGTGGTCCCTTCGCCTCATCATTCGGATTTTAAAAACACGAACGCATCTCGGCTGTGTTGCAGTTATAATCGCCAGCCAGATACTCATGCCTCACGGAGACGCACGCTTTGACCAGCCAAACTTACAACTATCATATGACCCATTTCGTCATGAGCGCCCCGGATATCCGGCATTTGCCATCTGACGCAGGCATTGAAGTCGCATTTGCTGGTCGTTCAAACGCCGGCAAATCCAGTGCGCTGAATACCCTGACACAGCAGAAAAGCCTCGCACGTACCAGTAAAACGCCTGGCCGTACTCAGCTCATCAACCTGTTCGAAGTGAAGCCGGGCATCCGCCTGGTCGACTTGCCGGGTTATGGCTACGCGGAAGTACCGGAAGAAATGAAGCGTAAATGGCAGCGCGCGCTGGGCGAATATCTGCAAATGCGTAACTCCCTCAAAGGTCTGGTTGTGTTGATGGATATCCGCCATCCGCTTAAAGATCTCGATCAACAAATGATTCAGTGGGCAGTTGATGTGGGTACGCCGGTCATGTTGCTGCTGACTAAAGCCGACAAACTGGCTTCAGGCGCACGTCAGGCGCAGATAAAAATGGTCCGTGAAGCGGTGAAAGAATTCATGGGTGATATTCAGGTAGAGGCATTTTCCTCACCGAAGAAAATGGGCGTGGATAAACTGAGTGACAAACTGAACACCTGGTTCAGCGAAATCCCGCCGGAAGTGCAGGAAGAAGAGCTTTCTAACGAAGGCGAATAGTAGCGCCCCGGGAACGGGGAAATGTAAGTAAAGAACAGAAAGGGGTGACCGCAAGGTTGCCCTTTTTTATGGGTATAACGCTATGAAAAATCCAATAAAAAACGCCCCAGACATAAATGCCTGGGGCGGCTAAAATATTCAGCCAAATCCGATTACGTGAAGTAAAAGGTCTGAAAGATAGAACATCTTACCTCTGTACCCTACGAGAGAAACTTTACCCTATTTTCTGACGGGGAAAAAGAACTTTTTGTAGTTTACTTACACAAAAATCGCGGATTATGCGATCACTCTCATGGTATGAGCACATAATCCTGTAGCTTAATTACAAAAAAAGCTTAATAACTATTCACTTAGTGAGCCTGATCCCAGTTTTCGCCAGTGCCCACATCTACTTTCAGTGGAACGGCCAGCGTCATGCTTGCTTCCATAAGATTACGGATTTTTTCGCTTGCCACTTCCACATCATCTTTATGCACTTCAAACACCAGTTCATCGTGTACTTGCATGATAATGCGAGCACGCGGCGCATCCGGTTGTTTCAGCCAGTCAGCGACGCTTATCATCGCACGCTTGATAATATCCGCAGCCGTTCCTTGCATCGGGGCGTTGATCGCTGCACGCTCCGCACCTTTACGGCGCATGGCGTTACTGGACTTAATGTCTGGCAGATACAGACGGCGACCATCCAGCGTTTCAACGTAACCCTGCTCAGACGCCTGAGTGCGGGTGCGTTCCATGTATTCCAGCACGCCCGGATAGCGCTCAAAGTACAAATCCATATAACGCTGGGATTCTTTGCGCGGAATATTTAGCTGGCGCGACAGACCAAAGGCGCTCATGCCATAAATCAGGCCGAAGTTAATCGCTTTCGCACTGCGGCGTTGCTCACCGGATACTTTCTCCAGCGGCGTACCGAAGACTTCTGCGGCAGTCGCGCGGTGGATATCTTTCCCCTCGGCGAACGCTTTCAGCAAACCTTCATCCTTAGATAAATGCGCCATGATACGCAGTTCAATCTGCGAGTAGTCGGCAGCGAGAATAATGTAGTCTTTCGGCGCGATAAACGCCTGACGGATGCGGCGACCTTCGTCATTACGCACCGGAATATTTTGCAGGTTTGGATCACTGGAAGATAGACGCCCGGTGGCAGTCACTGCCTGATGATAAGACGTGTGCACACGTCCGGACTGCGGATTGATCATCAATGGCAGTTTATCGGTATAGGTCGATTTCAGTTTTGCCAGACCACGATATTCAAGAATGACTTTTGGCAGCGGGTAATCCAGAGCCAGCTCAGCCAGAACTTCTTCATTAGTCGATGGCGCGCCACCCGGCGTTTTCTTCAGAATCGGTAATTTCTGTTTTTCATACAGAATGGCCTGCAATTGTTTGGTCGAAGACAGGTTGAAAGGTTCTTCTGCCAGTTCATGTGCCTTGTTTTCCAGCTCATTCAGACGGATAGCCAGTTCTTTTGAGTGGGCGGCGAGGATATTCTGATCAATCAGAACGCCAGTGCGCTCGATATGAGACAGCACAGGTACCAGCGGCATTTCGATATCCGTGAAAACAGTCTTCAGGGATTCGCTTTCCGCAATCCGAGGCCACAGTGCCTGATGCAATTGCAATGTTACATCAGCATCTTCCGCCGCATAAGGCGCCGCTTGCTCCAGCGCGATTTGGTTGAAGGTCAGTTGGTTCTTGCCTTTACCTGCGATCTCTTCAAAACTGACGGTCTTATGGCCGAGATAGCGATCGGCCAGGCTGTCCATATCATGGCGGCCAGATACGCTGTCGAGCACATAGGACTCGAGCATGGTATCAAAGGCAATGCCTTTTAATTCGATGTCATAACGCAGTAACACGCCGCGGTCGAATTTCAGGTTCTGACCCACTTTCAGCTGCTTTTCATCTTCGAGTATCGGCTTGAGCTGTTTCAATACTTCATCACGATCCAACTGTACCGGCGCATCCAGATAATCATGAGCAACCGGTAAATAGGCTGCTTTACCTGCTTCTGTAGCAAAAGATAAGCCAATCAGATTGGCGGTCAGCGTATCCAGACCATCCGTTTCTGTATCGAATGCAAACACCTCAGAGCCTTTCAGATAACCGATCCATTCATCCAGCGTCGCCTGATCCAAAATGGTGACGTAACCGTCCTGAGAAAGCTGGTTAGGTTCGATCACTGCTGCTGAAGTTGTGTCTTCAGCCTGTGCGCTTTTCTTCGCTGCTGCCGGCGCTTTACCTGCTGATTTTTTACCGCTCAGCCAGGTACCGGATTCAACATCAGCCAGCCAGCGTTTGAATTCATAGCGACCAAAAAGCTTGTGCAGTTCATCAGCATCAGGTTCAGAAACCGTCAGCTCTGCACAGGTTAAATCCAGCTTCACGTCAGTTTTAATGGTCGCCAGCTGGTAAGAGAGATAGGCGACGTCTTTATTATCAGCGAGTTTGGCGGCCATGGTTTTGGCGCCGCGGAAACTGAGTGTCGATACTTTATCAAGATCGGCATACAACGCATCAAGACCACCAATGCCTTGTAACAAGGCTTGTGCGGTTTTCTCCCCCACGCCCGGCACGCCTGGAATATTGTCCGAGGAGTCACCCATCAGGGCGAGGAAATCGATGATCAGCGAAGGCGGAACACCGTACTTCTCGACAACTTCATCTGGCCCCAGAATCGCGTTGTTCATCGTATTAATTAATGTCACGCCCGGTGTCACGAGCTGCGCCATATCTTTATCACCGGTGCTGATCAGAACAGCATGACCCGCCAGTTCAGCTTCGAGTGCCAGCGTACCGATTACGTCGTCCGCTTCTACACCAGAGACCACCAGCAAAGGCAACCCCATTGCTTTGACCATTTGGTGAAGAGGCTCAATTTGAGAGCGCAGGTCATCCGGCATCGGAGGACGGTGAGATTTATACTGTTCGAAAAGTTCGTCACGGAAGGTTTTGCCTTTCGCGTCAAAAACCACAGCGACATGGCTTGGTGTGTATTGCAGCAATAAACTGCGCAACATGTTAAGCACACCGTACATCGCACCGGTCGGTTCACCCGCAGAGTTGGTCAGCGGAGGAAACGCATGATAGGCGCGATAAAGGTAAGACGAACCGTCTACCAGGATTAAGGGGTTTTCTGCTATCTGGGCCATAACTCTTCTTTATTCGTGATCAGACATGCTCTAAGGATGCCATAGCCAGCGGGAAAGACGAACCTTGAGAGGGAAATTCATTGCGAAGTTGCGAGGGATCTCGAAGGATCATCCTGTGGATAACTTTGTGAATAGTTTTTATAGTAAATTATTATCTGATCATATCCGGAAAATACTCCAGAATTTTAACTACTGGTTTCATCAGGTTATCGGTTTTTTTATGAAATAGTCGTGTAATAGAAGCTTAATAGCTATTGTGGATAGTAATATTTACAGGAAACATTCCGGGCATAAATTATTTATATTTCATAGGGTACTCATTTTGGTTGTTATTTTTTTCAGAAAATATAACGCCAGCCCGAAAGCTGGCGCCGAGATCAGGAATTCTTATTTTTTGGTCGCTAAGAAATTGATCACATCAGAATATTGTTTGACATACATATCCATTGAGCTGGTATCAAGTCCGTCATTTTTAACCATGTATTTCCCATTCACAAATACAGAAGGGACGCCTTGCAGACCCAAATCAGCAGCGGCTTTTTCCTGCTGAACAACCAGTGATTTCACGACGAAGCTGTTAAGTGCGGCATCATAATCTTCGCCCTTAACACCCGCCTGAATAAAGACTTTACGGATATCATCAGCATTTTGTACCGACTGCTGTTTCTGCACAGCATCAAACATCAGCGGGCTGACTTTTTCTTCAACACCCAGAGCAATAGCCACAGCCCATGCCTGAGTTAGTTGCTTACCTAACGGCCCCAGGAACTCAACGTGGTATTTAGTGTATTTCACATCTTTTGGCAGGTTCTTACGGATGCTGTCAGAGACATGCCAGACTTGTTCAAACTGGTAGCAGTGCGGGCAATAAAATGAGAAAAACTCGAGTACCTGTGGCTCATTAGCTACGGTTTTATCTAAAGTAACGTATTGCGCGCCATCAGAAAATTGCGCTGCAGATACACTGAAGGCCATAACCATACCAACCAGTGCCAGGAATATCTTTTTCATATAAAGCCTATCTCCATTTAATTAAACTTGAACGTTAATCGTGACTCAATACATTGGCATCAGCCGTAAAGGAGGTGCCTGTAATTTCTTAATTTGCTCAGTGAAAGCCGCTATCTGACCACGCCAAAAATCTTCGTCCTGCATCCAGGGGAAGCTCTTAGGAAATGCAGGATCGTCCCAGCGACGGGCGACCCAGGCCAGATAATAAACCATGCGCATAGCACGCAGCGGCTCCATCAAAGACAGTTCACTGGTATCTAAATCAGCAAACTCTCCATAAGCTTCCAGCAAGATATCTAACTGAAGCCTTTGCTCACTTTGGTCGCCATGTAACAACATCCAGAGATCCTGGATTGCCGGACCATTACGGGCATCATCCATATCCACAAACAGCGGGCCATCTCGCCAGAGAATATTCCCCGGATGGCAATCCCCATGTAAGCGCAAAGGCTGCCAGTCGGTATGCCAGAATTCCCGGGTCGTCGTGATCAGTTTATCTGTCGCAGTTAAAAAAGGCTCTCGCAGGCTTTTGGGGATCAGAGGACACTGCGCCAGGACATCACGTGGTCGGGAAAGGTATTCATCGAGGCCAATTGTCGGGCGTGCGGTGAAGAGACTTTCACTGCCAACCTGATGGATACGCCCGAGGAATCGCCCCACCCATTCCAGCTGATCGAGATTATCTATTTCATACTGACGGCCACCGACGCTTGGAAACACGGTGAACATATAACCCTGGTAGTGATGAAGTGTATCTTTATTAATAGAAAGAGGGGCAACAGCAGGGATTTCAGCATCAGCCATATCACGAGAAAACTGGTGCTCTTCGTGGATTTGTTCTTCACTCCAGCGCTCCGGCCGGTAGAACTTCACTACATAACGTTTTCTGTCTTCTCCCAGAAACTGGTAGACACGATTCTCATAGCTGTTTAAGGCAGTGAGGCCGGACTCAGCAATCAGACCGATACTATCTAACGCATCAAGGATAAGATCCGGCGACAATGCCTGAAAATTAAAAGCAGAATTGTTCATAACTTCATTCGGGTTAGCCGCACAGAAAAGTGACAATGGGAAATAGTATCATCTATTTTTGGCGGTTCGCATGAAGTTCACATAAGTTTACATCAATCTTTAATCACGCCACGGGCACGTAAAAGTGCAGTTTTAAAGTCATCCTCATAATCTTTCTTTAAACCTGGGATTTCAGTCGTGCTGTCAGTTCCGCGCATTTTCAGGTGATAAATCAACATGTCATCACTCAGTTCTCCCAAAGGTCCCTGATAACCACATTCTGTCGCCAGCTTCTGAATAAACTCCATCAGGTTAAGATCGCAATCTTCTTTCCATGCAGGATGCAGCAGTTCGATCAACTCATTTACGCGATGTTCTTTCATGATATTCCCTTTCAACGTAGTTGCAGACCCTAAAAATAACAGGGTTATTTCTTCAGGGAAAGGACAAGCTGACCGGGTAACAGTTAAACCTGCCTGACCGCAAGGTAAGGCGTTACAATGAACGGAATATAGACATTTTTACAGGTAAATATTATGGGGCAGGATAACATTACCGGCGTGATTTTAGCGGGTGGTCGTTCGAGCAGGATGGGTGAAGACAAAGGGCTGGTCGAAATTAATGGTAAACCCTTATTTGAACATATTGCCGAAAGATTACGCCCACAAGTCGGAGATATTCTCATCAGCTGTAACCGAAACACGAAACGATATGGCCGAAATTTCCAGACGGTCCCTGACATTACACAGGATTTTCAGGGCCCCCTTGCAGGAATGCTTGCCGCATTATCTGCCAGTAAAACCGAGTGGGTACTGTTCGTTCCCTGTGACGTACCAGCCTTTCCGTTAAATCTTACCGAAGCCTTTTTAGCCAAAGCGGCCGGGCAACGGGCAGTTTTTGCCTGTGACCCTGAACGCGGGCATCCGACACTTTGTCTGCTGAACCGTAATCTGATTCCAGTACTGGAAACCTATCTCGCAAATGGCGACAGGAAATTAATGATTTTCTTTCATCAGATTGACGCAAAAGCAGTATTGTTCAACGAATCCACAGCGTTTTCCAATCTCAACACGCCTGAAGATGTGTCACATTGGAAAGCTAATCACCACGATATTTTAATATGATAACTCAACAAATTCCCTTGCTTGGGATCGTCGCTCACAGCGGAACAGGAAAAACAACATTGCTGAAGCAGCTTATCCCCTATTTGCGTCAACGTGGTATACGAACCGGTCTGATAAAGCATACACATCATGATGTGGATGTTGATACTCCAGGGAAAGATAGCTTTGAGCTACGTAAAGCGGGTGCGGACCAGACTATGGTTGCCAGCAGCAGCCGATGGGCATTAATGACAGAAATGCCCGAGCAGGATCATCTAAACCTAGACTATCTTGCGACGCGTTTTGACCGCAATAAACTGGATATGATCTTCGTTGAAGGGTTCAAGCATGAAGAGATCGACAAAATTGTGCTGCACAGGGAAGGAACAGGGGGAATATTGGAACAGTTAATTGATATTCATGCTGTTGCTGTGGCTAGTGATTGTCTATCAGAGACTATTTCAACGACAATTAGCGTCTTGAATATAAATAAGATAGAAGACGTTGGAGAATTTGTTATCAGGTGGCTGGAAAATCAGCAAAAACAGTAGTTTTCGATCTTCTGCCATTACCCAAATTTCCCATAGCAAAAAGCCCCGTACTTTCGTACGGGGCTTTCCACTTATTTGATGCCTGGCAGTTCCCTACTCTCGCATGGGGAGACCCCACACTACCATCGGCGCTACGGCGTTTCACTTCTGAGTTCGGCATGGGGTCAGGTGGGACCACCGCGCTACTGCCGCCAGG